>Ga0208324_1000482_pt1 | contig 18200 bp, 20 predicted proteins | sample Sb_taG_2_FD_187707 | JGI IMG/M metagenome (GOLD analysis project Ga0208324, IMG submission 187707) | Peat soil microbial communities from Weissenstadt, Germany - Sb_50d_5_LS metaG (SPAdes) (version 2) | ecosystem: Environmental > Terrestrial > Soil > Wetlands > Peat | place: Germany... | reverse complement strand
CACCGTCGCGTTCCACCTGCGCCACATCTTCTGGAAGCTCGGCATCACCTCCCGGGTCCAGCTGGCGCGGATCGCCGCCGAGCAGGACACCGAGGATGCCTCGTAGCGGTCAGCAGGTAGCTGCCCGCCTTTGCCTGTGAGAAGCTGAAGGTAGTCCCCGGCAGCAACCCGGAGCCGCCCATGACGGAATCGGTACCACTGGGTATTCTGGACCGCTCGGTCCCGAGCGGCAGCCACATCTGCGCCTTCTACTCCGGCTCGGCAGGCCGGGACGAGGTCGTGCTGCCGTTCCTGGCCGAGGGCCTGCGAACCGGGCACAAGTGCCTCGCCGTGCTCGACTCGACCAGCCCGGGCGAAGTCCTGGCCAAGCTCCACGACCGTGGGGTGGACGCGGACCAGGCCGCGCAGGCGGGGCAGATCGAGGTGGAGACCCCAGCCAACGCGTACTTCCGCTCGGGCACGTTCTCCACCGACGACATCCTCACCTTCTGGGGGCAGGGGATCAGCAAGGCCAAGGACAGCGGCATGTTCGCCTTCCTGCGGGCCACGGGCGAGATGCCGTCGGTGCTGAACCACCCGGACGGCCGCACGGAATTCTTCCGGTTCGAGGCCATGCTCAACCAGTTCTCCTCGCCCCTGCCGCTGGTGGTCCTGTGCCTGTACGACCTGGACGGAATGGGGGCCGAGGTCCTGATGCAGGCGCTGCGCACCCACCCGGCGGTGATCGTGGACGGCACGATCCACGAGAACCCCTACTACATCGAGCCGAGCAGATTCCTGGCCCGGATCGGGTGAACCACGCTCCGTTAGGCAGATAGAAAATCTCTTTTTCCTGAACGGGCCGTGGTATCAGCCCAAGCGGACCGGTCAGCCCGTCGGCACGAACGCGTCGAAGTAGACATTGCGCGGACGCACCCCCCGCCTGGTGACCAGCTCCACGGCGGCGTCGATCATGGCCGGCGGGCCGCCCAGGTAGGCGTCGTAGCCGCTCAGCCGGGGCAGCCGGCGGTCCACCGCGTCGGTCACGAGCCCGGTCTCGCCGGCCCAGCCGGGTCCCGGCTCGGACAGCACCGGGACGATCTCCAGGCCCGGCATGCGCGCGCGGATCGCCTCGAGGCGTTCGAGGTGGAACAGGTCCGCGGCGGCCCGCACTCCGAAGAACACCGTCACCGGCCTGGTGTTGCGCCGGTCGGCGAGGTCGGCGGCCATCGACTCGATCGGGGCCAGCCCGGATCCGCCGACGATCATGATGATGGGCCGGTGGGACAGCCGGACCTTCAGCTGCCCGAACGGGCCGGACACCCGGAGCCGGTCTCCCGGGGCCAGCCGCTCGTCCAGGGCCGCGGAGAAGGCCCCGCCGGGCAGCACGCGGACGACCAGATCGATGGACCCGGACTCGCTCGGCGGGCTGGCCATCGAGAACGCGCGGGTCGCCGCCGTCCCGGGCACCTCCACGGTGACGAACTGCCCGGCGGTGAAGCGGATGGAACCGGGGTCGAGCAGGCGCAGCCGCAGGCCCCGGACGTCGCGGGTTAGCCGCGTTATCTCGGCCACCTCGGTCACGAAGGTGCCGGCGGCGTCCCCGGCGAGGAATTCCTCCTCGGTCAGGGCCATTCCGTCCGGGCCGGCGGACACGTCGATGACGCAGTCGCCGGCCGGGGCGCTGGCGCAGGCCAGGATCCAGCCGTCGGCGCGGTCGGCACGCGGCAGGGCGAAGGACGAGCCCGCCTGCTCGACCTCTCCGTCCACCAGGAGCACCCGGCAGGTGCCGCAGCCCCCGTGCCGGCAGCCGTAACGCAGGAACCGGCCCGCGCGCAGCGCACCGGTCAGAATGGTCTCGTTCCGTCCGCAGTCGTAGCAGGCCCGGAACGGCAGCACATCGACCCTGGGCACGTCAGGCCAGCGGATCCTTCACCTCGAAGCCGATGGCCCGGATGTCGTCGATCGTCCAGAGCCGGTCGAGGTCCAGCGCCGGCTGGCCGATGAGGGTCTTGCCGTCGGGGCGCACGTAGCCGAGGTCTTCGATGACGTCGGCGAGATCCCAGCCGTGATACCGCGCCCAGAACTGCCTGCGGCCGGCGTGCGCCACGGGCCAGGTGCGGAAGATCCACTCGCAGCCCTCGCTGCAGGCCGCGTACCTGGCGCCCTGCCATTCGACGAGGCGGAACTCGTTGCGGTCAGGGCGCGGCATCACGCAGGGGAGCTGGCACACCTGGCAGAACGGCGGCAGCCCGGGAAGTTCGGCGAGGATGAGGCGGCCCGAGGAGGGATGGGCCAGCTGGCGGTAGGTGTCCCAGAATCCGCCGTAGGCGCCGTGCCAGCCGGGATAGTGGTTCTCGAACCACTCGAAGTCGGCCGGGCCCATCGCGTCCGAGCGCCAGAAGTTCAGCGGCCACATGGCGGCGAACGCCTGCGCGAGCGTGTGGTGCGACCAGCGCACGTCCTCATCGGCCTGGGCCAGGCGCCGGGGCGGCTGGACGCCGAACTCGGTGAGCCGGTCGATGTAGCCGCCGATGAAGTCGTCGACCACCCACTCCTGCCACTGGTCGTAGTAGGACCACGGCCGGACCGTGGCGCCGTATTCCGACTGCCAGCCGACCAGGCTGTCCAGGGCCTTGTGCGAGTGCCAGAAGTGACGTTCCAGGGCCCGGTTGAGCGCCGGGACGTTGTTCTCGTCCTGCAGCACGGCCATGAGCGACCCGTATCCGTTCGCCATGTGCCGCGCCTCGTCGGACTGGATGGACAGGAAGGTCGTGGCCATCGCGTGCTCGCCGTTGGCCACAGCGATCTGCGGGGCCGCCACCAGCAGGATGTTGGTGAACGCCGTCTCCACGCAGACGTTCAGGTTGACGATGCAGTCGACCGGGTCGCCGGTGTTGAAGTTCTGGAACAGCCCGATCGAGACCAGCCCGCCCGGATGCTGGTACAGGGCCTTCTGCGAGATGTCGAAGCCGGCCGGGTCGCGCCAGTGCCTGACGTAGTAGTCCCGCAGGGTCATCTCGAGCTGGGTGTGCCGGATCTCGTCGAGCATCTGGGCGTGGTAGCCCTGCCGCAGCTCCTGGTTCTGTACCGAGGAGATGATCCCGCCGGTGGCCGCGACCGCCGCGAACTCGGCGAAGGTCAGGCCGGGCAGCGTCAGCTTCATGCACTCCATGAAGCGCGGCTGGACCTCCCCGGCCGTGCCCATCCGCAGGACGCCGTCGAGGAAACCGTGCGTGCGGTCGTCCTTCTCGGCCTCCATCTTCACGTAGTCCCGGATGAGCATGCGGAACGGGTCCTTGCCCGTCGCCGGGATCGTGTACCGGGTGGGAAACTTCGGGCGCTGATCGCCCACCGTGAACGGCCAGTCGTAGCTCTTGGCCTTGGCGTGCACGGTCTCCAGGCTCCTGGCCATCGCGATCGTCCTTTCAGCTGCGGAAGCGGTCCGGGAGGATCTCCGGATGGATGGTCACGTGGTGGTCGGACACCACGATGCGCCCGTAGTACGAGCTCATACTGACCAGGAACGTGTCGGTGTCGATGTCGCGGCCCAGCCGGTCACCGAGCTTGGCCATGTCGAAGTCCAGCTCGCCATCGCGCTCGATCTTGTAATAGGGGCCGCGGAGGTCGACGGCCGAGTCCGGCATCTGCTCGCGGACCAGCACGACCGCGGCCTCGGTTTCCGCGCTCAGCATCAGGCTGATCCCGACCCTCCTGGCCCTCCCGGCCCGGCTGGCGGCGGGGTCGGCCGCGCCGGCCTGTTGGCCCCCGCCCAGCCCGAGACCGGCCAGCAGGTCCAGCTGGTCGGCCAGGACCCGGGACAGGCAGCTGCCGATCGTCCCGGCGCCCCCGGCGCTGAACAGGGGGGCCAGCGCCTCGGCGGCCCGGATGCTCTCCGCCGTCCACGTGTCGAGCCAGCCGGCCAGCACCGTGCGGTTGGCGTCGCCGTGGGACGGGTCGGCCAGGACCAGCCGGACCAGCTCGGCGGTGGCGGCCCGGTGCCGTTCGGTGTCGGTGTGGGCGGAGGCCAGCACGAGCGGGGTGACCGCGTCCCCGTGCCGCGGGGCGTTGCGGGCCAGGAACTCGGTCTTCATCAGGCGGCCCACGATGGGCTCGAAGACCAGGTTGACCGCGACCACGATCTCGAACCAGTCCCGGCAGGACACGATCCGTTCGATGTTCTCGCGGGCGGGCACGAGCACCGGGTCGGTCATCCACGCGTCCCTGGCCCCGGAGTCGGTGAAGCCCTCCCGGGTCTCCGCCAGGTCGAACATCAGGTGCACGATGTCCTGCAGGTGCCGCATGCGGTCCCCGGCCTGGAACGCGATCGAGAACGCGATCGTGTCGCCGAGCGCCTCCCGCACCGCGTAGCAGAGCGCGAGGAACAGGCCGTACTCCACGAACGGCCAGGCCGCGTAGTAGCGGGACAGCATCGGGTCCAGCCAGTCGGCGTCGATGCCGCTGCCGAGGCCCGCGGACAGCTCGGCGGGGATCAGGCGCGCCAGGGCCTGTTCGGTGTGGTTGGCGGCGGCGACGTAGGGCCGCTGCCACAGCCCGGCGGGATCGCGGTAGCCGGCCCAATTACCGCACCTGATGGCCGTCGACGACGCCGTGTAAGGCTCCCGGCCGTCATCGAAGCGGATGGGCCAGCCGACGTGGAGCCACTGCCCGGGGTCCGACTGCTGCCCGACGGTGTACAGCTCGTATTCGGTCGCGGCGCGGCGCCGCGGGGTGAACCAGGTGAAGGTACGGTGGCCTTCGAAGGGCGGTGTGGCCACGACCTCATGCTGCCCGGGAACGGTATACCTCACACCGTCAGGTCTGGTAGTTCCGGGATCCCGGGGTCAGCCTGGCGGCCGGCGTCCAGCCGACCGGGAGGTGCCGGGCGGCGGCCAGCGCGGGAGCGGTCCGCCAGCCGAGGGCGTCCGGGCCCACACGCAGTTGAAGTCGGCGTAAACGATCACCTTCACGGTCAGCTCCCGTGACTCGCGGTGTTCATGGCTGGCTGTCTCCTGCCTCCCGCGGCGGGGGCGGGAACCGCAGCTTCGCCGCCGTGGGGTACTCCTCTGGCATGAGGTCCGCGGCGATCTGCCTGGCCGAGCCGCCGGTCTCGATGACGGCCGCCGCCAGCTCGTCCAGGACGTCAGGGGTGTACCGGGTGGGCTTCCCGCATACCGGGCAGACGTCCCCCGAGGCCGCCAGCCAGCGGGACTCGTCACAGACCACCCCGGGCAGGGTGGTGCCGTCTCGTACCAGCAGCGTGTCGATCGCGGACATGCTGCCTGCCCACAGGCAGTCCTCCGGGCCGAGCGCGGCCGGCCCGCCCGCCGCGGCCAGCTCCAGCACCTGATCGACCAGCCGCTGGTCCTGCTCGCGCTGGTAGCACTGCACGACGCCCTGGGCGCTGCGGCGTATCTCGGCCACCGGGGTCGCGGCCGGGTCGGCCCAGAACGTCCCGGCTACCCGGCCGCGCAGCTCGTGCGGCAAGAGGCGGAAGAACTCCCCCAGCTCGTACTCGTGGCCGCCGACGACGAGGACGTCGTACCCGTCGGTGCGCAGCAGCTGGTCGATCACCTGCGCGACCCGCCGGAAGTGCCGCTTGCTCTGCTCGTCCACCCGGTTCTGGATCCGGTCCTCGGCGCGGGTTCCCGTGTTACCCGCCTTGCGCAGCGGATCGGTGACCGTTTCCACCTCGCGCATCTCGTCCTGGTACATCTCCCAGACCGGGGCCTCCTCGCGGTTGACGACCAGGACGCAGGAGCGGTAGTACTCGCCGAGCACCGCCAGCATGGGACGGGCCAGCGAAGTGGCGTCCACCATGACCTGCTCACGCACCCGGCGCGGCAGCGGTATCTCCTCGTAAAGGTCACGGCCGGAGCAGGAGAAGATGGCGATCGTCCCCGGCGGCCAGCGCTCGCTGCCCAGGGCGTCCTTGATGCGCTCGATGTCCGCGCGCACCGACAGCCGGTACCGGTGATCGAGGTCGCGGTCCTTGGCCAGCGGACGGATCTGGTCCAGCAGGCTGTCCACCCGGGCGCGCACCTCCCGCCGGCTCGCGCCGGGGTCGACGCGGCAGTAGAGCGACACCACCGGCAGGCCGTTGGCCCGGAACCTGACGATGCTGTTGACCGTCTCGGCCGTGATCATCGGCTCAGGACCGCCAGCGTGATCGCCCTGATCTCCTCGGCGGTGAGCTCGATGCTCGCGGCCGCGATATTCTGCTCCACGTGTTCCGGGTCGCCGGAGCCGGGGATCGGCAGGACCTGCGGCGACCGGGTCAGCAGCCAGTCTCGGTCGGGCGGATCACCCCAGATCCCGGGGCCGGTGATCCGCATCGCGCCGAAGCCCAGCCGGTTCACCGTGAGGTCGCCGCCCACGTCGATCTTGCCCGCAGCCGCCGCCGTCGGCCTTCCCATCATGACCGCTCCTTCCGCTGCCTATCCAGCTATCCAGTCAGCTTCGGTGCGGCCGGCGGCGCGCGCATCCCGCGATTGGTTAGTTCACGGCTCGGTTCCGGTCTCCTCCGTGAGGCCGGCCCGGCGGCGGCGAGCCAGGACCAGCTCGCGTAGTGCGTGGCCGCGCTGCCGCTGGCCCGGGCGGATGTCGCAGGCGGTGAACTCGTAGGCTCAGGCTATGAGGTGGCGCGGATGATCATGCCGGGGCAGTCACCGGTGGCCGAGGCGGCCGAGCGGTCACACCTCGCGCTGCGCCGGGCCGTGATGGACGTCGCCGTGAGCCTGGCCCGGGCCGGGGTGCTGTCCCACTCCGGGCACGCCGACCTGTCGGCGCGGGTCGGCCCCGATGCTGTCCTGTTCACCGCGCTGAGCCGCAGACGCGACCTCGGGCCCGACGACCTGGCGGTGGTCCGCCTCGACGGCACCGTGGCGGAGGGCGACCTGGCCGAGCTGAGCCCGGAGATGACGGCCGCGCACCTCGCGGTGTACCGGATCCGGCCGCAGGTCGGCACGGTGATCCACACCCATTCGCCGAACCTGCTCGCGTTCGCCCTCCGGGGCCGACCGCTGCCGGTCCGGTACGAGCCGCTGGCTCGCCTGGGCCAGGCCGAGGAGGTCCCGGTGGTTCCTAGTCTGGCCGGGGACCTGGCCCGCCGAGCCGACGCGGTCGCCGCGCTGATCGCGGAACGACCGGGTACCCAGGCCGTCCTGCTCGCCGGCCACGGCGTGCTCGCCTTCGGCCCGGACACCGAGGCCGCCGTCTCGCTCCTGGTGGCGCTCGAAGAGGCGGCCGAGGCCGAGCTTCGCGCCGCCGCGCTCGGCCGCTGAGTTTCGCGCTGAACATTGCACAGGTGGGGGATGGCCGCGCCGGCGCGGAGCGTCACGCTGGCGGGAAGACCCGAGCGCTAGGGAGCTGATCACGATGATGCCCACCCGCGCGCCAGCCCCGGTACCTCCGCGACCAGCCGGGCAGGTCAACGACCTGCTCCCGCTCGGTGCCTGGGTCCGGCACCATCGGCTGCGCAGCTGGCCGGTGCTGCTGTTCCTGCTGCTGATCTGCGTGCCGTCGATCGCGCTGCTCATCTTGGGCCCGAACCCCAGCGCCAGCACGTTCGACCATGTGGCCTGGATCTTCGCCGCGTACTTCGCGGTCGCCTGGCTGCTGCTGCTGGGTGTCATCATCCGGCCCGACCACGTGACCAGGCCGATGCTCGTGCTGGTGACGGTGATCGCGCTGGCCACCCAGGTGCCGCTGGCGGTCACGCTGGAGGTCGACCTGCACGCCGAGACCGCGGGCCTGGGGCCGAGCATCTGGAGCGTCGGCCTGCCCGAGGAACTGGCCAAGGCCATACCGGTGGTGGTGGTCGCGCTGGTCTACCGGCTGTTCTTGCAGCGGGACCTGATGCCCCGCGACTACCTGTTCCTCGGCGCGGTCAGCGGGCTGGTGTTCGGGGCCAGCGAGGTGGTGCACTACTTCACCGTCAACGGCGTGGCGGAGTTCTACCTGACCGTGCAGTCGGCCCTCCCCGCGATCCAGCAGCTGATCCTCACCGGCCACTCCGCGCCGGACTCGGTGTTCGCCGTGCTGATCGGGCCGGTGCGGTACTTCGTCCTGGACTTCGTCTGGCGGTTCCTCACCGACCCGATCACCCACGCCTGCTGGGCCGGCCTGACCGGCTATTTCATCGGGCTGGCGGCCACCGGGCGGCACAGGTGGTATACGGTGAGCTGGATCGGGCTGGTGGCGGCGGCGATCCTGCACGGGCTCAACGACTGGAGCCGGGTCAACGGCCACTGGCTCTGGATCGTGGTCACCCTGGTCAGCGGCGTCTTGTTCCTCGGCTACGCGAAGGTCGGCTCCCGCGGCGACCGGCCCGCCCCGGTTTCTCCGGTGGAGCCGGCCGAGCAGGTTCCCCCGCTTGAGCCGGCCGGGACCAGCCTGGCCAGGCCCTGGTGGGAGCACTGAGCATAGTGTCCCTGCCTTGACTCCTGAATCCCGGACACCCTGCACGGCGTTCCATCAACTGACCGGCCCGGCAGGCCCGGCCGGTAGCGCGGCCGGCCCGCAGTCCACCATGGTTAGGGGATGGACAAGCGCCTTCGCTTCATGACCGACCTCATCGCGCCGCTCCGGGTGCCGCCGGGGAGGAAGGTCAAGCTGAGCCGCGACCACGACCCGGGCTACACGGGCGGCGTGGCCCGCCCGCAGGCCGCCGCGCTGCTCGCCGACGGCGTGGAACTGCTGGCCGATTACCAGGACCGGCTCGCCGCCCAGGACACGTTCGGCGTGCTCCTGGTGCTGCAGGGCATCGACGCCGCGGGCAAGGACAGCACGATCAAGCACGTGATGAGCGGGGTCAACCCACAGGCGGTGGAGGCCCGGGCCTTCAAGCAGCCCTCGGCCGAGGAACTGAACCGCGACTTCCTGTGGCGATACCAGCGCGCCCTGCCCGGCCGGGGCCGGATCGGCATCTTCAACCGGTCCCACTACGAGGAGGTACTCGTCGTCCGGGTCCATCAGGAGCTGCTGGCCGCGGAGCGGATGCCCGCGGTCGCGGACGAGGCCGGGATCTGGGCCCGCCGCTACCGCGAGATCAACGACTGGGAGCGCTACCTGGTCGACAACGGGATCCACGTCGTCAAGGTCCTGCTGAACCTGTCGAAGCGGGAGCAGGCCAAGCGGTTCCTCAAGCGCATCGACCACCCGGACAAGAACTGGAAGTTCTCCCCCAGCGACGTCAGGGACCGGCGCTCATGGGACGACTACCAGCGGGCCTTCGAGGCCATGCTGGACCAGACCAGCACGAGGTGGGCGCCGTGGTACGTCGTCCCGGCCGACCGCAAGTGGTTCAGCCGGCTGGCCACCGCCGCGGTCCTGGTGACCGCGCTCGACGCGGTCAACCCGCGGTACCCGGCCCCCGACCCCGCGGTGGCGGACCAGATGGCGCAGGTCAGGGAGGAGCTCGCGGCCGAACTTGGTCGCACGGGACCGGGCTCGCCCCCGGCTGGCTAAGAGCTCCCAATCGCGCGGCAACGTCACGATTGGTTGTCGTCTCGTTCTTCGTCCTTGCCGTCGTGGGGCACGATCGTGACGGGGCAGTGGGATTTGAGCAGGACGTACTGGCTGACCGTTCCCGGCACCACGGCCATGCCCGTCCGGGCGGCGAGCACGACAAGCTGGGCGTGTGTCTGGCGGGCCGTCTCGATGATCACGCGTCCGGCAAGTCCTGCCGAAACGCGCAGTTCGGTTTGCACGGCCTGGTCGTGGAGTTGCTCGTCGACGGTGGCGCGGAGTTCCGCCTCGGCGGTGGCCCGCTGCTCCGCTTCTGTATGCATCGCCGAACCCGGGAAGCCGCCGACCGGGCCGATCGGCGGCTCGTACGCGCTCACCGCGATGAGAGGCGCCTGCCGCCAGCGGGCCTCCTGTGCAGCCAGCCGCAGGGCCTCCTTGGAGGCCTCGGAGTAATCCACTCCTACGACAACGGTCACATTCATTCCCTCCTCTGGGGCGTCCTAGCCCGCGGTGTCGACCTCGGTGAGGGGCGGCGCGATCTGCTCCAGGGGCTTGCCCTCGGCGTTGATGCCGATCAGCGCCTCGACCACGCCGCCGATGATCATGATGCCGCCGCCGACCAGGTATCCGATCGCCATATGGGCCCGGTTACCGCCGTTGCCGATCAGCACGCCGTAGAAGGCCGGCCCGGCGGCCCCGACCATCTGCGCCATCGCGAAGAACACCGCGAGGGCCTCGGCCCTGATCTCGATCGGGAAGATCTCGCTGACCGTCAGGTAGCCTGCGCTCGCCCCGGCGGACGCGAAGAAGAACACGACGATCCAGATGAAGACCTGGCCCGCAGCGGACAGCGCCCCCGACGCGAACAGCCACGCCGTAGATAAACGGCCGGCCGCCCCTGCGCCGAGGGCGGCCGAGATCCGGATGATTCGCTCGGGGCGGCCGCGATCTGGCTGTCGCCGTTCTACCGGTCGCCGATGACCGACTTCGGCTACGACATCTCGGACTACACCGACGTCGACCCGGTTTTCGGAACCTGGCCGACTTCGACGACCTGCTCGCCGGGGCCACGGGCGCGGCGTCAAGGTCATCGTCGACTGGGTGCCCCGGGGCCAGCCATCCGCGGGCACCGGTCACGAAAACGGTTCCGTCTTCACGAATTTACGCGCAGTCGCCTCGTCGGTCGGACCCGCGCCGAACGACGGACACCACCGGGCCACCCCACACGCGCCGCACGCGGGCCTGCGGGCGTGACAGACACGACGACCATGCCAGATCAGCCGACGGGAAGCCGCGGTCCACTCCTGCCGGGGCAGCAGCGCGGCGATGTCACGCTCGATCTTTTCCGGGTCGGTCTGCGCAGTCCAGCCGAACCGCCGCGCCAGCCGGGCGACGTGGGTATCTACCACGACCCCCGGCTTGCCGAAGGCCTCGCCGAGGACCACGTTGGCCGTCTTGCGGCCCACTCCCGGCAAGGTCACGAGCTCCTCCAGCGTGTCAGGAACCTCCCCGCCGAAACGATCGCACAGCGCCTGACCCAGGCCGATCAGAGCCTTCGCCTTGGCGTGGTAGTACCCCGTAGGCTCAATCACCTTCTCGAGTTCCGCTTCGTCTGCCGCGCCGTAGTCGCCGGCGGTGCGGTACCGGGCGAACAGCACTGGGGTCACCTCGTTGACCCGCCGGTCCGTGGTCCGGGCGGACAGGATCGTCGCGACCAGCAGCTCGAGCGGAGAGGTGAAATTCAGCTCGATACGCGCATCGGGGTACAGCCGGGCCAGCTCACGGTTGATCCGGCGCGCTCGCCTTACCAGCGCGGTCCGCGGTGACACAGCCCCGGCCACCACCTCAGGCTAACCCCGGGCCTTCGCTGTCTCCTGGCTCTGGTTCAGGCCGCAGTTCATGCCGCGCCTCAGGCACGTCATGGAGCAGGGGTCGCAACGACGGTCGATGGCCGTCATCAAGGCCCGGGCGAGCGGGCGCGCTTACTGACCGTGCAGCTCAATCACCTGGACATCCCGGCCCAGTTTCAGACGCTGGTCATCAACGCCATCGAGACCGGCCAGATCCCGCAGAACACCTCCGCCTACGCCGGCTACGGCAAGATCGTCCAGGAGGTTATCGGCGCGGCGTACGCGTCTTTCCACGACGGGCTGCACGCAGCGCTGTACCTGTCCGCCGGGCTGGCGCTGGCCGCCGGGCTGCTCTTCTTCACCCTGCGCTCACGTCCAGCCGCCGCCGAGACCTTGACCTTCCCGCTCAGACCGAGCCATCGAGATAGCGGACAGCCGTAAGGCCCCGACCGCTTCAGGTACCTGCAGCGCAGGGACAGCCTGACCCCCGAGCTCGTGGCCGAGTGGAGCCGACGTCGCAGCCCGTGGCCCGGTCCTTCAGAGCCAGCGGCGCAGTTTCCTGGCCGTTGCGCGTTTCCAGACGCTCGGCCACCCCGAGCGCAATCTGGCCCGTTCCGTTCGCTCCGCGGCGATCAGTTCCCCGGCGGAGACGCACGCCGGAGAAAGAGCAGCGCCGGTGGCGCGGAGCCATGCCTCGGCGACGACGGTGTCTTGATGATCGCCGAGGATGGCCTGGACCGCGGCGATGGCCGCCGCGAACCGGCCGGCCTGGTGTCCGAAGACCGGTGCGACGGCCTCGGCTGCGTAGCGGCATCGCTTGGCCCGGATGCGGACGGCGTGCCACTGGATGTCGGGCGAGTCCTTTCTGAGCGCCTTGGCGGCGCGTTTCAGCCGCCGCCAGGGTCGGCGGATCAACCTGGCGGCCAGAACGGCGGCCGACTGGCTGCCCAGGCCGGGCGGCTCGGCGGCGATCGGCGGCTGGGAGGCGATGCTGACCAGGGTATCGAGTAGCTGGTCATAGCCGGGGCTGGACAGCTCCTGCACCAGCGCGGCGCGAGCCTCGCGGGCCTGGTCCTGCAGGCGGCGGATGAGCTGTTCAACGCCGGCGGCGTCCTGGTCGGGCAGCAGGTTCGCCCTGGCCTTGAGACGGCCGGTCAGGACGTCGGCGTCGCGCGCGGCCCGGGCCCTGGCGCCGAGCAGGCGCAGCCTGCCGCGCAGGTCGCTGACGGGCCCCTGGTCGAGCAGCGGGGCGAATGTGCGCAGGTCGGATCGTAGCCTGCGGGTGGCAACGCGGAACTGATGGACCTCTTCGGGATCCTCGCCGAGGCGAACCCCAGGGTCGTGACGCAGGATCTGGGCTACTGACCTGGCTGTTGCGTACCGGAGGAGCGTGTCGACGGTCGCATCGGCCCCGATGCGCGGCACGACGACATCGGGTGGCCCGGACGCTCGCGGGCCGAGGACCCGGATCACCTTGGGTACGGGAGGCTCAGCCCGGCACCCGGCCGCCTTGAGCCGACGAACGGCCGCTCGCAACAGGCGGCTGCCGGCTCGCCCTCCGGCGCGGACTTCGATTTCGACCTCGCGGAAACCTCCCGTCCGCTGTCCGCGCTCGTCGCTGACGGTGACCCTGTCGTCGGTGATTTCGGCGAGCGGCCGCCCGTCGGGACCGCGGATCTCGATGGGCGTGCGGTCGGTCTGCAGACGGGCGACCGGCACGAGCGGACGGGACCGCACGTAGGCACGGACCAGGTCGGAGGCGGCAGGAGGAACCGGTGCCGATGCGCCATTGAAGCTGACCTCCCGGCGCCGGAGCGCAGCGTGGCAGCTGCCTTCCGGGAGCTTCACTGTCCATGGCTGCCCGTCCTCGCCGGAGCGGAAGCGCAGGGTGAGCCCGTTCCGGGCCAGGCGCAAGTCGGCAGTGTCGAAGTAGATGGCTTCGAGGTGGCGACTGGGAAGCCGTACCGCGCTCGCCCCTTGATTAGGCAGCTCAGATCCGGCAGGCGCAACTCGTCCGGCGCGATCAGCTTGGCTTCGAGTTCTTCGGGGGCCGCCTGCGGTGCTGCCTCACGCGCGGCGCTCATCGGAGCCCGGCTTCAGGTAACGGGTGAACCAGTCCCGGGCCAGCCGGGCGACCAGCTCAAGCGCCCCTGGTTCGGAGGACAGGTGGGAGGCGCCCAGGGCGGTGGCCACCTCGTAGGCCACCGGCACGTCCTCGCGCGGAAGCCCCAAGACGATGACGTCGGAGCGGCCCCGGTACTCATCGAGAAGCCCGGCCAGGACCCGGCCGGCGTCACGGCGGTCGCGGAAGGGACGGTACGACATGATCTAGAATCCGAGCAGCGGGTCGACGCCGGGAGGCCGGGGCTCGGGCAGTACTGGCGGAACGGCCCCCGGTCCGGGGATCTCGGGTCTTCCCCGGCTCACCGCCGCCGCTTCGATGGCTGCGGCGACCGCGAGCGTGGCGTACACCTGGGCGAGGGCGGCCCAGACGGCGGCGGTTTCCGCGCCGCCTCCCTGGCCGAGGTACTTGACTGCCTCGGCGGCGAACTCCTCGGCCTTGCCGTATCGGTCCGGAACTGTCACCAATCCTCCAGTTGTCGCCGGGCCGGCGGTGCCGTCACCCTGCCCACCTCCCTACGCTCCCCGCCCGCGGGCCCGGCCACATCATCAATCCGGCTAGTCCACAGGACTATCCGGTCGGTGGATGTGCGGGCCCGCGGGCAGCCGCGAGCCTGGCATATGGCGTTTCCCCAGCCGGTCAGGAGGTGCCCGCATGGTGGCCCCGGAAGATATTGACGTAGCCGGGCACGTTCACGTGAACGCCGGCCGATTGTGGGCCGGCGGGGTCGCGACAGCGATGGTGGCCGCGCTGGCGGTGCTGGCCGGCGTGCTGATCACCCGCGGCATCCTGGGCATTCCGGTACTAGCCCCGAAAACGGCCAACAACTTCGGCAACTCGGCTACGGCGGTGTACGCGCTCCTGGCCGCGGGCGGCGCGCTCCTGGCCACCGCACTGCTGCATCTGCTGCTGCTCGGTACGCCCCGCCCCTTCGCATTCTTCGCCTGGATCACCGCCCTGGCCGACGTGATCGCGGCCGCCGCGCCGTTCACCCAGCCCGCACCGCTGGCCAGCAAAGTCTTCACCGCCATCATCAACATCGTCGTCGGCATGGCGGTCATCTCGCTGTTGTCTGGAGTCGGGCGCAGCGCCGCCCGGCCGGTGGACCTGTCGAGCCCAGGCCGGCCGATGACCGCTCGCCGGGACGCCAGCATCTAGCAGCGCCCTGCGACGGCATGCCCTAGCCGTCCGGGGATACGGGCCAGCCGGAGCCCTGATCAGGCTGAGCCTGTCATGAAGATCGGCAGGCTGGCCCGCGCTGAGGTCGAGGAAGCGCAGCAGGGTGAGGAGGACCAGCGTCTTGCCCGAGCCGCTCGGTCCGGCCAGCGCGACCGGCCGGCCGGGGGCCTTCATGTACGACAACGCTCCCCGCCTGGGCGGACGGGCACATCCTCAATCCGGTTAGTCCGCGAACTACCCGATCTGCTGATGTGGCCGCGAGCCCGCGCGGCAAGCCTGGGGAGGTCCGGCACACTCACCTGGGGAGGTACCGCCATGAGCGACCTGATCGTCATCGGCTACCCGGACGAGGAGACGGCCGAGAAGGTCTGGGACGAGCTCGTCAAACTGCAGGAGGACTTCCTGGTCGACCTGGAGGACGCGGCCATCATCAGGCGTGACCAGAAGGGGAGGCTACACGTCACGACCCCGGCGCACCACGCGGTGACCTGGGGTACCCTCAGCGGCCTGTTCTGGGGCGTGCTGATCGGGCTGATCTTCCTGTGGCCGCTCGCCCCGGTGGTCGGCGTGGCCGGGGGCATCATGGGGGCCGCGCTCGGCGCGGCCGGGGATCTCGGCATCAAGGATGAATTCCGGCAGCGCGTCCAGGACATGCTGCAGCCCGGCACATCGGCGATCATGGTCATCGTCCGCAAGGTGACCCCCGACAAGTTCTTCGAGGCGCTGAAGCCCTACGGCGGCATGGTGCTGAAGACCTCGCTGCCGCACGACGCCGAGCAGCAGCTCATGAAGGCCCTGCACGGGGACGACCCGTCGGCGCCCACCTGGCAGCAGCCTGCCTCGGCCGGGGCCACGACCTGAGAGGAAGCCTGAGACGCCGGATCGCGGCGCTCGACCGGGCCGCCGCCCGGCGAGTCGCCGCGACCGGCTCCTGGCCGTCCGAGCACGTCCTGCCGGGCCTGTCACGTCTGGCCGACCACGGTTTCCTCTGGATGGTGCTGGCCGCCGCGCTGTGGGCCACGGGCCGCCGGCAGGCCCGGCGAGCCGCCTGGCGGGGCCTGGGCAGCATGGCGGCGGCCAGCACGGCGGCCAACGTCATCGGCAAGGGCCTGACGGGCCGGCGCCGCCCTTACGCCGACATTCCCGTCCGAAGCCGGCTGCGGCGAGTTCCCCGGAGCTCGTCCTTCCCGTCCGGGCACGCCGCGAACGCGGCAGCCTTCGCCATCGGGGCGGCGATCGAGATGCCGTCGCTGGCCGGGCCCGGGATCGCGCTGGCCTCGGCAGTCGGCGCCTCGCGGGTGGCCACGGGCGTGCACTACCCGTCGGATGTCCTGGCCGGGACGGCCATCGGTGCCGCGGCGGGGCTGGCGACCCTGCGCTGGTGGCCGCGGCGGCCGACGCGGCCGGCCGTAGCGATCAGGCCGCCGCGGAAAGCGCCGGTCTCGGTGGCCGGGGAGGGCCTGGCGCTGATCGTCAACACGTCCGCGGGAACGGCCTCGGCCAGGCTGGCCGGGCGGCTGGCCGCGGACCTGCCCGAGGCCACGATCATCGAGACCGACGCGGGAGACCTGACCGCGCGGCTGCGCCTGGCCGCGGCCAGCGCCCGGATCCTCGGCGTGGCCGGGGGCGACGGCACGGTCAGCGCGGCGGCCGCGGTCGCCCTGGAGACGGGCCTGCCGCTGCTGGTGATCCCGGCCGGCACCTTCAACCACTTCGCGGCCGACCTCGGCGTCGAGTCGGCTCGCGACGCCCTGGCCGCGCTGCGCGACGGCGAAGCCGTCCAGGTGGACCTCGGCCTGGTGGGCGGCCGGCCGTTCGTCAATACCTCGAGCACCGGCGTGTACGTGGATCTGGTGAACGCCAGGCGGCAGCTCGAGGGTGTCCTGGGCAAGCGGCTGGCGGAGGCCGTCGCGCTCATCGGCGTGCTGCGCCGCGGCCGGCCGCACGAGCTGGTCCTGGACGGGAGGCGCCGGCGGCTATGGCTCTACTTCGCCGGCAACTGCCGGTACGTGCCCCAGGGCATGGCGCCCGCGTACCGTCCGGACCTGGCCGACGGATGCCTGGACATCCGCATCGTCGAGGCCACCGCGCTGGCCAGGTCACGCCTGGTCGCCGCGGTGCTGACCGGCACGCTCGGCCGCTCCCGGGTCTACCGCTCCTGGCGGGCCAGCTCGGTCGGCGTCCGGGCGGCAGACGGCCAGCCCATCTGGCTGTCCACCGACGGCGAGGTGGCCACCGCCGAATCCGGGTTCGTCCACGGCAAGCACCCGCACGCGCTGGTGGTCTACCGCAAGGCCGACGGCTAGCCAGACGGGTGATGTGGCCCGGCGCCGCGCGGCGCAATCTGGGGAACGATCCGAAGGAAGGTGAGCAGGTGAAATCCGACAGTGAGATCAGGGAAGACGTCATCAACGAACTGCAGTGGGACCCGCAGATCACCGGGCCGGAAGCCATCGGCGTCGCGGTTCAGGACGGCGCGGTGACCCTGACCGGTCACGTCTCGACCTACGCGCAGCGGCTGGCCGCCGCCCGGGCGGCCGAGCGGGTGTACGGGGTCAAGGTGGTGGCCAACGACCTGAAGGTCAAGCTGTCCGGCGCGCCGCGGGACGACTCCGACATCGCCCGGGCCATCGCGCACGTCCTGGAGTGGAACGTACAGGTGCCCGAGGGGAAGGTGCAGGCCCGGGTGTCGGACGGCTGGGTCACGCTCGACGGCGAGGTCGAGTACGAGTACCAGCGGCACGAGGTCGAGCGGATGGTCCGCAACGTCAGAGGAGTCGTAAGCGTGACGGACCTTATCACGGTCAAGCCGCCGGTGAGCCCGGAGAAGGTCCAGGCCGTGATCGAGGATGCCTTCAAGCGCGAGGCGGAGATCGATGCCCGGCACATCAGGGTCGAGGTATCGGATCACACCGCCGAACTCTACGGGCACGTGCACTCGCTGCACGAGGCGGCCGCGGCCAGGGCGGCGGCCGCGGCAGCGCCCGGGGTGGCTACGGTGGAGAGCCATCTGCTGGTCTCTCCGTAACCGTGCGGGCTGGTCCTGGAGGAATTCGGTGACGCGGGTCCCGGCCAGCCACCGGCGGCGGACCGCCCGCCGTTCCTCCTCGACCAGCCCGCCCCACACTCCGTGCGCGCCAGCTTCGTCGCTCCATCGTCTCCGCGGCGGCGGCCCCGCATCCCCAGTCCAGTTAGCGGAGAACTCTCCACGTTGGGGATGCGGTCCCGCGGCTGGCGCCGTCAGGGTGGGATCATGGGTGTGACCCTGCGTGTCCGCCCCGGCGACGGCGGCACCATCGTGGCGGTCAGCGGAGAGGTCGACGTCTGCACGGAGGCCCCGCCGCAGCAGGCCCTGCTGCGGATCATCCGCGAGCGCAGCGCGAGGCTCATGCTCGACCTGTCCGGCGTCTCCTTCATGGACTGCGCCGGCCTCCGGTCGGCGCTCGCTGCGCCGCGGCCGGCGCGCGAGGCCGCGGCGATGCGGTGCGCGCTGGCGTCGCTGCTGGCCCTGACCGGGCGAGCCATGGAGGCCATGACCGAAGCCCAGACGGTGCTCACGAATTCCGGCGTCCCCGCGGACCTGCGTGACCAGGCGACCCGTC
>Ga0208324_1000467_pt1 | contig 18425 bp, 17 predicted proteins | sample Sb_taG_2_FD_187707 | JGI IMG/M metagenome (GOLD analysis project Ga0208324, IMG submission 187707) | Peat soil microbial communities from Weissenstadt, Germany - Sb_50d_5_LS metaG (SPAdes) (version 2) | ecosystem: Environmental > Terrestrial > Soil > Wetlands > Peat | place: Germany... | reverse complement strand
TGCGGGACGGCCTCCGTCAGGCCGGCCTGCCCGACCCGCAGGTCACCCTGCGCCGGGTCGAAGCCCTCGACCGTGACCCCCTGACCGGCAAGGCTAGGCGCTTCATCCCTCTGGGCATCCGCCCAGCCGAAACCACCTGAGGAAGCCGCCCCGAGGCGGCCGCCTTCGTGGCCGCCAGTGTGCGCTGGTCAGCTCCTGGTGATGGTGCCCAGTGCGGCCAGGGCCAGCGGTGCGATCTGCGTCTGGCCGGTGATGCCGTGCCGGTCGACCCCGTGGCCGGTGGCGATCGTCGCCCAGCACGGGCCGGACCAGGTCGGCGTGGTCTCGTCGATGGGCACCGGGCCCAGGAAGCCGTCACGGCCGAACCCCCAGATGACCGGGGTCACCTCCGGGCCCAGCAGATCGAAACGGACTCCGTCCACCCCCACGACCAGCACGTGGCGTAGGGTCAGCCCAGAAGGGAGCACGCATGTCATCCTCGCCGGAACCGGAGCACCTTGACAACCGTCACCGGAACACGCTGCGCCAGATCTTCCAGCACCCGGTCAGCCACAACATCGAGTGGCATGCGGTGACCTCGCTGCTGGACGCGATCGGCACGGTCGATGTCCACGACGATGGCCAGGTGGCCATCAGGGTCGGGTCGGAGAGCGCGTTCTTCGAACATCCCGCGGGCAAGGACATCGACGAGCAGATGGTGATCGACCTGCGCCGGATGCTCAGCAAGGCCGGCTACGAACCGTCCTGAGCCGTAAAGCTGCGCGTGAGGAGGCTGGGCGGGATGCGGGTCCTCGTCATCAGGCACCACGATATCGACTCGGCCGGTTTCGTCGCCGACGCGTTCGAGGCGCGCGGGGCCGAACCTTCCGGCCACCTGTTCCCGGACGACGGTCCGCTGCCCGCGCTCGACGGCGTGGACCACGTGGTGGTGCTCGGTGCGGTCAGCTCGGTCAACGACCCCGATCCCTGGATCACGGCCGAACTGGCCTGGCTCCGCGCGGCCGACCAGGCGGGCGTGCCCGTGCTCGGGATCTGCTTCGGCGCCCAGGCGCTCTGCGCCGCGCTGGGCGGCCGGGTCGAGGCGATGACGCGCCGGGAGATCGGCTGGGCGATGGTCGACTCGCGTGACCACGACGTGCTCCCGGCCGGCCCCTGGCTGGAGTTCCACGACGACCGCTGCCTGCCGCCGCCGCAGGCCACCGTACTGGCCCGCAACGAGGCGGCCGTGCAGGCGTTCCGCATCGGCCGCCACCTCGCGGTCCAGTTCCACCCCGAGGTCGACGGCCCCCAGCTCAAGCGGTGGCTGGACGCGCACGCGGACTCCGGCGCCACCTCGCTCGGGATCGACCCCGATCAGTTCCTGGCCGACACCATCCGCGAGGAGCCGGCCGCGCGGGAGCGCGCCGACCGCCTGGTGGCGGCGGCCGTACTCATCTCCGGGTCTTCGGGCCGGCTCAGCCGCTGACGTCAGGGCGGTTATAAAGCGCACTCATCGTGGCCTGCATGGCCGCGAACGGCCGTCCGGCACCGTCGGCGAACGCCTCACCGCGGCAGACCACCAGATTCCGCCCGGCCCGGACCACCTGGCCGATCATCGCGAAGTGCTGCCCGGCCGCGGGCGCGAGCAGGTTGATGGTGTAGGTCACGGTCAGCACCGAGGCGTCCGGCGACATGACGCTGTACGCCGCGTACCCGCACGCGCTGTCCAGGACCGAGGCGACGGCGCCGGCGTGCAGGAACCCGTGCTGCTGGGTGAACCGCTCGTCGTAGCGCAGCGCTATCTCCACCCGGCCCCGCTCGATCGCGACCAGCTCCGCGCCGAGCGTGGCCATCATGCCCTGCCGCTCGATGCTGGCCCGGACGCGGGCCTCCATCGCCTCGGCCGGCTCCGGCTGGTTCACGGCTTACGTCCCCTCCCGCCTGGGGTCATCGCCATCCTCCTCAACCCGGGTGCGGCCAGGCGAGCCGTCCGCTGGCGATGTCGCGGGCCAGCGCGAGGACCCACCGCCGCTCGGCCCGCATCATGGCCACGGCGTACTCCGCCTCGATCACGGGCAGGCGAGACACGCTCCCGCCGTCCAGCAGGTCTGCTGATCGCCCCGGATCCACAGCACTATCCTTGATTTTCTATGAGCACTGATGCACCGGCCGTCCCCGGAGTGCACCTGGTCGTGGGGTTCGACGGCTCTCCTCCTGCCGCGCGGGCACTGGACGCCGCGGTCCGTCTCCTGATGGTCCGGCCCGGCCAGATCACCGTCCTCTGGGTGGCCCACCTGACGAGCACCGTGGAACTGTCGGCCGACGCCGTGGCCATCGTGGAATCCGACTTCGACCAGATCGCCGGGGAGCTTCGCGCCGCAGCCGCCGAGCGGCTGGGCGGCCGCGGGGTGTCCTGGGACTTCCAGCGGCGCCAGGGCCCGATCGCCCACGAGCTGATCGCGGTGGCCGAGTCGATGCACGCCGCCCGGCCCGACGACGTGGTGGCCATCGTGGTCGGGAGCTCGTCCAGCGCCATGCACCGCATGGTCGGCTCGGTCGCGGTCAACCTGGCCCGCCACTCCCCGGTCCCGGCCATCATCGTGCCCTAGGGCCGGTGCCGGGCCAGGTCCGGACGGCGGAGCCTGCCGCGCTATGCGGTCTGCCGGACGGGCATCGCGTGGGCGCGGGCGCCGGCCAGGATGAGCTCGGTGACGACCTCCAGCGGTAGCGCGGTGGAGTCGATTACCAGGTGGTACAGGGCCGGATCGCACGGGTCGGTGCGGTACAGGCGGCGCACGTAGGCGGTGCGGGCCTTGTCGGCCGCGCGCAGGCGCTCCCGGGCTTGCTCTTCGCTGATGCCTTCGACCGAGGCGCCCTGGGCGGCGCGGCGCTCGGGTGGGCCATCCAGCCGGACGTGAAAGCCGTGGTCCTTGCCGAGCACGACCGCCGCCGCCCGGCCCAGGATCACCCCGCCGCCGCCGGCCAGCACGCGGTGGATCCCGGCCTCGCCGTGGCCGCGCAGGTGCTGGTCCTGGTGGTGGGTGGACGGCGGCGACTGGGTAGGCCCGGCCGGCATGGCCTGGGTGAAATGGGCCAGCAGCCGGTGGACCGGGGTGGCCTTGGCCTCCTCCGCCGTCACCTGCTCATCGCACGGCCCCGGCTCCGCGGGGTGCCCCTCCGAAGTGGTCACCCGCTGCAGGAAGGGCAGGCCGAGCCGGTCGGCCAGGGCCGGGGCGACGACGCTGCCGCCGGCGCCGTAGGACGCCGACACGGTGATCAGCCGCACGGCCGGGCCGGGCGGGACCCCGGAGTGCTCAGCGGGCATGGACTGTCATCTCCTCCTGCGTGGTCACGCGGGCCGGCGGGGTCGCCGGGCCGGCGGCCGGTGCCAGCCTGCCGGAGGGCAGCACCAGCCCGCACACGACCGCGGAGGCGGCCAGGATCGCGGCCGAGACCCAGAACGCGACGATGTAGCTGTGCACCGCCGCTTGCGCCAGGACCAGCGGGCCGCGGCCGTGAGTCAGCACGTAGCTGGTCAGCGCGCTGGCGGCGAGGGTGTTCAGCAGCGCGGTGCCGATCGAGCCGCCGACCTGCTGGTTGGTGTTGACCAGGGCCGAGGCGACGCCCGCGTCCGCGGCGCCAGCGCCGTAGGTCGCGGTGTTCAGCGCGCAGCCGAACACCAGGCCCAGGCCGGCCCCGACCAGGACCAGGGCGGGCAGGATCCAGTCCAGGTAGCTGGTGCCCAGTCCCAGTTGCGTGGCCAGGATGACCAGGCCGCCGGCCGCGAGGAGCAGGCCGGCCGGGATCAGGGGCCGGGGTCCGAACCGCGGCATCAGCACCCCGCTGGACGTCGTGGAGGCCACTACGATCGCCGCGATCATCGGCAGGAAGGCCAGCCCGGACTTGACCGGCGAGTAGGCCAGGGTCAGCTGCAGGTAATAGGTCAGGAACAGGAAGATCCCGAACACGCCGATGGCCGACAGCCCGATGGCCAGGTACGCGCCCCCGCGGAAGCGGTTCAGCACGATCCGCAGCGGCAGCAGCGGATGCTGGACCCGCCGCTCGACCAGCACGAACGCAGTCAGCAGGACCACCCCGGCCAGCAGCAGCGCGACGGTCGTCGGCGCGCCCCAGCTCTTGGTCTCGGCCTCGGACAGCCCGTAGACCACGGCCACCAGCCCCGCCACCACCAGGACCGTTCCCGGCCAGTCGATGTGCACGCTCGGATCACGGGGGTGGGCGGCCAGCAGCCGGACCGCGCCCGCGACCGCGATCACGGCCAGGACGACGTTGACGTACAGGCACCACCGCCAGGACAGGTACTCGGTCAGCACCCCGCCCAGCAGCAGCCCCACCGCCCCGCCCCCGCCGGCGATGGCGCCGTAGACGCCGAACGCCTTGCCGCGCTCGGCCGGGTCGGTGAACGTCGTGGTCAGCGTGGACAGCGCGGCCGGGGCCAGCATGGCGCCGAACGCCCCCTGCGCGCCGCGGGCGATCACCAGCGTCGCGAACCCGGTCGCCGCGCCGCCCGCCGCCGAGGCCGCGGCGAAGCCCACCAGGCCGATGATCAGCATCCGCCGCCGGCCGACCAAGTCCGACAGCCGGCCGCCGAGCAGCAGCAGGCTGCCGAAGGCCAGCGAGTACGCCGTCACCACCCACTGCCGGTCGGCGATGGAGAACCCCAGGTCACGCTGGGCCGAGGGCAGCGCGATGTTCACGATCGTGGCGTCCAGCACCACCATCAGCTGGGCCAGCCCGACCACGCCGAGGATCCACCAGCGCCGGGCCGGCCCCGCGGCCCCGCGGGCCGGCCGGGCCCGCTCCGGTACGGCCGCAACCGCCGACTCACTCATTCCAGCAGCCTAAGTCCGCGGGGGAGGGTTCAGGAAGGCTCTCTTCCCCACCAGAAGCGGCCCGCAGGGCCTGCCAGACCCGCTGCGGGGACGCGGGCATGTCGATGTGCCGGACGCCGAGAGGGGCCAGCGCGTCGATGATCGCGTTCTGCACGGCCGGCGTCGAGCCGATCGTGCCGGCCTCCCCGATGCCCTTGGCCCCCAGCGGGTTGTAGCTGGTCGGCGTCTGGCTGTCGGCCAGCTCGAAGCTGGGCAGCTCGGCGGCCGACACGAACGGGTAGTCGGCAAAGGTCGCGGTCAGCGGGTTGCCGTCCGCGTCGAAGACCACCTCCTCCAGGAACGCCTGCGCCGCGCCCTGGGCGATACCGCCGTGCCGCTGCCCCTCGGCCAGCAGCGGGTTGATGACGGTGCCCGCGTCGTCGACGGTCACCATCCGGCGCAGCACCGTCTTGCCGGTCTCGGTGTCCACCTCGACGACCGCCACGTGCGCCCCGAACGGGAAGGTGGGGCCCTGGGTCCGGAACACGGCCCGGACGAGCAGCCGCTCCCGCTCGGCCAGAGCGGCCAGCGAGACCGAGACGTCCGGATCCCCGGCCACCGCGAACGCGCTGCTGGCGAGGTCGAAGACCAGGTCGGCCGGGTTGGCTTCGAGCTCGCCGGCGGCGCGCTGCCGGGCCACGTCGAGCAGCTCGCGGGAGGCCTGCTGGACGGCCGCGCCGCCCTGCTGCAGGCTGCGCGAGCCGCCGGTGCCGCCGCCCTCGGGGATCAGGTCGGTGTCGCCCCACTTCACCGTGATCTTGTCGATCGGGATGCCCAGCTCGCTGCTGGCCAGCATGGCCCACACCGTCTCGTGGCCCTGGCCGTGCGGGGAGGTCCCGGTCAAGATGGTGGCGCTGCCGTCGGGCTGGATCTCGACCGTGGCGTTCTCTCGCGGGCCGCCCTCTTCCGCGCCCGGGCCGGTGATCTCCACGTAGCAGGACAGGCCGATGCCGAGCTGGGTCACGTCGCGGGCGGCGCGCCGCTTGGCCTGCTCCTCCCGCAGGTCGGCGTAGCCCGCCGCGTCCAGGGCCGCGGCCAGCGCGGCCGCGTAGTCGCCGCTGTCGTACACGGCGCCGAATGCGGTCGTGTGCGGATCGGCGAAGGGGGGCAGCAGGTTTACCGCGCGCACCTCGGCCGGGTCCCGGCCGATCTCGGCCGCGAACAGGTCGATGGCCCGCTCCACCGCGGCGGTGGCCTCGGGGCGGCCGGCGCCGCGGTAGGCGCCGACCGGCGTGGTGTTGGTCACCACCGATTTGGCCACCGCCTCGGCCCGGGCGAAGGTGTAGGGCCCGGGCGCCATCAAGATGGTCAGCGCGGGCAGGAACGCGCCGAACCGCGGGTACGCCCCGGCGTCCTGCAGGATCTCCAGGCGGTAGGCGGTCACCGTCCCGTCCCGGCGGCCGCCGATCGTGACCGTCTGGCGCTGGGCCCGGCCGTGGGTCATCCCGATCAGGTTCTCGTTCCGGGTCTCGGCCCAGCGCGCGGGGCGGCCGAGCCGCCGGGCCACCCAGCACACCACTGCGTGCTCCGGGTCGGCGCCGAACTTGGCGCCGAACGCGCCGCCCACGTCCGGGGTGATGATCCGGATCGCCGCCTGGTCGATCCCGAGCATGGCGGCCAGGCCGGAGCGGGTGCCCTGCGCGCCCTGGTTCGGGATCCACGCCGTCAGCCGGCCGCCGGGATCCCAGGCGGCCGCCGCCGCCCGGGTCTCCATCGGGGCCGGCGCCACCCGCTGGTTGAGGATCGTCCGGGAGACGATCACCTCGCAGCCGTCGAACAGGTCGGACTTCAGCGCGGCAGGGTCGCCGAAGGTGGCGGCCACGTTGCTGCCCACGGCGGGGAACAGCACGGCCGATTCCGGCCAGCCCGCCTCGGCCATGTCGACCACCGCGGCCAGCAGGTCGTAGTCGATGTCCACCAGGTCCGCGGCATCCTCGCCCTGGTAGCGGCCCTCGGTCACCACCACGGCCACCGGCTCGCCGACGTACCGGACCACCTCCCGGGCCAGCAGCGGCTGGCTCATCTGCGCGTCGATCACGCCGCGCATGGGCGGGGCCAGGTCCTCCAGGTCCAGATCCGCGGCGGTGAACGCGGCGATCACGCCCGGCCCCGTCAGCGCGCCGCTGACGTCAACCGAGGCGATCCGCGCGTGGGCGACGGTGGACCGGACGAAATGGACGTGACAGGCACCCGGAAGGCGCAGGTCGTCCGTGTAGATCCCGCCGGTGGTCAGGAATCGGGGATCCTCTGTCCGCAGAACCCGGGTACCCAGTATGCTCACGTGGCCGATCATGCCTGCCAGCCCGCCAACCGGTCAAAACCGCCCGATCCCAGCGGGCGGTGAACCCTCGGGGAAGATCGGGTACCCTTGCTGAGTTAGCGAGGCGGAGTAGCTCAGTCAGGCAGAGCAAGCGGCTCATAATCGCTGTGTCGCCGGTTCAAGTCCGGCCTCCGCTACACTTGACCAGTCCCCAGACAGATGACGGAGACGATTCACCGTGGCTGCCACCGATGTCCGGCCGAAGATCACGCTGGCTTGCCAGGAGTGCAAGCGCCGGAACTACATCACCCGGAAGAACCGGCGTAACGACCCGGACCGGCTCGAGCTGAAGAAGTACTGCCCGTTCTGCCGCTGCCATCGCCCGCACCGCGAGACCCGGTAAGACTCCGGAAGTGGCGATCAACGCCGATTATGTCGGCCGGACCTTCGAGCCGTCCGCGCCGTACGAGGTCAGCCGGGTCAAGATCGCGGAGTTCGCCGACGCGACCGGCGAGCCCAGTACCCTGTGCCGCGACCAGGCCGCCGCGCAGGCCGCCGGCTACCCGGATGTGATCGCCCCGCCGACGTTCGCCATCGTGGTCACCGCCGCGAACAGCGCGCGGGTGACGCACGATCCGGCCCTGGGCGTGAACTACGCGATGATCGTGCACGGCGAGCAGAGCTTCGAGCACGCCCGCCCGCTGCACGCCGGCGATGTGGTGGTCTCGCAGACCACCATCGAGTCCATCAGGCCGGTCGGCACCATGACCACGCTGACGACCGTCACCCAGATCCGCACCGTGGACGGCGAGCACGTGTGCACCGCCCGGTCCACGCTCGTCGAGCGCGGCGCATAAGGGGAAAAACAATGGCCCGCCCCAGCTACGACCAGACCGAGGCCGGCACCGAGCTTCCGCCGCGCCAGTACCAGGTGACCCGGCGCGACCTGGTCCGGTACTGCGGGGCCTCCGGTGACTTCAACGTGATCCACTGGAACGAGCGCGTCGCCCGGTCCGTGGGCCTGCCCAATGTGATCGCGCACGGCATGCTCACCATGGCCCTGGGCGGCCGGTTCGTCGCCGAGTGGGCGGGGGACCCGGGCGCCATCACCGAATACGGGGTCCGGTTCTCCGCGCCGGTCGTCGTGCCCGACGACGACAAGGGCGCCACGGTCGAGGTGGCCGGCACCGTGACCGAGCGGCTCGACGGCAACCGGGTGGCGATCGACGTCACCGCCAGGACGAACGGGACCAAGGTGCTGACCCGCGCCCGCGCCGTCGTCCGCCTGGCGTGAGGATCGCCGATCACACCACCCTTGGCCTCGGCGGCCCGGCGCGCCGCTTCATCCGGGCCGGCACGGACGAAGACCTGATCGAGGCCGTCCGCGCCGTCGACTCGCGTGGCGAGCCGGTGCTGATCCTGGGCGGCGGCAGTAACCTCGTGGTGGCCGACGAGGGCTTCGACGGCACCGTCATCCAGGTGGCGGCCAAGGGCATCTGCCGGGGCGGCGAACCCGGGCTGGTGACGGTCGCGGCCGGCGAGGACTGGGACGCGGTGGTCGCCTGGACGGTCACCGCGGGCCTGGCCGGCCTGGAGTGCCTGTCCGGCATCCCGGGGCTGGCCGGCGCCACCCCGATCCAGAACGTCGGCGCGTACGGCCAGGAGGTCGCCGAAACGATCACTGCCGTACGGACCTATGACCGGTTCACCGGGCAGACCAGCATTATTCCGAACGGACGGTGCGGATTCGGCTACCGCACCAGCGTGTTCAAGCGGGATGACGCCCGCCGGCACGTCGTGCTGAGCGTGACGTTCCGGCTCGCCGCGCAGCCGGTCTCCAGGCCGGTCCGCTACGCCGAGCTGGCCGCCGCCCTCGGAGTCGCCGTCGGTGACCAGGTGGCGAGCACCACGGCCCGTTCGGCCGTCCTCGAACTCCGGCGGGGCAAGGGGATGGTGATCGACGCGGCGGATCCCGACACCCGCAGCGTCGGCTCGTTCTTCGTCAACCCCGTGCTCGACGGCACCGCGCTGGCTGCGGTCGAGGCGGCCGCCCGGGCCAGATGCGGGGAAGGCACCCGGGTGCCGCGCTTTGACGCCGGGGACGGGCGGGTGAAGGTGCCCGCCGCGTGGCTGATCGAGCGGGCCGGCTTCGGCAAGGGGTACAGCCCGGGCGACGGCGCCCGGATCTCGTCCAAGCACACGCTGGCCCTGGTCAATTCCGGATCGGCCACCACGGCCGGGCTGATGGCGCTGGCCCGCGAGATCAGGGACGGGGTCCGCGATGCCTTCGGCGTGTCGCTCGCGCCCGAACCGGTTCTCGTGGGTGTCACGCTGTAGCCCCAGGCGGGCTACAGCGTGACATATCCACTAACGGTGCAGCAGGTTCAGCGTGTTGGTGGCGTCGTCGACGTAGTAGACGGCGCGCTGGCCGGGCTTCACGGCCAGGCCGAACAGGGCGCCCGACCCGGGCGGCGACCCGGAGCTGTCGAGCCTGCGCACGGCGATCTGGGCGCCGAACGGCGTGACCTCGACCAGGTTCCCGTTACCGCTGTTGACGGTCAGGATGTTGCCGTTGGGGGCGATGACCAGGCCGAGTGGGCCCACCAGGTTGCGGCCCCTGGAGACGGTGAAGCCGCGTCCGGCGCTGAAGCCGCGGAATAGCGCGTTCGGGATGGACGCGATCCGGTTGCTCAGCGTGTCGGCGACGTACAGCACGTTGTTCGCGCCCAGGTTGACCCCGGTCGGGCCGATGACGAGCGCCGCCGGATCGAGGCGCTCCGGGAAGCCGGACCCGATCGTGGCGTTGAACCAGATGAACGGCAGCCCGAAGGCGGGGATCTTGATGACCAGCCGGAGCACCGTGCCCCCGAAGACGGTCTTGCCGTTGGCCGCCACCGTGCCGTTCAGCACGTTGGTGACGAACAGCACGGCCTGGTTGCCCAGGTCCAGGCTGCCCATGTCCCACGGGCCGTTGATCCCGCCGCCGGTGAACGTCTCCCGCACGTGGCCGAACCGGTCGACCACGATCAGGCAGCCTGGGCCGGACACGGCGCCCTTTTGGGTGGGCAGCGAACCGACGATGACCCAGCCGCTGCGCAGCGCGGTCAGCGCGGTGGTCAGGCCGACGCCGCCGGGGCAGCTGGGCAGGTTGCGCCTGATCTGGGCGAACACCCAGTGGTGGCCGGACGGGGTGATCTCGACGATCGTGGTGCCGGTGCCCTGCACGTTGGCCTTGTTGTTGAAGTTGCTGACCAGGACGTTGCCCCGGAACAGGTCACCGGTGCTGCGCGGGATGACTGCCACCCCGTAGGGGTTGACGTCACCGTTGCCGGGCACCGTGGACGCGATCACCGAGGTCCGGTGCAAGGGACCGACGAAGGCCGGGAACCCGCTCGCGCTGGCGCTCCCGGCCAGGCCGGCCAGCAGGCCGGCCGCGCCGGTGATGCACGCAGTGACGATCGCGGCCAGCCCGGCCGCGTACCGTCTCGTTGCTTTCATTTCTATAGCGCTCCCTTCCGGTGAAGAATGTCTCCACCCATGTGCACGTGGCCGGGAGCCAGATGGTTCGGGGGCAGGGCGGAATACCGGCGGGACACTGGCTGTCGGGCCGGTTCTGGTGTGCTGGCCGCTCTGGTGAGTTCTGCTGGTTTTCGCTTGTGACGACGGCTTTTGTGAGGGCCAGTGCCGCGACTGCCGCCGAAAGGACACGGCTCACCGGTTCGGCGATCGTCGACGGTTTTTTGATCGGCCGATCCGGTGATCTTTCGCGACCGCCGCGGGCACTGGCCGTCACCCTTATCAACGTCGGCCCGCGCCCGCCGGCTCAACGGCCGGCGGGCGCGTAATCGCCTGGTAATAACTTCTGAGCCGGGTCAGGACAGCTTGTAGAGCATGTTGTTGCCGTCGTTGACGTAGTAGACGGCCCTGCCGTCCAGGCTGACCGCCAGGCCGAACAGGTCGCCCGCGGCGCCGCCCGGGGTTGACAGGTCGATGTTCTCGGCGGTCACCTGCTGCCCGCCCGGGGTGGTTTCCACGATGTCTCCGTTGCCGCCGTTCACGGTCAGGATGTCACCGTTGGGTGCGATGGCCAGGCCGAGCTCGCTCATCAGGTTCGCGCCCTCGGAAACGGTCTGGCCGGTGCCGTCGTCGCCCAAGCGGAGCACCGCGTCAGGGATCTTGGCGATCCTGCTGTTCAGCGTGTCGGCCACGTACAGGGTGCCGTTCCGGCCGAGGCCGACCCCGGTGGGGCCGATGATGAGCGCCGCGGGATCGGTGCTCTCCCGGAAGCCAGATCCGATCTGGGTGGTCAACAGCCGGCGCGGCGCCGCGAACGGTGTGCTGGTGATGACGATCCGCAGGACCGTGCCCTCGTTGGCGGTGCTGTCGGTCATGCTGCCCGCCGGGGGCGGGACGATGCCGTTCAGCACGTTGGTCACGAACAGCTCGGCGGTGCCGCCGAGGTCAAGGGCGGTCATGTCCCACGGGCCGTTGATGCCGTCCCCGGAGAACGTCTCGCGGACGTTCCCGCGGCTGTCGAGGACGATCAGGCAGCCGGGCCCGCTGAGTCCGTCGGGGTGGCCGTCGGTGCTCGGCAGCGAGCCGACGATCACCCAGCCGCTGCGCAGCGCCACCAGGGCGGTGGTAAGGCCGACACCGCCGGGGCAGCCGGCCAGGTGACTGTTGATCCCGGCAAACTGCGTTACCGCACCGGTGGGGCTGACCTGGACGATGGTGGTGCCGGTGCCCTGCTGATTGGCCGAGTTGTTGAAGTTGCTGACGAGCACGTCGCCTTGCACGAGGTCACCGGTACTGCGTGGCACGACCGCCACGCCGTAGGGGTTGACGTCGCCGTTGCCGGGAACCGTCGAGGCGACCGGTGTGTTCTGAGTCAGCGTGCCGAGGTAGGTGGTCGAGGCGTTCGCCGACGTCGCCATGAGGCCGCTCCCGGCCAGCAAGCCGGCCGTGGCGGTGACGACTGCGGCGATGCCCGCCGCGGACCGTCTGGTGCGTTTCATTTCTTTCCGCTCCCTCCGGTGGTGAGAATCCTCCGTCAGGGGGCACGAACCGGCGGACGGTTCGGTTCAGTTCCGCTCGAAGCCGCCATGAACCCGACAGCCCTCGGTCATCAAGCCTTAACCCGCGGCGCAGCCCTTCCGGTAGCCGGCACGCTGCGGCGAGCGCGGCCGATCATGATCATGGCCAGTTTTGGCCCGTATTCGGCCGTTTCTGGCCACGATCATGAAATAGCCCGGGCTGAGGGTGCGTCCGCAGCTTCCTCGCATGGCGTTAGGCGGGACCAGGGCACACGCACCCCATCCGGGGCAGCGTCAGGCGGCGGCCGTCTCCTTGGTGACGGTGATCTTGACCAGGCCGTCGCCGGCCGGCTGCGGCTGGGCGTCGACGTCGCCGGCCGGGCGCACGTCCAGGCTCACGGCCAGGGTCTCCGCGGTCACGAAACCGGCGTGCGCGCGGACCGCCCCGGCCACCGCGCCGTCGGCGCCGACGGTCAGCCGGATCCGGTCGGACACCGACAGGCCCGCGTCCCGGCGCGCCTGCTGCACAACCCGGACCACGTCCCGCGCCGTGCCCTCGGCGGCCAGTTCGGGCGTCACCCGGGTATCCAGCTTGATCAGGCCGGCGTTGCCCGGCAGAGCTGCCGTAGGCCCGGGGGGGCGCGGGGGGGTCGTGCCTTCCCCTGGGGGTCCGGGGGGACGGGTCCCCCCGGAGAAGAGAGCAAACAGGGCCGAGGTGGAGCCGGGGTCCGTGGCGGCCAGCCGCAGCTCGTACTCGCCGGGTTCGAGCTCGATCCCCGCGGCGGTGACGCGCTCCCCGGACCGCGTCCAGTCGCCCGCCTTGACCGCCCGGATGACCTGCTGCACCTGCGCGCCGAGCCGCGGCCCGAGCAACCGCGGGTTTACCGCCACCTCGAACGTGCCCAGGCGGGCCACGTCGTCGGACAGCTCGACGGCCTTGACGTTGACCTCGTCGGCGATCAGGTCGGCGAACGGGGCCAGCGACTTGGCGTCGGCGTGCGCGATGACCAGCGACGCGAGCGGCAGCCGGACCCGCAGCGCCCTCGCCTTCCGCAGGCCGAGGGCGGTGCTGCACGCGGCCCGGACCAGGTCCATGGCACCGGTCAGGCAGTCGTCGCCGGAATCGGGCAGGACCCAGCCGGAAACGTCCGGCCAGGAGGCCAGGTGCACGCTGGGCTCGCCGGTCAGCCCGCGCCAGATCGCCTCGGTGGTCAGCGGCAGCATCGGGGCGGCGGCCCGGCAGACCGTCTCCAGCACGGTCCAGAGCGTGTCGAGCGCGTCCGGCTCCCCGGCCCAGAACCGGCTGCGCGACCGGCGGATGTACCAGTTGGTCACCACCTCGAGGTGGTCCCGCAGCAGCTGGCAGGCGCCGCCGACGTGGTACGCGTCCAGCAGCTGCTCCAGCTCGGTCACCATGGCCCGGGTCTTAGCCAGGATGTACCGGTCCAGCACGTGCTGGCTGCGGGTGTTCCGCCGCGCCTGGTAGGACTCGGCGTTCGCGTACAGGGCGAAGAAGTAATAGCTGTTCCATAGCGGCAAGATGGCCTGGCGGACCGCGTCCCTGATGCCCTGCTCGGTCACGATCAGGTTGCCGCCGCGCAGGATCGGGCTGGCCATCAGGAACCAGCGCATCGCGTCCGAACCGTAACGGTCGAAGACCTCGTTCACGTCCGGGTAGTTGCGCAGGCTCTTGGACATCTTCTGGCCGTCGTTGCCGAGCACGATGCCGTGGCTGACGCAGGTCCGGAAGGCCGGCCGGTCGAACAGCGCGGTGGCCAGCACGTGCAGGGTGTAGAACCACCCGCGGGTCTGGCCGATGTACTCCACGATGAAGTCGCCCGGGTAGTGGCCTTCGAACCACTCGCGGTTCTCGAACGGGTAGTGCACCTGGGCGAACGGCATCGACCCCGACTCAAACCAGCAGTCGAGCACCTCCGGCACCCGGCGCATCACCGACCGCCCGGTCGGGTCGTCCGGGTTAGGCCGGGTCAGCTCGTCGATGGCGGGCCGGTGCAGGTCATCGGGCCGGACACCGAAGTCCCGCTCGAGCTCGTCCAGCGACCCGTAGACGTCGGTGCGCGGGTAGGCCGGGTCGTCGCTCTGCCACACCGGGATCGGCGAGCCCCAGAACCGGTTCCGGCTGATCGACCAGTCCCGCGCGCCGGCCAGCCACTTGCCGAACTGGCCGTCCTTGACGTGGCCGGGCACCCAGGTGATCTCCTGGTTCAGCTCGACCATCCGGCCGGAGAACCTGGTCACCTCGACGAACCAGCTCGACACCGCCTTGTAGATCAGCGGGTTACGGCAGCGCCAGCAGTGCGGGTAGGAGTGCGTGTAGGTCTCCTTCCGCACCAGGCTGCCCTGGGCGCGCAGCTTGGCGGCGATCCCGTCGTTCGCGTCGAAGACGTGCTGCCCCTCGAAGTCGGGCACCACGCTGGTGAACCGCCCCTGGTCGTCCACGGTGACCACGGTCGGGATCCCGGCCGCGTGGCACGCCAGGGCGTCGGCCTCGCCGTAGGCGGGCGCCATGTGCACTACCCCGGTGCCGTCCTCGGTCGTGACCTCACCGGACAGGATCACCCGGAACGCGTCCCGGGTGCCGAACGTCTCAGCGTCGGCCAGGTAGGGCAGCAGCGGCTCGTACCGGCGCCCGGCCAGCTCGGCGCCGGTCAACGCGCCGACCTCGGTGGCGCCCTCGAGCTCCCGCTCGTAGGCCGCCTGCCGGTCCCGGGCCAGGATGTACCGCTCGCCGTCCTTGGCCAGCACGACGTAGCCGATGTCCTCGCCGACCGCGCAGGCCAGGTTGGACGGCAGCGTCCACGGCGTGGTGGTCCAGGCCAGCAGCCACTCTCCGGTCTCCAGCTTGAACCGGACCGTCACCGAGGGGTCCTGCCGCTCGGCGTAGGTGTCATCGTCCATCCGCAGCTCGTGGTTGGACAGCGGGGTCTCGCACCGCCAGCAGTACGGCAGTACCTTGAACCCCTGGTAGATCAGGCCCTTGTCCCACAGCTGCTTGAAGGCCCACATGACGCTCTCCATGTAGGGCAGGTCCAGCGTCTTGTAGTCGTGGTCGAAGTCGACCCAGCGTGCCTGGCGGGTGACGTAGTCCTGCCACTCGCGGGTGTACCGCAGCACCGACTCGCGGCAGGCCCGGTTGAACTTCTCGATGCCCATCGCGAGGATGTCGGCCTTGCCGGAGATGCCCAGCAGCCGCTCCGCCTCGACCTCGGCGGGCAGCCCGTGGCAATCCCAGCCGAACCTGCGCTCGACCCGCCGGCCCTGCATGGTCCGGAAGCGGGGCACCAGGTCCTTCACGTAGCCGGTGAGCAGGTGGCCGTAGTGCGGCAGCCCGTTGGCGAACGGCGGCCCGTCGTAGAACACGAACTCGCTGTCTCCGGGACGCTGCTGGACCGAGGCGCGGAAGGTGTCACCGGCCCGCCAGTACTCCAGCACGTCGCGCTCGAGCGCGGGAAAGTTCGGCTGGGCGGGTACTTCAGTGTCCCCGGAGCGTGGGTAGCCGGGAGGTCGGTCGGGGTGGGTTGGTCGGGGAGAAGGGGCCATTGGCTGGTCCTCGCGGTGCGCTGGGTCGGTGTCATTCGGCTGGCCGCGAGGACGACGCGCCCGCTTCCGCGCGGGCGTACCGCGGTACCACCTCGCTTGCCGCCGCGTTCCGCGCCGTTTCCGGCGCGGCCTCCCGGCGACCGCTCGTCAGCCGGCTGTGACGGGCCGGACCCGCCCGGTTCTAGTCAGGCCCCAGCCTGGCGGCCCGTTCTTCCGGGAGCTCCCCGGTGATAGCCGGATCATCGCCACGTGCCTACAAGCCTAGCCGCTGCGCCGGTATTCCGTGCGCGCCGATCGCCGCGGACGCGTACGCGCCGGATCCGCGCGGACGGCTGCGGGCGCGGGCACCACGGCCCGTTCGGCCGAAAATCAGGGTGCGGCGAGCCAGGCGTCGATCCCGGCCAGCAGCCGCGCCCGCAGCGGGTCGGGCGCGACCGAGCCGAGCACCGAGGTGCGGGCCAGGTCGGCCAGCTCGGCGTCGCCGAACCCGTGCGCGTACCGGGCGATCTCGTACTGGGCGGCCAGCCGCGGGCCGAACAGCAGCGGGTCGTCGGCACCGAGCGCGACCGGCACGCCCGCCTCGAACAGCTGGCGGAGCGGGACCCGCGACGGGGCCGGCACGACGCCGAGGGCGACGTTGGAGGACGGGCAGACCTCGCAGGTGACCCCCTCGGCGGCCAGCCGCTTGACCACGGCCGGGTCTTCGGCGGCGCGGACCCCGTGGCCGATCCGGTCGGCGTGCAGGTCATCCAGGCAGGCCGCCACGCTGGCCGGGCCGGCCAGCTCGCCGCCGTGCGGGACCAGGAGCAGCCCGGCTCGTTCGGCGATCCGGAACGCGCGGGCGAAGTCCTGCGCGGGACCGCGCCGCTCGTCGTTGGACAGGCCGAAGCCGGTCACCCCGCGGCCCGCGTACTGGGCGGCCAGCCGGGCCAGGGTCCTGGCCCCCAGCGGGTGCTTGGTCCGGTTGGCCGCGACGATGAGGCCGATCCCCACGCCGGTGGCGCGCGACGCGGCCGCGGCCGCGTCGAGCGCGAGCTCGACCACGGCCGTGACCCCGCCGAACCGCGCGGCGTAGCCGTCCGGGTCGAGCTGGATCTCCAGCCAGCCCGAGCCCTCGGCCCGTTCGTCCTCGGCGGTCTCGGTCAGCAGCCGCCGCACGTCGGCCGGGGTGCGCAGCACCGAACGGGCCATGTCGTACAGCCGCTGGAACCGGAACCAGCCGCGTTCGTCGGTCCCGCTCAGCTGCGGCGGCCAGTCCTCGGTCAGCGCCGGCGGCAGCCGGATGCCGTGGCGGTCCGCCAGATCGACCAGCGTCGCGTGCCGCATGGCTCCGGTCAGGTGCAGGTGCAGGTGCGCCTTCGGGAGCGTGGCCAGCGACCGTGTCATCCGCTCAGTGTGCCTCCCCTACCTGGCGTCGGCGAGCAGCTTCGCCATCCGGGTGATGCCCTCTTCGAGGTCGGCGTCGCCCAGCGCGCAGGAAAGCCGGAAATATCCCGGCGTGCCGAACGCCTCGCCGGGGACCACCGCCACCTCGGCCTCGTCCAGGATGAGCCCGGCCAGTTCGGCCGAGGTCTGCGGCCGGCGGCCGGCGATCTCCCGGCCCAGCAGGCTCTTGACGCTGGGGTAGCAGTAGAACGCGCCCTGCGGCTCCGGGCAGATCACGCCCGGGATCTCGTTCAGCATCCGGGTCATCGTCAGCCGCCGCCGGTCGAACGCCGCACGCATGGCCTCGACCGCGGACAGGTCCCCGGACACGGCCGCCAGCGCCGCCGCCTGGGCCACGTTGCACACGTTGGAGGTCGCGTGGCTCTGCAGGTTCGCGGCGGCGCCGATCACGTCCTTGGGGCCGATCATCCAGCCGACCCGCCAGCCGGTCATCGCATAGGTCTTGGCCACGCCGTTCAGCACCACGCAGGTGTCGGCGAGGCGCGGGGCCCGGACCGGGATCGAGGAGAAGACCGCGTCGCCGTAGACCAGGTGCTCGTAGATCTCGTCGGTGATCACCCACAGGCCGTGCCCGGCCGCCCACTCACCGATGGCGGCGACCTGATCCGGCGGGTAGACCGCCCCGGTCGGGTTGGACGGCGACACGAACAGCAGGATCTTGGTCATTTCCGTGCGGGCCGCCTCCAGGTCCTCGACCGAGGCCAGGTACCCGGAGCGCTCGTCGGTCAGCACCGGCCGCATCACGCCGCCGGCCAGCGCGATGACTTCGGGATAGGTGGTCCAGTAGGGGGCGGGCACGATGACCTCGTCGCCGGGGTCGAGCAGGGTGGCGAACGCCTCGTACACCGCCTGCTTGCCGCCGTTGGTCACCAGGACCTGGCCGGGTTCCACCTGGTAGCCCGAGTCCCTGGCGGTCTTGGCCGCGATCGCCTCGCGGAGTTCGGGCAGTCCGGCGGCGGGGGTGTACTTGTGGAAACGCGGCTGTTCGCAGGCTCGCTGGGCGGCCTCGACGATGTAGGGCGGCGTCGGGAAGTCCGGCTCCCCGGCACCGAAGCCGATGACCGGCCGGCCTGCCGCCTTGAGCGCCTTGGCCTTGGCGTCCACGGCCAGCGTGGCGGATTCGGAGATGGCGGACACGCGCGCGGAGACTCTGCTTGACATGGGCTCCATTGTGCCTTGTGATTTCGGGGGGACGAACCCGTTAAACCCCCCGAATCCCCCCGCTCCTGGGGGGGATGCCATCCCCCCAGATCC
>Ga0208324_1000459_pt1 | contig 18632 bp, 12 predicted proteins | sample Sb_taG_2_FD_187707 | JGI IMG/M metagenome (GOLD analysis project Ga0208324, IMG submission 187707) | Peat soil microbial communities from Weissenstadt, Germany - Sb_50d_5_LS metaG (SPAdes) (version 2) | ecosystem: Environmental > Terrestrial > Soil > Wetlands > Peat | place: Germany... | reverse complement strand
AGGGAGCACCGATCAGCCGCCGGGTGGCTACGTCCCACAGCCGCACCGTCCCGTCGGCGCTGCCGCTGGCCAGGGTCTGGCCATCCGGGCTGAACGCCACCGAGTCAACTGCGGCGCGGCCGTTCAAGGGAGCACCGATCAGCCGCCGGGTGGCTACGTCCCACAGCCGCACCGTCCCGTCGGCGCTGCCGCTGGCCAGGGTCTGGCCATCCGGGCTGAACGCCACCGAGTCAACTGCGGCGCGGCCGTTCAACGGAGCACCGATCAGCCGCCGGGTGGCTACGTCCCACAGCCGCACCGTCCCGTCGGCGCTGCCGCTGGCCAAGATCTGGCCATCCGGGCTGAAAGCCACCGAATTGACTTGCTTGATGTGCCCGGTAAGGTCCGCGATGCCGGTACGGCTGTCCACATTCCACAGTCGCACGATGTGGTCGTAGCCGCCGGTGGCCAGGGTCTTGCCGTCCGGGCTGAACGCCAGTGAGTAGCCGAGAAGGGGATTGCCGATCGGCTGGCGGGTAGCAATGTCCCACAGCTGTGCCGTGTCATCGAGGTTGCCGGTGCCCAGGATCGTGCCATCTGACCTGAACGCCACGTCAAATACGGGACTGAAGGTAGGCCAGGACCCGCTCGGCTGCTCGGTGGCTACGTCCCACAGCTGCACCGTTCCGTCAGCGCTGCCGCTGGCCAAGATCTTGCCGTCCGGGCTGAACGCCACCGAATTGATCGCACCGTTGGAGGGGAGATTCCCGGCCGGCTGCCGGGTGGCCACGTCCCACACCCGCACCGTGCCGTCGTCGGCGCCACTGGCCAGGGTCTTGCCGTCCGGGCTGAACGCCACCGAATTGATCTGACCGTCAGGGCCGGTTATCGGGACGCCGACCTGGCGGTGGGTGGCCACGTCCCACAGCCGCACCGTGCCGTCGTCGGCGCCGGTGGCCAGGGTCTTGCCGTCCGGGCTGAACGCCACCGAGTAGACCTCACCGTCAGGGCCGGTTATCGGGACGCCGACCTGGCGGTGGGTGGCCACGTCCCACAGCCGCACCGTGCCGTCGTCGGCGCCGCTGGCGATGACCTTACCGTCCGGGCTGAACGCGACCGAGTAGACCTTACCGTCATGGCCGGTTATCGGGGCGCCGATCTGGCGGCGGGTGGCCACGTCCCACAGCCGCACCGTGCCGTCATAGCTTCCGCTGACCAACGTGTTGCCGTCGGGGCTGAACGCGATGGCATGGACCCGGTCGGTGTCGCCAGTGAGAGCGGCGATTCCGGGGCGCGCGGCCGCATCCAGCATGGCGTAACGGTCCTGGTCGGAGGGGTGGATACGCCAAGCCGCGAGGCTCAATAGCTTAGAAATGGTGGGATTGAGGTAACCCTGGAGCTCACTCTCGTTGATCGCCTGGCCGGAGGCGGCCAGGTCACGTTGACGTTCAGCCTCCTGGCTGGCATGGAAGGCCGCGACCGCGAGCAGCGCGAACCCGATGACCAGGGCCATGAGGACCGCGATGAAACTCTCGCGCCGTCGTGCACGTCGGCGGTGCGCACGGGTGCTGGCGTCCAGGAAATCCTGTTCGACCTGGCTGAGGGGCGGGTAGCGAACGGGATCCGCGCTGATCCGGGCCGCGGTCTCGGCGGCCGCCGCCAGCAGGCTTCCGGCATAAAGATAGGTCGGATCGCGGGAATTGCGGGTCCATTCGGCAGCAATATCGTCCAGGCGCGTGCGCACGATCCGGTCGGCGTGGGTTTCGGCGAGCCAGACATCGCGCAGCAGCGGCCATGCAGTCAGCAAGATCTCATGGCTGATCTCCACGGTGCCGGCCGCCAGGACGACCAGCCGTTCGGCGGCGAAGGCCTCCAGGACCGCCTCCACATCCCGAGCCTCGGCGGCACCTTTACCCTCAGTCAGCTCCGCCCGCATCGCGCGAGCGGCTGTGTCCACACCGTCGCTGCACGCGGTCAGCCGCGTGAAGACCTGCCGGGCAGCGGCCTGCTGGACGGGAGTGAGGCGATCGTAGGCGCGTTGCGCGCTGTCGGCGACGGCACCTTCGATGCCGCCAGTGCGCTCGTAGTCAGCGAGGGTGAGAACGTCCCCCGTGCGGGTGCGCCAGGCCTGGTCAAGGGCATGCGACAGCAATGGCAGCACGCCGGCACTGGAGGCCCTCGGATGGCGGGTGCGGACCTCCCGCAGCAGCTCATCGGTCAGGTCGTCTTCGACCCTGGAGTCTGCCTTCCTGGCTGGCTCGGTGATGGCCAGCCGCAGCTGCCGTTCGGTCATCGCCGTCACCAGAATGCGGTCCTGGATCGCGCCGGCCAGCTGCGGATAATCCGCGCAGCGGGCCTCGAAATCGGCGCGTACGCCGAGGACCACCAAGGCCGCGGGTTCGTGGTCTGGGCCGTGCCTGACGGTGGCCGCGGCGTGCAGCGCGGTGATGAACGCACCCCGCTGCTCCCCATCGGGGCATTGGGTAAACAACTGCTCGAACTGGTCAACTATCAGCAGCAGCCGGGAGCGCCGCTCCACTGGACCTTCGGGGTCTGCCGTCCTGCCCGGCTGCGCCAGCGCTGCCTGCCGCGCGGTGAGCGCGAACCCAGCCGGATCGACGTCCAGTCCTCGCCGCACCGCGGCCGCATCCACCCCCGCCAGCCCTGCCACCCGTACGGCCAGTTCTTCCAGCGGCACCCGAGCCGGGGTGAACAGCAGGCACGGCCAGGACTTGGCCTCCGCTGCCGACACCAGCCCGATCCACCGCATCCGGGGCAGCACCCCCGCCCGCAGCAGCGACGACTTACCGGCCCCCGAGACCCCGGAGACCACCAGCAGGCCCGGCCCGTCCATCTGCCGTGACATCCGCGCCAGCACCTGCGTGGCCGCTGCCTCGCGGCCGAAGAAGAACGGTGCATCGCGTTCCTCAAACGAGTTCAGCCCACGATACGGGGAATCAACCACGCCGGAGACGGTGGCCAGCGGCGGCGGCTGGACCCCGTCAGCCCAGGTCTGCCTGCCGTAGGCGTAGATGATCTGGGTGTTGCCCTCGCCGACCTGCACGCCCAGCGCCCCGCTGGCGTCGACGCTGTATCGGCCGCCGCCACCCTCCTCCCGGACTGGCAGCGCACCAGGATCCGGATCAACGCTCATCACAAGTCCCTTCGGCGTCAACGGCCCGGACAAGATCGACCATCAGCGGGCTGAATAGCCCGGCCGACGATCTAGCCCGCCTTTGCCTAGCACACGCCCGCCACGCGGGAGCCCGCACCGGCCGATGAATCCGCCGCCACGGGCGGACATGGTCCGTGCCCAGCACCGTCGGCACCTCCACCAAGGTGCCGCACTTGTCCAGGCTGCTGCCGCCACTCACTCTTCGCGCCCTTAGCCGCCTGGCGTCGCCTTGAAGACGTTGTCCTGCCTGTTGTGGTCACCGACCTGAACGCCATACGCGCCCCGCGTATCGACGGTGTACTTCCCCGCGCGCGCTCCAGAATCATCCGCCAGGCTCATAAATGCCTGCGCCGCCGCTACAAGATCGGTGTCATGCTCGGCACCGGCCTCCGCCAGCACCGCCACCAGCGGCGCCTGCCAGGTCTCAGGAGAGGTCTCATGCCTGGCGAGCACCAGCTCAGCATCCGGCCGATCAGCCAGCCGCTTCCTCACCAAAGCCCTCAGGCGCGCATAGGCATCCTTCACCGCCGCCGACGCAGACTCCGTCACCCCCGTCGCCGCTCCCGCCGCAAGCGCCGTCACAATGAGTGTGACCGGATCCATCCCAGAACCCCCCTAATCTTCCTCAAGTCCGACGTGCTCCAGATATCTGCCGACCGCCGTCTCGATCCTCCTGTCCTGAGATCCGAACAGATAGCGAGTAGGCAATATGACAAGCTCAAGTCAGGACATCCCGGGCCGGCGCGAGCAGGCTCCGGCCTCGGATAGCTCCGTTATACATCTCTACAGAGGAGGGCACCAACAATTAAATACCTGATAAGGGCCACAGAAATGCGGCCAGGCACGCAGACGACGCTGTACACGCCTCACCAGGCACTAAAGTCCACCAGCGACACCGGGTGGAACTCCATCCCAGACACGTCCAGAGAGGGCTCGTCCACCCCGGCCGCCCGGGACCGATCCGGTTCGAGGCCGCGCGTGTCCACTGTCGCCAATGGATTCTCGACCGTCGCGCGGAAGAAACTAGGCCTGCCGAAAGCACCTGGTTCAGCTCGCCACCCGGTTTGCATACCTCGTCGTGCAAAACGTCCACATAGCGGCGCCACCACGAACGGCCGGTCCCTGACCTCCGGCCGAAGCCAAGACCATCCGAGTCACCCCCGGGGATCACGTCGTCGACGCTGCCACCGGCATCCAAATAAGCTGCTAGAGACTCTTCCAGCGCGCCGTAAACGGGGTTGGGCGTGCCGCTCGACCTGACGGCTTGTGCCACAGCTTCGGCGTCGGTTCCAGCTTGCTTGATTTCATCAGTGTCGTCCACGGTGGCGCCTTCCCTAGTCCGCAGCTCACGCTTGGCCCTGATGCCTACGCAATACCTAAACGATCAATTTGCTGGCACGCTGATCACGAGGCCGGCTGCGGTGCCGGGGCATCGTGGAGGCTGCTGGGGGTGATGACCTCGGTCAGCTCGAAGCTGGTGATCCCGTTGGTGACCAGCGGCAGGCTGCCGATTGCCTCGTGCGCGGCCGCTAGGTCGGCGGTGCGCAGCAAGAGCACCGCGCCTGACCAGTCCGCTTTCAGCAGCATCAGCTCGACCAGGCCCGCCTGCTGCAGCTCGGCCATCCGCGCCGCTTCGGCCTGCAGGTGCGGGGTGGGATCGCCGGTGTTGTGCGACACGGCCAGGACCATCATGGCGGGCTCCTAACAGGCAGTACTGTCGGCTAATAGCCGTAGCTAATGCTACAGATATTAGCCAGAGGGGTCAACGCTGTACCCTGGCCACCCGAACGCGAACGAACGGATACCGATGCCCCCGACCGCAGCAGCACACCCTGGGACCAGCAACCGCGAGCCGGACCGCAGGACGCGGCGCCGCGAGCAGACCCGCAGCGAGATCCTCGATCATGCGCTGCAGATCATGGCCGAAGACGGCGCCGCCGGGCTGACCATGGCGCGCCTGGCCCGGGCCATGGACATCCGGCCGCCCTCGCTGTACAAGTACTACCCGTCGCTGCTGGCGGTCTACGACGCGCTGTTCCGCCGCGGCCAGCTGGCCAACCTCCAGGCGCTGCGCGACGGGATGCGCGGCGCCGCGCCCGGGCTGGACGCCGTAGCCGGCGCGATGGAAGCCACCGGCCGGTGGGCCGTGGCCAACCCGGTCCTGGCCCAGCTGCTGTTCTGGCGGCCCGTGCCCGGATACCAGCCCTCAGCCGAGACGTTCGCCCCGGCGCAGCAGATCATCGACCTGCTCCGCAGCGCACTGGCCGATGCCGCCGCCCGCGGCCAGATCCACCCCGAGGCCGCCACCGACGCCGGCATGGAGCTGCTGTCGATCATGCACTTCGGGATCATCAGCCAGCACCTGGCCAACGACCCCGACAGCGACTGGGACCACGGCCGGTACACCCGCCGCCACCGGGAAATCCTCGCCCTATTCATCAACGCATATCCGCCCCGGACATGACCGCCTCCGCCGTGCTAGCCGAGCCCCCGGAAAGTGAATAGTCAGCCACAGCCCAGCCGACTGGATGATGCGTCATCCGGCCGCTTGAGGGTCCCGCCCGCTCGCGAATCTTTGGCCGCAGATCCGCGGGTCGTGGTGCACCTGCAGGGCGGCGACGGCGTCGTGATCGTGCGGCGCGTCGTCGAAGATCTCGGAGCGCCACCCAGGTTTCGTCGGTGGTATCGGCTCTCGCGGCAAATACACCGCAAGTTCCACTGGCTCGACGTCACGCAAACGACCGATCATCCGGCGGTAATGAGGCCGCCCCGAACTGGCTGATCCGTGCTCAACGCCACGCATATGCCAGAGAGCGCGAATCGCAAATATTCGACCTGGCTCTATGCGTCTACATGAAAGGCTGCACAGTAATTGCCGCTACAACGTAAGCGCGCAACCTAAATCATGGAAGATTATGCATTGCTGTGCATAAATGAGCGTACAGGCAACGCCCGCTCAACAGGCAAAGTAAGGCGTCTCCGGGATCTTGGGTTTTGAAGGCGCATCTGGGCCGGGTGGCTGACGCGAACCTGCGTGCGGGCGAGCCGTATGGACGATGGCTGGATACCGTGGTGCAGATGCGCGCCGCCGGCTGCGCGGGACTTGGGTGTGCCTGGACCTGCCGGCCGCGTCGGTGCGCGCGGCTGCCTCAGCCCGCCGCCGCCCGGTAGGGGCGGAAGAAGGCGCGCAGCTCCTGCGCGTAAAGCTCGGGCTCCTCGAACGGCGCGAAGTGCCCGCCGCGCGGCGGCTCGGTCACGCGCACGACGTTTGCCGTGCGCTCGAGCCAGCCCCGCGGCGGGCGTCCGATGTCGGCGGGGAACAGTGAGAAGCCGGACGGCACTGCGACCCGGCGGGTGTACTGGGCGGGCGGGATCGCGGCGTTGGCGTGGTACATGCGCATCGACGAGCCGATCGTCGCGGTGAGCCAGTAGATCGTGACGTTGGTGAGGATCTCGTCCTTGGTGAAGCGCCGTTCGACGTCGCCGCCGCAGTCGCTCCAGGCCCGCAGCTTCTCGGTGATCCAGGCGGCGAGCCCGGCGGGGGAATCGGTGAGCCCGGCCGCGGCGGTCTGCGGCTTGGTGCGGTGCATGGCGGCGTAAGCGCCCTCGGCCGCGGCCCAGGCCGCGGCACGCTCGAGCCAGGTGCGTTCCGCCGGTGCCAGCTCTGCCGGGTCGCCGGCGAAGACGGGCAACCCCGCGTCCATCCGGTGCACGGCCACGACCCGGGCGGGGTAGTCCAGGGCGAGGTAGCGGCTCACGCCGCTGCCGATGTCCCCGCCCGCCGCGCCGAACCGCGGGTAGCCCAGGACGCCCATGAGCTCGGCCCACAGCCCGGCGACGGCGATGCTGTCCAGCGGCGGTCCGGGCGGGCGGCCGGAGTACCCATAGCCCGGCATGTCGGGCACCACGACGTCGAAGGCGTCGGCGGGGTCGGCGCCGTGCGCGCCGGGGTCGGTGAGCAGCGGGATGACCTTCACATACCGCCAGAACGAATCCGGCCAGCCGTGGCACAGGACCAGCGGCAGCACCGGCCCGGCCGGCCCGGCGGCCCGGGCGTGCACGAAGTGGATCCCCACCCCGCCGAGCCGGACACCGAAGCGGGGCAGCCGGGCCAGCGCCGTCTCCTGCGCAGGCCAGTCGAACCCGTCCGCCCAGTAGGCGACCAGCTCGCGGAGGTAGGCCAGGTCGATCCCCAGCGACCACCCGGCGTCCCCGGGCGCATCCGGCCAGCGCGTCGCGCGCAGCCGCGCCCGCAGGTCCTCCAGCACTGCGGGGGCGGCGTGCGAAGTGAACGGCTCGGGACGGGGCGGGGCCTCCGGCATGCCACGCATCCTACGGGCCACGCGCTACCGCGACCCGGGCCGGTCTTGCCCCTTGATCACCTCCGCAACATCGGCTGGCTCACGGCGGCCATTTCCAGACCCGGGCGCGCCACCGGCGGACGACGTAGCCCTCCCGCGCAAGTCAATCCCGCCGCAGGTCAGGTGAGATCTCATCATGCTCCCAACGGCAGAAGAGTCGCTCGGCTCGAACAGCGACCCTGACGGACATAGTCACTATTGCCATGTCTGTTATGGGAAGAAAGATCCCGTTCCGCTGAGCATGCGGTCTCCGATGCGAGACGAAATATGAGGAAGTCGGCCCTAAGCCTTCCTCCACAGGACAGGATAGGGCCACGAAGGAGTGACGAGCGCCTACGCTGCTTAGGCCTGAGCGGCGATCATGCTCGCTACCGAGAGATTATGGGGAGGCGGCAGTTACGATGCGGACCGGCTATAGCGTTGAGCAGGTCTTTACTCCGACTTCGCCAGCCCAGGCCAACTTTGTAGATCGCAAGCAGATAACTAATCAGTTGGTCGATGCACTGCGCACGCCGGGCAAACAACTCGTGGTATACGGGGAGAGCGGCTCGGGAAAATCGACACTACTGCTTAATAAGCTTCGCCAGGTGTATATGTCGAGGATATCATTGCTGCCGCCTGGCTTAATACAGCCACGCTGGACACGATATGGGAATCTATTAGAGAAGGTTCGCATATTGCTTCGGATGAACACGGTGGAGAACCATCCGCGACCGGGACCGCCGCTAGCGCCGTTCCCGGTAATGCGTACTGGTCCACCGAGGGTCTCGAGCTGCTGAAAGATCGTTTCATCCAACTTCATTCCATGAGCAATGATAAGGCGAGGGGCCGCTGTTCGTTCAATTTCTCGATGATCTGCTGGAGCTTTTCGACATACGCCCGCAACTTAGATGTCAACCAGACGAGAACTGTATCGAAGGAACTCTTGAGCTTGATTCAGTTCAGCATGCCATCAGGGCGATTTGGAACGATTCCAGCACCCAGAGCTTGGATATATACGATGCCGGTATTTTCGCCATAAAACAAGGAGGGGCACTTGGCGTTCTCCTAAGCATTAATGGCTTTCCAGACGGACACCAGGAGGCATTCACGAGGCCGCCGTCGTTTATAGGAATCGACGGTTCGGATATATTCCTGGTGCTCGATCAGAGAGTGCGGCTGGACGAGCTGTTGCGTCAGAAGATGAATGTCGCCATGGAGGCGGGCAGTTTCTTCTTCAGTGCTAAAGACATGATCCTTGAATAGTGGTCGCGCCAGAAGGCAAGAGCTGGCAACAATCCGTGATGCCTCCTTTCTTGGTTGCCGAGACGTATTGAACGCCCAAGAACCGCTGCCGCTCATCGGCAGAAGAGTGAGACCTTGTCTGTCTCCTCGACTCGGTAGCGTGGGACGAGTCCCTCTCGGGTCAGCTCGTCGGCGATGCCCAGTACGGTTGCCTTAATGTACTCATCATCGGGAGGAAGGAAACCCATAACGGGCAGCAGTCAGCTCTTTCGCGCACCGGCGGGCGCACCGCACTCGGGCGCCAATGTTGGATCCCTGTGGCCTATGAACCTGCGGATCGGCGATCCGGTGCACCGGGCGGACAGGCCGAGTCAGAAAGTCGCAGGCCAGCGCTGTACCGGCCCACGGATTTGCTAACGACACCGGTCGAGAGCGGGCGACGGGGATCGAACCGGCATGACCAGCTTGAAGGGCTGGCCACATATTCTGGTCGGCCGCGCCAATTTGCTGCTGTGACCAGGAGATATAACATCTCAGCTGCGCTGCTGCCTCTTTGGGTGGAAAACCGCCGCTGCTTGGAATCTGTGGAAGCTGCTGCAGCGTAGTCCCGTTCGGTTAACCCTGATGCCGCTCACGCGGTGGCTCGTCGCGTTGAGTGTATCGGTGCGCTGGGTTCGAACCGGTTCCCCAACTGGCCCACAGTCATCAGGTTGACCACTAGTACCGATGGTTAAATTGGCTAGCGGCAGCACCGTCGAACTCACCCGAACCTCAGCTCGGACCGGTGACGTTGCCGTGAGCACGCGGGCTGCTGGTCAGCCTTAACCGCCCTGGCCCGCTTAACCATGGGGTGCGGACATTGAGTACGACGATGGCGTTAGAGCGCATTCTTATTGTGTACGCACTCTGATCGATCGAGCTAAAACTTCATGCTATAACTGACTGACCTGCGGTGATGAGCACATGCCCTATCATGGCATCCGCCGGGCCGCTTGCATTGCGGTGGTTGATCTCATACTCTCTCAACAGTTACCACTGCGACGTGGCGAAATACCGTATCAACGGATGGGGGAAAGACGATGAGCAATCCGATTACCGTTGCCCCGACCGGCTTCCATGTTATGTCGGTGGCCTGCGGCGATTACGTGAACTTGGCCTGGAACACGCTCACACCGCCAGCCGGCGAGGGACCGGTCACGTCCTACACGATTGCCTGGGGAGCCACCTCCGGTAGCCAGGCGTACAAGTACACCGTGGGCCCGGACGAGACTGCGGTGACCATCGGCGGTGTGGGCGGTGGCACTGCCGGCAAGCATTACTTCGAACTGTGGGCAAACCCAGCCCCCGCGGGGGGCCCGCACGCCGGGCCAATCGAGGCCACCACGTCCTAATAAGTGATGACATCCCTTATCGTCCGCGAGGCTCGATGCGGCTAGCCTCCGCACCATGCTCTCCGTAGCCTTTGGGATAATCTGGCGTGAGCGCCGTTTACTGTTTACTGCGAAGCTCGGCTGGAACTGGTGGATATGCGTGCCGCCACCAGCCAGGACAGCCCCAGTCGACCAGGGCGCGGAACAGGCTAAATCGACGGTCGGCACCGACATCGGGTGGCCTGCAGGCAAGTGCATAGTCATACGAGCACGCAATGCCCGCTCATCGGCATTATGCAGAAGAGTGAGACCTTATAGCCCTGGCTGATCGGGGAGGCTTGCGAGGCTGGGTTCTGGTAGCCGCGCTGAGTCTTGCCGCTAGCTCAGTCGGCGCGCCGCCGCGGTCCTCCACCTCACTGCCCTGCGCGGTGAAGCATTCGCGGGCCTTGACACTATTCCGGGCGCCCTCCCGGTGTGCTGCGGCCGCCGCGAGGGAACCTCCGGACTGGATCACCAGCCCGTCGGGCGGCCGGACCCGGGGCGCCCGGGTTTCTCGCCATGCGGCGCATGCCCGGCGTTCGGGCCGATCTCGTCTTCGGTGCTTCCAAGCCCGGACCGGACGGTGCCGTCGGCGTCACGGCGGTCAGGGAAGCCTGTAACCAGTGAGGGTCATGGCCATTCCGGTGTCTTGGGACGTCACGGTGGAGTGAGCGACGGTGGGGCGGGCGGCGGAATCGAGTTTGCATGACCAGCTTGAAGGCTGCTGGCACTTTGGGTAGAACAACGGGGAGTCCAGCCAGCCCCTTATTTATACGTGACTCAGTTCGAAGGTAATAATTAACCAGGAAATATACCGGCCTGGGTGCGATAACGACCGGTAGGCCGCATCAGATAGCAACTAGATGAACAGTAAATCGAAAAAAGCCAATGGACTGGAGCGGGCGACGGGAATCGAACCCGCATGACCAGCTTGGAAGGCTGGAGCTCTACCATTGAGCTACGCCCGCAGCAGCCGCCCCGATGCGGAGCGGCTGTCACCCCCGTAGCGTACCGCCTCCAGCCCGGCGGAGACTCCTGGTGCCCGCCGGAGACTCTGGGCTGAACGCCTGACTGGTCCGGTCATCGTCGGCCCCGCCCCGAAGCCCGAGGCCCGGAAGCCCTCAGGTCACACCCGGCGCCGACGCCCGCAGCGAGAACATCATCGGCACCCGCGGCTGCCCCGGCGGAATCCGGTACGTCCCATCCTCCTGCCGCTGCAGCGACTCGAACCGCGCGAACGCCTCGAAGTCATGCTCGTGCAGGAACTCGATCCGCAGCCCTGCCTCGACCAGCGACGTGACGATCTCGCCCAGCCCGTGCTGGAACTCTACCTGCCGCGTGTGCGCTAGCGCCGGCCCGTCCGTATAGGTATAGGGATAGTCCTCCACCCACGGCGAGGCGTCGAAGTAGTCCCGGGCCACGAAAAGCCCGGACGCACCGGACTCCAGGATCTGCACGAACGGATGCCCCTCCACCAGGTACACGAACCCGCCCGGCGCCAGCAGCCCGGCCACCACCCGCGCCCAGGCCGGGATGTCCGGCAGCCACACCAGCGCCCCGATCCCGGTGTACACGATGTCGAACCGCCGCCCGCCGAAGGCGGCCACCGCGTCGTACACGTCCGAGACCACGAACTCAGCCGGCAGGCCCAGCGAAGCAGCCAGCGACCTCGCGGCGTCAATCGCGGGCGCGGAGAAGTCCAGCCCGCTGACCAGTGCCCCCCGCCGCGCCCAGGACAGCGTGTCCAGCCCGATGTGGCACTGCAGGTGCACCAGCCGCCGCCCCGCGACGGGCCCGACCTCGGCCACCTCGAACGGCTGCAGCGTGGACGCCCCGGCCCGGAACCCCGGCAGATCGTAGAACGAACTGGCCAGGTGCACCGGCACCCGGTCGTCCCAGTTGGCCCGGTTCAGCGCCCTCCAGTCGATCTCGCCATCCTCCACCCCGGCAGCGTAACGCCCCCGGATGGCATAGTGATCCAAGGAAACCCGACCCCGCCGGAGAGCAGGAGACGAGGATCAGATGGCCGGAAACGCGCAAGCGCAGCGAGCGCAGATAGGCGTCACCGGGCTGGGCGTGATGGGCCGCAACCTGGCCCGCAACTTCGCCCGCCACGGCTACGCCGTCGCTCTGCACAACCGGACGGCCTCCCGCGTCACCGGCACCGTGGACCAGTTCGGCCACGAGGGCACCTTCGTCGCCACGCCGGCCGCCCGGGACTTCGTGGCTGCCCTGCAAAGGCCAAGGCGCCTGCTGATCATGGTCAACGCGGGCGCGCCCACCGACGCCGTGATCGACGAGTTCGCCCCGCTGCTCGAGCCGGGAGACATGCTCATCGACGGCGGCAACGCCCACTTCCACGACACCCGCCGCCGCGAGGCGAAACTCCGCGAACAAGGGCTCCACTTCGTCGGCATGGGGGTCTCCGGCGGCGAGGAAGGCGCCTTGCACGGCCCGTCCATCATGCCTGGCGGATCACATGAGTCCTACCAGGCCCTCGGGCCCATGCTCGAGACGATCAGCGCGCACGTCGACGGAACCCCGTGCTGCACCCACATCGGCCCGGACGGCGCCGGCCACTTCGTCAAGATGGTGCACAACGGCATCGAGTACGCCGACATGCAGCTCATCGCCGAAGCCTACGACCTGCTCCGGTACGCCATCGGGATGACGCCCGCCCAGGCGGCCGAGACGTTCAGGCGGTGGAACACCGGCCGGCTGGACTCCTATCTGATCGAGATCACCGCCGAGGTCCTGGCGCACACCGACGCGGCCACGCAACGGCCGTTCGTCGACGTCGTGCTCGACCAGGCCGAGCAGAAGGGCACCGGCCGCTGGACCGTGCAGGACGCGCTCGACCTGGGCGTCCCGGTCAGCGGTATCGCCGAGGCGACCTTCGCCCGTTCCCTGTCCGGCCACGCCGACCTGCGCGCCGCCGCCCGCCGGCTGCCCGGGCCCAGCCGCACCCCGACGCAGCCAGCCGAGTTCGCCGACCAGGTCGAGCAGGCCCTGTACGCGTCCAAGCTGGTCTCCTACGCGCAGGGCTGGAACATGATCGACGTCGGCAGCCGCGAGTACGGCTGGCGTATCGACCTGGGCCAGATCGCCGTCATCTGGCGCGGAGGCTGCATCATCAGGGCCGCGTTCCTGGACCGGATCCGGGCCGCCTACCAGGCCAATCCCGAGCTGCCGACGCTGCTGGCCGACGAGGAGTTCGGCAAGGAGATCGCCGCCGCCCAGGACTCGTGGCGCAACGTCGTCGCCACCGCCGTGCGCCTCGGTATCCCCGTTCCCGGCTTCTCGGCCGCCCTGTCCTACTACGACGCACTCCGCGCCGAGCGCCTGCCCGCCGCGCTCATTCAGGGGCTGCGCGACTACTTCGGCGCGCACACCTACCGCCGCACGGACCGTGATGGTGTCTACCACACCCTGTGGGCGCAGGACCGCTCCGAGGAAGCCCGTTAAACCCCTTTTTATACCGAACGGGCCGTCACATCAGCGGCTCGGGCTCGCATACTGGCGGAGAGCACTTATTCGGATCGTGCGGTATTCCCTGGTGCGGGGATTGCTTAAAGCCTGGTGATAAAGGGGACACCATCGTGAATCGCAAGAGATGCGAACCGGCGGCGGATCGTTACCGAGCTCGGATGGCAGAGGGGGCGCTGTTACCTGATGCCTATCTGAGCGGGGTTTCGTTCGGCCTCGCTCAGGTTGCTGATCGTCATCTTGGGTGCCCGGTGATCATGGCCTGGTCGGGGTCGCAGTGCAGTTGTGCGCACCCGCTGTGGGAACCGAAAGGTCGCCTTCGGGATGGCCGGGGCGGAGGGTCACCGGGTGCGCAGGACGACCCGGCCAAGGTTGCTCCGGGTGGCCACCAGGTCGATGGCCTTAGTGATCTCTCCGAGCGGGAGGTCGATGTACTTCAGGTTCAGCCGGCCGGCGGCGAGCGGGTCCCATAGCTCGGTGCGGCGTTGGGTGACCAGATCGGGCCGGGTTCGGCCGACCAGGCCGATGGAGAAACCGATGACCGACTTCAGTTCGCCGAGCAGGCTTCCGGCGCCGACGGTGCCGCCGCCGGCGCGGAAGGCGACCAGCCTGCCGAACGGGGCCAGAGCGTCAACGCCGCGCTGGACAGTTCGCCTCCGACGCCGTCGAGGACCAGGTCGACGGGGTCGCCCCAGGACGGCTGCGAGTAGGTCACCACCTCGTCGGCTCCGCACTGGCGGGCGAAGTCTGCCTTGTCCGCCGACCCGGCGGCGGCGACCACCCGGGCTGCTCCGAGGCCGGGCTGGAGCAGCTGACCATGCGCCGCCTGGCCGCCGCGCTTGGCGTGCAGAACGGCGCCACCTACTGGCACTTCCGCAGCAAGCAGGCACTCCTTGAGGCCATGGCCGACACCCTGCTCGCCGGCCTGACGGCCGGGCTGGATACGGAGTCGCCCTGGACCGAGCGGATTACCGAGCTGGCACGCCGGCTGCGCCGGGCGCTGCTGTCCCGCCGGGACGGCGCACGCCTGTCCTCCGCCGCCTTCTTCCCCCTGCCCAACGCGCTGGCCTACGGCGAGGCCGTGATCGCGGCCCTCGGCGAGAGCGGCCTGTCCAGCCGCGACGCCGCATGGGCGGCCGACACCCTGACCTACTACGTCGTCGGCCACACGATCGAGGAGCAACTCGCCGTCGCGCTGCCCGGCAGCGGCCACGACGCCACCGTGCGGCTTACCGGCGCGGTGGACCCGCAGCGCCACCCCCACATGTACGCGGCACTCGCCCACATCCCCGCGCCGCACCATCAAGAACACTTCGACTACGGTCTCCACCTCATTGTCAACGGCATCCGGGCCGACACCGAGAGACCGTGACTGAACGCAACCGGAGATCCCAGCTCCGCTCCCAGGCCGGGCACGATCTTCTCGGCGGCCTCGCGGCCGTGACCGAACTCGCGGCACTGCGATTCGCGGTGGCGTCAGTATCATGCGGCAGCCGACACCGCCTGACCGGGCGGCTTGCAGTCGCCTCCCCCAGCCTTTGACGGACGGCTGACGGCCTCAAGGAGGACTGAAGCTGGCGCGCTCATCCGGTCGAATCCGAGCGAGGAGGTTATTGGGGGTCCAGCGAACTCAGGTCGGCGGCGTCCAGCCATTCCGCCAGCGTTGTGGGGGTTCGGCCGAGGATGGTCGCGGCCGCAGGGTCGATGTCGGCCATGAGGTTGTCGCGGGTCATCCGATTAAGTCCGGGGAAGATGTCGACTACCGCGGGATTGAGCCCGGCCGCGTTCAGCACGGCGGTCTGATCGGATTCGCTTCGCTCCTGATAGGCGATCTGACGCCCGAGCTGGCGGGATACGGCGGGAGCCACGTCGGTCATGGACAGCGAGGCGGGCCCGGTGAGATCCAGGATCTGATCGAGATAATGCGACGAGGGGTTGCGGAGAACCCGTGCGGCGACGAGTCCGACGTCGGTCGGGTCGATGAACGCCGCCCGGCCGCCAGCGGTGTTGCCGCCCCAGCGCCCCGAAGCGATGAACCTGGCGGGCGTCGTGACCACCGCCCGGAAGTAGGTCGCCGGCCGCAACAGCGTATAGCCGACTCCGGTGGCCAGCACGTGCCGCTCGATCTCGGTGTGGATCTGCTGGATGATCACGGGGAAATCGGATCCTGATCCGAGCACCGACAGCTTCACGATGTGCTGCACGCCGGCGGCCACCGCCGCGTCGATCAGCGCGACCTCGTCCTGAACCTGTCGCCCGCTCGTGCCCAGTCCGACGAACGCCTTGCGCGATCCGTGAAACGCGGCGCGCAGGGTGTCCGGCTGGTCGAAGTCGATCACCGCCACGTCCGCGCGGCCGGCGAACGCGTGCGCCTTCTCGGCGGAACGGGTGGTCACCCGGACCGGCTACCCGGCCTCGATCAACGACTCGGCGAGGGGACGCCCGACATTTCCTGTGGCTCCGACAACGGTGATCATGCTGATGGACCTTCCTGTGACGACATAGGTGAAATGCGTATGGCTATGACCTACTGAGAAATAGACGATCACGCAATGCCTATGTCGGCATGTTACGGTGGTGCCATGACCTGGCCCGCCGCGTCGCGCTTCTCGCCCGACATCGCTCCCGCGGGACTCGGACTGGTACACGACCTCCTGGCGACGGCGGCCGCCGGAAACCCGCGCCGCGCTGATCTCTTGGCCACGGTCGCCTCGGCGCAGCGGTGGTTGGCGGCGTCGACGAGCGCGTGGGCGGACGCCGCCGGCGTTCCAGCGGCAGCCCTCGCCGGACCACTGAGCTCGGCGGATCTCGACGAGGTCGTGGCTCTGCGCGCCGCGGTCTTCGCCGCGGTCACCGGCAGCGACGCCGCCGAGACCGACCAGGCACTCGATCCGACGAGCGTCGAGGCCGCGATCGACGCGCATGGAGTGGTTCATCTCTCTAGCGGCGGCCGCGCGTCTGATCTGCTCCGCGGTCGCGTGCTGATCGAGATGTACAACGCGCAGCTCATCGGAACCTGGCGCCGTCTCAAGGTATGTCACAACGCGCGGTGCCACGAAGTGTTCTTCGACCAGTCCAAGAACAACAGCCGAACCTGGTTCGACACCGCCGCCTGTGCCAACGCGCTCAACCTGCGCGCATACCGCGAACGGCGCAAGGCCGCGCGATTTTCTGACCTCAGCGAGCGCGATCCGGGCGGAGCGGCAGACACCCTCGACTAGAGACCCGTCGACATCGTCGCGATCACACTGTTCTCACCGGATTCTTGGCGGGGTGCGGTGACGATGTCGTGTCCGGAGCAGGACGATCCGCGGCTCCGCTCGAGTGCTGCGGGTCAGGGCTGGTCGCCCACGAGAGCGATTGCGCGCGTCTCGGGAACTCCCAGCATCAGCAGGCTCGTGATCGTCGCTGCTCGGGCGCCGAGGGTCCCGTTCGACAGGTCGCTGTCCGCGATGGCGAACACGACGCCGTAGGCAACCTGGCTCAGAATGCCCGCCGGCAGGTGCTGTGCGAACACGTCGCTGTCCTGGCCCCGTTTCACGAGGTCGGCGAGGAGCTCATCGACTCGCCCGAGCAGGCCGTGGATCGCCTCGCCGTACTCGCCACGGCGCAGCGCCAACAGCACTCGGTACCGGTGCGCCACCGGCCAGACGCGGGCGATGAATTCGACCCACGTCGCGTCCGCTTCTGCGTCGGAGGCGTTGACTTCGGTGAGCACGGCTGTCACCTCGGTGACGGCCCGTTCCGTGAGTGCCCGAACCAGGTCGAGGCGCGAGGGGAAATGGCCATAGACCGTGCGACGGACGACGCCGGCAGCGGAGGCGATTTCGCCCATTCCGGCGTCGGGGTTCTCTCCCAGCACATCGAGGGCGACGTCGAGGATGCGATCGCGTGTCTCGTTCATCGAGCGCACACGGGAGGACTCGGTGGGCACGACACCATTGTTGCACACCAGTGTGCAATGAAGTAGACTGCACACCAGTGTGCAACGGAGAGTTGCGCTGTGCTTCGAAGCTCAGGAGAAGAGAAGAAGGCAATGACCGCACCGACGCCGCCGACCTCGACCCTCGTCCGCCCGTTCACCGTCTCGATCTCGGATTCGGAGATCGACGACGTGAAGCAGCGACTGGCCAGAACTCGATGGCCGGATCCGGAAACGGTGGGCGACTGGTCGCAAGGGGTTCGCGTAGAGAACGCCAGATCTCTGGTCGACTACTGGGAGCGCGGCTACGACTGGCGGCGCTTCGAGTCCGAGCTCAATCGCTTCCCCCAATTCCTGACCGCGATTGATGGGCTGGACATCCACTTCATCCACGTCAGGTCCAAGAATCCCAACGCGATGCCGCTGATACTCACGCACGGATGGCCGGGCTCGATCGTCGAGTTCCTGAAGCTGATCGGCCCGCTGACCGATCCGGTTTCGTTCGGAGGAGACGCCGCCGATTCATTCGACGTCGTCGTCCCGTCGCTCCCCGGGTTCGGGTTCTCCCAGAAGCCCACGGAGACCGGGTGGACTGTATCGCGCATCGCAAGCGCGTGGGTGGAGCTGATGAAGCGTCTCGGCTACACGAGATGGGCCGCGCAAGGCGGCGATTGGGGTGCCGTCGTCACCACCGCCCTCGGGGCCATGCAACCTGAGGGGCTTCTCGGAATTCATCTGAACACCCAGTACGCCTTTCCCGCACAGATACCCGACACCTTGTCGCCCGAACAGCGCTACGCCGTGGAGACCCTCGCCCTCTACACCGGCGATCTCGGTGGGTCGAACCACCTTCAGCGCACGAAGCCGGAGACTGTCGGATTCGCCCTGGCGGACTCTCCCGCTGGTCAGGCAGCCTGGATCTACGAGAAGTTCCAGTCCAAGACCGACAACCACGGGCTCGCCGAGGACGCCCTCAGCATGGGCGACATGCTCGACGCGATATCCCTCTACTGGTTCACCAACAGCGCAGCGTCGTCCGGCCGCATCTACTGGGAGAACAAATCGGGCACTCTCGC
>Ga0208324_1000458_pt1 | contig 18658 bp, 15 predicted proteins | sample Sb_taG_2_FD_187707 | JGI IMG/M metagenome (GOLD analysis project Ga0208324, IMG submission 187707) | Peat soil microbial communities from Weissenstadt, Germany - Sb_50d_5_LS metaG (SPAdes) (version 2) | ecosystem: Environmental > Terrestrial > Soil > Wetlands > Peat | place: Germany... | reverse complement strand
GGCAAAGAACCGACAATATTCGTAAAAATGTCCCCGCTAATCAAGCGTCCTGTTTGCAAGACAACTCCGATCTGGCGACGAACTGCCTGAACGTCTAGGCTCGCAAGATCGTGTCCGTCAAAGTAAATCTTGCCAGATTCTGGCGTTTCAAAACCCAGCAGTAGCCGAAACAGAGTCGATTTTCCACTTCCCGAGGCGCCCACGAATGCCACAAATTGGCCAGGCTGAATGGTTGCTGAAACATCGCGCAAGACTAAGGGCATATTAGGCCTATACCGAAACGTGAGGCGACTCATCTCAATAGCACCAGTTAGCTTACCGGGATCGATCTTGGTTTCTGCAGTTTCTGGCAAGGTCTCGAATATAGGCTGCGCACGTTCGTACAAAGGTACGACACCAAGCATCGATAACAGAGAAGAACTGACTAGTAACATGGCCGTTGAAAATTGCAAAAATGCGGCAAGAAAAGCCACGAAGTTTCCCGTGGTGAGCATGTCGGCTTGGGGTCGGGAGAGAATGGTCGCATGATAGTAAAAGATGGCACCAACACTAGCTATAGGAAAAACGGAATTGAATACAGTTAGTCGATTCGAAAGCCGCGTTCCACGAACCTGAACCTGATACAGTCGAGCAGATTCTCGCGCCCAACTTGTAAATGCGCGGCTTTCGACAGCTGCAACACGAAACTTTGCTATGCCGCTCAAGAGCTCCAGCAATGATCCTGAAAGCCGCCCCTTCAGCTGAGAGATCTCTTTCTGATATTGCAGTTCGACCGCTATGCAAACTGCAGACACTATACCCCCGAACAGTAAAAGCCCGGTCGCAAGAAACGCCAGCCGCGAACTGTAGTAGAACAACAAACCAAGGCTGGATATAGAAAAGATGCCGGTAAGGATCATTGTGAGTGCCGAACCTGTCAAAATTCTGCTCATTTGCGCGATGCCCAAACTCCTCGATGCCAGGTCACCAGAAGTATAGTTGCGAAAAAAAGCGACCGGTAAGCTTAGCAGGCGATCCCAGATGGCGGCTTGCAATACCTTATCTACTTTCCCTTGTAGGCGGAGAACAGCGAAGTTGCGAGTAACCGTGAACATGGTTACCGCCCCCGCGACGGCGAGCAAGATCATCGCCGTGAGCAGCAATTGTCCCCGTTCTCCGGCGGGTATTAAGCGATCGAAAATGATCCCCGTAGCGTATGGAGTGATGACAGCCAGTAGACCCGCTGCAGTTCCCATCAGCAGAAGTAAAATCAATTCGGCCTTACAATCGGATGTACCAAACTTAAAAACGTCCCTAATGCATAATTTCTTTGATGGAAACGGTCGGTAGAAAATATAAGCAAAAGAGGCGAGACCTGAATTGGCTTCGGAGCTCACTGTGGTACTTGTTTGTCCAATAGGATCATAGAGATGGTACCTTCCCGCTGAGTGCGGCACTAACGCCAAGGGTCGCTGGTCGACGTCTCGGAAGACTAGCAGGGGCCCAGGGTCATGCATCAACCATCCTGGTCTGAGCTGAACCCTCCGCACACGGACGCCGGAAGCTCGCGCAATGGCTCCTATGGGATCCATCAGTTTCGCCCCTCGCAACATGTCCGAGTGCGGTTTTAGCCTCATTCCGCTGGCCCTACCGACTGCTTCTGCCGCGAGAAAAACAGGATCTTCGCATTCCCTTTCGCTCTGGACGTCGAATGGGACTTGCACCAGTGGCTCAGAGAGTCGTAGGAGGGAACTACGGAACACGACCTTGTCGGCTATATGCCTGGCGCGCTGACGCTCACGCTCTTTGGCGCTTTCATGTTGTTGTTTTTCGATTAGGCAGGAGACTACAATCCGATGGAACGCCTGCAGGGAGCGCAGATCGGGATCTGTTTGGAGGAGTGATCGAGTATCAAGGCACTGCAAATGGCTCTTGGGCATAACTTCGAGCCACCCATGCTTAGATACTGGAAAGAATGACTCAAAAGTGGGAGGAACAGGCGTTTTACCAAGAAAGCGAACAGAACACTCTTTATGAGATACCCACACTATTCCATCCTTAGCGAGTATGACTTTTGGCTCTTCTCCCACTTCGACTGAATCTCCGGCTTGCACAGCGACAATGTTGCCGGCGGAGGGTACGGTCGCGACTGCAGCGGAAAGGCAATGGATCCACGCGTCCAGTAGCGAGACCGTGGGATTATCACAAACACCTGCCAAATCCTGAAATCTGTCCAACCGAACTCGCAGAAGCTTGGTTTCAGGAGATGCAGTAACGATTAAAGCTCGACCGTCTGATACAGCCACACCAAATACTGCACATCCATGTTCAACTCGCATCACAGGATAACGTGCGTTCTTTGCCAAATCACTCCCCACGCGTACGAGAAATAAATCTAACCTCCCCTGCTGAACGATCCATACTGAGTCTGGGTCGTGCACCGGCAATGGCATGTTAGAAACCGGCGTAACTATGTCGCCTTCATCGAAGTTCATACGCAACGTGACCATCTTTTGCAGACCCGCTTGTCGTTTAGTTAGCCCTTACGAGCTCGGCGTATATGCCATCACTCTGGATAAGTTCTTCATGCCTGCCCCGCTGAACGACTTTACCCCTATCTAGAACAATGATTTCATCGCAGTCGCGAATTGTGCTGAGACGATGAGCGATGATCAAACAGCTACACCCGCGACTTCGGATTTGATCGTCGATATTTTTTTCGACTTGTGCGTCCAAGGCACTAGTCGCCTCATCAAGTACCAGGATGCGAGGATTGCTGGCAAGTGCTCTTGCTATCTCCATCCGTTGTCGCTCGCCGCCACTAAAATTACGGCCGCCTTCTTCTAATACTGAGTCGTACCCACCAGGACGGTTCACAATCTCGTCATGAATGACCGCTTCCTTTGCCGCTTCCACTAACACTGGCTCCTCGATAGTCGTGTCCCACAATGCCAGGTTCTGTCGAATTGTGCCTTCAAACAAGAAAATGTCCTGATCGACCATTGCGAGCGAACTGCTGAGAACGCTGCGGGGATACGTCATGCGCGGGTTATTGTCGAAAAGCACTTCACCCGACCATGGTTGATAGAGCCCCGCTACGATTCTTGCTATTGTCGACTTGCCGCTGCCTGAACCGCCGACTAGGGCGACGCGCTGTCCGGGGTACAACGACAAATTGAAGTCAGAAATAAGCGGCGGATCAAGACGGCTGTAGCCGAAGGTGACATTTCGCAGTTCGAGACAGCCCTCTAATCTCTCTATTGGTGCATCGTATGTGTCATAACTGCTCGACTGTAGTGCGGGATCGACCGGATAGTAGAGCACGTCGTCCAAGCGGTTAAGATCCGCATGTGCCTCCTGAAATCTTCCTCCCAGGTCGACTAATCGGTTGACCGGCTCAACGAAGGCGGTCATTAATCCCTGGAATGCGACCAACATACCTAAAGTCATCAAGCCGTCCATAGCGCGTAACCCGCCAACAGCCAAAATGGCCACAGTGTTGACAGCAGTCAGCAGTGGTGGAACTGCGCTAAGCATTTGTGAGGAGACACCAAGCCGCTGCTCGGCATTTAGGACCTTCACATGGTACCCAGCCCAGCGCGAAAAAAAATCGTTCTCCGTAGCCATCGATTTGACTGTTTCGATTAGCTGTAGACCCGACATAGATACACCAACTAACTTACCGTACTCTTGCTGCAAGCGGCGATTATCGTCGACACGCCTGCGAGATACCATACGTAGCGCAAGCAAGTTAATGAGTGCGATTGTAATACTTATTACAGTTAGCACTTTATCGTATTGCATCATCAGCGCAGCATAAAATCCAATCAGCATGATATTCACGATACTTGTGGTCAGTTCGCCAGCGAGTAGACTAGCAACGGTTTGATTTACTTGCACTCGCGATGCAAGTTCGCCAGTAAAGCGCTGCGAGAAGAATTCCATTGGAAGCTGCAACATGTGCCAAAGAAACTTGGCCGACGAACTTACCGATAGCTTTGTCTCCATTCGTAACAATGAGCTCTGCTGCAGATAGGTGGCGAACGCCTTCACTATGCACGTGATTGCCATGATCAACAACAAGGGTTTCAGCCACGTGGTTTTGTTTTCTACCAAGAGATCGTCGACATACACTCGTGAAAAGATAGGTATACTTAAGTTAGGCAGGGCTAACGCCAAGGTGGCCAGCACAAGGTAAATGAGTGCCAATTGACTGCCCGGGAGGCGCTTCTTTAGGGACTTTACCAGCGAAGGTTTTGCCCCGCCTCGAGTAAACTCAGGCGTTTTATCAAACGTTAATATCAAACCAGTGAATGCTAAATCAAACTCTTCATATGTCACCACGCGTGGGCCTGTAGCGGGATCATTAAGGTAGACCTTACCACGTCCAAAACCTTCCACCACCACGAAGTGATTGAAATTCCAAAATGCGATATACGGGAGTGTTAAAGCCCCTAGTTCGGATAACTCCTTCTTTATCCCTTTGCCGATCAATCCCCATTCCCGGCCTGCTTTCAGGATGCTGCTGGCTTTGCTTCCATCTCTTGAGACGCCACACGCCATTCGCAGCTGTTCTATCGGCACGAAACGTCCGTAATAGGCGAGGACGCTCCCAAGAGCGGCAGCTCCGCATTCGACTGCTTCTACTTGCAGCACAGTCGGGGTCCGCACACGCTTGCGACGGAACTTTCGCATGCATTCGGCACCGACGAAAGTTTCTGCGTCAAGCGATGATGATGGTTCGTCGCCCATCGTTCTCCTACGCTACCGCAACTTTTCTTTGATGTATGGCAGAACCAGTGTGATAGGGCGTTGCCGACGTGTAACTACCTGAACCGAACAAATGGTGCCAGCACTGATATGTTTCGAGGGTCCCATTGAGGCTGACCACTTAAACCCGCTAGGACTGTAAGCATCACGATCGAGGACAACGTGCAATTCTGTCACAGGTCCAGACATAGTTAGTGCGGACACCAGCAATTCGTTTTCGAAATTATGCATCAACGCAGCCGTAGTAGCTGGGTAGTCAGAAACGTAGACAACTCTACCTTTCATGAAGCCGAATTCCTCGCGTTTGACCGTCGAGGGAGAGACCTGCACCTCCATCCCAATTTTTGTGTCTTCGGCCTGAGGTGACGGCAAATATGCCAGAAGGTCGAGATCTTCGACGTCGGGTTGTATGCTGACAATTGCCTGCTCCGCCTGAACACTGCTGCCTGGATATACTTTCATTTCAAGCACTTGGCCCGGCAAGGGAGTCACGACGTTTTCCGCAACAGTTAATTCCTTCTCGATGCCGGCGAGATCACGCTGCATCGTGGATACCCGCTCTCGCATGTCCACGTCTTCCTGGTTTGGCTGTGTTTCCAGCCTGAGAACCTCGGCATCGAGATCCTTCACTTGCGCATCTAAGCCGGCAATCTGGTCGTTAATACCGATCAACTTCTGTTTAACGACCGATACTTGTTCCTTGGTAATCGTCAGCAGTTGTTCTTCGGCCCCTATTTGTTGCCTTGCAATTGCGACTTCATCCTGCAGTTCCTTTATCTGTCGTTCGGCATTTTCTCGTTGGCGGAGGACTACTTCTAGTTGCAGCTTGCTCACGTTTCGACGAATTGCCAACGCATGTTGACGCGTACTCACAAGTTCACCTAATGCCGCACGCATTGAATTGCGTTTTTCTACCAGGGCTGGCGGCGCGATCGTTGCTATCACTTGGTTAGCGTTCACCCGATCGCCCTGGTGAACATTGAGATGCAATACCGTTCCGGCGCCATGGCTCACCATGTTCAGCACACCCCCCGAGCGAACGATAACTCCTTGGCCAGTGGCAACGGTCGGGACGGTTCCCTCGTATGCCCACACTATTGCAGTGGCAACTACAATGAAAACCGCGAATAACGCCAACCAAGCTTTTGGTTCAGCAACAAGCAGCAGCTGATCCAGCTGCTCTGGTGATGCCAGGCGATCCAACGAGATCTTGCGGAAAAGTGACATCACTCAATCCTAATTCTAGCTAGCAGAGGGACAAAAAACTCGGGTTCGACAGTTTACACCCGAAGGCGAAAAATAACACCGATTAGTGAACATTTCCAACATTTTTCTGGTCGAAATGAAAGAGATGTTTTGCGGCGATTTGTATGGCAGACGCGGCATGGCTGGCGGCAATTCTTCCGGAGCTGGAGCCAGCCAGAACGCCGCAGCTCGCCATCGCAACGTGCACGCGACCGCACCAGCAGCTCTCGCACCACACACTCAGCCGCAACTCCCCCACTGCCTGTTTCTGGGTGATATATCGTTTCCGAACTTTGCAGAAAAAGGAATTCTCATGTTGCGGCGACGATGTAAGGAATCCTGTTGACAAATGTTGCGATAAATGGTAGCTTCCTCTCGCGCTCGCCCAAATCGTATGCGGTTAGGTTTGCTACTCACGTTCCATTGCAATGCTAAGTGCGCGCACTGTTGTGTCAGCGCGGGACCGGATCGCGATGATCTGATGGACGAGGCGGATGTTTACTCCTACATCGATCAAGCCGCGGAAATTCCTCACGGCCCTTCAACACTGTGCTTTACCGGAGGCGAGGTCTTTCTTTACTACCCTTTATTGCGTCGGAGCATTGGTCACGCCTCACCAAAGTTCAAATCTATCTCTGTTGTAACAAATGCGTTCTGGGCGAAAAGCGAAGCAGCGGCCTACGAAAAGCTCGCGCCTTTGAAAGACAGCGGACTCACGACGATCGCCGTCAGTACCAGCCCGTTCCACAGCGACTTTATAGACCCCGCGCGAGTTCGATGTGCCCTTGCTGCGGCGGATCGGCTTGGGCTGGTTCCTTTCGTAAAGTGCACCACACCAAATAATGGCCCCACTGTGAGTCAATTGGTGCGTGCGATCGGCCCGGTGCCTTCGAAAACGCAATTTCAGGAGATTTCTTTTCTGCCAGGTGGAAGGGCATCAGAGCTTCCGCCCTCTGCCTTCGCATTAGAAAGCCAAATCCCTGAGGGACGGTGCCCTGGAGCGATGATGACTATCTCGCCTAATGGCGACGCATACATGTGTTGTACGCCTGGCGGATTCATCGAAGCACTGAAGCTTGGGAATGCAAAGAACACCAGCATCCTGAACCTTTTACGAGAGTTTTATCTGAGGGGCATACTCGCTGTTTTGAGGCGGCAAGGTCCCTCGGCTTTCGTTCCGGCGCTCCGACGCGCGGGGCTCGGTCAGAAGCTTCTCCCTGGGTACGTAGACGTCTGTCATTTGTGTACATCACTTCTGTCCGACCCTGAAATTCTTAGTGTCGTTCAACAGATATCCAAAGAATACGAGGCTCAGGTTCTAATAGACCTTCTCAGCTCCAGCACAATAGAGATTCAAAACCGGTACGGAGTCGCGGCGCAGCAAGCGCTAACGTGAAGGACTTTAGTTGAGGGGCGCGCCCCAGGGGCGCCCCAGGGGCAGTCTCTGGTCTGGTGCACCGTAGTCATATTTGCGAGAGGGACCGCTGTGGACGATCTTTGAGAGGTGATGGGCCCACAAACTTCAGCGCTCGGGCGCAATGGAGGAAGACGATATGGCACGTAAGGAAGACGTACAGAAATTGGTTGGAAGGGCAATGTCTGATGAGAAGTTTCGGAACGAATTAGCTGAGCATCCTGGGAACGCGGCTAAAAGCATGGGCGTCACCCTGTCGCCCGAAGACGAAAGAATTATTAAGCAGAATGCTCGGGCGTTCATGGACGCTGGTGCTGAACTCGATAAAGTAGCTGGGGGAGCAACGGGACATGTGAGTCATATTGAGGGAGCGACCAAGCCGTAATGGCGCAGCGCTCTTTTGCCTACTACGAGCTAAACCGAGGCGATCCGAGAACGACATCGTCGACAGGCTCAGATAGACCGTTGTGAGCGGTTGATCAGGCGTGAAGGTGGTCTGAGCCTAGCCGTTGTTTCAGCTTGTTTCCAACGCGTCGGTGGTGGCGCGTGCGATGATCTTCTTGTGTCCAGTCCGGCAATTTGCTTGCGAGTACGGTTAGTTGTGGCTGAGCCGGAGACCCGCTAAAATGATTCAGGGCGTTCCGACCACAGTAAATTGCCAAATCGCCGTAGTCGGTGCGGGACCATCTGGCTCAGCCGCAGCTTACTATCTTTCGGGAGCAGGTTTCGACGTTTGTTTGATCGATCGCTCTACGTTTCCTAGAGATAAGGTCTGCGGCGATCTTCTAGGCGAGGAAGCGATTGCCGAGTTAGCGAGACTCGGACTCGAACCCGAAGCGAACTGGTTCGGCCGATGTGCCGGGGTGTGTAGATGGCGTGCAGTCGGCTACACAGGCAAAAAGCGCGAAGGATCTTTGAACGTCAGCGGTGGCCGGCTCTATGTGATTCGTCGCACAGACTTCGATGACACGTTGCGCCGCAGGGCTATCGCCATGGGTGCACGGTGGTTAAGTCCGTGTCGTTGTTATCATTTAACCAGAGGCGCCTCGGGCATCTTCATCCTGCGAGGTGTGGCGCCAAATAAGATCGAGACCCAAATTCGCGCTGACGTCGTAATCTACGCCAACGGTGCCGGTTCAGCCTGCGAATTTGACGAACGTGTTGGTTTGGCTGGAAGAGCTTACTACGAAAATGTCAACGTGGCTGAAACCTGCGAATTTTACTATCTAGATTACCTTCCTCTGCAATATGCCTGGGTTTTTCCTCTTCCGGGAGGTCTTACTAACGTCGGTATAGGCATGAGCCTTAGGGCACTAAGAGAACAGCATGATCCTCTAGAGTTGGTTCTAGACCACGTCATCGATAGAGTCATTGGAGTGCATCGCTCATTCAGCAAAGCACGACGAGTCTTGCGTTTCCAGGGAGCCGTGCTCAAAACCGGCCTTCAACCGGGCCGGCTTGTTCGGGATGGCGTTATCTATATTGGCGATGCCGCTGGAATGGCCAATCCATGGGATGGGGAAGGCATTGGACCAGCTTTGGTAAGCGCCAGGCTTGCCGCACAGGCCATCTGCTCCGCTTGGCGGCAAGGCATCTTCAAACGAGATGAATTCCGAGGATATGAGGAGGCGATCCGAATGCGCTACGGTGAAGTTTACGATCGCGCGCAGCGCATGTTCACGTCGCGTACACATCTCTGCCAGTTACTCAAGCCCGCATGAAGATTGGGGATTTTCCAACATTCTACACAGACTTTCTAGAGCCGAACGCTCGTGTCTCCAGTAGGCTCTCCAAATTTACAGATCGGCTACCATCGCTGCTCAGAGAGGCGGTCCTGCAACATCTTTCTAGGCATGGACTAGGGCTAGACAGAATGACTTGGACCTATTCCTACTGCATGCTGCCGTTTTGGGTACAATGTGACCTTGGCGGATCAGTTGGACATGACTGCCTAGAGATAGCATACGCGAATGCGTGCCTAGGCCACATGGTACTAATTGAGGATCAATTAATTGACGAAGAGGTGCAGGCGTGTGGGCCAGGTTTGATGGCAGCCAACGCATTCGCCCTCGAGGGACACCTTCGTTATGCCTCGCTCTTTTTTCAAACCTCGTGCTTTTGGGATTATTATGCCCCTCTACTGCAAGAATCCTGGAATGATCTTCTCCTGGAGAGACAACTGCACATCGATGCCTCGGAACGGCTCACGGAAATAGATGACGAGTTGCAAAAGAGCAAGATAAATTCTCTTAAGATAGCGGCAATTGCTGTCGCTGTGCTCAATCGACGTGATGAGACTATACCTCAATTACTGCGTTACCTAGAGCATTGGCAGCTCGCCTGCCAGAGATTAGACGATCTGGTAGATTGGCGGGTCGATCTGGGGACGAAAAACTACACACGCATTCTGGCTCTGGCGGGTGCCACAGGAAATCAAGGGGCGGACGCGCGGATGCAGCAATTCTTTAGCAGTAAGATATTCGGGAAATATTTAGATGAGGTACTTGATAATTATCGAGTCGCTGAGTCGCAATGTCCGAGGAGGGATGGCTATCTTCATCAGCACGTCGCAGACTTGATTGACAAGCTCGCAGCATTGCGAAAATCCTATGAGGTGTTTGTCGAGGCGACAGACAGGCTCAAGTCATCGTTCGATATTGAATAGGAAGGCGCGCCCCGAATGTCGCAGCCGCAGCCCATGTGGATCCGATGCGCATTGAGGAGTTGTTAATAACTTGAACAGCGGAGGGGGAGGGAATCGGACCCTCGGAACAGGTGTTAGCCCGTACAACGGTTTAGTAACTCACAGGTGGGTTTTGAACCATTTGGATTCTACTCTACTCCTCTTTTTGACGGTTACAAATCGCTTGATTGGACCGGTTTTGCGAAGTTCATCTTGCCAGGAAAGTAAGGCATCAAACATCTGTAGGGTCTTCGATCTGTTTCGGGACAAGTCGGGGGACGAAGAGCTGGTATTCGTCACAATGGAATTTCGTCGCGGCGAGACCTTGGCTGAGCTTCTGAGACGTACCGCTTGCGAAGAACCCGCAATTTCCCTAGAAGACATGAGCACGACCGATGCCGCGGAGGTCCTCGAAATCACCGAGGACAACGTCAAAGTCCGCCTTCATCGAGCGCGGGCGTTGTTACGCAAGAGTCTTTACGCGCGTGCTGGCATGGAACGGAAAGAAGCATTCAACTTTCATGCCGTGCGGTGTGATCGAGTTGTGAAGAACGTGTTTGAAAGAATTCAGAAGCACAATTCGAAAATGGACAACTCCGCGCCAAGCATGCAGTGACACTCTGTACGGTGCAGGAGGAGCAGGCTGCCGCAACACGAAGAGCCGGCGTTGATCTAAAGTCGACAAGGTCCGGTGTGATCGGCAATCTCCCATCTCCAATTCGCCGTAGCTTTAGATCTGACGAGAGACTGTGCAATGTTGACCAGTTTTGCCGCAACACATCATCGATCATCGTCATCTGGGGCTTGCCGACGTTTCGGACGTAGGCGCCCGCTCCGTAATTCAAGGTCAATGGTTAGCCCGTAATCACGACGGAGATGCACGGGGAGAAGGTGTTCATCATGGCTACAAATCTCAGCACCTGCCATCCCGGCGATGGCATTCAGGCATTGAATCGATTGCCCGGTTTAGCGGAACCTCTGTTGCAAATCGACTTAGAACGAGAGCTGCAGCAACTGCGGCAACAAGACTCCTGGCAGCGGGAAACGGGGCGGAGTTCCAAAACGCTCGCGAAGTATCCAGATTTCCGAATCGTTCTAATTCTGATGAAGAGCGGTACTCGAATGCGCCAGCACAGAGCAGAGGGGAGGGTTTCCATTCAACAGTTGGAGGGGCAGGTCTGTGTCCATTTGGCCGATCGAAAAGTGAATGTCTCGGTGGGACATTTGTTGGTGCTGGACTGCGGCGTACTGCACGACGTTGAAGCGCTGGAAGAGAGTGCCTTGTTACTGACCATCTCTTGGCGAAGAGAGAAGAGTGAGGCCTCAGAATCCTTTTCATCTACTCAGCAGCACTTTGACGAAGAGGCCGTGTCGCGAATGGATGATGAAGGTGGTTCCCCTGACGCTGCCGTGAACCCGCCTGGTGTAGCAAGGAAGGCCGGCCCTCGCAGCTAGACGGGGGGCCGGTGGATGTAATCACGGACGATTTAGGACTTTGTCTAAGGAGGTAATCATGGCTACTAATGCGGTCTTGGTGGCGGTTCAGGCCAGGCTGATGCGCCGGGAAGAAGTTGCAGAAGGTACGATGGCCTTTCACTTCGAAAAGCCGTCTGGATTCACCTTCAAAGCAGGACAGTCCGCCGATGTGACACTCACCGACCCACCGGAAACTGACGCCGAGGGAAACACACGCACCTTTTCCATCGCGAGTCCCCCGTTTGAAAACGAGCTAGTGTTCACCACCCGGATGCGCGACACCGCTTTCAAGCGCTCGCTGAAGAAGGTGCCGCTGGCCACGGAAGTGAAGATAGGTTCAGCCACAGGCTCCTTCACCCTACACAAGAATCGGGCCAAGCCAGCTGTGTTCCTGGCAGGCGGAATCGGAATTACGCCCTTTCTCAGCATCGTGCGGCAAGCCGATCACGACCGCCTCCCGCACAAGTTGTATCTTTTCTATTCCAATCGGCGGCCCGAGGACGCAGCTTTCTTGGATACTCTGCGGACCTTGGAGAAGACCAATCCCAATTTCCGCTTAATCTGCACCATGACAGAGATGTCGAAGTCCAAGAAAGAATGGAAAGGCGAGACCGTTCTGATAGGCAAAGAGATGCTGTCCAGGCATTTGGGCGTTCTGCAGGGACCTATCTACTACATTGCCGGGCCTCCCACGATGGTGGCGGCTATGCGGCTTACGCTGGTGAGCGCCGGGGTTGATGAGGACGACATTCGCGCAGAAGAGTTTGCCGGCTACTGAGATACCGCGGACGGCGAGCTGCCTGGGCCGACTCTGCCTGGAGGAGTGGCGTTGATTTTGTCTCGCTCGTGCGCGGGGAGAAACTATGAATTCACTAAAGCAACTCCAAGACTGTGGGCAATCCATCTGGCTGGATTACATTCGTCGCGATCTGATCACGAGCGGTGAGTTCCAGCGACTGGTGGAGCAAGATGGGGTGCATGGAGTAACCAGCAATCCCACTATCTTCGACAAAGCCATTGCAGCTGGGGCCGCCTACGACGATGCACTACGCTTGCTGCTGGCGGCGGATCCTGCGAGCAACGTCCTAACGCTCTTCGAGAAGCTCGAAATCCAGGATCTCCAGATGGCCGCGGACATCTTGCGGCCTGTTTACGATCAAACTGAGGGTGCGGATGGCTTCGTCAGCATCGAAGTTTCCCCGCGACTGGCTTATGACACCGCGGGAAGCATCGCGGAAGCCAAACGTTTGTGGAAGGCCGTAAACCGGCCCAACCTGATGGTGAAGATCCCATCTACCGTGCCGGGGATTCAGGCGGTTGAGGTTTTGATCGCTGAGGGGATCAACATCAATATCACGCTGATGTTTTCACTCGCCCACTACGAAGCGGTCGCTCAGGCCTACCTGCGTGGCCTGAAGCGGAATGCAAAACCGCACCAGGTCTCGTCGGTGGCCTCGTTCTTTGTCAGCCGCGTGGATACCGAAGTGGACCGGGCGCTGGAGGCGAACCGAACTCCAGAGGCATTATCACTGCGCGGAAAGATAGCGATTGCGAATGCCAGGATTGTTTATCGGCGCTTTCGCGAAATCTTTCTGGGAACTCCCTTCGAGGAATTCGGGCGTCGAGGGGCACGACTCCAGCGTCCATTGTGGGCAAGCACCGGGACCAAGAACCCAGCTTTCTCGGATGTTTTATACATCGAGGAGTTGATCGGCCCACACACCATTAACACCATTCCACCCGCGACCCTGAATGCATTCCGTGATCACGGCCGGGTGCAACCAACACTCGAAGCGGGAGCGCAAGATGCCGAACAAGTGCTGGCGCGCTTGGCCAAACTGGGTATCAACCTGGGGGCAATCACAGAAAAACTGCTGGCCGACGGCATCACCGCTTTTACTCATTCTATGGACGAGCTCTTGGCTTCGTTGAAAGAGAAACGCAGAGTGCTGCTTGAGAGTCAGGCAGCTCGAAAGGGCGGCATTCGGAGCGCTCGCATTGCGTGACATGCAGCGGGGGGCATAAGGAATAGCGGGATCTTTCAGCGCGTGAGGTCACTGTGCTTTCTCACGATGATCGATTCGCACAACCAAGATTCGAGCGGAGTGATTATGACTTCTCAAGTGGTGAACCTCCAGGTGGCCGCGAGTATACCGATTGACTGCGATTTCTGGCCGGAAGATGACGGATGGAAGGGGCTCTGTAAAAGCCTGTCGGTCACGGTCCGTGGCAGTAGTTTCGAAGATGCCAAGAAGAACATGGCAACTGAATTACAAGTGCATGTCGAAAGAATCCTGCGTGAGCATCCCAAGAGAAGTGCGCGGCGAGTTGCCTGAGCCAGCACGCAACATTTCTGGGCGAGGCACTGCGTCAGAACCCTATAGATTCGGATTCGGGAGCGTGTCCTAGTGAAGGTTCTGGACTTTCCGTTATGGCTCCGCGCGGCACATTTCTTCAATTTTCTGCTCCTCTCGCTTCTCATCCGCAGTGGTCTCGAGATCTTGAGTGCACATCCGAGATTTTACTGGAACGATCACTGCACGCCGGGTAGCGAGTGGCTCAAGTTCACGAGGAAGCAGCGACCTGAGGACCGACTATGGACGGCGAGTGACGAGGAAACTTCATTCCCGTCCGCGATTGCTCTGCCGGGCCACGAAAACTTGGGTCTCGGGCGGCACTGGCACTTTCTCGCGGATTTCGCGTGGCTGTTGACGGGTTTGGTATACGTGGTGATGCTCTTCGTCACGCCGGAGTGGCGACGGCTGATTCCGACTTCCTGGCAGATTGTCCCGGACGCATGGCACGCCATGCTGAGCTATCTAAGCTTCCACGTCGTGGAAACACCGGGAGCATATAACGCATTACAGCAGCAGAGCTACGCGGCAGTCATATTCTTGCTCGCACCGTTCAGCATAGCGACAGGGGTAGCGATGTCCCCAGCGGTTGCAGCTCGTTTCCCGTGGTATATCAAAATCTTTCACGGACGGCAGGGCGCCCGAAGCCTACATTTCCTGGCTATTTGTGCATTCATCGTATTCTTCATTGGACACGTCACGATCGTGGCTCTGCACGGTTTTCGGAGAGAGTTGGCGCTGATTGTTCTGGGCCAGACACGCAATCCACACCTGACGCTGGCTCTCGTGGTCTGGCTTTCTGGGTTGACGGGCATCGCCGCGATCCACGTCGTGACCACCGTGTGTTCGCGTCGCCGCCCGCGCTTTGTCCAGAAGGCTACCCAGTCGATCACCGATCCGCTGCGCACGCTACTTTACGGCCATGAAATCTCTGCGCAGCGCTACTTACCTGCGGACATCTCGCCTTACTTCTGGGTGAACGGTCGCCCGCCAAAAGAAGAAAGTTATTTGGCAATGGCACGCGACCAATTCGCAAACTACCACCTGAAAGTCAGCGGATTGGTTGATAAGCCCCTGTGCCTGACGCTAGCTGACCTGCGCGCCATGCCGAAACAAACTCAAATTACAAAGCATTGCTGCATCCAGGGCTGGTCAGGTATTGCGGAGTGGGGCGGCGTATCTCTGCATCACATCGTCGGACTTTGCCATCCGCTTCCCACCGCCCGCTACATCGTTTTCTACGCGTTCGACAACAAATCCACATCGGAGCCACACGCTCAAGGACCGGGGTACTTCTATGGCACGATTCGCTTGGAGCTGGCGGAAGATCCGCAGACCATTCTTGCCTACGAAATGAACGGCCAGCCGCTACCGATTTTGCACGGAGCACCGCTCCGACTTCGAGTCGAAACGCAGCTTGGATTCACGATGGTGAAGTACATCCGCGCAATTGAGTTCATCGAGTGTTACAAAGCCATCGGCCTGGGCCAAGGCGGCTGGCGAGAGGATTACCAGTATTTCAGCCAGGAGGCGGGGATCTGATCCACGCGATTTGGTTCTACTCAAGTAACACCAGGAAAAGTGTCTGCAAATGCCAGAAGGCCCCGTTCGCAACTCATAATCGCTGCCTCGGGATTGCGCCCGAGTCACGGGCAACTCTGACATAACGCGATTAGGTAAGGGTTGCCGACAAATCGTCCTCAACGATCGTTTTCAACGGATCGTAAAAGCTGTGATGGGGCTGACAAGCGAGGGCCGGCGCTATAATCCTCCGCATATGTGGCCAGCCGCTTCGACCCCAGCCGTGGAGATCAACGGTCAACCAGATCACCACCTCTAACCCGCCGAGTTACACTCCCAATCAGGCCATTTTTTTCGTCTAGCTGTCGCGACTCCGGTAATAGCTCAGCTTCGGCAAAAGTGGATGTGTTTCTCGGCCTATTCCGGCAAGATGCTTCCGGCAAAGATGTTTTCGGCGTAAGAGTAAGGGTCGAAGGTTGTAACGCCACGAGCGGCCAAATACCAATCCAGATTAGTGTTCTGACGAAACTATGAGGGGCATGGGTTGGCACTGCGGACGAGGCTCCGAAGTCAGCGTATCGGAGCTGGTTTGCAATATGAAAGTGCACTCGGCCTCCGATCGAAGCTGCTGATACCGCCCGTGCCTAACAGCCTTCGAAGGCTCGCGCGATCTCGTCTCGAACTGGGGGCGTGAGCGGCTCTACGGCTCCATTCGTCACGATAGTGATGCCCTCGCTCGACGGACGCACCTCACCAATTACCACAACCGGAACGCCTGTGGCCTCAATGGCCGTCAGGACCGAGTCCGCTCTGTCTGGCGCTACGGCGATCAGCAACGCGCCCGACGCAATCAGTTTCAGCGGATCGAGCGCCAGCGCACTGCAGATCGTGTCCGTTTCGGGAAACACGGGAATGTGCTCGCGAATGACCCGAAGCCCGAGACCGGCGGGCGCCACCAGCTCGAAGAGCCCCATCGCGAGCCCGCTTTCCGTCGGATCGTGCATCGCGTGCACGACTTCGCCGACATTGGAAGCCGCTAGAGCCGCACTCACGACACTGATGCCGGGCTCAATCAGGAAACGAGCGGCCCGCGCCAGAAAATCGGCATCAACCCGTCCCCGCAGCCGTTCGGACTTCTCTCGTGCGAGGATCGCGGTGCCCTCGATGGCCACACCGCGTGTCAATAGGATCAGATCGCCGATGGCGATGCGAGTCTTCCGCACAAGGCGAGTCGGGGCGACCTCGCCGAGCATCTGACCGACCAGAATCGGGCGGTCGAGGCCTTGGGTGATTTCCGTGTGCCCGCCGCCGAGCGTGACGCCCAGTTCCTCGCACGTGGTCCGCACATCGGCCATGATCGTCTCGGCCAGTTCGGGCTTCGTGCGGCTCTCCGGAAGGAGCATGACGACGAAGAACCACAACGGGGGCGCGCCCAGGACGGCAATGTCGTTCGCGTTGACGTGAACAGCGTAACGCCCGATGTGATCAGTGGCAAAGGTGATGGGATCTGTCGTGACGACGAGATAGCGATCACCTGCGTCGATGACGGCCGCGTCCTCGCCAATCTGAGGTCCAATGAGCAGGCGCGGATCATGCTTTGGCAGATGCCTCAGCAACGATCGCAAATGCTCAAGCGGAAGTTTGCCGACGGGCAGAACCTTCTTCGGTTGGCCGCGTCTCATGCGCTCACGCTCGTATCCTCCCCGCAAGCCGGACGCTCTTCGACAACGTCACCTCCGAATCTCCGCTCTTGGAGGCGACTTCACACACCATCGCCCAGAGCTATCTCCGCATTCGCGCCTGAAGCTATTCCAATTGCGCCCGTAGATCAGATAGCCGATCTTCATGCTCTCGAATCTGACCGACCAATTCCTTGATCTCTAAGCCGCTAAACTCTTTTGATTCAAAGTGGGCTACGCTATCGGATCTTCGACGCATCGACTGTTCATCGAACACAATCGCTCTGGGATCATCTCTTAGAAGTTGCGCGAGCATTGCGAATTTCGCAGCGTGTTGACCCGCCTTTAAATGAAGGGCCTTTAATTCTTGCTCGCGGCGCTTTTGCTCTAGGACAGGTTGTCCAATCGTTTCGGTATTAGTCATGGCTTAACTCCGATCATTTGGCACATCCGTTGCCAGCACTCGCGTACGAAGGCTCCGGGCGGGATGCGACAGCCAAACAGTTCAGGCAGCCTTCGCCTTCGGCAGGCCCTTGATCTCCACCCGACGGAGGTCGACCAAATCCTCAAACCAGTTCTCACGAATCGCTAGTTGGGTCATCGCACACCTCTCTTCCGTGCCAGTCGAACACCAACATTTTAATCCTCAGGATCAATGAATTTCTGTGATGGCAGGTAGAGCTTCGAGTTCGGAATCGCGATCACAGCGCAAAGTCTTGGGAAAGCGGATAATGAGTATGGCATTGACTTCCTCAAGGGAGTCCCAGCGGGCTTTGGGCGCAACCTACAAACAGGGGAACCTAGTGGCACCACGGATCGAGCGCACTTCAAATCAGTGCGAAGGAGACTGCCGATGATTCCAATCCCCATCATTGCCACGATTATTGTCGTTCTGTACATCCTTAGCGCAATCAAGATTTTGCGGGAATACGAGCGTGGCGTGATCTTCCGCCTAGGGCGGCTACTGCCGCACGCCAAAGGGCCGGGAATCATCCTGGTGTTTGCGCCCGTGGACCGCATGGTGCGTATTTCGCTGCGCCAGGAAGCACTCGAGGTACCACCGCAGGACATCATCACCCGCGACAACGTCACCCTGAAGGTAAACGCAGTTATCTTTCTGCGCGTCGTTGATCCGAACCGCGCCGTGGTCGAGGTCTCCAACTACCTCCACCAGACTTCGCAGTTCGCGCAGACTACGCTGCGCTCAGTCCTCGGCGAGGTGGAGTTGGACGAATTGCTGGCCCGCCGGGAAAAGATCAACATGCGCCTACAGGCCATTCTCGATACGCACACCGCCCCGTGGGGTGTGAAAGTGGCGAATGTGGAGGTTAAGCAGGTGGATATGCCCGAGTCCATGCTGCGCGCCATGGCCAAGCAAGCGGAAGCGGAGCGCGAAAAGCGGTCGAAGATCATCCACGCTGAGGGCGAGTTCTCGGCGGCCCAGCGGTTGGTGGACGCGGCCAACTTGCTGGCCCAACAGCCGGTCAGTGTTCAACTCCGCTATCTGCAGACCCTGACTGAGATCGGAGTAGAAAAG
>Ga0208324_1000457_pt1 | contig 18719 bp, 17 predicted proteins | sample Sb_taG_2_FD_187707 | JGI IMG/M metagenome (GOLD analysis project Ga0208324, IMG submission 187707) | Peat soil microbial communities from Weissenstadt, Germany - Sb_50d_5_LS metaG (SPAdes) (version 2) | ecosystem: Environmental > Terrestrial > Soil > Wetlands > Peat | place: Germany... | reverse complement strand
ACCGGCGCGGTCGTGGCGCGGCGGAAGCTCACGCTGCGCTCGCGGGGGTGACGCAGCTCTGCTATAGCCGCGCTCCGACCTCACGACAGCCGAGAGTCCCTCTACAGGTACTTGCCGGTCGCCTTGGTGACCTTTAGCTTGGCGCTGGCGCTGCCTAGGGTCGGATGACTGGCGGTCACGGTCACCTTGCCGGTTCGTCGCGCCTTCGAGCGGATGAACCCGCCGCCGACGCCGCCGTACCCCGCGAAGTCGAACGGGTTTTGCGCGATTAGCACGGCCGGACCCTTCAGCGACAGCGTGACATCGCCGCTGACGTATGGTCGCTGGTTACCGTAGGCGTCGAGAGCTCGGAACGTGAACCTGGTCGCGTCGGAGCCGTCGCCCTCGATCGAGGAGTCATCCAGGTTCAGAGCCAGGCGATCGGTCGATGGGTCCGACGACATCTGCAGCGAGGTGACGAGCGTCCCCTGTATATAACCGTCGATCCGCAGCGTGGGCAGATCCGCGCCATCCACCGTCAGGTCCACAAACACCGGCGGGTACGCCAGACTTCCGTAGCTCGAGGCCTCCGGGGTGGCGCTCGCCAAGAACTGGCCATTCAGGTAGATCTGAAGCAGCTCACAGTTGGTGGCGATCATCGCATCGCCGCCGGGCCCGGTAGCGGGGGAGCTCGGCCCGAAGTCCCAGTAGAACGCCGGCAGGATCACGGGTGTGAGAGCCGGGTCCACCTGCGAGCGGTAGAAGGAGGCCCCGGGCTTGGGGACGCGAAAGGTGTCGAGCACGCCCCCCCACTTCAGGTTCTGCCAGATCCGATCGCCGCCGCTCAGAGAGGCATAGTCGACGCTGCACCACGCCAGCAGCCCTGCGTACGCCGAGTTGGAGCGGGCAATGTCATGGACCTGAGCGTGCATGATCGCCTGCGTCTGGAGCGTCTGCGAACTGTCGATCCAGCGGAACAGCGGCGGGCCGTCCAACGACCCGACCGCCTCGCTGACCAGATACGGAACGCCGATCAGAGGCGACTCGAGGATGGCGTTGCCGTCGGAGGTGTGGTAGTCGTCGTAGGCGAACACGTCCTCGTTCCACCCGGCCGTCGACTGCACGTTCATTGCGCCCGTCGTCTGGCGGGTGCCGTCGAACCGGTAGGCGAGCGCCCGCGCCTCGGCGTACAGCTGCTCGTAGTCGCTGGCCGTCTCGTTGAGCCGCGTGCCCCACACGATCACCGATGGACGGTTGCGATCGCGCACGACCATGTCCTGCACGTTCTGCAGGACGAGCTCCTGGAAGTGCGGGTCGCCCATGAACCCCCAGCCCGGCGGCTCCTCCCACACCATCAGCCCCAGCCGGTCGCAGGCGTCCAGGAAGTGCGGCGACTGCGGGTAGTGCGAGCACCGCACCATGTTGCAGTTGAGCTCGTTCTTGATCAGCTCGGCATCACGCGCATGCAGCCGCTGGGGCGCGGCCATGCCGGTGTACGGGAACAGTTGGTGGTGGTTGAGACCGAAGATCTGCAGGCGCTCGCCGTTTAGATAGAAGCCATCAACCTCGAAGATCGCCTCGCGGAAGCCCGTGGTGACCTCGAGCGCGTGCGACCGGCTCGCCTTTCCGCTCAGGGTGGCCCGCGCGGTGTACAGCTTCGGCGTGCTGGGCGACCAGAGGGTCACGCCCTGGATGCTTTCGATCGTTAGTGTCGTGAGCCTCGTGCCCTTCCGGATCGTGACGTCCGCCGAGTGCTTGGCCACCGTACGTGAACCGTCGACCAGCTCGACCGTCAGCTGCTTCCGCCCACGGAGTGCACGGGCGGCATCGACGGTGACCTGGACCTCGAGGCCGGGGCGGCCCGACAGCACGCCAACCGGCTTGGCGAACACGTCGGAGATGAACGCGTCCGGAACCAACGACAGCGTCACGTCGCGGTAGATGCCCGCCGGCATCAGATAGTCGATGTCGCGGGGGCGGCCACCCGGATCCTTCATCGGCGGCACCGCCAACCAGCGCCCATCGACAACGACCGCGAGCACGTTCTCCTCGGCAACCAGCTCGTCCGTAAGCTCCACCGACCACGGCAGGAAACCGCCCTGGTGCTGGGCCACCTCGACCCCGTTCAGGTACACCGTGGCGTCCGTCATCACACCATCGAAGTCCAGGAAGACCCGGCCGCCGCTCAGCTTGGCGCCCGAGAAGCGCTTGCGGTAGATCCACACCTGCTCCCACCAATCGGGGTCCCAGCCCCCCCAGGACAGCGGCACCACCGTGTGGGGCACCGTGACCCGGGCAAAGCGGTCGTCGGAGTAGCCCGGCTCCTGCGAGCCGTTCACATAGACGCCCCCGAACCGCCAGCCCTCGCTGAAGTCGTACCTGACGCGCGACGAAGCCTTGCCCGCCTTGGCGTCGGTTGCCTCCGCCGGTAGGCTGCTCATGTCGACGGCCCGAGCCGCGGCCGAGTTCAGCGCGAGCGCCGCGCCACCGAGCAACCCCGCACGCAGGACGTCACGCCGCGAAACGCCCGCTCCATCGCTACGCATATCGCCCGAAAGCTTCACCTGACCATGCCAGATGAACGCATCATGCCGCAGATCACGGGCGATTGACGCACATCCGCCGCCGCGTATCCCTCCACCCCGGTCGCGCATGATCCCGGATCGCTCCCCGACGGAGCGAACGTCACCCGAGGACGCGTGCGGAACCCAAGCCTGGCGACGGGGATCCCACCGCGCTTCGATCACGACCGAATGAGAGAGAGCGGACCACCGACCAGGCGTCGCAAGAGGCCACAAATTGCAGACTTTCGGGAGTGGGGCCAGCTGGGATCGAACCGGCGACCTCCTGCTTACCAAGAGCCAGTGGCCCAATTTGGGTGATGGCGCGACTCGGGTTTTCCATGCAAACCCGCGGTCTCGGGTGAGCGTTCAGTTCGGTGGGCAGCTGACCGCGCGGGTGGAGCGGTTGGAGCGGGAGGTGGCGAAGAACGCGCGGAATTCGTCGCGTCCGCCTCGAGCGATCCGCCTGGCAAAGCAGCCGGCGCGGCGCGAGCAGGGCCACTCGCCGCCCAAGAAGGGCCCGCAGCCCGGGCATGAGGGCAAGGGCCGGGATTGGTTGGCGAGCTGGGCGGGCGATGAGGTCGTTGAGCACTGGCCGCGGGCATGTGGGTGCGGACACGTGTTCTGCGAGGGTGAGTAGGTGGCGGTGAGGGCGCCCGCGCGCCACCAGATCGAGGAGCTGATACGGCTCGCGGTCCGCGTGATCGAGCATCACTGCCAGCGGTTGCGCTGCCCTGATTTCGGGACCGGGCGCAGCGGCGAGCGGCCGGGGTAGGTCGCCGGGGGCGCGTTCGCCAGGTTGCAGGCGCTCGCCACGCTCGCGGTCCGTAACCCTGTCTCGCGCGGCGATACCGTCGAGTTGTGCTCTGAGCTGTTTGGCGCGCGGATCCTGACCCGCGCCGCTGTCGCGCTCGGGCTGCCCTACTAGCAGCTGTTCGCCAAGCTGCGCCGCTCGGGGGAACTGGTCGCGGACGAGACCGGCTGGCAACTGTGCGGTCAGCGCCGCGCGCTGTGGGGCGCGTTCACCGACACAGGGGCAAGAACGCTGGCGGACCCTTAGTTGGTCACGTATAGTCTGCTCGTGAGTTGGGGCGGGGCCGTGTCCCGAGCGAGGTGCCGCCGGTGGTTGCCAGAGTTCGACCGTCGTGGTCGCTGTCGCGCACGCGCCCGGGTGGGCCATCGCCGCCGGGTGGCAGCTGGCGCTCTGATGCTGATCGGCTGTTGTGCGTGCTGGTTTGTCGGCGCGGTTGGACGGGCGATCGCCGCTGTCTACGTGCCCCCCGCGGGCAAGCTCTACGCTGGAGTCTCCGCGGGTATCCCTTCGACGTATGAGGATCAGACCGGTGTGCACGCTCCTGTCTTTGAGGAGTACGTGACGTGGGGCGGCAAGATCGACTGGGCGCTCCGCATCGCGGATGCGAACCGTTCGCGAGTGATGCTGCACATCTCCACCATCCGCCCGTCGGGCGGCGAGGTAATCAGTCCGGGTGAGATCGCCCACGGGCGGGGCGATAGCTACTTGTTGGCGCTCGCGGCGTCTCTGTCAGCCCGGGGCGAACCGACTTACGTGCGCATCATGGCCGAGATGAATGGCTACTGGGAGCCATACTGGGCCTTTAACGCGAACGGACGCGCTCGTGGTCGCGCTCACTCGAGTCGGGAGTTTCGCCAAGCGTGGAGGCGGATAGTCATAATCTTGCGCGGCGGCCAGCTCCAGTCCGTCAATCGACAGCTGACGAAGCTCGGGATGCCACCGGTGCGCCTCAGCGCGGCCTTGTTGCCCGAGGCTCCGGTCGCGTTCATCTGGAATCCTCAGACGGCCGGCGATCCTGACATCCCGGCAAACTCACCTTCGGCTTATTTTCCAGGCGGACGCTATGTCGACTGGATCGGCACCGACTTCTACTCGAAGTTCCCGAACTGGCGCGGCCTCAACTGGTTCTACGGCACCTACGAAGGGAAGTACCCATCGAAGCCATTCATGTTCGGCGAGTGGGGTATGTGGGGGGTCGATCACCCAAAGTTCGTCAGACAGTTCTTCAGGTGGGTGCGCTCGCACAGGCCGGTGAGGATGCTGATGTACTTCCAGGGGTACAACCCGAGCGGCGTGTTCAACCTCGATCACTACCCTAGAGCCCGCTCGCTCATCTCGCGGGAGCTAAAGAGCGCTCGATTCGCGCCGTTCACACCCGAATGGGTGGACGGAAACCCACCCCCGGGATCCCAACCAACCCCGGGATCCCCACCACCGCCCGGAGCTTGAACCCGGTGCTCCTGACCGGCGCGACGAGCGGTGACTCGCCCTGGCTCGCGACGCCCGCGCTCGTGCTTTGCCACGGAGGCGATCGTCAGCTCGCCGGTCTGGCGGACGAGCGCTCGGCCATGGATGCGATCGTCGCGGTCGAGGTCGATAGATGCGCGAGCTGGACGAGGAGGGAGCGTCCTGTCTAGCAGTCGGCTCGCTGCTGCTTGCCTCGCCACCTCACAGGGGCCGACTTCCGTGCCGTTGCCAACGCGGGTCGGAGTGGTCCCTTGCGGTGGTCTCGCAAGTGGCAATCCAGAACGCGCACTCGCCGGCGCGGCTCGTCGGGCTCCAGACCCGAAGGCTGTTCGTGAATACGAGACATGCAGCTTGGAGTCGTCGGCTCTGAGACTCTGGCGCGTTCGAGGCGAGTCAGAGGATCGAGCATCCAATGAGGAGCTGTCCGCCGAGATCACGGATACCTACGGAGCGTCTCGTGCCGCGCGCCTCGCCGTTCTTGGCGACGGCGGAAGTGGCGCAGCCCTCGAGGCACCAGCGGCTGGGTCTTCTGGACGGCTGACGCCTCGCACCGGGAGCCTCGCAGCCAGCGATTCGCACCGCGTTCGACATGGACACGCAACGCGTGTGGGCGTCGTGCTCGGCGTTCGCCGCGATGTTCGCCTACGGGAAGGTTGCGCATGGCAGATGGCCGAACGGGGTCGAGCCGCCGTTCGCTCTGGCTCCGTGTGGAGCACGCCGAATCGTGCACGACGGCGGCCGACCTCGTCCCACTGTCAACGCACCTACCCGGAGGGTGGACACGAGTGAGATCATTCTCGCCCCGAGGGTGTCGCCGGCGTAACGAGCCGCTCGCGGGGTTAGCGCGGATGCTGAGACGGTCCGAAAGGGGTGAGGGGATGGGAAGGCGCAATGGCGCCGGGCCCGTGCGGGGAGGTGATCGTCGATCCGGGGCCGGTCTGATCCTCCGGCTGGGTGTGTGCACCGGATGTGCACTCCTGATGGCGTTCGGTGAGGGGACCGCGGCGCCTCGTCGGGCCTCCCCGTCAATCCGGAGGGCCCGACGCTCGGCGGACTCGAGCGAGGGCACTGCTGCTAGTGGCCTGGAGGCACTGCCGGCGTCCGTCGCGATCGGTGGCGCGGAGAGACGGATCCCGAGTTCGTATTTGGGACTCTCGATCGAGTACCCGGACCTGCCCCGCTATGCGCGGGCGGGTAGTGCGGTGGACCGGGCGATAACGCTGATCGGCGCCGCCGACAGCTCGCGGATGATTTTGCGCGTGGGCGGGGCCTCGGCGGACCGGGCGTGGTGGGATAGGCCCGGTGAGCCGGCGGCACCCCGCGGGGTGTTCGCCTTCGGACGGCCGTGGCTGACGGCCCTGGCTGCGATGCTCGCCCGGGACCGGCTGAGCGCGGTGCTGGATCTCAATCTAGCCGTGCATGCGCCGGCTCTGGCCGCGAGCTTCGCCATCGCGGCCCGGAGCGCTCTGGGCCGGGAGCTGGTCGGCGTCGAGATCGGAAACGAGCCGGACCATTACGGACGTCAGCCGTGGCTGGCTCGGCAGCTCGTGGGCGCCAGCGAGCGGGGGGTCTCGGCGCACTGGACGCACGCGTACACGCCGCTTCACTACCAGCACGACTACCGCGTCTACGCGGAGGCTCTAAGAGCGGCTGTCGGCGCGATGCCGATCGGCGCACCGGAGATCGCCTCGCCGGCCGTGAGGTGGCTTGAACCCCTCGTTGGCCTGGGTCGGCTGACGCCTGATTTCGTGTCGGTGCACCGCTACGCCTCGTCGAGCTGCTGGCCGAAGGCATCGCCGCGCTACCCGTCGATCGGGCTGCTGCTCTCAGAGCGAGTCACTGCCGGGCTCGCGGCGTCCCTGCGCCACGTGATCGCCTTCGCCGCCGCCCATGGGATTCCGCTGCGGGTCACGGAACTGGGGACGATCAGCTGTGGTGGCAATCCTGGGATTGCCAACGCGTTTGCGACCGCGTTGTGGGCTCCGGACATACTGTTCGAACTGCTGCAGGGCGGTGTGAGCGCGGTCAACTGGCATCTGCGCCCCAGCGCCATGAACGCTCCGTTCGCGCTCACGGCCGCGGGGATCGCGCCACGTCCTGCCCTCTACGGGCTAGCGGTGTTCGCCCAGATGACGGGCGGGCCAGAGGCCGTCCTCGACCGATGCACGGTTGATGATCCGGGACTGCACCTCAAAGCATGGGCGGTCCGCCACCGACATGCGGTCGCCGTGCTGCTGATCAACAAGGGCCGTCGTGGAGCGGCCGTTACCCTGCGCGCGGCGCGGGCGCGATCGGCGACATTGGAACGGTTGACCGCGCCCAGCGCCCACGCCACCGGGGGCGTGCGCTACGCGGGCAGATGGATCGGGGCCGACGGGAGGTGGCATGGGCGCCAGCGGATCACCAGGGTGGCGGTGCGCGGCGGCATCGCCAGCGTGCTAGTGCCCGGCGCCAGCGCGGCCGTGATCACACTGTCATGACCGGCCCGCCCCGCCGTCGCGATCCGGCCCGGGCGACCGGTTCGTTCTACGGCGCTTATGTCTGCAGTAGCGCGGCGCTGTAACCGGGGATACTGAGTCGATAAGTACCCGCCTGCGGTCGGACGGTGGCGAGCCGCTGACGGCCGTGCCAGCGGGCGTCGCCGCCGATTGAGCGGCCCGCCAACGTAACGCCGGTGATCGAGCTGACCGACGGCGCCAGCAAACGCTCGACGCGTGCCGCGCCGAGGGCACGGCCCAGGTTCAGCGCGGCGCTCGCCGGCTGAGGTCCTTCGTTTATCACCAGCACGCTGGTCTCACGCCGGGAGCGGACTGCCCACACTTTGACCTCAGCGCCAGGTGCGGAGGTGACCTCAGCCGTTACCAAGCGCGCTCGCGCTTTGAGCATCTGCGCAAACAGCGCCAGACCGTAGAGCTCGGGCGACGGTTGGATCGCGCTCGCCTGCAGCTGAAACGGCGAGTTGAGCCTGTGCGCGCGGATATGCCAGTAGACCCCGTTCACCCCGGCGCGGAGCAGCTCGAACAGCACATCCGGCGCCCATAGCGCCGTCGCAAACGAGTCGGTCACGCCCGGTGGCCCGGCACAGCTGGCCGAATTGATCTCGCTGACGACCAGCGACATGCCTGCCTGGCGCGCGAACGCGATCGCTGGGCGCAACCGCTGGGCCAAGCCCGTGGAGGAGCTCTCGGCCAGCAGCGTGGAGATCCGTGGATAGATCGGAGAGTTCGGCGGCCGGCAGCTCAGCGGATAGCGATGAACCGTGAGCGCTATGGGCCCCAGCCGGCCGAGTCCGGCGAGTGCGTCGAGCCAGGAAGATCCCAGACCGGCGGCTTCTGGACCGCTGAAGGAAATGCCCGGCACGGCCGCCGCCAGCGCGTGGGCATAGGCCACATAATCGCGGCGATAGCGCATCGGCGAATAGTTGGCGGTCCACCCGTGGGGCGTCGACGCGAGCGTGCTGGCGACCCGCTCTGAGTCAAACCACGGCTCACGACCGTACAGATCCGGCTCGTCCCCGACCGCCACGGCTGCCAGCCTCGCCGGCGCGAGCGCCCGCGACACCGCCCGGGCGAAGCCAGCCGCCATCGAGGGGGAATGGACCGCCAGATTCACCGCCAACGACACCCCGAGCCGATCTCGGCGTGCCAGGCGGGCCAGTTGCCGGACCCAGTTATGGCCGAGCTCAAACACTCCTGGGGCCGCAGACCGCGGCGATGTATCCCAGTACGCCTCGTCGGCTGAGTAGCCGCCCACGCGTAGGGGCATCGACCGCTCCGACCCCGGACGCAGCAGCGAAACCGCCCGGCCGAAGACACCGCCCGCCCGTGAATAGCTCTCGAGTTCGCTCACCTCGACTCCGAGCCCCAGAAAAGAGGGCGGAATCCGCGTCGAGGTCCCTGTCAGACGTACCTGGACCAGCAGCGGCTGTTGCTGAGACCGCACGGCGAGCGCGCCGCCCCGCGTACTCTGCGCAGACCCCGACAGCAACGCCAAGAACGCCAGGATGCTCGCCAACAGAACGGCGCCCCGCCCCCCCGCGCTTGGTAAGGCCTCACACCACCGCGACCGCGCTCGCATCTGCGGACGTTAACACCGCAACTCGCGCAGCGATGCCCCCCATGAGCGAGCGGCCGGCGATGACACCGGTTTGGCCGGACGGTGAGGTAACGGGCACGGTGATGCCGGCCGACTCGGCAAACGACTCGCTGCGGTCTGTGATGGGCGTCGGACGCTGGCTCCCCGTGCCTGGCTCAGCCCAACTGCGAGCACCCACAACAGCGGCCTCTGCTCGGATTCAAGCAGCCCGTTCTACCCGAATCCCGGACCCGTGCGCCGCCCGACATTCGGGGTCCGGACCCAACGGTCCGGGAACGGGAGCCCCTTGCCAATTCCAGTCCGTGGTTGGCGCTTGCGCAACCACGCGGTTGCACAACTCTGAGGCGACATCGCCATCCTCCGCGGGCGCTTCTGCTTCCGGGACGCGGGGCCGCTTGCTAACCGGGCCGGTCGAGAGCTACCAGCTAGCGCCGCGCGTGCTCGAGCATTCAGAGCGGTTCGCTGCCGGTCGTAGACCAAAGCGGGAGGCACGGAACCTGCGTTAGTTCGCGGATAAATTCGGGCGCTACGCCGCAGATCCGCGTCGACGCGAATGCTGGACTCAGCGATGGAACCGGTCGCGGGCCTTGCTCGTCGCCTTGGGTATTGACACGCACTCAGCGGCGGCGCCGACGGCCTCAGCAGATATCCCGCGCGTGCGGTCGTCGATCGCCGTGCGGAGGGGCTCAGGCGCGTTTGGGTACTCGCGGTTTCGGCGCCGCCATGTTCCGGAGCTGCGCGAAGGAGGGCTGCGATCGGTCTGCCGGGCAGTGCTCGTCGCCTGACCATTCCGGGGTCATCGTGGTGGCCGGTTGCCGAGGGCATGGCGGCGCTCAAGCGCTTGGACGGGGAGATCGACGGGGGTGGAGCGCTCGGCTGCGTCCGGTGCGGGGCGAGCGAGGTGAGCTGCTCTGCGCTGCTGGGGCGGCTGGTGAGCGGGGATTTGGGACGTGCCTCGTGATCCTCGACGGCGGCGTGGGAGTGCGGTCGGTCACATCTGGAGGGAGAAGCGCGATTATGGGATGTGATGCCAGCGGTGCATGATCGGCGTGAGCCTTTGGAGGGTCTAACTGACGCCGAGCTGCTCGCGCGGACCGCGACGGAGCTCGATGCGTTCGCTGCGTTCTATCGGCGCCACATTCATTGGGTTCTTGGGGTCGCCGCGCGTCGAACCCGGAGTGCGGAGCACGCGGGGGATCTGGCCGCGGAGGTGTTCGCCTCCGCATTCCTGGCTGCCGGGCGGTTCCGCCGGACGCGGCCTGATGGTGCGGCCAACACCTGGCTGTTCGGGATCTTGCTGCACAAGCTGGCCGGGTTCGAGCGGCGCGGTGCGGTCGAGCGGCGCGGTCGAGCGCGGCTGCGAATGCGGGAACCAGCTATGACCGCCAGCGAGTTCGAGGTGTATGCAACTCAGGACGAGCGGGCGCCGAGTATCGCTACCGCGCTCGATCATCTCCCGTTGCAGCAACAAGACGCCGTCCGCGCGCGGGTGATCGATGAGTGCTCGTACGACGAAGTTGCCGAGAGGTTGCAGATCAGCGAAGCAAATGCGCGAAAGCGCGTCAGCCGTGGGCTGGCCGCGCTGCGCATCGAGTTGGAGAAAGAGGCCTCATGAGCGGCTATCCCGATGAGCTGGAGCGTGAGCTGATCCGCGCCGCCGGTAGCTACCAGCGGCGCCGACGGGTGGTAGGTCGGCTGGGCCGCAGAGCCGGGCGTCGGGTTTCCGGCAGTCGCCCTCGATTGAGTTTCGGCGGAGCGTTCGCATTCATCGCCTCAATGTCCGTCGTGGTCGCGGTCGTGCTCGTGTTCGGTGTGCTCGGCCACGGTCGTGGCTCCTCGACCCCGTCAGCCAGCCCAGCCGGAGCGAACCAGCTCACCACGATGCTGGCTGTCCTACGCCGGCCGCAGACGGCGGCGGACCGGGCGGTCTCGCCGTTTGACATGCGTTTCCTCGACGCGAGCGTAGGCCCGATCGTCAGGAGCCTCACTCGTCGCGTCGCGACGATCGGTTCCGCGAGGATCTTTCTGTTCGTCACCAAAGCGCGCGAACCTAATCTCCAGTTCCTCCAGACGGGACCGCTGTGGAGCCCGTCCCTCGGCGACCGGGTCTTCCTCACAAACGCCAGCATATCGGCGCCCGGTTCCCCGGTTCCCGCAGTGGAGCTTCGCGATCCCCAGGTCGCTTCGGGCTGGTACGTCGAGGCCTCAACGCAGAAGGCGTACTTCCTCGAGGTCGTTCCCGACGCAGTCGCACGGGTCCGGATCGTGTTCCGCGGCGGCACCGTCGATGCGGCGGTCAGCAACAACACGGTCGTCGCTCTGGCGCCGCCCGGCAGCAACGAGCAGGTGCGCGCGGTCACCTGGTTCGGGTCCTCGGGACGGGTGATACCGACGATCACAGAGGCGACCGACCGGGCATGGCACGCGGCAGGGGCGGCGCGTGAGGCTGCGCTCCGCTCGTCGTTCATCAGGCAGCAGGCCAAGGTTCCGAACCACGCGCCGGCTGCGCTGGTGCATGACTTCGCGGTGTTCGCTGCGGACACAGAAAGGCCGGTGAGCGCAGCCGGGATCAGCGTCTGGCATCCCAGTCTGTCGTCCCTGCCGTTCCTGATGTTGCAGTTCGTCGCCAACCCGCTCGCTGTTCGTCAAGTCAGCACGCAGTCGGGCCTGCGGTTCTGGGTCGATCCCGGGCCAATCAGGGTGTCGGAGGCCTCGGGCCGTATCCGTGAACTCACCGACATCTGCTTACGGGTTGAGGTGAGTCCCTCCGCGGGCGCCTGCAGTCATCGGCTATCGACGGTGCTGTCCAGCGGACTCTGGGCCGCAGCCAAGCCCACCAACGGTCCAACTGTCATCTATGGGCTCGCGCCCAACACGAATCGAACCGTCACCTTCGTCCTGCGCGGAGGTGGGAGGCGAACGGTTCCGGTCGTCCATGGCATTGCCGTCGCGCCCGCCGAGGGAGTCACGCAGATTCTCGTGAGGGGCACGAACGGCAAGCTCACCTCCGTCCAGGCTCCCATCCTGCTCCACCTCTGATGCGTTGGGGCCGATCGGCCTAGCCGTATCTGTCCCATCAGTTCATCTCGATCACGCCGATGAAAAGCAACCGCTGGCGTCCACCTCGGTGAGGCGTTGCTCGCCGCGCGCCGCGGTCATCGGTCGGCGATCAGGGCCTGCAGCTGTCGGCGGCGAGGTCCTTACGACTAGGGCGTCGACATGCCGAGTTGGTCGATGACCGGCAGCCGCTGGCAGACCGTATGGGGAAAGTGCGCTTGACTCAATCCGAGTGGGCTCTGACGCTGAACGCTGGGTCTTAGAGCATCCGCCAGACCCGTCAGATGGAGCGTGGAGTTAGCTGCTGCGGCCTATCGCGGCGCGTACACGACGCAGGGCGCGACGGATGGCGCCGGGCGACCTCCGGCGACGTGAGTCGTCCCCGGGAAGCTCAGCATGGTGTGTCGTCCTTCCTCTCCATCTCCTGTTGTCTTATCTGACCTTCGAGTTCGTTTGGTGGGCGGAAAGGAGGAACGGACACGTGGCGACTCCTTCTGGGCGGACGCATAAATCGTATGCGGGCGACCGAGGAAGATCACACGTTCGCGAACGCTGTGGCGACACATGCGAGATCGGAACCAACGGATCATCCGTATCGACCCGCCCAGAGTACCGAGATGATTGAAAACCAGCGCGATTATCCCCTGGGGCGAGGTTCGTCAGGAGTCGTTCAGTAGTCGTTCGAGGAATCGGTCACGCGCGGTGAGGAAGCTCTGGGTGAAACGGACTGGCTCGGCGTCGTCGTACGCGACCTTATCGAGCCCGTGGTCGCTGCATTGATAGATCGCGGCGTCGGGGTAGGCGAGGATGATCGGCGAGTGCGTCGAGATGACGAATTGCGAACCGTCGCGGACGAGCTCGTGAATACGCCGTAGGCACGTGAGACAGTTCTGAGTGGAGAGCGCGGCTTCGGGCTCGTCGAGCAGGTAGAACCCGTCGGGCCCAAAGCGGTTGATCAAGATCGCAAGCAGCGACTGGCCATGGGATTGCTCGTGCAGCGAGGTACCGCCGTAGCCACGAAGTGGATCGTGCGGGAGATCCTCGAGGTAGGTCGCGGTCACGAACAGGCTCTCGGTGCGCAGGAAGAAGTCGGTTCGTGGCCGACGAAGTCCTCGCTCGAGTCGGATCGAGCGAGATAGCTCAGCGTGTGATTCTCGGCCCGAGAACGCGTACTGGCTCAGCGGCTGGCCCGAATCGTCGGTGGGTATGACGAAGTTCGAGGAGCCGCCCTCCGCGTTCATTCCCGCGGCGAGCGCGATCGCCTCCAGCAGCGTTGACTTGCCGGTGCCGTTCTCGCCGATCAGGTAGGTCACCTTGGGATGAAGCTGAATGCCCTCGGCGAGCTGGGCGATCGCCGGCAGCTCCCAGGGGTAGCCGGACCGATCGAGCGAATCGGCGTCGTCGGTAAACCGGACGGTCTTGACGAACTGCATCTCCACAGGCAAGCGGACGGTAACGGCTTGCATGGACCCGGTCGCCCGTCGCTCGAGGATCCGGGCCCGGCATATCAACTCCACCGCGACCTCTGGGACTCGATCTTTGCGGAACGCCTCTCTTGTCCAAGCGGACTGGGTGGACGAGGCAGATTAGAGGCGTACGATCTGGCCATGACGCTGGTTTGGGTCAGGCGGGGCCTGGTAGGGGGTTTCGCATCCGTCGGACTCGTCGCCTGCGGAAGCGCAGCGACCGGCCCGCCGACGACGCCGCAAACGGCGATCGGTCACGTCAAGAGGACTCGTCTCTCGGGCCAAGTGGAGGTGTGCTGTGACCCGGCTATCCAAACCCTCGCCCATCCTGGGACAAACCGATGCACCCCCCAGGCGGGGCATGTCTCCCTGGTCCGTTCAGGTCGCCCAATCGCGGCGTCACGGATCATTGGGGGCAGGTTTTCGTTCACCGTCACGGCCGGGGAGTACACGGTGATCGCGTGGAATAGCGGCAACGGTCCTTGGACGTACGACGTCTCGACCACGACCCTTCACGGAAGGCCGCTCTACATCATGATTCAGGCGATTTAGACCAACGGCTCTGCTTCCGGATCGGTCTAGCGGCGGCTGCCGGATGTGCGATCAAAGAGACAATCTGCGCCGTCAGCGACGGAGGACCGATTCGTGTCCGTCCTCGTGGAGGAAGACGTCGCCGTCTCGAAGTGTGATGAGCCGAACATGTTCCCCGAACGCGGCCTGCGCGGCGAGGTGTCGGTCATGGCGTCCGTCGTGGTCATCATGAGGTAACACGAGGACGTCGACCAGCCCGAGGCCAGTGAGGTCGAGCCCTTGTGGGGGCGTGAACGGCGAGGTCAACGACAGCGGCCGGAGCGTCGGTCCGGCGAGCATCGCGCCAGCGCTGTAACCGATATACACGGCGCCGGTCTCCAGCGCCGGGCGGACGGCGTCGCCCAAGGCGACTCGGCGCGCGACGGCGAGCAGGTGGAAGGGATCGCCGCCTGAGATCGCTACGACATCGGCGGCTCTGATAGCCGAGCGGACCTGTTGGGCCGTGGATCCGGCGAGAGCGAGACAGGCCACGTCGAAGTCGGCACGACGCAGCTCTTGCTCGACCTCGGCGGCGATTCCGACATCGTCGAGCGGATCCGCCGCGTCCGGGACGAGTATGGCGCGACGGCCCCTTGCGCCCGCGATCGCGGCGAGGTCCGGGATTCCCCGCGATGCGAGAAGCAGTCGGGCCGTGCTCGGGAGGATGTTGCCGTACCAGCCGCGCGATCTCCGGGTCTCATGGGGCGAGAGCTCCGGCTGCGGTTCCGGTTGACGATGCCCAGCCACTCGGCCAGTCGCGGCCAACGGCATCCTGCTAAGGGCCAGCGCCATCAGCGGAACAGGCGCCTTGCGATGGATCGCGCCCGAACTGCTCGTTTTCGATCAACCCAGGAGCCAGCGACCATCGCAGCAGAGTGTCGAGTTCACGCGCCGTTGTGTCACCGATGACCGAAACATAGGCCGTGCTACGGAGCGGACGAGTAGCGCACATTCGACACTCAGGACGATGGCCGTACCATCTCTCAAGATGAGCACGAGCGCCTACGCAGCACGCCCGGACGCGTCGACGCCGGCGCTGTTCGGCCGTGTGATGGGCCTCGTCGCCGTGACGGTTGGGTTCGCGACGTTGGGCGTTTGGCTGGGCCGAAACTCGGGCGGCGCGACGTGGTTCATCTCCTGGCTGGTGGCGCTCGCCTGCCTGTTCGGCCTCCAGTCCGCCAACGCGCGGGGCAATACCGGACTCGCGTTGGTACTGCTGTTCGCGTTTGGCCTGTTGATCGGCGTGAGCGTCTCGATGACCGTCAACTACTACTCCGCCGTCGATCCGACCGCCGTCCGTCAAGCGTTCGGGGCGACGGCGCTGTTCGTCGGAGTCCTCGGGTCAGGCGGGTACGCGGTGCGCCGCGACCTGTCGTTCCTCTATCGGTTCGCGTTTTTTGGACTGCTGGCACTGCTCCTGGCCGGGATTGTGGTGATCTTCGTGCGCATCTCGGCCGCCTACACGATCTGGTCGCTCGTCGGCTTGGCCGTCTTCGGGATCTATACGGTCGCTGACTTCAACCGCCTGCGTCATGCCGGTTCCGACCAGGCGATCCCGCTCGCCGCGGGCATCTTTCTCGATGTCCTGAACATCTTCCTGTTCTTCCTGCAAATTTTCGGGCGCTCGAACTGATCCCCCTCTGGCGGCGGTCGTTCGTCCGAATGCACCGTTGGCGATATTGTCGGTAGTCCTGGATCGCCGTGGAAGCTCGGTGCGCTTCCCAGCGGCTGTCCGCCAGCGGCACGGCGCAGCCAATGGCTTCGCAAACGGCTCCCTGAGCGTTCGGCAGAGAGTGTCGCTGCGGGCTTAAACCCAGCAGCGCAGGCAAGGTCGCCGACTCGGTCGCACTGCCGCCCGGCGACGCTTCACTCGCCAACTCTCCGGACCAGTCCCCAAAGCTGCTCCTGCGACGGCTTGAGCGCAGCTCCGGTCGATCGGTCTGGACGGGCCGGCCCATCTGGCGGGGGAAGGTGACGCAAGAAGTACTCCGTTCGGTCCCGCTCACGGCGACGCGACGGGTGGTACCCGATTTCATTCATCAATGCAGCGAGACTTCTCCACTCAGGATGGGGTTCTCGCATCACCGTCAGTAGCGTCGCGCTCTGCTCCTTCTGCACGCGACGCCTGACCAAAGGCTCGGCCAGCGATGGGAGTCGATCGAGTAGCGCATTTACGGCTTGCGTCACATCACCAACGATTCCCATCGCCCTGCCCCTTTTCGCGCCTACTGCTCGGCCCATCATAAGGCGCAGCCGCAGGGTCTGAGCAATATCATCGCCGCTCGACTCAGGCCAGTGTTTGCGTGCGGACTTCCGGACAGACGTACGCACCACAGGCTGTGAGGGCGCCCCGCCCCGGCCCTCCCGTACCGCGTCGTCAGACAACATCGCTCCGTTGGGCTAAACGCAGCAGCGCAACGAAGGGTCGCCGAGTGGATTGCGCCCAGGACTGTTGCGTTTCGATCGAAGCAGCCACGCGACCCACGTGACGCGCGCTTCTCGTTTCCGATCTGGAAGCAGCAGCCAAGCCTGGCCGCCGGGCTGGCTGCTCCGTCTCGGCCTGGGCGGAAGTGTCGGAGCCGTCGATTTGGATTGGCTCAGCTCTTGTGTCGTCTCAGCCTAAGAGCGTCATTTCTTACGCGACCTTCAGACTTGTGGTTTGTCGGGGGAAAGGGGCAGGGATCGGCCGACCGCATTACGACGTTCTTCTCAAGGAGTTGGCGGCGGGCGCCCATCGGTTCGGACACGTCAGTCGAGCTGGCGGCCAATCTACCGGGATCCTTGCGGACCCCGGTTGATCAGCCGCGGCTACGGATAGCGTTGCGCTAGTGGACTCCCACCGGACGGTGTGGTCCGTGCCGGTGAGCAGTGTTGTACACCGCGTACGCCGTGCCTCCGACGACGATAACTCCGCCGAGGCCAGCAAGCGCGTACACGTACCACTCCGTACCGCCGGTGCCGGTATTTGTGGTTGCGCCGGTGATCGCCGGTGGACGGGTCGGCACGAAAACGTGGCCGCTCACCCCTGGGAAGGGCGCGAACGGGTCAGTGAACATGTTCCGGCCCGGGGCCGCACCAGCAACGCCAGCGAATACCAGCAGCGCCATAGCCGCGAACAACGTTGCGAGTAGCGTCTTCATTTCGACGCACCTCCTTTCGCCGTTCAGGGCATAGGACAATGTCACTCTTGCACCCACGGCTCCCGCTCTCATCCGTGCCCGCCTACTGATCGTGTGCCTGAAACTACGGATCTGCTTGATCGGCTGCCACACGCAAGCTCGTGCGCTCCTGCCCGTCAGCGGCAGCGCTACGCCCGGGTGCACCTGGACACCAGGATCCCGCTGCGGAACCGCGATGTTCGTCGGATTGTCGACATTCGGACAGCCAGGGCCACAAGCCTGGAGCCCGGGACTTCGCCCTCCCAGAAGGCCTGCGCCGGCGATCGCCCCGATGGTTTGGTGGCGATGCGCGCTTGTTCGATGAACTGATCGAAGTCCGAGCGCGTGACTCGCACACGCTCCCACCCTGATGGCCGGCAGCTCGCCGCGGTCAGATCCATTATCTGGACTTCCGCGTTATGCGAATCGGGCTCGTGGTCCAGTGTGCTGCGACTGGTGGAGTGGCGTTCGGAGTTCGCATAGTCAGAGCCGCTCTGACGAAGACGAGCACCGTGCGCGAGACCGCTGGATCTCGATCAAGGCGGCAGCGAGCCCCGACGCTAGAACCCAGGCGCTTCGAACCTCGGCACAGTCACGTGCGGGGAGCCTTTGTGGGCGGGATCCGAGCGAGCCCGACGTGCCGTCGCATCGGAGCGGACAGCAGAAGCGACACCATGATCACGCTCGGGATCACAATCGTCGCCACATTGCCCCACAGCACCCCGGTGCCGTTGCCGATGATTGCTAACACCGCGAGCGAAGCGAGGAGATTCCCGGCGAGAAGCAGCATCCAAGCGATGGGGCCGCCGCGCGCAAGTCGCCACAGCAATAGCGCGTAGATCGCCGCACCGGCGAACACCACGCGCGTGTGCGAAACCGACACTATGAGACCAAACTGCAGCAGGGCCCATGGCGAGGAAAATGAAGTACGCGCGCGGCGGGCCAGTCGGTTCCGTGGGCTGCCCGAGTTCTCGCGAACCGGTGGTGCGAGTTACCATGGACGTAGCGTCGCCGACCGCCTAGCGTTGAGCATCCGGGTCCACCCTCGTCCTGCTGTCGGAAAGGTACGGACGTCGCCCGGGTGACAAGCAACCCCGCTGACCCCGACTCGACAGCACGGCGGATAAGCGCCGATCGCCGCTGGCTGCTGGTCCTCGATCAAGGCAGCAGCGAGTCACGGCCTAGCTCGGCTGCCGCGCGGCAGGAACGCGTGCGAGTACCACACATCGCGCCGTCTGGATATCGATCAAGAGCGCCAGAGGTAGAACTTGACGGCCGTTGACCTACGATTCGCAAAGGAGTCCGAGCGGTCGTGGCCAAAGCAGCACTAAGCTCTAAGCGGAGGCTCTCGCTATGTGCGAGCGAATTTGTCTGTCGCGCGTACGAGAGCGACGTCCGTTGCCCTGCCTCCGCGATGTCCCTCGTCCTCGATCAGAACGAGTTCGCTCTCGGGCCAGTCGCGCGCGAGTCGCCAGAACAGGTCGATTGGCGGTGCGAAATCGAGTGCGCCGCGGACCAGGACGCCGGGGATGCCGGCCAACCGGGCGGCGTT
>Ga0208324_1000455_pt1 | contig 18758 bp, 13 predicted proteins | sample Sb_taG_2_FD_187707 | JGI IMG/M metagenome (GOLD analysis project Ga0208324, IMG submission 187707) | Peat soil microbial communities from Weissenstadt, Germany - Sb_50d_5_LS metaG (SPAdes) (version 2) | ecosystem: Environmental > Terrestrial > Soil > Wetlands > Peat | place: Germany... | reverse complement strand
GTAATACACCCTTCCGTACGACGATGCCAGCACCGACACGGAGTTTGCGCAGGCAGACACGCTGACGGCGGGGCCTGTGACCCGCCTCAGATCTTCAAGATCAACTTATCCAGGAAAGTCAGGCTAGAGAAACTCCCTAGTTCGGATCCCCAGGAAGGATCCGCGGAAGGGCAGCCTGCGGCGGGTCGACGGCTAGTTCGAGATCGCGTTGACGCATTGAGGTCCTCGATGACGGCCCGGGCCCATCGCATCCGGCGTGCCGCCGTCTCCGGGTGCTCGCCGTAGGCGGCCGCTACCTCCCCCGCACAGCCGCCGATGCCGTTGTGGATGCCGATCGCGTTCCTGATCGCCGCCGTGACCTCTATCCGGGTGTATTCGCACCAAATCGAGAGGTCACTGGCGAACAGGGCCTCAGCATGCGCCGCGAGCAGGTGAGCGGTGAGGGCCGCACCCGGGCGCGCAGCAGGCCCCGAGGGTTGCTGCTCTCCGGTGCCCGGCCCTCGCGCAGGTGCTGATCCGTGATGTGCTGGTCCGTCGTACCGGACCGCGGCGCTCATGGGTATCTGTCCTTCCCGATCACACTTAGTCGCTATCTAGTTACTGGACCCGCCGGCGGCGTGGGTCGGCGGTGCGGTCGGCTGGGCCGGCGGCGTGACCGGGGTGGTCGGCCGGGCTGGGACGGACGTCGACGACGGCGTGCCGTTCGTGGCCGGGGCCGTGCTGGAGTGCCCGTGCGACAGGCCCACGGCCAGCACGATGAAGGTCACCGCGACCGCCGTGCCGACAACGACGGCCCAGATGCGGAACCAGGACGGACCGCTGCCCTGCTGGCTGGTGGCCTGGTGGTTCGGGGTGTAGGACTGGGTGCTCATTTCGGGTTCTCCTAATCTCAGCTCAGTTGCTCCGTGTGGATAGATCCACTGTCGCTAGAGCCGAGAGCAAAAACCCTGGAGAAACTCCCTAGTTCGCATCCCCAGGAAGGGCCGTCCCGGCGGTTCTCGTCCTGGTGTCGCATTTCGCGGGCGGCTACGCTCGCAAGGCCGTGGCGTACCACCTGGGCAACATCTACGCCAAGTGCGGCCTGCGGGGACGGCAGGAACTGTGGCGCTACGCCGAACAATGGCGCCAGTCGGCCGCGGCCTGACCGGTTCCGGGCGCGCGGGTTGCGCCGGGCCGTTCGCGGCCGGCCTGGACCGGGAGAGCCCACCTGGGGAGGGGAACTAGGGAGTTTCTCTAGGGACTGCGGTCCTGGCCCAGCCGACAGTGGATTCATCCACACCAGCAGTCGAGCCGAGCCAGGAAGACAAACGCCATGAGCACCGCAGTCCTATCCGATCAAAGCCGCCCGCCGGCCGAGCCCGCCGCCCTGGGAGGGCTGGCCGCGCAGACGGCCGAACGCCGGGCCAAGCGCGACGCGCTGCAGGCCCTGGGCATCAACCCCTATCCCACCCGGTTCCAGCGCAGCGCGACGCTGGCCGAACTGCACGCGGCGCACTCCGGGCTGGAGCCGGACACGCGGACGGGCGAGGTGGCGAGCGTCGCCGGGCGTGTGGTGTCCATGCGGGGTCACGGCAAGCTCCGGTTCGTCACCGTCGAGGACGTGAGCGGCACCGTTCAGCTGATGTTCCAGGCCCACCACCTGCCGGCCGGCACGGCCGCCGTCGAGGCGCTCGTCGACCTGGGCGACTGGGTCGGGATCACGGGCGAGGTGATCACCAGCCGGAGAGGAGAGCTCTCGGTCGACGTGACGGGCCTGGAGATCCTGGCCAAAGCGCTCCGGCCCCTGCCCGACCGGTGGTACGGCCTGAACGAGACGGAGACCCGGTACCGCCAGCGCGAGGTGGACCTGCTGGCCAACAAGGAAAGCCGACGGGTCTTCGACATCCGGTTCAAGACGTTGTCTATCCTGCGGGAGCGGCTCGAGGCGCAAGACTTCGTGGAGGTCGAGACCCCCATCCTGCAACCGCAGGCAGGCGGGGCCCTGGCCCGCCCGTTCTTCACCCACGCCAATGCGCTGGACGCCGAGTTCAGCCTGCGCATCGCGCCGGAGCTCTACCTCAAGCGGCTGGTGGTCGGAGGTTACGAGCGGGTGTTCGAAATTGCCCGCAACTTCCGCAACGAGGGGATCGACACCCGGCACAGCCCGGAGTTCACCTCGCTCGAGGCGTACCGCGCCTTCGGCGACTTCCGCGACGGGATGGACCTTACGGAGCACCTGATCGTGGCGGCCGCCTGGAGCGCCGCTGGCCGGATCGAATTCGACTTCGCGGGCCAGCGCGCCGACCTGACGCCGCCCTGGCCGCGCCGCGACCTCCTCGACATGCTCGAGGAGCGGCTCGGCCAGCGGGTGCACCCATCCATGCCGGTTGAGCACCTGCGCCGGATCAGCGAGACCCACGAGGTCCCCTACCTGCCGTCATGGGGTCCAGGGAAGCTGATCTTCGAGCTCTACGACAAGATCCTGATGCCCCAGACCGCGGGCCCGGTATTCATCTACCACTACCCCACCGAGGTCTCGCCGCTCGCCCGCCAGTCGGTCGAGGACCCCACGCTTACCGACCGCTTCGAGCTCGTGATCGGCGGCCGGGAGCTCGCCAACGGATACAGCGAGCTCAACGACCCCGATGAGCAGGCGAAGCGGTTCAGGGCCGAGGCCGAAGCCGCCACCGGCGGGGACCTCGAGGCTCACCCGGCCGACACCGCTTTCGTGCGGGCGCTCGAGTTCGGGCTGCCGCCCACGTCCGGCATCGGCATCGGCATCGACCGGCTGGTCATGCTCCTCGCCGAGGTCCCGGCGATTCGCGACGTCATCTTGTTCCCGATCATGCGAACGGAGGCAGCGTCATGACCGCAGATCTGCTGGAAGACCAGGAGCTGAGCAGGCCAGTCCCGGACGGCGCGACCGAGGAAGGTCTGGCTGCGGCCGGCTTCTTCGTCGCCGATCTCCTCCGGCTCGACGTGCGGCGGGGCGACAGGGTGCTCGTGGTGAGCGACCTGCACCTCGCGCCGGTCCCGTCGGACACCTCCACACAGGCCGCCGAGGAGTTGTCGGAGCTGCTGAACGGGTTCCACCAGCCCGGGATGCTCGTGATCGCGGGTGACGGGTTCGAGATGCTCGCCGCGGCTCCCGACGTCGCCGCCATCCTCGATTCCCATCCCCAGTTCACCGACGCGGTCAGGCGCTTCGCTGCCGATCGCCATCATCGCGTCGTGCTGACCCCCGGAAACCACGACGGCCAGCTCGCCTGGGACCCCGATTCGGTCGCGGTGCTGCGGGACCGCCTCGGCGTGACCGACGTAGCCCTGGCCTGTGACCTGGCCGTGGAGACCGGAGACGGCACTGCGCTGGTCCGGGTGATGCACGGCCACCAGTTCGATCAGTACAACACGTTCGACGATCCCCGGTCCCCGGTCGACACGCCGCTGGGTCATCACATCGTGCGGCAGGTGCTGCCCAAGCTGGCGTCGCGTGACCACCCGGGCGCGCTGCTCGAGGGAGTCCGGTGGTGCAACGGGGATCCGGCCGCTTTCCTCGGATCGCGCCTGCTGTACCGCATGGTGGCCGGATGGCTATGGTGGCTGGCGGTGCCGTTCGCGGCGGCGCTGGTGCTGCGCTTCCTGTCCTTCGCGCCGGGAGTGAAGCCGCTGCTGAGCCATCACGCCGAGCGGTGGCTGGTGTGGTTCGGCATCTTGGTCGTCGCGATCGCGGTGGTCGCCGCGGTGACGGGAATCGCCACCATGCTCCGGGTCAACCGTGCCCTGGCCGACGCCTCGGTCGGCGACCGGGGCGACGCATCGGCCCATAACGCGACCGTCCGGGCCGAGGCCGCCCGGCTGATCTCCGCGGGATATGCGGGCCTGATCACCGGGCACACCCACGAGCCCGAGCTATCACAGGTGGACGGCGGGTTTTACGCGAACACCGGATGCGCGACCGAGGTCGTACGCGGGCGGAAGGCGAGGTTCGGGCTGCCGGCGCCGTTCCTGGGCGTGCGGCGGCTGTCGATGGTCGAATTGAAGGTTTCGGGGTCCGGTCTATCGGTTTCACTGTCCTTGGCCGAACGACCCATGGGTCAGCCTTCTCTTCTCGAGCGACTGGTTCTCGCACCAGAGCGTGCTCGCCCCCAGACGCTCGAGGTCGTCGGCCATCTCCCCGCCGGAGCCACCTGGCCGATCAGCGACCGGGCCTTGATGCCGTGGGTGCGGCGTCGCCGCGTCCGGCGGGTGGCCGCGTTCACGCTGCTCACCGCCGGGTTGCTGAACGTCGTCTTCGCGTTCCTCTGGCCGGTCAGATGGACCCGTCCGGTCGATCACTGGCTGCCCTTCGGCATCCATCCCGTCAGCGGCATCACCGCCGTGATCGGCGGCCTGGCTCTGGCCGGAGTCGCACGAGGGGTGCGGCTGGGCTACCGCAGGGCCTGGCTGGCGGCTCTCGTCCTGCTGCTGGCGAGCACCGTCGACCGCCTGACCAAAGACGTGGGGCTGGAGGGGTCGATCATCGCCTGCCTGTTCGGCCTGTGGCTGCTGCTCGAGCACCGGCACTTCCGGGTCAGCCCGTTCGGCCCCCGCCGGGCCCTGGGCTCGGTGATCATGACGAGCCTGGTCGTGGTCGCCCTGGCCGCCGGGCTCGACTCCTACTTCCTGAGCGGCCGCGAGACCCGCGACATCGTATTGGCCGCGGTCCTCGGCACCGTGATCCTCGTCCTGGCCACGGCCCGGCCCGGCCGCGAGCGCCGGCGCACGGGAGAAGCGCGAGCCAGGGCGTTCGAGCGGGCGCGAGCGATATTCGATCGCTACGGCGGCGACACGCTGGACTACTTTGCCCTGCGAGACGACAAGTCCTGGCTGTTTTCAGGCGACACCGTCGTGGCCTACTCGGTCATCAACCGCATCATGCTCGTGTCCCCCGACCCGATCGGGCCCGTCGACGAACGCCTCGACGCCTGGTCCGACGCGATGGACCTGGCCGACACCAACGGGTGGTACATCTGCGTGCTCGGCGCGTCCGCGCCCTGGCTGCCGATCTACCGGGCGGCCGGGCTGGCTTCGGTTTACATGGGCGACGAGGCGATCGTCGACTGCCAGACCTTCTCGCTCAAGGGCAAGTCGATGAAGTCGCTGCGGGGAGCCTACAACCGGATGTCCAAGTCCGGTTACCACGTCGCCGTCATGGACGCCCTGGACGCCAGCGCGGAACTTCGGGCGCAGCTGAGGGATCTCGCGACCGAGACGCGCCAGGGCGAGGCCGAGCGGGGCTTCTCGATGACCCTGAGCCGGATGTTCGACGAGCGCGACACCGGTCTGCTGCTCGCCGTCTGCACCGACCCGGAAGGCAAGCCGGTCGCGTTCAACCAGTACGTGCCCGCGAGCTACGTCAACGGGTACTCCCTTGACCTCATGCGGCGGACGAGCGACCCCGGCGCGCCGAACGGCCTGACCGACTTCGTGATCCTCGAGACGATCAACTGGATGGCCGAACGGGGCCTGAACGGCCTCGGGCTCAACTTCGCCGTGATGCGGGCCGTGGTGGCCGGGGAGAACGGCTCCGGACCGTGGCGTTCTGCGGAGAGGTCCGTGTTCCATCGCTTCAGCGACAGCATGCAGATCGAGTCGCTGTGGAACTTCAACAAGAAGTACGACCCGCAGTGGCGTCCCCGCTACTCGGTCGCCGACGACCGGGCTCACCTGCCAAGGGCCGGCCTGGCCATCGCCCGGGCCGAGTCCGTGTCCGAGCTGCCTGTCGTCGGCCGGTTCATGAAGCCGAAGACTCCCGCCGCCGACACCCGTCCGAAGGAGCTAGTGTCATGACGATCCGGCAATGGCATCTGACCGGCGGCCGTCACTCCGACGGCGGCCAGGGCCCGTCCGGCCCGGCTCCGGCAGGCGCGCGCGGCGGCCGCCGGCTGGGCGTGATCGGCCTGGCCCTGGTGCTGATCGCGGCCATGGACAGCATCCGTAACCTGCCCACCACGGCCACGTTCGGATGGTCGGCGATCTTCTTCTACGCCATCGCCGTCCTTACCTACCTGGTGCCGGTGGCGCTGTGCTCGGCGGAGCTGGCCACCACCGTCGGCGGCGGCATGTACCGATGGGTCCGGGAGGCGCTCGGGTCCCGCTGGGGCTTCCTGGCCGTGTGGTGCGACTGGTCGGAGAACATCGTGTGGTTCCCCACCGTGCTGGTGTTCCTGGCCACCACGGCCGCGTACGTGATCAACCCGAACCTGTCCCAGAACAAGGCCTTCCTGGTGCCGGTCATGCTCGTGATCTTCTGGGCCGTGACCCTCTTCTCGCTGTCCGGGTCCCTGAAGTCGGCGCGCTGGACGGGCGTGGGCGTGGTGATCGGGACCGCCATCCCGACCGCGGCGATCATCGCGCTGGGCCTGTGGTGGACCGGGAGCGGCAGGCACTCGCAGATCGCCTACCACGCCAGCGCGATCGTGCCCGCCTGGCACGGCCTGGCCAGCCTGGTCTACGCGGCCGGCATCGTCGTCGCGTTCGCCGGGATGGAGATCGGAGGCTACTACTCCCACGTGACCAGGAACGTCAAACGGACCTACCCCGGATCGGTCCTGATCGCCACGGCCACCGTCGCATCGCTGTCCATTCTGGGCAGCGTGGCCATCGCGATGGTCGTGCCGTCCAGGCAGATCCAGCTCGCTGGGGGAATCATGCAGGCGGTGTCCATCTTCTTCGCCAAGCTCGGCATCTCCTCGCTGGTGCGGCCCTTCGGAGTGCTCGTGATCATCGGCGTCCTGTGCGGCCTGGCGTCATGGAGCATCGGCCCGGCCGAGGGGATGCGCCGGGTGGCCGCGGACGGCCACCTGAGCCCGTGGTGGGGCCGGACCAACCGCCGCGGCGCCCCCACCACGGTCCTGATCCTGCAGGCCACGCTCGGTTCGCTGGTGGCCCTGGCCATGGTGTTCGTCAACAACATCAACACCTACTACTGGATGCTGACCGCGCTGGTCGCCCAGACCTTCCTCGTCATGTACTTCCTCATGTACATCTCAGTGGTCCGGCTGCGCATCACCAAGCCGAACGCCCCGCGCCCGTTCAAGATCCCCGGCGGGAAGCCCGGACTCGTGCTGGTCACCGGGGCAGGAATAGCTGGCGCGCTGTTCACCTTCTTCCTGGGGTTCATCCCCGCCACCCACCTGTCGGTGCCGGGAACCATCGCCTACGTCGCGGTCATGGCGTTCGGGATGATCGCCGTCATCGGCACCCCGTTCCTCCTGCACCGCGGCCCGTCCGTCAAAACCGACACCCGGGCGGACGACCTGCTCGCCCCGGTGGGCCGATGAGGGTGGACCCGCGGCGGTAACGCCGCGGTCGGCTGGCGCCATTGCCCGACGAAGCGCCGCAGCTGCTGCCGCCCGGTCACGCCGCATTTGGCGTAGATGTTGCCCAGGTGGTACTCCACGGCCTTGCGGCTGATGAACAGCTCGGCCGCGATCTCCGGATTGGACAGTCCCTTCCCCACCAGGTGGGCCACTTCCGTCTCCCGGCTGGTCAGCGCCGGCATCGGCTGCTGCGTCCTGGCCGGGGCAGCGGGCGGCTGGCAAGCCGCCAGCTCCTCGTCGGTCTGGGCGATGAACGGCGCGGCGCGCAGCGCCAGGTACAGGTCACTGGCCCGGCGCAGGCGATCGGCCGCCGGGTGGCGCTGGCCCATCCTCCGCAAGAGCCGGCCGTGGGCCAGCAGCAGCCGGGCCGTGTAGACCGGGCTCTGGAGGCTGGCGGTGTCCTCGCCGCGCTGGTAGATCCGCTGGGCTTCTTCGGGGCGGCCCCGGAGTTCGGCCAGCCATCCGTCCAGCCAGGCCAGGGCCGCCTCAAGGTAGGCGACCTGGCCGCTGACGGCCCGCAGCTGGGCCAGCACGCCGGCGGCCGACTCGACCTGGCCCGCGCCGATCAGGCCCTCGGCCAGCAGCGGCCGCCACAGGATCGCGTCCCGCCGGGCGCGGCCGTCCAGGGCCGCATCCTCACGCCAATACCCCAGCGCGTCGGCCATGCCCAGGTAGTCGCCGGCCGCCTGGCAGACCAGGGCGCGGGCCATCGCCGCATACAGTCGTTCCTGGCCATAGTCCAGGCTGGCCGCTACCTCCTCGGCCAGCCGGGCGTGCCGCTCGGCCTCCTCGGCCGCCCCCCTCCCGGCCGGCACGCAGCTCGCGGCCAGATGAAAAAGCGGCAGCTCGTGGCGGTAGGGATGGATCGCGGCGGCGGACAGGCCCTGCCCGGCGGTGAGCAGCGCGTCGTCCCACGCGCCGGCCAGGTACTGGGCCAGGGCCAGATAGCCGTAGGTGCGCTGGCCCAGGGCCAGGGTAGCGCCCTGGCGCACCATCTTCAGGCCGGCCGTCATGTCGGTCACGGCCGGGCCCAGGTCACCGGCCAGCAGCCAGAATATCCCCCGCCACGACAAACCATCTACATCGATCGGGTCGACCAGGGCCGGGTCAGCGTCCAGGTGCCCGAGGGCGGCCAGCGCCGCACGCGGGCCGGCCACCTGAGAGGCACCAATGGCGATCCGGGTCCGGGTCTGCCGGGCGGCCGCCGCGGCCAGGTGGCCGGTGTCCAGCGCCCACTGCCCGAGCGTCAGCGTCTTCTCCCCCTCCCCCCGCAGGGTGTAAGTGCCCGCCAGCCGGGCCGCGATCGTGGCGGCCAGCGGCTGGCTGCCCGGGTCGGCCCGCGCCTCCGCCAGCGCCTGACCGTAGCGCTGCTCCGCCTCGCCAAGCTGGCCGTCGGCCTCAACCATCGCGCCCAGCACATAGCTGCGCAGCGGGGACGGCGTCGCTGCCTCCACCGCCGGGCGCAGGGTCACGCCCTGGGTCTCGTCGGCCAGATACAGCGCCGCCGTCAGCAGCCGCCGTTCCCGGTCGGCCCGGGCCGGGGAGATGTCCGCGGCCCACCGCAGGTGGGTGGCGGCCAGCACCGGGCGGAAACCCGCCGCCTCCTCGCGGGCCAGGCGTTCCAGCTCAGCGGCCAGGGCCTCGTCCGGCCGGTCCATGGCCGCCACCCGGTGCTCCCAGGACGCCGATTCGGCGACCACCAAGGCGGCGCGGGCATGCAGCTCGCGGCGCCTGGCGGCGGTCATCCCGGCATAGATGGCCTCGCGGACCAGCGCGTGGCGGATCTGCACCGGGCAAGTCGGCTCGTCCGGCCACCAGTCCACCAGGCCGGCGGCCACCGCCGGCTCGATGGCCGCACCGGGCGAACCGGCCTGCGCGGCCTCGCCCAGCTGGACCAGGGGCAGGCGCAGGTTCAGCACCGAGAGCATCTCCAGAATGCCCCGGGTCTCCGGCGGCAGCACCCGCAGATGCTCGGCCACCGCGGCGGCCAGCGACCGGGGCAGCGCCAGCCGCCCCGGAGCCCGCGGATCAAAGCCGGATCCCTCACTCAAGAGCGTCTGCAGGTACAGCGGGTGCCCCCCGGTGCCCCGGTACAGCCACTGAACCGCCTCGTCGTCCAGCGGTCCCACCTCGAGCGCGGCCGCCAGCGCCGCCACCTCATCGGGGCCCAGCCCGCCCAGCTGAACGTGCATCCGGTTCTCCACGCTGCGCAGCAGCCGCTGCGCTGCCTCATCCAGCCGGTCGCTGGGCCCGCGGTAGGTCACCAACGTGACCACCGGGTCCACCGACAGCCGGCGCAGCATGAACGTCAGGGCCTCCACCGACCGGCGGTCGGCCCACTGCAGGTCATCGAGCACGATGGCCACCGCCCCCGTGCCCTGCTGGTCTCCCACGACCTCCAGCAGGTGCGCGCCCACGGCGAACGACGAGACAGCCGGACCTGCCCCGCCCGTTGACGGGACCGTCGGCAGGGCATCTCCGGCGGCCCGGAGCAGCTGGTCGACGATGCCGAAGTCCAGATCGGCCTCGGCCTGGTCAGCGCGAGCCCACAGTACCTTTATGCCGCTGGCCCGGGCCAGGAACCGCCGGGCCAGGGCCGTCTTTCCCATCCCCAGTTCGCCCTCGATGGCGACGAGCCACGGCTGCCCCGCCTCCACCCGGGTGACGACCTCCGCGACCCGCGCAAGCTCCGCCGCGCGGCCCACGAAGACGTCGAGCGGCACGTGCCGGTCCTGCACGCCCCACCTCACTCCCGCCTGTGGCGCCGACCATCCAGATGGATACGAGCGTAACCCTTGGTCAGCACGGCACGCGCGGCCCGGTGAGATAGCACCTCCGTGCGCCCGGGAGGAGAAACGCCCTAGTTCGCCCCCCTGGGAGGGCATCCCAGGCGGTTACGCTCGTATCGTCCGGGGTGGCTGATGCCGCAGGCGGGAGTGAGGTGGGCACGTGCAGGACCGGCAGCCGCTGGTTGACCTTTTCGTGGGCCGGGCGCCGGAGCTCGCGCGGGTCGCGGAGGTCGTCACCCGGGTCGAGGCGGGGCAGCCGTGGCTGGTCGCCGTCGAGGGCGACTCCGGGATGGGGAAGACGGCCCTGGCCAGGTGCTTCCTGGCCGAGGCCCCCGGCCTGAGGGTGCTGCAGGCCCGGGCCGACCAGGCCGAGGCCGATCTGGACTTCGGCATCGTCGACCAGCTGCTCCGGGCGGCCGGAGGAGCCTTTCCAGCGGCTGGGCTGGCCAGCGGGATCTCATCGTTCGCCGTGGGCGCGCGGCTGCTGGAGGTGGTGGGCGAGCAGCTGGCCGCGGGCCCGGTGGCGATCGTGGTCGATGACCTGCAGTGGGCCGACCGCAGGTCGGTGGAGGCGCTGACGTTCATGCTGCGGCGGCTGTCGGTCGACCCGGTCCTCGCTGTGGTGATCTACCGCGGCCCCGGGAACCGGCTGGGCGAGGCGGCCCAGCGGATGCTGCTGAGCGTGGAGAACCGGCTGTTCGTACCGCTGGGAGGCCTCCATCTGGAGGAGGTGGCGTCGCTAGCGACCACGCTCGGGACGGGAGCGCTGGACGATGGGGCCGTCCAGCGGCTGTACCGGGGCACCGGCGGGCATCCGCTGTATCTGCGCACGGTGCTGAGTGAGGGGTCCGGTTTCGATCCGCGGGCTCCGGGGCGGCTGGCGCTGCCCCGGTCGCTGGCCGCCGCGGTGGCCGAGCATCTGCGGGTGCTGCCGCCGGAGACCCGGGTCATCCTGGAGATGCTGTCGGTATTGAACCTGCGCATGCCGATGGCACAGCTGGGAGAGGCGGCGCAGGCCGGCTCGGCCAGCGCGGCGATCGAGCCGGCGGTGACCGCCGGCCTGGTGGACTGGCGGCCAGAAGAACCCGCCCGCCCGGTGGCGATCCGTCACCCGCTGGTCCGGGACGCGATCTACGCCGGCATCCCGGCCGCCAGGCGCCGCATGCTGCATGGCCGCGCCGCCTCGCTGGTCAGCGAGTCGGCGTCATGGGAGCACCGGGTGGCCGCTCTGGACCGGCCGGATGAGGGCCTGGCGGGCGAACTGGAGCGACTGGCGGCCGAGGAGGCGGCCGCCGGCCGCCTGGCGCTGGCCGCGACCCACCTGCGGTGGGCCGCGGACATCTCCCCGGCCCGGGCCGACCGGGAACGGCGGCTGCTGACCGGCGCGCTTCACCTGATGCTGGCCGAAGAGTCACGGGGCCTGGCCTTGCGCGAGGCGGTGGAAGCGTCGGCGCCATCCCCGCTGCGCAGCTGCGTGCTGGGCACAATGGCATTCTCCATGGGCCAGCTCGGTGAGGCCGAGCGGCAGTTCAGCGAGGCACTGGAGCAGGCGCAGGACGACCCGGACAGCCGGCCGCTGGCCGCCCTGATCGCCAACCGGCTGGCTGGTACCTACACGCTTCTCGGGGACGGGGAGAAGGTGATGACCTTCGGACGGCAGGCGCTGGGCACCGGGTGCCTGGACGCGGCGGCGGCCAGCCAGACGCGGACCCTGATCGCCATCGGCGCCTCCCAGGTGGCCGGCCCCCGCGCCGGCCTGGCCGAGCTGGGGCACCTGGATGCCGACCCGACGCGGGTCGGGCCGGTCGACATCGACGGCTTGTCGTTCCGTGGGGTGTTCCGCCTGCTGGCCGGCGAGCTGGGCCAGGCCATCGGCGACCTGACCGCCAGCCTCGGACTGGCGCGGCGGGGCGCTACCTTGACCCTTGGCCTGCGCGCCTATTTTTACCTGGCGCTGGCCCAGTACCTGGCCGGCGCGTGGGACGACGTGCTGCTCACCGCCGAGCAGGGGTTCTCAGCCGCCGGGATCCATTCCCGCCGCTACGAACTCCCGCTGCTGCACCTGGCCGCGGGCTGCGTGCCGGCCGGGCGCGGCGTGGCCGAGGAGGCCGAACAGCACGCCCGGCTGGCCGAGGAGGCGGCGGCCAGCCTGGACTACGGCCAGGAGAAGGTGTACGCGGCGATGGCCCGGGCCCTGGTCCGCCAGGCGTCCGGGGACTACCTGGGCATGGCCGAAGCGCTGGGTCCCTGGCGTGACGATTCGGCCCTGGACGGCCGCAGCCGGGTGTACGCGGTCCTGTGGCGGCCGCTACTGGCCGAGGGCCTGGTCGGGTCGGGGCAAGCCGAGCAGGCCGACGTCGTCCTAGCCCAACTGCGCGCCGTCGGCGGACAGGTCGGCTACCTCCAGCCGACCCTGGCCTGGCTGGACGGATGGCTGGCCGAACAGCGCGGCGACCCCGAGCAGGCCCTGCGGATCTACAGCCGAGGCGAGGACACCGCCAATCCGCAAAGCCCGGTTCACACGGGCCGGCTGCTGCTGGCCCACGGCCGACTGCTGCGGCGCACCGGAAAGAGGAGGGACGCGGTCGAGCGGCTGCGGCGGGCTCACGACCTGTACGCGGGTCTGCGCGCCGGGCCGTTCATCGCCCGGACCGAAGAGGAGCTCGCGGCGTGTCGCCTGTCGGGCGGCCCGGCGAAGAAGCAGCAGCCGGTGCTGGCGCTGACCAGCCGGGAGACGGAAGTGGCCCACCTGGTCGGGAAGGGACTGTCCAATCCCGAGGTGGCGGCCGAGCTGTTCATCAGCCGCAAGGCCGTGGAGTACCACCTGGGCAACATCTACGCCAAGTGCGGCCTGCACGGACGGCAGGAACTGCGGCGCTACGTCGGGCAATGGCGCCAACCGACCGCGGTCTGATGCTTTCCGGTAGAAACGGCCGAAGGCCGGGACACGGTCCCGGCCTTTCGGTCGCTGGCGGAGGGTATGGGTGCCTGGATCAGCTGTTCCCGCCCATCTGGTTGTTGCCGTGGGCCAGGTAGTTGGCCAGGGCGGCCTGGGTGGCGGCGTTCATCTGGCCGGTCTGCGGCAGGCCCGCCTGACGCTGCAGGTCCTGGATCGCCGCGGTCGTCTGCGGCCCCATGACGCCATCGACCGGGCCCTCGTAGTAGTTCAGCTGCCCCAGCTCCCGCTGCAGCTGCATGACCGCGGCCGAGGGCTGGACCGGGGTGACCGGGTGGGACGGGGTGACCGGGCTGGCCGGGGTGACCGGGCTGGCCGGGGTGGCAGGGTTGGCCGGGGCGGACGTCGAGGCCGACGGGCCGGTGGTGGCCGGGGCCGCGCTGGAGTGGCCCACCGACAGGACCACGGCCAGCGCGACCAGGGCCGCCGCCGCGACCGCGCCGATGACCGCGACCCAGATGCGGGACCGGGACCGGCCGCCGCCCTGCTGGCGGGGGTCCTGCTGGTAGGGGGCCTGGCGGTTGGTGGTGTCAAACTGAGTGCTCATCTCGGGGTTCTCCTTGTCTCAGCTCAGTTGCTCTGTGTGGATAGCTCCACTGTCGCTTGAGCCGAGAGCAAAATCCCTAGAGAAACTCCCTAGTTCTTGCCTCCCCAGGACGGCCCGCACGCGGTCCTGGGGAGGGGGGTCCAGGTGGTCACGATTCGAGCCTATGAGTTAGAGCACGCTCTAACGCAAACGGCCGGCTCAGCTGGTTGCGGCGTCGCCGAAGGTGACAGTGACCTGCTGGAAGCCGAGGGAGGTGAGCATGCCGTCGAGCATCCCCTCGGTGTTCTTCTGCGCCTCGCTCAGCAGCGCGCTCTGCTGGGCGGCGGCCTGGATCTTCTGCTGGGCCAGGATGTAGACCTGCTGCTGGCTGTTCGGGTTGCCGGAGAAGAAGTTACCGATCCGGTTGAACAGTCCCTGCTGCTGGGCGTAAACGTAGGACTGCGAGACGTTGAGGACGGCGGGTTCCAGCTGGGCCTTCGGCAGGCTGACGGTCACCGCGGTGCGGGCCGCGTTGACCTTGATGGCCTGGTTCTTCAGCCCCGAGAAGTCGACGAAGGCGATGTCGGTGCCCTGCCCGATGAACAGCGTCTCGCTGCCCGCGAGGAACGACGGCAGCAGCGACGTGCGCTGGGTGAGGTCGACCACGACCTCGAACGAGCCGCTGGCCGCCTCGTAGCGGCTGAGCTCGGTGATGGACTTCAAGATGACGGGCTCGCTGCGGGCGGTGGTGGTTTCCGCGAACGGGTTCCTCAGCTCCGGCAGCAGGTGCACCGCGGACAGCGCCACGAGCAGAACGAGCACGGCGGCCGCCGCGCCCACTATCCCGGCCAGCGACCCTACCCTCGGCATGCGCGCCATGGTGTTTCCTCATGTCGTGCGGCGATGCGCGTGAGCTACCCAGGCGGCGGCGGATAATGCAGATAATTCGGCCGCTGACGCATATTGCGCGGGGCCTGGGAAGAGACAGGGCATGTACAGGGACCGCTCTGGGGGTGGGCGGCGGCGGCACCGGCCGAGATCCAGGGGGGCCGGCTGCCTGCTGTGGATCGTGCTGCTGGTCGTACTGCTCATCGTGCTGTCGGTGCTGTTCGGCGGGTTCCAGAAGGGTACTCAGGTCAAAGGGCTCGGCCCGCCGGTGCTTGCCTCCAGCTGGGTTAGCGGCTAGCGGTCGGCCGCGGGCCCGGTTACTGATACGAGATCATGGAAAGCCGCGGGGTCCTGGCGATCGTCTGCCACGGGCTCAGCATCGGATGGTCCTTGACGTAGAAATTCTTCCATCCGAAGAACACCCGCCGCGGGGCGGCCCTGGTGACGGCGTCCCAGGTCTGCTGCTTATCGGCCGGGGTCCCCTGCCCGTCCATGTGGATGAGGATGGCCAGGTCGTCGTACCGGGTGTCGAGTTCGTGCTCGTTGCGGATCATCGACAGCTGGAACTGGTGCAGCACGAGAAGCTTCTGGGGCAGCCGGTAACGCGCGGTCAGGCCGGCCAGCCACGTGATGACGCTGTTGACCTCGCTGCTGCTCACGCTGCCTATCTGCTGCAGCGGCAGCTGCCCCGGCGCCAGCTTCCACTCCGGGTCCAGGGCCAGCCCGACGTCGGGCGACTCGAGCAGCGACTGGTACCTCCTGGCCTGGGCCAGCAGGCTGGCCCGGCCGGGCTGCAGGTCCAGGATCACGTAGAACCCGGCCGCCGTCGCCCGCCGTACCCAGGGACGCAGGGAGGCCACCGAGGACTCGTACGAGTAATCGCCGTCCGGACCCGGGTGTGCCTGCGCGACGGTGGCGATGATCTCGAAGGCGGGGATGACCCGCGCGCTGGTCAAGGACCGGTACGCCGCGGCCACCTGCCTGGCTCGCGCGATGCTGGCCTGCAGGCCCTGCTGGCCCAGGACTCCGAGCCCGGGGGCACCGGGGTGACCGTAGAGCGCGACCAGCAGGTGCCCGGGAAACAGGACCTGGCTGCCACCGGGCAGCTGCACCCCGGTCTGCGCGACGGCGATCCGCGACGCCAGCCGGGCCGCCGGCCCGAAACCGGATCCGATGGCGAGCACCTGCCGGGGCCGGATGGCCGAGAGCGCGGCGATGGCGGCCGGGTCGGTGCGCGGGTCGTCACCATGGACGGCGATCACCTGGGCCCCGGCCACCCGCGCGGTGGTGACCGCGGCCAGCGTCGCGGCACCGGTGTCCCCGGCGTGCACGAGCAGGGCCAGGTGGCCCAGGAACGCGGGAGGCTCCGTGGCGGGCAGTTCGGCCGGGTTGGTGACCACGCGCATGCCGGGCAACTGGGCCGTGAGCACGTTCGCGGCCACCCCGACCGCCAGCACGACGTGCGGGTCCAGGTCCCTGATCCGCGCCCGCAGCGCGGCGCTGACTACGGCGGCCGTGGCGCCGGCCGTCCCGGCGGTGCGGAACGCCACCGTCGCCGCGCCGGCCGGTGCGGAATGGCCCGCCTGCACCGCGGTCAGCAGCAGCGGCGCGTGCACGCGCAGCGCCTCGCGGGCGGCGGCCGCCTCGGCCTGCGGGCCCGGGCCGGCCACCACGATGACCGGCGCGAAGGTGAACAATCGCTGCGCCACGCCCTCGGCGACCACGTCCGGCGGGCCGGCCAGGACCGACGCCGCGGAGGCCGGCAGGCGGGTGCGTGGCACCAGGCGGACGGGAGCGGGCGCGTCATGGCGGGCAGGACCAGCAGCACCAGCACAGGACGTGGTGCCGCCGGTAACGGCCACCACCAGCGCGAGCACCGCTCCGGCGGTGAGCGGAACCCCAGCGCGGCCCCGGCCGGTCCGGAAACCCCATATGCGGCATCTGGGCAGCACGGGCGCCCCCATTCGTCACCGGTCCCCGTTACCATACCGGCGTCCGCCGGCCAGGTGCGGGAAATGGCCGCCTCGCAATCCGTGTCCAGTTACTCAGCCACGGCCGGGCTGGCCGAACCAGGGGCTGTCGGGGCCGAGAAGGTAGCGGTCGGCCAGGTGGTTGAGGATCCGCCTGGCCTGGCGGAACCGGGCCGCGACCTCACCGACCACGGCCAGGTTAGCGGTCCGTACCGGGGCGGCGGCCAGCGCGGCACGGTACCACCGGGCGCCGAGGTACTCCAGCAGTTCGAGGGCGGGGGCGGCGGCCAGCCCGTCCCGTTCGGCCGTGGGCACCCGGGCCGAGCGCAACAGCCGGCCGGCGTCCAGCGGGCCCAGGGCGTGGGCGGCCGAGTAGTCGGGGAACACGCCGGCCAGGAACAGCGAAACGTCGCCGAGCCTGCGGTAGAGGCCGGGCCGGGATTCCTCCGGGGCCGCCTCGAGCATCTCGGCGAGGCGTACCGGGTCAAGCTCGCTGAACCGCCGTGTCCGCGACCGCCCGCCGGACCGGACCCGGTAACGCCCGCTGGCCACCCGGGTGAAGGACGCGAGCAGTTCGGCCAGGAACAGCCGGCGGGCCGCGGAACCGAGGAAGTCACGCAGTTCGGGCGGGTCGAACACGGGCACCCGCTGCCGCAGTCCCGACCGTTCCGGCAGGTAGTCCAGGCCAGACAGGTCGATCACGGCGCGGTGCACCGCCACGCCGAAGGCCAGGAACGGAGACACCAGGACGGCGTGGCCGGCGGCCACCGCGGCGGGCCCGAAAACGGCCTCGAACACCCGCGGATCGGCCAGCAGTTCCTCGATGGCCGCGGGATCGCGGCCCAGATGCATCGCTGCGGCGCCTGGCCTCGGCGCGACGGCGGAAAGCAGCCGCAGGTCGGCCTCGGTGAGGTGCTCCGCGTAATCGGCCACACTCGCGTCCATGATCCAGTAATACCCAGGCGCGGCGGTGTGACATAGTCCCGGACATGACGGTGTTTGACGACCTGGCCGCGGAGCAGGACCGGCTGGCAGGCATCCTCGGCGGCCTGGACGAGGCCCAGTGGACGTCGCCGTCCGGGGCCGCCGGCTGGACGATCGCCGACGTGGTGCTGCACCTGGCCCAGTCCGAAGAGTCGGTCGTGGCGACCGTGTCAGGCGGCGACCTGCGGGCCGGGCGGCGTGACCTGGCTGGCGGGACGGTGGATGAGCTGATGGCGGCGCTCGTGCGGGCCGAGCGCGGGCCGGGCCCGGACGCGGTATTCGCGCGGTGGCAGCGGGCCCGGCGGGCGGCGCTGGACGCGCTGCGGGCCGCCGACCCGGACCGGCCGCTGCAGTGGGTGGCCGCGCCGGTCAAGCCGGCCACGCTGGCGACCACACGGCTGGCCGAGCACTGGGCGCATGGGCTGGACATCACCGGGCCGTTCGGCATCGATCTCCCCGACACCGGCCGGCTGCGGCATGTGGCCTGGCTGGCCCACCGCACGCTGCCGTACTCGATGATGCTGGCCGGCGAGCAGCCGGCCCAGGTCCGGTGCGAGCTGACCGCTCCGGACGGTGCGTCGGTGTGGGAGTTCGGCCCGCCGGACGCCGAGTCGGCCATCGCCGGGCCGGCCGGGGCCTTCTGCCGGGTCGGGGCGCGCCGGCTCGGCCCGGCTGCTTCCGGGCTGACCGTCAGCGGGCCGCATGGCGCCGCCGCACTGCGGCTGCTGCGCACCTACGCCGAATAGGCATGTGCGCCCAGTACCGGCGGTTCGGGACGGCCGATGCGGACCTGCTGGCGTGGTTCCTCACCGCCGAGGACTCATTGCGGCTCGCTAGCGAGTTCCTGCTCTGCCCTGGCGATCTCCGCAGCCTCCAGAACGCCATGCTCGGCCTCCCAGTCGTCAAGGAACTGGGCCAGGGCTTCGGCGCGCAGCTTCCTGGCTGCGGCCTCGGCCAGCCAGGAGGAGAGCGGCCTGCCAGCCTGGGCCGCCGCATCCCTGACTGCGGCACCGAGTTCCGGGGGGAAGCAGACATTCAGCTTGTCGGCCGTCATAATCGGAGCATAACTACTACATATTGTTACCGCTAAGGAACGCGAGCGAGATCCTCCCCCGACATTCACCCCGCACGACCCGGCTTCGCCCAGGAATACAATTATCTGGGAATTAGCGCGGAGGATTCGACTTTAACGGAGAAAAGGGGCAATTATAGAGGCTGTCGCATAACTCCTTGCCGTGTTCTGTCAAGTTTGCCGGGGGCGGCGTGTCGGCGCGTTTTATGTGTGCTGACCTGGGAAAATGCTGT
>Ga0208324_1000452_pt1 | contig 18791 bp, 6 predicted proteins | sample Sb_taG_2_FD_187707 | JGI IMG/M metagenome (GOLD analysis project Ga0208324, IMG submission 187707) | Peat soil microbial communities from Weissenstadt, Germany - Sb_50d_5_LS metaG (SPAdes) (version 2) | ecosystem: Environmental > Terrestrial > Soil > Wetlands > Peat | place: Germany: Weissenstadt... | reverse complement strand
AGATCCTGTCCTCCAGGCCACCCTCGTCCTCGCGGGCCTGCTGTCCTGCTCTCGGCATGCAGGCATCTTACACCGTTGTAATTTTAAGTTGAGGGTATTGACGTCCGGCCGCCCCTCCCACAACGCCAGCACCGACACCAGATCAGCATCCCGCCCCACATCATCAGCCAACTGCGCCACACTCCGCGGCAACGGCCGCCCCTGCGAATCAAACCAAAACCGCCGCTCCTCCACCCGATCCAGCAGCCAGTCCCGCAGCGCCTGCTCCTGCCGCTTCTCCCAAGGCTCCTGTGTCCACCGCCGCTTGTACTGCGGCCTCTCTAGCAAGCGGATCGACGGGTTGGACGCGATGAGGTCAAGCCGCCGATGAACCAGTTCCCGGTAGGCCGTCGGCCAGTCCGGCGGGATCCCTGTTATCGCCGTAGAACGTTGCTCAGGGTGAGTGAACCAGGTGGTCTCCTCCTCACCGGCCTGGACCGCGCGAGCTAGAACGATCTCGAAGGCCCGTTCGCCAAGCGCCAGTCCCGGCAAATCGTCGCTCTCGTACGTCAGTTCCTGATCGGTCAGGCCGTACAGCCTGTATGTCTCCCAATCCAGCTCATCCTGAATGGCTACCATGAGTGCTCGAATGTGGTCGAAATTTCTCCGTGCCTTTGCGAGTACGGTAGCACTAGGCACCTCTACGGCAGCTACCGAAGCGGGTTCGAGTTCAGACAGTTCGCGCGCCAGGAAGTCCAGAATTCGTCCACGCTCCATTGGTAGCGAGTCGGGAATTGGGTAGTCTTGCAAAGTTGTACCGGTGAACTCATACGTCTCACGGAACGGTTCGCCGCGAGCCGCATAACCGGCATCTACCCGTGCGCCACCGCCTTCGCCTTTGTTATGACTTTGTTGCTTAAGCCAGAAGCAGGCAGTTGATGAGTTGAGTAGCCCGAGCAATGCCAAGTGCTCGTCCTCCGTTATCCCCTCCGGCATCTTGATCACTGGTGCGGACTGCTTGAACACCCTGCCACCCCGGTCTAGCACGAAGTGGTTGTGCGTGGCTACAAAAGCGAATGCGATCGAGAGCGTCGACGTACCTTGATCCTTCGGGACCTGATGCCACGCGTGCCAGGGACGGTTTTCGCTAAAATACGTTCCGCCACTGAAAGTTGCACGATTTCCTAGCTCCGTGCGTAGCGGCCACAACCATTTCCACTCTGGTGACGTGGTTGAAAGTGGCTGTAGTGAAGCATGCCGATCGTAAGGATAGTAGGTTCTAGCGTCAGACTCCACCGAGAAATCACGAACAGCATCGCCCGGCACCAACAAAGGCCACAGACTTGATGTGAGATGGATTCGGCGCACGCAGCCGACCGGCAGCGTGAAGGCTTGATCAGCATGGCTCATGGCCATGAAGCCAATGCGCCGAACCTGATTGCCCAACCTGCGGGGAACTCTCTCGATTGATTCCTGCACCTGTGAGGCTCCGCCACCTGCCAGCGACCAGGGGTGAGTGGCAAGCAGCGAGCGGTCGAGATCCGTCACTGTGACCCAACCATCGTCCCAACCCGACGTATCGGTGTGCTCGATGATCGATGTCCAGACGATGCCCTTCGCGGGGTTACCAGGACGCCCAGGTTCGCCGCGAACACCCAGGACCGCGCGGACGTTGGGACCGACTGGTTGCTGGTTGCGGCCTACGAGGATGACGGTCGGTGTTCCGTGACCGGGAATATATGCACCCGAGGTGTCCACGACGAGGCGCAGGTCTTGGTGCGTCAGGAAGTCTTCGATGAGCTTCGTGCCGAACTCGCGCTTCATGAAGGAGTTGCTGGTGATCTGGCCGATCCAGCCAGCGCGCTCTCCCTTCCTAGCCAAGGCGAAGAACAGCGCCATGAATGGCACGGTCAGCGCGTAGGTGCCCTTGCAGACATTCGCGTACTTGGAGCGGTAGATCTGGTTGAGTGCTTTGTCCTTGACGGTGATGTAGGGCGGGTTGCCGACGACCACGTCGTAACTGCCCTCTTCCAGCAGGGTCAGGAGCAGCGGCCCGTCCTCGGTCGCGTACGTAAAAGACATGTAGGCCGTGCGGTCGCCCATCCCGGGCAGCACGTCGGGGTCGGGGCCGTGGATGAGGGAGTCGCCGACGGCCAGGTGAAAGGTGAATGCCGGGGCGGCCTCCAGGGACGAGAGCCGTGAGGCCTGGAGCGCGGCGACGGTGAGGCGGAAGCGGGCGATCGCGACGGCGAAGGGGTTGAGGTCGACGCCGTGGATGGCGTCGAGGGCCGCCTGCACGCGGGCCTGGGTTTCTAGGCCGGGGGCGTGCCGGTTCCAGCGGTCGAGGAGGCGGTCGAAGGCGCCGAGCAGGAAGTGGCCTGACCCGCAGGTGGGGTCGATGAGCTTGAAGCCCTCCAGCGGCCGTTCCTTCAGCGCCGGCTCCAACGTCCGGTCGAGGATGAACTCCTCGACGAAGACCGGCGTCTGCAGCAGCGCGTAGGTGTCCTTAACGTGCTGGGACAGGTCCTGGTACAGGTCGCCGAGGAACCGGGTGGACAGCGAGGAATCCGCGAGGTCGTGGACGAGCGTGCCCTCCTCGGTCCGGACACGCCAGAAGTCGAGCAGCCTGGTCACCGCGTTCCCGGACGGTGCGACGTACTTTAGGGCCGAACGAGCGTCGACCAGCCCGGCCGTAGCTGGCAGCGCCGCGAGGTGATCAATCGCGGCCTCGAGCCATTCGCGGTCGGTGTCCTCGGGGTGGGTGCGGAAGAACGCGAGCTGGCCGTCGAGCGCCTCCTGCCGGCGGTGCTCCGGTCCAGCGATCCAGACTGGCTTGACGAGGGCGTTGTCCTCGCAGAACCGGACGAACACGCTGGTGAGCACCCACGCGACCGCAGCCTGAGTAACCCGGTCGTCGCGCCAGGCGATCCAGGTCGCCGCGGTGCGCTCCTTATCGAGAGCCCGCTGGTGTTCCTGCTTCCAGCGGCCTTCCAGGTCAGCGTCGACTGCGACCCTGGCGCGCAGGTCGTCCTCCAGGAGCAGGACCTGCCGCTGGAGGTCCGTGGTGAGGGCGGGTGTCGCGGTCATGGTGTTCCTTCGGCGGCGGAGACGGTGGGGCGGGTATCTATCCACTCGGCGTCGAGGCGGAAGAACTGCCCGGGAGCGGCGAGCGGCAGGGGTCGCTTGTCGATGATGGCGCCCCGGCCGCCGGATAGTTGCGGGACGAGCACCCAGATCGCCTGCAGCCGCCGGGCCGCGAGGTCTGTCCACCGGCTCAGCAAGGCCAGGTGACCGTACCGGGCCAGTGGCGCGATCTCGACCAGCAGCACGGGGCGCGTTCCCTCGGGCGCGTCCGAGGCTGCCGCGTCGATCGCTGCCTCGATAGCGGGGAGGCTGCGCTGGACAAGAGCGGTTAGCCCGGCCGCGTCCCGGCTGCCCGGCGCCGCCGCGTCCGCGGCCTGAACCATGTCCCACGGCAAGCCGACCGCCGCCGCCTGCGTCCGCATGGTCTCGATGAGCACCTGGGTCACGTCGACGACCACGGCACCGCACCGGCTTGTGAGCGCGTCGACGGCACGGTCGGTGCGGTCGGCGTCTACGCCGAGGGCGAGGAATGACCGGGCGGCGGCGCTCTCGGCCAGGCGGTGCCCGGACCGTCCACCGGTGACCAGTTGCGGGCCTGCGGCCGCGGTGACGGTGGCCTGCCGTGAGGCAAGGCCCTTAGTATCAGCGGCGCGGGTCGGCGAACGATAGCCATGTTCCGCGTCGTCGTAGACCAGGCCGAGCTTGGCATCACTGAGGAGCTGGTCGAGCCGGGGACGTTCGGGCAATTGTGACAGTGCAGGGAATCTGGCCCGCACCCGGTCGCGGACCTCGTGCGCCGTCACCGGCTGGGACCCGCCGACCCCCTTGAGCGCGAGCGCGAGCGCGTCGGCGACCGGAAGGTCACGGTAGTACAGCTCATTCGACCCGGACAGGACGGCTTCCTGGGCCAGCGCCGCCGCAAGCCGCAGCAGCCGTCCGTCGCCGAGCGCGACCGGCGACGGCACCTGGCCTGCGGCGGCACGAACCCAGCCATCCTGCAGCCGCTGCGCTGCGCGGGCGGCGGGCACGAGCGGCTCACCAGCAGTCCGGGCCTGCGCCATAAGCTGGTCGGCCGTGCGGCCGAGCGCTTCGGCTGGGTCGAGGAGAGCGGGATCGGTGGCGAGCAGAGCGATCCTGCCGTCCCGACGGCGAGCGGCGATCTGCTCCTCACCCGCGTCAGCCCGGTTCAGCGCCTGGGCCCGGTCCAGGGCCAGGCGCAGCAATCCCGCGGCGATCCGGGCCGACGGCACCGAGTCCGGGGAGCCAGCCGGCGGGGGTAGCGCGGCGAGGACGGCCCCGGCTAGCTCGTCGACGGTAGCGACACCGCCCATGTCGGCGAGTGCCTGCCTGGCGGTCTCCGCGATGGCGTCGAGCAGGTCGCGGCACCCTGCGTGGGTAGCCCACCCGTCCTGCAGGGCGCCCACCTGCTGGGCCACTCGCGCCCGGTCACGGTGAGCAGCTCGGCTAGTTCGTTCTGGCTGGCGAAGGGGTCGAGCCCAGAGTCCAGCCCGAGCAGCAGGCGGGCTGTGGCGCGGCGCGACGCCGCACGGGCCGTCCCGGCGTGTGCCAGGAGGAGCTCCGCCGCCGCAACGGGATCAGGCAGCGCCGCATTATCTGACCCCAGGGCCGTTTGGCGATCTTGTCCGCGGCCGGTGACAGCGAGCCCGAACTTGTCCCGCCACTGCCTGGCCCGGGCCTTGACCTCCCGGCGGGTCGCCTCCGCCACCCCGGACAGGCGGTTCAGCCGCACCGGGTCGACAGCGACCAGATCGCCGACGGTGGCCACGCCGTAGGGCTCCAGCGCGGACAGCGCACGGGCGGACAGCCCGGCATCGGCCAGCGGGGTCGGCGGCTCCGCAGCGGCGGCACGTTCGTCAGCATCGTCGGGGATGGTCTTGGGGACTGGGGCGAACACCGACCGCCACGCGGCAAGCATGTCCACGGCCGTGTCGTGACGTTCCTTGGCGTTGCGGGCCAGCGCGATGCGGAAGAATGCGACGAGCGTTTCGGCAACCGCCGGGTCGAACATGCGGGCCTCGACGGTCGCCTCGTCGCGGACCGACGCGGGATCGGAATAGCCATCGCCGAACCGCGGGGCCGCTCCGGTCGCCATCTCGAAGAGCACGACCGCTGCCGAATATCTCTCCGCGGCCGAGTCGTGCCGCCCGCGTTCTGGAGCGTCAAGGAACGGGTCGAGGTAGGGATGCGTGCCCGCCGTCACGGCGGTCGCTCCGGCGCGGGACAGGGAGAAGTCGAAGAGCACGAGGTGTTTTGCCCGGTCGCCGCGGCCCTCCCGGACACCGAGGTTGGCGGGCTTGATGTCCCGGTGATCGACTCCAGCCCGATCCAGGGCAACCAGCGCCTCCAGCAGGTCGGTGCCCCACCGTTCCAGCAGGTCCAGGGACAGCCGCTCGCGGCCGCGCAGCACCTCGCCCAGCGTCTCCTCGCCGGCGCTCTCCAGCACCAGGGCCTGCCGGCCGCCGACGTCGAGCGGGCCTTCGACCAGCCGCACCAGCCGCGGGCCTGTCAGCCCGGCGAGCACCCCGGCCTCGTCGGAGATCCGCGCGGCCGCGGCGTCGTCGACCGCGACCTTGAGCACACGGGTGGCGTCCGGGCCCGAGTCGGCGATCGTCAGGTCAGTGACCAGCAAGCCGACGGCGGTAGACCCCGCGCCGAGGCGGCGCTCGAGCCGGAACCGGCCGTCGATGATCGAGCCCGGTGCTGCCTCCAGCGGGTCGACGACCTCCTCGGCTGGGCCTGCCACGGACCGCTCCGCGTCGGCCAGATGTTCCAGGAAGGACCGAACGTCCGGCAGTCGCTCGCTCACCGCAGGCCGGGTCGCGTCAAGCACCAGCGTCCGGACTGAGGAGGGCACCTGCGGCAGGTCAGCCGCCAGATCCAGGCCGCCGTCCCGATGCAACCGCTCGCGCAAGGCCGCACGGTCAGAAGCAGCCGGGTGACCGGCCAGCACGTAGTAGGCCAGCGCGCCCAGGGCGAACACATCCAGGCGAATCCGGTCCGCGTCGCGGTTCCACACGCCTTCCGGTGCCTGGAAAGCCTCGGCCAGCCGCCGGTCCACGTCCACGGCACCCGGGCGCATCACCGCGCTCGGCTGGTCAGCCGCCGGGCTGGCGCCATCAGCGGCGCCCATCAGACCGGTGACCCCGCTGCCGGACAACCCGGTCAGCGCAGGGCCCGCTACCGTACCCGCGCTCTGCCAGTCGCCGACCAGGACCCGCACCCCGCCCTCGGGCAGGAGGCGCACTGAGACGGCATGCGGCGTCAGCCCGCGGTGGACCACCCGGTTCCCGTGCGCGTACGCGACCGCCTCGGCGACCTGGCGGAGGAGTGAGAGCTGTTCGGCAGCTGACAAACTGCCCGCATGGTCGGCCAGCCACAGATCGAGCCGCTGGAACCGGTCATCTAGCGGGTAGACCAGGCCGACGCCGAGTTCGCTGTCCACCATGTCCCGCGGACGCAGCAGCCGCTCGTTCGCCAGCCGCGACATGATCCGGTATTCATGCTCGGCGACCTGCCGGATCTTGGCCCGCGTCGTGGCCGTCGCACCCGGCGGGGTGACCAGGAAGCGGATCCGGCCCCGGTCGGTGGTGGCCACCCGGTGGAACGCCGGCCAGTCTTGCCAGCCGTCGCCTTCCCCGAGCGGATCCTCGTCGATCACCCAGGAGCCGGCCTCACGCTGGCGGCGCTGGACGATTCCGATCCGCTTCATCAGCGCGGCGATGATCTCGTCGCGGTTCGCACCGACGGACTGCTGGGGCGTGGCCGGCTCCAGCAGCCGCTCGGAGATGCCGGGCAGGCCGGTGCTGCTCTCGCCGCCGTCCAGGCCGAACAGGTCCATCCGGGAGGCGGGCGGCAGCAGGCACCGGATGCCGGGGTGGTGCAGGAAGACGGACTCCTGGACGAACGGCACGACGGTGCGGGCATCGGGGATGGTGGCGCCGGTCTCCTGGGCCCAGCGGATCAGCTCATCCTGCAGCTTGCTCGCCAGCCGCTGCGCCTTGCGCCGGGTGAGCTTGAGCGGGGAGTCCTCGGCGCGGTGACCGTCGCGCCGCCAGGTAAGGTCGTCACCGCGCAAAGTGCCGGAGTAGTACTTCAGCTCCACCAGGTGCAGTCGGCGTCGGCCCAGGACCAGCAGGTCCACCTCGTGCCATTTGCCATGGCCGTCGCGGAACTCGAAGTTCGACCATGCGCGGAACGGCGCGTTGGCTGGCAGCAGGGACCGGATGAGGTTGAGCCCCTCGACCTCATGGGTGAACTGCGAGGGGGTCACCTCACTCCAGCGCTGAACCGGCCGCGCCACGGTCCCGTCTCCTCCAAGTGCCGCAGGCTACCCGCCGGACGGCGGGTCCCCAAAAGTCCATCTTGCCAGCAGTAGCCTGTAATCGGAGAACAGATGATCGCCGCTCGCAGCAGAACCCGGACTTGGCCAGCGCTGAGTTGAGCTAATTTGCCCCGGTTCGCGTCATATGATCGGCCGTCTCTTCCGGCTCAGCAACTGCGACAGCGTCAACCTACAAGCAGAAATCGTAGCCCACCGGCTGCGTACCGGGATCGGGTGAAGATGCCTCCGACGGATTTGCTTGCCGAGGTGGACGTCCTGGCGAAAAGCTCGCGTCGATCGGAAGATTAGATGAACCGGAGAGAAGAATTGCTCGAGGTTACTGCTGCACTCCGGTTGAAACGACTTGGACTTATACGTTGAGTTTAGGCTCTCTGTCTGCTAGGTCCTTGTCTTGAGGTCGGCATAAAATCGCCTGTTGGACAGCGACCATACACTTTTTACACCAAGTAAGGGGCGTCCCTTGCTCGCTGCTGTGAGGACCGGGGCGCTGGCGCAGGGAGGTGGGCCTGTGCCTGATAGTTCAGGTGCGCGTCAGGTTACGCGGCGGGAGCTGCTCGATATCCGCGAACGGCAGTGGGCGCCGTTGCTTCGTGGCGTCTCGCTTGTCGCAGAGGCCGAGATCCGCGAGGATCATCGAACCCAGGCGGCCTCAGCGATCGGGGTGCTGTACGGCGAGGGCCAATACACAGCAGCCCAAGGCACTGCCGCCAGAGGAGTTGCCTTCCTCGCGCGGTGGCCCGCGTGCCTCGCCGCTTCCATGACCGGCGTTGCCGTAACCAGCTACGCCCAGGGCACCTATTGGCCCGCGCTCTGGAAGGCCGCAGGTTATAAGGGCAACAGCGACGATCAGCGTGTGTGGGGTATGGCGTTCACCGCCTCAGTGTCGGAGCTGGGATTGCCGACCTTCGCGGACTCGAACCTGCGTTATGTGGGACCCATCTTGATGCACGCGGGCATCCCGGCCTACTGCCTCGGTGACTTCTTCCAGCTGCTCGTGGATCGCCGTCGTCAGGATCCGGGCCTGGATGCTGACAGTTTCCTAGCCTGGGCGACAGCGCCCCGCCGTCAGCTGCGCCTGTCCCAGCTGGACAAACCCGCCGCGCGGTTCCTCCTCAACGGCGGCGACTATGCGCACGACATCGTGGATCGCACGCTCGACCTGCTGGACCGGCTGACCGATCCGGATCCCGACTTCGACGCCGTCCGGCTGCCGAGCTACATGATCGAGACCGCTAGAGTGGAGCAAGCGGTCGGACTCCTCGACCTGACCAAGGCGACACGTTCGGCGAGCAACCGCACGAGCGTCGGGATCAGGCGCCAGGCGCAGCCGCGCATCGTGCTCGACCCCTACGGCCAGGGCGTCCATGTGCTGCTACCTGCCGTCGGCGATACGCCGGATGGTGTGGCTCGGTGGAAGATCACCTCGGACGGCGAGACCCGCACTGTGCAGAGTCGTGCGATTTGGGTGGGGGCGGCCGAGACGACACCGCAAACCGTATTTCCGCTGGACCGCCCTGTACGCACCGTCCTCGTCTCGCTCACGGGACGCGAGGACCTGGCAGCCGAGCTCACCGTCGTCGACCAGGCCGACCCTGTCCTCTTCTTCGGCGATGACGGCCGACGGCTGTCCGCCACCGTGTCGCTGCCTCGGAGCCAGGTCTGGATCATGCACCCGGCCGACCAAGACCTGGAGTTCGCTGGGCAGCCAGGGCAGATAGTCGAGCCTTCCGTCCCGTTCGGCTGGGATGGCTGGCGGCTGCGTGGGGTCTCGCTGGAAGACGTCCAGGTTGTCGGCCTGCAAGGCGGCCGCTCCCATCCGGTGGAAGTCCAGGCGCGGCCGCAGCTGCTGTTCGGCGAGCCGCTGCTTGGTGTCGCGACGCCCTTCGGATCGCCGGTGTATCCAGTGCCGCCGAGGCTGCGGCTCCCGCAGGCCGCCGGAGTGGAAATCAAGTGGTACGCCGAGATCAGACGGGTCGGCACCAGCGCGCCGCTCGTTGGCCGGGCTGTCGATCCGGATGATCAGATTGACATCTGGGAGGGTGCGCCCCGTCCGGTCCTCGGCGCGTTCGAGATCACGGTCCGCGGCCCGCTCGGCCGCGGACTGCGCCGAACGGTCTTCATCGCCGAAGGCCTAACGGTCAGCTATCAGCCCAAGCTCCGCCTGCTTACCGCCTTCGGCCTGGCAGGAGGTGAGGCCAAGGTAGCAGCGGCACCGGGCGCGACCGCGCAGCCCGCGACCCTGCGCTTCGGTCCTGGCGAACGCGCTCGTCCAATCGAGTACCGGACTCCCACCGAGTCCGAGCCGCTGGTGATCACACCGCCTCACGTCGCCGTGCTGTGTCCCGCTGCCGGCGTCACGACGTGGACGACTTCTCTGGTCCACCTCGTGACTGAGGACTTCGCTGATGCGGGCCGTCTGCTGATCCGTGTACCGGCCCCGGACTCGGCAGGCCAGGCAGGCCAGAACAGCAAGCTTGAGCTTGCCGTACTGATCCGTGGGCAGCAGGTTCAGGCCATCCCCGTCGGCGGCCAGCAATCCCCCGGTCTCGCCGGGTTCGATCTGGCGCGCGCCGCCGACACGATCGCCGCACACGGGCACGCGGAACTCGCCGTGGACCTGGGCAATGTCCACATGCCCGTCGGCTATGTCCGGCCACGCCGTCTCGCGTCCGGCGTGGAGCTGGCAGCCCACACGCTGGTGCTGCGCGACGCCACCGCAGTGGACGGCTTGACCGCAGGTGTGTACCTCGTATACGCGCCGTGGCGACCACCAGCCGAGCTGCTCATCGCGGCAGACGGAACCGCATCTCTGCCAGCGGAACTCCAGGATGCCGGACCGCTGCGGGTGCTGCTCGGCATCGATGACCCGTGGACCGTATCCAGCTGGCCGGTGTGGCCGGGATCGAAAGCCTACGCTTGCGAGGCACCGGGCGTGCCACAGTCCGTGGACCCCGAGGAAGCGAGCCTGTCGGCGTTTGTGGCCGGGGAAGCCGAACTTCCGGAACTCACGCACCATCTCGGCTGGCTCTGGCGGCTCGTCGACGAGGCACTCGCACTCGTCGCCGCGGGAGCGAGGACCGATCTCGCCGAGCGCTGCACTGGGGAATTGCGCCGCCGGCCACGTGCAGCCCTCCTGGCCCTCGCGGATGAAGAGCTTAGCCAGGCGGACGTCACCCACGCGCTGATCACGACTGGCCTGACGGCCGAGCCACCTGATACCGAGCTGTGGCAGCCCGACGAGCAGCGCATCCTCCAACGGCTGTCGGCAGCCCTGCCTGCTGCGGCTGCCCTAGCCTCTGGTGACCTGTTCGGTAACCAGGACCTGGCGGACGCCGCCATTGCCCAGTGCGGCGACAGCCTGGGGGAGATCCTCAGCGGCCACCCCGATCCGCACGCGGCCGTGGGCCGGTTCGGGCCAGAGGCCGAACGCATGGCAACGTGGCCGACCGAGCAGGTCGATGCCCTATGGCAAGCTGCCGCAGTCGTGCCGCGAGCCCTGCTTGACGCCGACACGCGGCTTATGGCGGCCAGGCGTATGTTCGACGCCAGGCAGGAGCCGCGGATGCGCGCCGCCGCGGTCGCCGCGAAGAGGATCGCGCGAACCGCCGAGGCGTTCGTTAGGCATTCCTGCTACCCGGACCTCGCGGACGCGATATCCGTACGCCAGCCAGCCGAAGGCAAAGGCGGCTGGCTCGCGTTGCCTGCCATGTCCATTGCCATGGCGCTCCTTGCGAGGCTCGCGGCCAGGGGAAACAGCAACTGCACCATGCTGGAACGTGACTACCGAGACATGTGGGCAAACCTGGCACGGTACGCGCCAGAGCTCGTCGCCATCGACCTCGTGCTGGCCGAGTCGCTGGTCACCGCCGCTAATAGGCAACCGGAGGAACCCTCATGACTGACCGGTTCGACCCGCTCGAGACAAGCGCGCTCATCTCCTCCGGGTACAGGCGCTACCTGCGCTCGCTGCTGCCAGTGCGCGACCCGCGGATCGCGACGGCGCTTGATCATGTGATCACGCACAGCCCGTTGCTCACCAAGGGGCCGCTGCTGGAGGCCACCCCGCCCTACCAGCCCGGCGCGACGCTCGACGCTCTCATCCGCGAAGGGGTGCTGAACCCGGCATTCCGCAAGCTGGATAGTGACGCCTTGCCGCTAACAAGGCCCCTCCACACGCACCAGGAGCAGGCCATCCGCAAGGTCGGCGCCGGGCGGAATGTGGTCGTCGCCTCGGGTACCGGGTCTGGCAAGACAGAAAGCTTCCTAGTCCCCATCCTCAACGCCCTGTCCGCTGAGTACGCGCGCGACGGAGAGCTACATCCAGGCGTAAGGGCGCTGCTGCTATATCCAATGAACGCACTGGCCAACGACCAGATGAAGCGCCTGCGTCAGATACTGCAGGCAGCGTCGCACATCACGTTCGGCCGGTACGTCGGGGACACCAAGGAGAGCGACCGGGATGCTACCGAGACGTTCGGCAAGCTGAACCCGGGCGAGCCAATGCTGCCCAACGAGCTCCTTAGCAGGCGTGCCATGCGAGCGACGCCGCCGCACCTGCTGCTTACCAACTACGCGATGCTCGAATACCTACTGCTCCGCCCTGCTGACATGGACCTATTCGAGGGCGATTACGCCGGAAGCTGGCAGTTCCTCGTGATCGATGAGGCCCACGTGTACGACGGGGCGCGGGCGGCGGAGGTCGCAATGCTGCTGCGCAGGCTCCGCGACCGCGTGGCCCGCGACTGGCCGCTCCGCTACATCGCGACCAGCGCCACGGTGGGTGACAATGCCGAGGAGGTCACCGAATTTGCACGCCGTTTCTTCGACGCGCCGTTCGACTGGGTCCCCGACGACCCGGGCCGGCAGGATCTGGTTCGCGCCAGCCGCGTCGACCTGCCGAAATCGCCGTTTTGGGGACCGCTCGACCCGGCCGGGTACATAAAGATAGCGGAAGCCGATGACCCGGTAAGCGCACTGCTGCGGCGCGCCCCGGTCGAGGGAGCTATCAACGCCCCAGGCGTCACGGGCTCCATCCTCGCGAAAGAGTCCCGTATGGCCCGCCTCCGCGAGCTGCTCGCGGCCGGCCCGCAGATGGCCAGCGAACTCGCCGACAAGCTGTTCGAACAGGAAGACCGGCCAGCAGACCGGCGCCGCTACCTCGACGCACTCGTCACCGCGGGCAGCCGAATCACCGGGCCGGACGGCCTGCCAGTACTGTCCGCCCGCTACCACCTCTTCGTCCGCGCCACAGAAGGCGCTTACACCTGCCTGTCGGAGACTGGGCCGCACGTCACGCTCGCCCGCCACGAGCAATGCTCTGAGTGCCGGGCAGTCTCCTTCGAATTTGGCGCCTGCAAGAGGTGCGGCTCTCTTTACCTATCCGGAACGGTCCAAGCTGACTCCGGAGTGCTCACCCTGGGCCCTCAGATCCCAGGCAAACCGCGCACTTGGCTTCTCCTCGACAAGGGCACGGATGTCACCGACGAGGACGACGAGACCCTTGAGGAGCCGTCGGGCAAGCTGGATTCGAAAGACGCCGTGCTCTGCGTGTCGTGTGGCGGCATATACGAAGGCGCACGCACGACCTGTGGCCGGGCTGACTGCGACGGCACCCGCCTGTTGCCGGTTCGCAGGCTGAACACCCCCAAGGAGACCATCACCGGCTGCCTCGTATGCGGAGGCCGTGGAGCGGCGATGGTGCGGGGCTTCGAGAGCGGCGGCGACGCCGCCGTCTCGGTACTATCCACGTCGCTCTACCAGGCGCTGCCGCCCGCGCCTGATCCCGAGCAGGCCGACCAGCCGGGCGAGGGACGCAAACTCTTGCTATTCAGTGACAGCCGCCAGGCCGCGGCGTTCTTCGCGCCGTACCTGGAGACCTCATATGAAACGCTCCAGCACCGCCGGCTGATCCTTGATGGGCTTCAGCGCGCCGCAGCCAGCGGTGAAGTGAGCGTCGGCGACCTCGCCTACCACGTCGTCAAGGCAGCCGACGAGGCTCACGTTTTCCAGCGGAAGATGACCGCTCAGGAACGCCAGCGGGAGACAGCGCTGTGGGTAATGCAGGAGCTTGTCACCCTCGAGGACCGTCAGTCGCTAGAGGGACGCGGGCTGATGCGGGTCAACCTGGGTCGCAGGAGCTGGCAGCTTCCCAAGGGGCTCACCGCGCTCGGGCTCGACGAGACCGAGGCCTGGGACCTGCTCGCTGAGCTGATCCGGGGCGTGCGCCAGCAGGGAGCGATCACCATGCCCGAGGGCGTGGCGGCTAACAACGAGGTATTCGCCCCTCGGCTCGGCCCGATCTACGTGCGCGGCACCGGTCCGGAGGCGAAGCGGAAGGTGATCAGCTGGCTGCCTGCGCGCGGCCTGAACCGGCGGCTGGACTACGTGGCGCGACTGCTCGCCGCGCTCGGCAGTCAGGCAAAGCCCGATGAGGTGCTTCAGGGCTGCTGGAAGTTCCTCGCTTCGCTGCGTGAAGGCTGGCTGGAGTCCAGCAATGATGTGAAGCTCGGCGTGCTTTACCAGGTGGATCATACGTGGCTGCGGTTGGAGCCTGTCGGGCCCGATGACCAAATCTTCGAGTGCGAGCGGTGTCGACGGGAGTCACCGCGGTCCGTTCGGGGGGTATGTACGACCCTAGGGTGCGGGGGCAAACTGGTTCCGGTGACCTCGGCCGCTGATGACCATTACCGTTTTTTGTACCGGAATCTCAATCCAGTGCCGATGAAGGCGCGGGAGCACACGGCGCAGTTGATCTCGGAAGAGGCGGCCGAGATCCAACAGGAATTCGTGCGCGGCGAAGTAAACGCACTGTCGTGCTCGACGACGTTCGAGCTGGGCGTGGACGTCGGCGAGCTGCAGTCGGTCGTGATGCGAAACATGCCGCCGACCACGGCGAACTACGTACAGCGCGCCGGGCGTGCCGGGCGGAGGACCGACTCGGCGGCGCTCGTCCTCACCTACGCGCAGCGCCGGTCGCACGACCTGTCGCGGTTCCAGGACCCGAAGGCGATGGTGGCGGGCGAGGTACGGTCGCCTTATGTGTCGCTAGGGAACGATCGGATCGACCGGCGGCACGCGCACTCGGTGGCGCTGGCGGCGTTCTTCCGGCACGCGAAGGAGCTGACCGGGGAGACGTGGAGTGCGGCGGGGGAGTTCTTCCTGGGATCACCGGCGCCCGTGGCGCGGGTTTGGCCGTACCTTTCGCCGGTGCCGTCATCGATCACGGAATCGCTCCGGCGGGTACTGCCTGCGGACGTGCAGCGGCAGATCGGCGTCGAGACCGGCGCGTGGGCAGAGGAGCTGTGCGCTCTATTGGAAAACGTACGTGCGGAGCTCGGCAAGGACGTTGACGGGTTTGAGGAGCGGCGCCAGCAGGCCTTCGCCGACCGAAAGGGGCATCTCGTCCAGCTGTACGAACGGACGATCAACACCCTGACGCGGCGACCGCTCATCGGCCTGCTCGCCAACCGGAATGTGCTGCCGAAGTATGGCTTCCCGACAGACACAGTCGAATTGCGCACAATTTACTCGGGCGACCCGGTGGGGCGGAAGCTAGAGTTGTCTCGGGATCTTTCGGCGGCAATTTACGAGTACGCGCCCGGCGCCGAGGTGGTGGCAGGCGGGAAGCTGTGGACATCTGGTGGCGTATACCGGCTGCCGAACCGAGAACTTATCGGGAACAACTACGCGGTGTGCGCGGAGTGCTTCTTGTATCGCGAGAGCCCCGACGACGACCTGGATCCCGTGTGCCCGTCATGCGGGACTGTCCAGACGGGCGCGCGGCGAAGCTACTGGAGACCGGAGTTCGGGTTCGTGGCGCTGCGTCAGGTGCGAAACCCGGGCATGATCGCGCCGCAGCGAAGCTGGCATGGAGCGACATACGTCTTGTCGCGAGGTGCGGAGGAGTTTGACAGCACCTGGTCGCTGGCGAACGGCAGCAAGGCTGTCACCTGGGCGGGTGAACGCGGGAAACTGATCGCGATTTCGGAGGGCCGCAACGGCGCAGGGTTCCGGATCTGCGAATGGTGCGGTTGGGGAATCGCGGCCGGTGGTCGTGTGCCGGACTCTCATCCGCATCTGCTTAAGGACGGGGAGTGCACGGGTCCGCTCGCCTGGCGTTCCCTCGCGCACCCCTACGAGACGGACCTCCTAGAGATCTCCTTCGATTCGGTCCCCGGACTGTCTGGAATGACTGCCGGCGAGTGGCGGTCGGTGCTATACGCGCTGCTGGAAGGGGCGTCAGACAGCCTGGACATCAGCCGGGACGACATCGACGGGACACTGTACCCGAAGGCCGGGCGGAAGATCTCGCTGATCCTCTTCGACACGGTCCCAGGTGGCGCGGGCGGCGCACTGCGGATCGCACGGTCCTTCCCGCTGGTTCTGGAGACGGCGCTGGCGCGGATGGCCCGCTGCGAGTGCGGCGAGGAGACAAGCTGCTACGGATGCCTCCGGAACTTCCGCAACCAGGCATTCCACGAGCAATTGCGCCGTGGAGACGCGCTGACGTTCCTGGGACGGTTGGTGAAATTAGGAAGATCGAGGGGATGGCATGGATGACCGGCGGTGGCACTGCGGAGATCGAAAGGGACACCCCGGTCCGTTCGGGATAATCGGATTTGAATTTAGCTCTGTGCGAGGAAGGGGCTCGGGGAGCCGCTGTAGGAGACGTACAGGTGGTCCCGCGCCCGCGTGCAAGCGACGAACAGCAGGCACCGCTCGCGCTGCAGATCCTGCGCGTGGGCGAGCAGGTCGGTCTCGGCTGGCGTGACCGCGGCTGGCGCCGGGACAACCCCGTCTGCGACGCCGATGACCGCGACCGCCTGGAACTCCAGCCCTTTCATGCGATGCATCGTGCCGACACGGGCCGCGTCTTTCGCCGACTTGGCCGTGAGGGAGGTGACCGGGATGCCCGCGGCTTTCAGTGTGGCGGCGGCCTGCTCGGCCATGTACCCGGCGCGGGCGGCAATGCCGATCGCGTGCGGCTCGATGCCTTCGCCGATCCACCCGTGCACCCGCTCGGCAAGCGCGGCCAGTTCCGCCTCGCGCGACCCGGCCGCATGCACCTCGGGACGGCGACCGTGCAAGGGCGAGCGGTAGCCGGTCAGCGAGTCGGCCTCGTCGTCCAGGCCGGTGACCGGCGCCTTGCCGAGCGTGGGGACGGCGAGGGCCAGGATCTCCTGCGTGGTGCGGTAGTTCACCGTCAGCCTTCGGCTGCGACCGCGCACATTGATGCCGACCTTCGCGAACGACACGTGGTTGTCGTAGATGCGCTGGTGTGCGTCTCCGACGACGAACATGTCGTCGGGGCCGGGCGGGACGGCGGCGCGCAGCAGGCGCCACTGCGCGGGGTGCAGGTCCTGAGCCTCATCGATGATCACGTGCCGGTAGAGCGGCTCGCCGAAGTCGTGGAGGAACCGGGCGGCCTCGTTGGCGAGCTGCAGAAACGTGGACCGGCCAAGCGCGCTCAGCCCTGATTCGACCTGCTGGGCCAGCTGCCAGACCTGGCGGCGCTGCGCCTTGCCGAGCGGCGTGCCCTGCCCGGCGCGGGAGCACGTCAGGTAGTCCTGTTCGATGCGCAGGTCCTGGGCGAGGATCACCTGCTCCCACTCGCGGTTGAGGAAAGTCGGGGCGTACGGCAGGCTCGCCTTTGCTGCGGCGTCTGCCCACAGGCCGGCCAGCTCCTTGCCGTCGATGATGGCGGGGCGAGTACCGCGGGCTTGTTCGGCGACACGGTAGGCGAGCCGGTCGACGTTGAGGATCTCGACCTGGCCGCGCACGTCGCTGGAGTCCACCAGAAGTCCGAACTGGACGTCCAGCGCCTCGGCCAGGTTCCGGGTGAAAGTCGTCAGCAGAATGGACCTTCCCGCCTCCCCCGCCAACAGCTCCTCGCTGGCCACGCGGGCCAGGTGCGCGGCACGATGTAGCGCGGTCACGGTCTTGCCGGTTCCAGCGCCGCCAGTCACCTGCGCCGGGCCTGCGTAACGGGGCGCGTAAGCGATCTTCCGCTGCGCCGGATGCAGGAAGATCCGCCAGGCAGCGAACGGGTGCTCCAAGATCCGCTCGAGCTCGTCATTGCTGTCGACGAAGACCACGCGGTCTGACGTGCGCTCCATGGCCTTGACGACGTTGCCGGTGTCGAAGGGTCCCTGCGGGGCATACCGCGCGACCTCCGCCCAGACCTCCTCGGCGGACAGGCCGCCCGCGAGGAGGTAGAGCGCGTTGTACTGGGCTTCGGGGATCATGTTCTGCATCGCGTCCAGGTGCGCCTCGGAGGTGAGCAGCCTGGCGATGGTCCGAGTGTTGTCGTCGACGCCGAGGCGGCTCAGATCGGCGTCGCTGACATTCGCGAACAGCCTCTTGTCAGTAGTCTTGGCGGTCTTCTCCAGGCCGGGATGGATCTGCTCGATCGCTACCTCGTTGCGGACCTCGACGACGCCAAGTGCCTGGTTGACCGTGAGCCGGTGGCTGACCGCGTAGTCGATCGCCTTGTCATGCGGCATGACCTTCATCAGGTAATAGGTGTCACCGCTCTCTGGGGCAAGGACGACACCGCGCCAGAACTGGTCGATCCGGATGGTGCGGATGCGGTCGTCTACGCTCTTCTGGAGCTTCTCCAGGTGCAGGCCGACGTAGGTATGCTCCGCGAACTTGTCGATCGCTCCCTTGACGGCAGTCCGTACTGATTTCTCGAGCTTCGAGTAATCATCGAGGAAGTCTTTATCGATCGCGAGGCGTGGCAACGCAAGTGCCTCCTGCCATCCATCGTGGGTAACCGCTGGTAGACAATGCTAATGGCGCGCCCGACACGAAGACAGCAGCCGATGCCGCTGGCGACTCGCGGCCTGACCGGGTTCAGGGTTGGGACCTCGATAAGTTCCAGGGCCGCGAGGCCGCGGTGGTCATCTACTCGATGGCCACCTCATCGGCCGATGAGGCGCCGCGCGGCGTGGAATTCCTCTACGACCCGCACCGGCTGAACGTGGCGACCTCACGGGCCAGAGCAATGGCGATCATCGTGGCCAGTCCGGACCTCATCTGGGTGCTCTGCCGGACACCCACCAGATGACCCTGGCGAACGCCCTGTGCCCCGGCCAGGCGTGGGGAGAGCGCGGATAATTCCAACCGGGCTGAACTGAGATCCGTCGAGGGATGTGGGGTAGTCACCGAATGCATGAAATGAGGCATGAGTGCGCTTCCGCGGAAGCGCAGGTATCGAGGGTTATTCAGGCGGGGATATCAGATTTGTGACAAATTACCAGTTAGCGGTGCGCCTACGTGAAAGGCGGCCTGCTTCTCGAAAGGATTGGGTTACCACACTCAGTCCCACAGAAACAGGCCGCGCATGTATCATACCACCGGATTC
>Ga0208324_1000451_pt1 | contig 18797 bp, 14 predicted proteins | sample Sb_taG_2_FD_187707 | JGI IMG/M metagenome (GOLD analysis project Ga0208324, IMG submission 187707) | Peat soil microbial communities from Weissenstadt, Germany - Sb_50d_5_LS metaG (SPAdes) (version 2) | ecosystem: Environmental > Terrestrial > Soil > Wetlands > Peat | place: Germany... | reverse complement strand
ACCAGCCGACCCTGCCCGAACAGCCCGCCAGGCACACCCCAGGCGCGAAAATCCGCCCACGGCGGCCACCTGCATGGAATGTCAGACCCAAACGTGAAGATAAATCCAGGCCAAACGTGAAAACCTTCGGGTGCGCCGCCAGGGACTCGAACCCCGAACCCGCGGATTAAGAGTCCGCTGCTCAGGAGTTCTATTCACGCAGTCTACCAGCATGTTCACGCTAGTATCCTGGCGAGATAACCGCAACTCCCCGAGGCGGAATACCGTCTGCGGACGGCTGATACCGGGTGGTACCGGGACATCCGAGCAAACACGGAGCAAACACGGAAGCCGGTAGGTCTAGACCAATGCGAAGGAGATCATCCCCGCCGCCGGGAAGAGCACTTCCAGCGGTCCGGAATGCTGGTCCAGAAGTGGCTTCAGCGATGGACACGATCCGTAATCTCGCCTCGATCGGTAACGCGGCAGGAAGGCGCGAGATGGACCTCCCGTATACCTGCCGTGTACCTCGGACGTACCCGCAGGTCGGCGGCACCGGCGGTGGGGCCGCCAGGACCACAGGTGCCGGTGCTGCCGCTACGCCGGTGCCCTACGGTCACCGGCGCAGCCATGACGTTGCAGGTCAGACGGCAAGCCGCTCCGGCCGGTCGTCGGCGCCCAGCCGGTCACCCCAGTACCGCAGGGGTGTGCATCCTCATCCCGGCGCACCGCGATTGATCGGGGCGTCTTCCGCGTGTCCACCCCGCGCTGCCGTCATCTGGTGGAATCCTGTCTTCTGGGTCGGAGTTCACGGAGGTTCGCATCGTGGGGAAAGCCAGCCGTAACCGGCGGCAGAAGAAGGACAAGGAGCGCCAGCGGCGCCGCGCCGCGCGGGCGGCGGGCCTGGGCTGGTCGCCGGGCCGGCAGAGGGTCCCGTCGCAGCGGGAGCTCGTCGTGACCGCGATGAGCGCGGCGGTCGATGCCGTCTGCCGGGGTGACGAGCGCGGTTTCGCGGAGTACCTCAAGCTGCTGGCGGCGGAGCAGTCGCCCGGCTGGACGCAGGCCGTCAGCCGGGAGATCGCCGGCTTCCTGCGTGTTTCCGTCACGGCGGCGTGGCGGCACGGCTGGCAGCCGGCAGAGCTGGTCAGGCACGTTGGCCGGGAACTGGGCGACGCGCACGCGGACATGGCCGCCGACATGGTCGTGGACGAGATGCGCGGCTACGCCCCCGCGGTGGTGGATGACCGCTGGGCGGTGCAGGTGTCGGCGCTCGGTGCCGAGGTGTGGTGGGGGAGCGACGCTGAGTTCCTGTCCGCCCGGAGCGGGGAACCGCTGCGGGTCGCCATCGAGCTGCTGCACCTGCTCCAGCACGTGCCAGTGCTGGAACGGCTGTGCCCGCTGCCGGGCACGGCCCGCGCCGGGGCGTGGGCGGCGGGCAACGACGCGGACGAGCGGATCCTCGGCAAGATCCGCGCGCTGCTGGCGAAGGCGGAGTCCACGGAGTTCCCGGACGAGGCGGAGGCGCTGTCGGCCCGCGCGCAGGAGCTGATGGCCAAGCACAGCATCGATCACGCGCTGCTCGCCGCCCAGTCCGGGAACAAGGACAAGCCGGCCGCGCGGCGGCTGCCGGTTGACAGCCCGTACGAGTCGCCGAAGGCGACGCTCCTGCACGCTGTCGCGCAAGCCAATCGCTGCCGGTCGGTCTGGCAGAAGGCGATTGGCATGTCCACGGTGGTCGGTTTCCCGTCCGACCTGGACGCGGTGGAGCTGCTGTACACGTCGCTGCTGGTGCAGGCTAACACGGCGATGCTGCGGGAGGGCGCGAAGAAGGACGCCTACGGGCGGTCGCGGACCCGGGCGTTCCGCCAGTCGTTCCTGGTGGCCTACGCGTACCGGATCGGGGTGCGGCTGTCGCAGGCGACTGTGCACGCAGAGCAGGAGGCGGCGGCTGCCGCGCCCGGCAAGGACCTGGTGCCTGTCCTCAAGGAGCGCCACGAGGCTGTCGATCACGCCGTCGACGAGATGTTCGGTGACGGCCTCGTCTATGACCGCGGGAGCCGTGCGACCGACGAGGAGGGGTGGGCCTCTGGCCTGGCCGCCGCCGACATGGCGGCGCTGCACAACCGGGAGCAGGTTAGCGCCTGAGCATGCCGCAACAGCCCACCAGGTTGCCTACCCCGCTGGATCTTGCCCGGGTCCGGCCGCGCCCCGCGCAACCGCCGCCGCCCCGGAACCGGCGGCAGGCCGAGATGGAGAAGGACCGTGCGCGCCAGGAACTGCGCACGCTGCTGGCCGGCCCGGCCGCCGGCTTCGCGGCGCTGCCCGGCGATGAGTTCTTCGCGGCGCTGAAGCAGGCATGTCAGGACGGCACCGCGAACCCCGCGCTGATCGCGGACTGCGAGCGCAGGATCACGTCCCGCGAGGCGGGGCCGCGGGAGCTGCACCAGATGCTCTTCGCCGCCAGCGACCGCCACGCATGGGCCGGGGTGCGCACGCTGGCCCTGGCGGCGGCCGGCCAGGTCCCGGGCACGGCAGTCGCCGTCGTCGGCCTCGAGGCCCAGCGGCTGGGCGTAGCCCCCATGCAAGTGACCGAGTCCGCGGCGGACGGCGGGTTCACGGCCACGGCGAGCCTGGAGCGGGACGGCGCGCGCGTCGAGGGCAAGGCGGGCTACGGCGGCAGCAAGAAGACCGCGCGGCAGGCCGCGGCGCTGTCGCTGCTGGCCGCGCTCACCGGCCTAGCGGTGCCAGCGGACGACGACCCGCCCGCCGTCCCCCGCGACTTCCCGGACGATCCGGGGCTGCGTCCCGCGGACCTGGAATCCTGGCTCGACTACGAGGTCGCCAGGCCGTCGCCCGACCCGGAGCTCGCGACCGCCGTCCGTCCCGGCAAGCTGACCGCGCGTTCGGTGTACCTTCTGCTGTTCGAGGCCGACCCGCGCGGGTGGGCCAGCGCTCGCGCCGCCGCATGGGAGGCGCTTGTCAGCGCCCCCATGATGGCCGGGGGAGTCCTGTCCATGTACAGCCAGGCGCGGAGCTGGCCCACGGCCCGGTACATCGAGACCGGCGAGCGTTCGGCGCTCGCGTTCCTGCCGGCGCCGGACGGGCTGGTTGTCGGCGCGCCCAGCCGCGCCGCCACCGCGAAGGCCGCGCGGGCAGGCGCGGCCCTGGCGCTGCTGCGTGATCTCGCTCCTCCCGCACGGTCACAAACCAGAGATCCCGGTTGGACCACGGCCGACCGCAGTCCCGTCACCGTTCTCAACGAGCGGGCGCAGACCGGTGTCATCTCAGACCTATGCTACGAGCACGACGCCAGCGGTCCGCCGCACGCGCCGGTGTTCACCTGCACGGCCAGCTGCGCGCACGCGACGGGAAGCTACACATGCGCCGCCGAGGGCCGCACCAAGAACGAGGCGAAGACGGCGGCCGCCGCCGGGCTGCTGGACCAGATCACCGAACAGGAGCGGTCCGCCGCCGCGCAGCTCGCCAGGGCGGCGGAAGCGGAGGCGCGCAGCGCGCGGGGCATCTTCGGGCGGCTGCTGCGGGCCGGCTGCGCGCTGGACTTCGGTGACCGGCGGTTCGAGGTCACCGGCCCGGCGGGCGCGGCGCTTGAGGGGCCGCTCGCGGGTTTCACGGTGCCGCTGCTTGAGGCGCTGCCCGTCCTCGCCACGCTCGACAGCCCGGCGGCTGACGGCAGTGCCGCCGGGCTGCACGAGTCGGCGAGGGCCTGGGCGCGCGCCGCCCGGTCCGCCCTGGAAGCGGTCGCCGCGCGGCGCGTATACCCGGCGCTAGACGTAGCAGGCCGCGACTGCTGGCGCCTCGCGGGGTCAGCGACGGACGACGGCTTCACGGACGCGGTCGCCGAGGCGCTACTGCGGCCGCCGGGGGCGCGGCTGGTAATCGGGGACCTGCCCTACGCGGGCCGCGCCCGCGTGCTCGACGGCGACGCCGCGGAATGGGCCGACCGCTGCGCCGAGGCCGCCGACCCGACGCCGGCGGCCCCCATGTCTCTGCGGGTCCAGCAGCCCGCGTCCGCCGGGTCGCCGCTGACCGCCGAGCTGCACGCACCTCGCCTGGGTCACCCCGAGCACCGCGTGCTGCGCCGCGCGGCCCGCGACTGGCCGCCGCTCGACCGGATCCGCCGCGACGGCACGCTCGGCGGCGGGGACGCCGCCGAGCTGCTCGGCCCGGCGGAGGACCGGCTCGCGGCGCACGGCATCAAGGTCGAATGGCCAGCCGGCCTGGTCCGGGGCCTCGGCGCGAGCATGATCGCGCGGCCACGGAGCGCGGACAGCGTGTTCTCGCTCGGCGGTGTCACCGACCTGGCCTGGCAGCTGGCCCTGGACGGCGAACCGCTCTCCGAGGCCGAGGCGGACGCGGTCGCCGCCGCGGACGGCGTGGCGCGGCTGCGCGGCCGGTGGGTGCTGATCGACCCGGACACCGCGCGGCGCGCGCGTGAGCGCCACCCGGGCGAGCTCACCGGCGCCAAGGCGCTCAGCGCCGCCCTGACCGGGCAGATCACCGTCCACGGGCAGGACGTCGCCTGCGCCGGCGCCGGACGGCTCGCCGGCCTCGTCGCCGCGCTGCGTGAGGCCGGGAACGATTCCGGCGATCCGGTCGATGTTCCCGGCGGGCTGCACGCGGCCCTGCGCGGTTACCAGCACCGGGCCCTGCGCTGGCTCGCGCGGACGACCGAGCTCGGCTTCGGCGCGCTGCTCGCCGACGACATGGGGCTGGGCAAGACGCTGACGGTCATCGCCTACCACCTGCACCGTGCTCGCCCAGACCGCGCAGCGGGTCCGACGCTCGTGGTCTGCCCGGCATCGCTGCTGGCCAACTGGGAGCGGGAGTTCGCGCGATTCGCGCCGGACGTCCCGGTGCGCCGCCACCACGCGGCCAGCCGATCGCTCGACGGGCTCGCCCCGCCGGAAGGGCAGGTCGTCGTCACCACGTACGGCACCCTGCTCCGCGACGCCGGCCGGCTGGCGGAAGTCCCCTGGGGCATCGTCGTGGCCGACGAGGCCCAGCAGGTGAAGAACCACCGCTCGCAGGCGGCTCAGGCGCTTCGGTCGCTGCCCACCGGGGCGCGGATCGCGGTGACCGGCACCCCGGTCGAGAACTCGCTGTCGGAGTTGTGGGCGATCCTGGACTGGACGAACCCTGGGCTGTTCGGGACACTGGCGGCGTTCAGGGAGCGGTACGGCCGGGCAGCCGAACGCGAGGTCGGCGGCAGCGCGGCGTGGCGGCTCAGCCGGCTGATCTCCCCGTTCCTGATGCGCCGCCGCAAGACCGACCCGGACGTCGCGCCCGAGCTGCCGGAGAAGGTGGTCAGCGACCGCTACGTGCAGCTGACCCGCGAGCAGGCCGCGCTATACAAGGCGGCGACCGCAGACACGCTGGCGCGGATAGGCGCTAGCACGGGCATCGCCCGCCGGGGCCAGGTACTCCGCCTGCTCCAGTCGCTGCGGCAGATCTGCAACTCGCCCGCGCATTTCCTGCGGGAGTCAGCGGACGGGTGGGACGCCGGCGCCCAGGCGGCCAGGTCCGGCAAGCTCCAGGCACTTGAGGAGCTGATGGACTCGGTGGCCGCCGCCGGGGACGCCGCGCTGATCTTCACCGGATACGTGTCAATGGGGCACCTGATCCAGGCGCACCTGCGCACGCGAGGCATGCCCGCCGAGTTCCTGCACGGTGGCGTCCCGGCCGGGAAACGGCAGGAGATCGTCGACCGGTTCCAGTCCGGCGACGGCGTGGCGCTCATCCTCTCGGTCCGCGCGGCAGGGACCGGGCTGAACCTGACCAGGGCCGGCCACGTGATCCACTTCGACCGGCCGTGGAACCCCGCCGTCGAGGACCAGGCCACCGACCGGGCGCACCGGATCGGGCAGAACCGCACCGTGAACGTGCACCACCTGATCGCCGAGGGAACCGTGGAAGACCGTATCGCCGAGCTGCTCGCCCGCAAACGCGGGCTGACCGAAGCCGTGCTCGCGGGCGGAGAGACCGCGCTGACCGAGCTCGACGATGGCGAGCTGCGTGCCCTGGTCAGCCTCGGCCAGGGGGCAGGGGGTGCGGCGTGAATGCAGAGGAATGGGGGCGGGAAGAGACACCACGGTCCGTTCCGGATCCCCTGTACTTGAATTTCCTTGTCAACGACGCGGCCGGGCGGGCGGCGACGATGCTCGCGGGCGCGGACCCCGCGGCGGACGACGAAGATCCGCTCGTTGACGCGGTCCGGCTCCTCGCCACCCCCGAGGGATCGCCGCACGCCGGGCGGGCGGCGCGCCTGACCGGCCTTCCCGAGGATGAGCTGCGGGGGCTGGTGCTCGCCTACCGGCACGGCGGGACCGGCGGGGTAGCAGCCGCGGTCGGGGCGTCCGAATGCCCGGCCGATCAGATGGCGGACGCCGTGCGCGAGGTCGGCAGGCAGCGCGCGCTCGCCATCGGCGAGCTGGAGGTCCGCCCCGGGACAATCGCCGATCCCGGCGCTGGCGTGCGGATCCGGCTCGGCCCCGACGACCGCTGGTACCCGTTCACCTTCGCCCAGGACCGCTGGTGGCCCGCGCCCGGCGCGACCGAGCCGCCAGGCGTGGCCTGGAAGGCGGCGCTGCGAGCCAGGTCCCTCAGGCGCGCAGGCGGGTAAGCCAGTGGTCAGTAGTCACTCTCAGCGGGGCGCCACGCTGATGCGCTCATCGCTGTGACCTCGTCGTCGATCAGGTTGTTGAGCTGGTACTCATCACCGCGCCGATGGCGATGAATCTGTGGGGGTTCCAAAACGGGGCATAGATAGCTGAACTGGGAGTATGTCCGTCGCGGCGGCTCTGAGGGTGGCTGGCAGGATCGCGGGTCCGTGACCGTATGAATGCTGTATCTGATGTTCGTCCGCCTGGCCGGGTGGATGGTGCTGCTCACGTGCTCGGCAGCCTGTGCCGTGCCAGAATCCCGCGTGTGGACCTGACCTGCTGGTCTACGCTCGGCACTCGTGCTCATCCGCCTCGTCTACCTCTTCATGGTCCGGGTGTTCGGCTGGCTGCTGCTCCTGGCGCGGAATGACGCCGCCAAGGATGCGGAGATCTTGGTGCTCCGGCACGAGGTAGCGGTCTTGCGGCGGCAGGTCGCGCGCCCGAAGCCGGACTGGGCTGACCGTGCCGTGATAGCCGCCTTGGCCGGGCTGCTGCCCCGGACACCTGCGGCTGCACCGGATCGTGACCCCGGGCACCGTGCTGGCCTGGCACCGGCGCCTGGTCCGGAGAAAGTGGACGTAGCCGGACGACGTGGGACGACCGCCGGTCAGAGCCGAGGTGCGGGCGTTGGCGGAACAGTTGGCTCGGCAGAACCCGCGCTGGGCTATCGCCGGATTCAGGGTGAGCCGCTCGGCTTAGGGTACCGGGTGGGGGAGGGGACGATCCGCCGGATCCTGGCCGCCGCCGGGCTCGGTTCCGCGCCGCGGCGGGCGTCGCCGACGTGGCGGCAGTTCCTGGCCGCCCAGGCGTCCGGCATCCTGGCGTGTGATTTCCTGCATGTCGATACCGTGCTGCTGAAGCGCGTGTATGTGCTGTTCGTGATGGAGATCCAGACACGGGCCGTGTACATCCTGGGCGTCACCGCGCATCCGGCCCGGACCTGGACCGTCCAGCAGGCACGCAACCTCCTGATGGATCTCGGCGAGCGGGCCGGGCGGTTCAAGTTCCTGCTCCGCGACCCGGACAGCAAGTTCACCGCGGCATTTGATGAGGTATTCGCCGGGAACGGCACGCGGGTGATCAAGACGCCGGTCCGGTCGCCGCGGGCGAACTCCTTCGCGGAGCGGTTCGTGGGAACACTTCGCCGCGAGTGCCTGGATCACGTGCTGATCCTGGGCGAGCGGCATCTCCGCAAGATCCTGGCCGAGTACGCACAGCACTATAACAGCCACCGTCCGCACCAGAGCCCGCAGCAGAAACCCCGCTGCGCCAGCCCGGCTACCCCGTCGATATCAGCGCCCGGATCGAGCGCAGGCGTGTCGTGGGCGGTCTGATCAATGAATACCGCAGAGCGGCTTAGCAGCGAGAGGTACCAGGTCGGTGGCTATGAACGAGTTTTGCCACGGTACAGGCGCTCACTTTGGGCCGGCGGCCTCCGGAGCGGCCGCGGGCGCGGGCGGCGTCGAGGCCTTCGCGGGTGCCCGCGATGATCAGCTCGCGCTGGAACTCGTCGATCGCGCCGAGGATGTGGAAGACCAGGCGGCCGGTCGGCGTGGTGGTGTCGATGTCTTGCTTGAGGACGACCAGGCCGACGCCTGGTGGTCGTCCCAGAACACGGCGGGCCAGGACCGCAGTGTCGGCCCGGCTCGGGACGCGGGGATCCCGGCCGCGGCTGCCGCGGCGGGTGCTGACTGGCTCACCGGCCGACAGCAGCCGGAGCACGTCCCCGGCCCGTCAAGGTTGGCAAGTGAAGGCCCGGGGACCTGGCAGGGCCCAGGGCCGCGGCGGTTATCCACATTTCCACAGCCCTGCTTGTCCACACTCATGCAGGGAGCTGAGCAGCGTCTTTACTCAAATGCTCCACAGATTTGTACACAGGTTGTTATCCTGGCAGGCCGAGAGGCTGCAGGTGAGCATGAGGCAAAGGAGAAAGCCTGTGATATCGCGTTACGCCCTCCTCCCGGGTGGGCAGGAGGTGACCCTCACGCGCATCGCCAGCTAGCCAAGGCGGTCCCGGCCAGGTGTTCGCAGCACGCGGCCGGGACCTTACGTCGGACCAACCTTAGGAGGAACCCCGACATGTTCAGTATGGCAGTTGCCGGGCTGGCCAAGTCGCTGATTGCAGTCACCGTTTCGCTGCATCCCGCTGCGGCGCCGCACGCCCCCGGCTACACCGTCCAGCCGGGCGATACCTTGTCCGCGATCGCGGCCCGCTCCTATGGCAGCACGGCCGACTGGCCCGCCGTGTGGTGGGCCAACCGCCGCCAGGTGCCCGACCCGGACCTAATCATCGCGGGGCAGCGGCTGGCGCTGCCGGGCCGGGCCCAGGTGCCGGTGTGGCTGGCCCGCGCCGCCCTGGCCGTCACCGCCGCCCCGGCCACCCCGGCCCCGACCACCCCGGCGGTCCCGGCGGTCCCGGCAGACCCGGCAGACCCGGCGAGCGCACCGGCGGTGCCGCCCGCGCAGGCCGCCAGCCCTGGGCCGGCGGGCGGGGTGAACTGGTCGGCCATCGCGGCCTGCGAGTCGGGCGGCAACTGGTCAACCAACACCGGCAACGGCTTCTACGGCGGCCTGCAGTTCACCGAGCAGACCTGGCTCGGCTACGGCGGCGGCCAGTACGCCCCGTCGGCCAACCTGGCCACCCCGGCCCAGCAGATCGCCGTGGCCCAGAAGGTCCTGGCGGGCCAGGGCATCGGCGCCTGGCCCGTGTGCGGGGCACGCGGCTAACCCCGCAAGGGCGTCACCTGCCCGCACCAGGATCACATCAGCGGGGGCGGGCAGGTGGCGCCGTCCCGGTGCCCCCGCCAGGCCGCCAGTGCTGCCGGGGACCGCTCGCCGCACGCGCCTGCAGCCACAGCTGTTGACGGCCTGAGTTCCGGAGCATCATTGACGGGTGTCCGGCCGTGCCCGTTGGCGATCTTGCTTCGTGGATGTCCCGGGCGGACCAGGGTTTTGCCGTCTCCCTCTTGAACGTGAGAGATCCCTCCTCGCCTCGTTTTGCGCCGATCGTCGGGAGGGATCCAAGGCGGTGAGTCGCCCGTGGCCATCGTACGGCCATGCCCGCTGCCGGTCGATGCCTATGCGGCGGTGGGCCCGGGACAGCCTCGGTGCCCTGATCTGACGCTGGAGAACGGCGACCTGGTGACGCAGGATGAGGATCTCAGCATCCTTGGTGAGGTCGGACCCGGCGAGCAGGACAAGCCAGCCGAACACCCGGAACACCGCGAAGTAGGCCAGCCGTAGTGACACGAGTTCTAACAGTGCCTGACCATGAGGCATCCGAGCAGCCAGATCGTTAACTCGATCGTCTTCAAGTGGTGAAGAGACATCAGGTCAGCAGCGATGACAAGGTAATCGGCACCCAGACCTTGAAGAAACATGGTCCCGGCTCTGCCGCTGCGACAAGCGTTCGGAGATACCCGGTATTTAGTCGGCGTGTCGAGTTGCCGTTTCACGAGAAACGCGATACACGACTCCTCACCTCCAAGGCGCACAGTGCAATCCATGCGCACTGTTCTGCCCAGGACAGGCCTCGAGGGATGCGAGAGCTGCTGGCGTGGCGTTTGCTACCGGTGTCCCCCGGCGGGCCTCGGCCAGGGCGGTGGCGACCAGGGCCCGGGTCAGCCCGGCCGCGAGCACCGCGGTGCCGGCGTCCAGGCAGACGTCGGCGACCCGGACCTCGACGGTGGGGTAGCGCGGGGACAGCCGGGCCAGGAAGTAGACGCTGCGCTCGTCCAGCGCCGCGCCGCGGCGATGAGGCGGCGGACCGCCGGCTCGTAGGCGGCAGCGTCGGGCCCCACCGCGGGCATTCTCCGGCCAGGTCCGCACCAGCAGGCAGCGCCACAGCGGGATCTCGGTCATCTCAACGTCACCCGCGCGGCGCCCGACCGCTTCCAGCTGGCCGCGCGGTCGGCCGGACTGGTACCTGGCGGCCGGCGAGAAGAACCGGTCCGCCGGGGCCTGGCGCACCTGCTCGTGATGCTGCGCGAGGAAGGCGCCTTCCCCCCGGTCACGGCGGACGAGCCGCCGTACCGCCAGCTGATCGAGGGCTATTGCCGGTTCCTGCGTCATGATCGCGGGCTCGCCGAAACGACGATAGCCAACTACCGGCGCTACCTTCGCGACTTCCTGGTCAGCCGCGGTGCTGCGGTGAGCCCGGTCGAGCTGGCGGCGCTGGGGGCGGACGACCTGCTCGCGTTCAGCCGCCAGCGCGGGGCTGGCTTGGGGCGGACGGCGTGGAACCATCTAGCCACGGCGTTGTCTGGCTTCTACCGGTGGCTGGATATGTCTGGGCACGGCGGGGCGCACCTGGTGGGCGCGGTGCCATCGCGCCGGCGCTACCGGCTCGCCGACGTGCCCTGCGCCTTGTCGTGGGAGCAGGTGCGCCGCATGCTCGGCATGGCCGGCGTCCGTGAGCCGAACGGCCGGCGCAACTACGCCATGCTGCTGCTGATCGCCAGCTACGGCCTGCGCGGGTGCGAGGTCAGGGCGCTGCGGCTGAACGACATCGACTGGGTGCACGACGAGATCGTCATCTTCGCGCCGAAGACCGGCCGGCGCCGCGTACTGCCGCTGACCCTGTGGGGTTCCAGAATGCGGCCACTGGACTTGATCTGGGCTTTTATGCGGCTCGCTCGTATTCGTTGATGAGGCCCCCGAGGACGGGCCTGCGCTTGATCCGCTCCTGGGAGAGGTCGGCGAGAGGGTAGTCGGGCCGGGGTGGGTGAAGCTGGCGGCTGCGATGCGGCCGTCATGCGTTGTAGTGGGCTTCGTACTGGGCCAGGACCGTTCGCAGATGCCGCTGGCCGAAGATCAGCAGCCGGTCGGTGACCTCGGTCCGGGCGGTGAGCACGAACCTTTCCGCATAGGTGTTGGACCGCATCGTCAACGACACCCCATCCAGATGACCGGTACCGACGTGTGCGGGTGACGCACCCGTTCCACCCGCTGTCCGGCCGGGACTTCGAGTTCGTCGCGTACCGCCAGAACTTGTGGGTGCCGAAAACCTACGCCACCAGGCGATACTCATGAATCACGCCCCCGGCGCGGAACGACCCGCCGATACACGCCTAACACGTCGCCATCGCCGGGGCCCTGTTGCATCTCAAGATGGCGGGTGGGTGCTGATCTGCTGCCCGTGCTTCGTTTCTGCCGCCGCCGCGGATACATGTCTTTCTTCAGCAGGTGTCGCTGGGCATTGCGCGCGTTAGCGTGTGAGTTCCTCGAGCAGGAACATGAAGGAGCGGTACGGCTGGCCGGTGCCGCGTTGCATGCCGATCTCGCAGGTGCGGTTGCTGGACAGGTAGGCGGTGCACTCGCGCCCGGCGAGCTCGCCGGCCATCGGCGCTGTGGCGGAGGCGGTGAGTTCTGGGTGCAGGAAGCCGCGGTCGCCGGCGAAGCCGCAGCAGCCTGCGGATGGCGGGACGAAGACTTCGTCGGCGATGGCGGCGGCGATCGCCCGCAGCTTGTCCTCGGTACCCGCATGGTGCAAGGAGCAGACCGGGTGCAGCGCGACCGACGCCACCGTGCGCGGCACGGTCAGCCGCGGCAGCAGCCGGTCGTGGGCGAAGTCCACGCTGTCCAGCAGGGTGAGCGCGTCGAACCGCCGCTGGTTTTGCGGAGTGAGATACGGGCGGGTGCCGTGCAGGCCGTACGCGCAGGAACTGGCATCGGTCACCAGCGCCAGCCGGCCGCCTTCGGTCCACCGGTACGCCCGCTCCACGGTCCGGTTGGCCATGAGGGCGTTGCCGTCTTCGTACCCCTTGGAGTGCCAGGGCGTCGCGCAGCACGCCCCGGCGACGTCGGCGGGGATCCATACCGGCAGCCCGGCCCGTTGCGCGACTGCGACGACGGCTTCCGGCAGGGACGGGTGCGCCGGCTGGCCGCGGTCAGCGCCGAAGATGCGATTGATGCAGGCCGGGAAGTAGACGGCGGCCGCGCCGTCGCGTGCGGTGGGCGGAAGCTTGGCGGGCGCGGCTGCGGGCGTCTGTTCCAGCCAGCGGGGCACCAGCTCGTCGTCGCCGATCGTGCGGGCAGCCCGGGTGAGCGCGATGAGTACCCGGTCGCCGGCCGTCGCGGCGGTCAGGCGGCCGGCGCGCAAGGCGCCGCGGGCGACGCGCTCGGTAGTCGCCCAGGACCTGGCGACCTCGCGCGCGGCCCTCTCCGCTCGCGCTGAGTGGCCATCGTGGCGGAACCGCCGGACCAGCGTGCCCGTGTTGATGCCGACCGGGCAGGCCAGCTCGCACATGCCATCACCCGCGCAGGTTTGCAGCGCATCGTAGTCATAGTCGCGCTCAAGCGCGGTGAGCATCGGCGTGGGATCGCCGAGGGACCGCTGCCGCAGTATCTCCCGGCGCAGGACGATCCGCTGCCGCGGCGTGGTCGTCAGGTCCCGGCTCGGGCACACCGGCTCGCAGTAGCCGCACTCGATGCACCGATCGGCCTCGGGCTCCATCGCCGGGGCCGACTTGAGATGCTCGATGTGCGCCGTGGCCCTCGGGTTGAGGATGACGCCGGGATTGAGGATGCTGTCCGGGTCGGCGAGTTCCTTGAGCCGCCGCATGACGGCCACCGCCTCCGGCCCCCACTCGGTCTCCACGAATGGCGCCATGTTCCTGCCGGTGCCGTGCTCCCCCTTCAGGGCGCCGCCGTAACGGTTGGCGACCAGGTCGGCGAGTTCCTCCATGAACCGCGCGTACCGGCCGACTTCGCTGTCGGTGTCGAACCGCTGGGTCAGCAGGAAGTGGAGGTTGCCGTCCTTGGCGTGCCCGAAGATGACGCCCTCGGCGTAACCATGCCTGGCGAACAGCTTCGTCAGATCCACGGCCCCGTCGGCGAGCCGGTCAACCGGGAACGTGACGTCCTCCAGTATCACCGACGTGCCAGACGGCCGGGCCGCGCCTACCGATGTGAACAGGCCCTGCCGGACCGCCCAGTAGCGCGCCTGCAGGTGCGGCTCGGCGCTGAATTCCGCAGGGACGATCAGGCGTATCGGCGTGACGGTGCCGGCGGCGATCCTCTCCAGGCCGGCGATGTCGCTCTCGTCGCTGGCGCGGAACTCCACGAGCAGCCCGGCTACGCCGTCGGGGAGGGTGGCAATGGTCACTGGCACGCCCGGTTTGTCCTGCACCGCGCGCAGCGAGGCGCGGTCGAGCAATTCGACCGCGCGGGCGCCCGCATCGCGGAACGGCATGATCGCAGCGCACGCCGTGTGCAGGTCGGGAAACAGCAGCAGGCTGGTAAGCCGGTACGGCTCGTCGGGTATCGTGCGCAACACCGCCTCGGCAATGAACGCCAGCGTCCCTTCCGACCCGATGAGCAGATGCGCGAACACCTCCAGCGGGGAGTCAAAGTCCAGGAAGGCATTCAGGCCGTAGCCGGTAGTGTTCTTCATCCGGTACTTGGCGCGGATCCGGGCGGCCAGGCGCGTCCGCGCGCACCGCGCGCTGCAGCCCGCGCAGCCCCTCGACAAGGTGCGGCTCCAGCTCGGCGAACCGGCGCTCGGCGCCGGGAGCGGCCGTGTCCACGACGGTGCCCGAGGGCAGCACGAAGGTCAGCGACTCCACCGTGTGATAGGCGTTGTGCTCGACACCGCAGCACGTACCGCTAGAGTTGTCCGCCAGGACGCCGCCGATGGTGCAGGCGTTGATGCTCGCCGGATCGGGGCCGATGGTGGTTCCGTAGCGGCGCAGCTCGAGGTTGACGCGGGCGGCGATGGTGCCGGGCTTGACCCGGACGCGCGCGCCGCGGTCCTCGACCTGCACCCCTTGCCAGTAGCGCTTGACCTCGACAAGGATGCCGTCGCCCTGCGCCTGGCCGCACAGGCTGGTGCCGGCGGCGCGGAAAGTCAGCGGGACGCCGGTCCGGCGGCTGTAGGCAAATAGCTGCCGTATCTCCCCAACGCCGTCGGCGAGTACGACGGCCTTGGGCAGCAGCCGGTAGAAGCTGCCGTCGGAAGCGAAGCGCACCAAGTCGATCGGCCGGGTGAGCAGCCGGTCAGGGTGGATGATTTCAGCGAGATCGCTGGCCAGCTTCTTGGGCGTCCCGTCGGCGAGCTCCTGAGGCGCCGCGTCCGGTGCCGGGCCCGGGACGTTTGCCGGATTGGCCCTGATGACGGTCATCTGCGTCTCCAGTCGTGCACAGCCGGGCCGGCAGGCCCGGCTGCCCGCGTCCCGCGCGGCGGCATGTACTCATCTTCATGGAACTGGTCGCGCCCGGCCACCCCACCAAAGCGCCCGGCCGCGGATCCTGCCGTGCAGCGCGTACCGTGAGTGGAACAATCGGCTGGTCAGCGCGGTGGCCCGGCCAGCGTTCACTGCTGACCGGCACCCCTGGCCGTGCGCCGCCGGGCCTTGAACCAGTCTGGCGCGCAGCCTTAATGGAAGCACGTTGGCGGCGAGATGCGGTTTGGCCGCGGTGGCGCGGCCGTAGCGAGAGGTTCTGTATGCCTTGCCCGTTCAGCCGAGGGTGTGCCCACGCTGGACAGAATGATGCCGAAAGCGCCAGCCGCCCAGATCAGCGAATGAGGACGATGAGGCGCTGGTTCGGGGAAATGGGGGTTGACCGGCCGGGCCAGGTGGATCTGGACTAGGGAGCGACGCATTACTTCTGCCACAGGAGGCCTGCCATGCCGAAAGTGCTGATCCTCACGGGCGACGCCGCGGAGTCACTGGAGGTCATGTACCCCTACCAGCGCCTGCTCGAGGAGGGCTACCAGGTCGACATCGCCGCGCCATCGGCCAAGAAGCTGCAGTTCGTGGTGCACGACTTCGTTGAAGGCTACGACACCTACACCGAGAAGCCCGGCTACACCTGGCCCGCGGACCTCGCCTTCGCTGATGTCGACCCCGCCGGCTACGTCGCCCTGGTCATTCCCGGTGGCCGGGCTCCGGAGTACATCCGCAACGACCCTGACGTGCAGCGGATCGTGCGGTACTTCATGGAAGGCGACAAGCCGGTCGCCCAGCTGTGCCACGCGCCCCAGGTCCTTGCCGCGGCCGGGACGCTGACGGGCCGCCGGACCGCTGCCTACCCGGCGCTGGCGCCCGATGTGAGGGCGGCCGGGGCCGAGTTCGTCGACGCGGCCGCGGTGATCGACGGGCAGATGGTCTCGGCCCGGGCCTGGCCGGACCACCCGGCCTGGATGCGGGAGTTCATCGCCATCCTGCGCTCGAAGTCGCCTGCGTAAGGCCGTCGGCGAAGCTCACGGTCGCCGCGCTGAGCCTGGAGACCGCTGGATTAGCCCTGCGGATCGGCTGTGGTCGGGTGTGGTCGTCGATTCACGATCCGTATCCGTTCGTTGAGTGCGCTCCTGTGCCGCTCGAATACTCGATTGTGTCGCTGACCTGCGCTATCGCCAGCAGGCTTGACGTGGTGATGGTTGGCTTGCCGGGTGTTGCTCAAGATCGTCTACCTGCTAGTTCGCCAGCTACTCAGCCTCGCTGTCCTGGTGCTCTGCGGGGACCGGGCGAAGAATGCTGAGCTGCTGGTACTCCGGCACGAGAATACGGTGCTGCGCCGGCACGTCGGCCGGGTGCGTTACGAGCCGGCCGACCGTGTGCCGCTCGAATATTCGATTGGACGGCTGACCTGCGCCTTCGCCAGCAGCCTGGGGGGTTCCAAAACGGGGCATAGGTGACTGACCTGCGGGTTCGGCTGCCGTGGCGGTCGGGTGGCTGACACGATCGCGGGTTCATGAGCGCACGGATGCTCTACTTGATCTTCGTTCGCCTGACCAGCTGGATGATCCTGCTCGCGCGCTCGGCAGCCGCCAAGGACGCTGAGCTGCTGGTCCTGCGGCAGGAGGTCGCAGTGTTGCGGAGGCAGAACCCGAAGCCGAAACTGGACTGGGCCGACCGGGCGATCATCGCCGCCCTGGCCCGGCTGCTCCCCAGGCCGCTGCGGATGAACCGGCTCGTGACGCCGGAAACGCTGCTTTGCTGGCACCGGCGGCTGGTCCGCTGGCGGTGGACCTATCCCCACCGAGGCGGCAGGCCGCCTGTAGATCCGCAGATCGCGGTGCTGATCGAACAGATGGCGCGGGAGAACCCGGGGATACAAGCGGATCCAGGGTGAACTGCTGGGCCTCGGCATCCGGGTCGGTGCGTCCACGGTGCGGCGGGTGCTGAAGCGGCTGCAGATCCCTGTACCGCTTCAAAACTAATCGCAGAGTCTCTGACCTGGGGATTCATGAGATGGGCTACGCGGCCTGGTAGTACTCGTTGATCACGCCTCCGAGCACCTTGCGCCGACGGATCGGTCCGTCCAGTGACAATACGGCGGGCTGATCCTGGTCGGGTGGTCGTTGCTGGCGGGACTGGTGCGGGCGGTGCCGATTGTAATGGCCGGCGTACTCGCCTAGGACTGACCTCAGGTGCCGTTCGCCGTAGATGAGCATTCGGTCGGTGCACTCGGCTCGCGCTGTGCGCACCCATCTCTCGGCATAGCAATTCGCGCGCGGGGTCCGCGGCGGGGTCTTTATTACCGTCACGCACTCGTCAGCGAAGATCTCATCGAAGGTGCTGGTGAACTTGGCGTCGCGATCCCGGATCAGGAAGCGGAAGGAGCCGATCCGGTCGCCGAGGTCCATGAGCAGGTTGCGGGCCTGCTGGGCGGTCCACGCGCCGTCCGGGTGAGCCGTGACGCCGAGGACATGCACCCGCCGGGTCCTCACCTCCATGAGGAACAGTACGTACAGGCGCTTGAGGAAGACCGTGTCCACATGAAAGAAGTCGCAAGCGAGCAGCCCATGAGCCTGCATATGCAGGAATGCCCGCCAGGAGGTGTCGACCATCTGCGGAGCCGGTACGCGCCGCCGGGCGCGCAGGATCCGCCGTACTGTCGCCTCGCTGATCGGGTGACCGAGTCGGCATAGTTCACCGTGAACCCTGCGGTACCCCCAGCCCGGGTTCTCCCGCGCCAGCCTCAGCACCAGGTCGCGGATCTCCGGGCTGGTCCGCGGGCGGCCCGGCCGGTTTGGATACGTCCACTTGCGCGTAATCAGCCGGTGGTGCCAGGCCAGCAACGTGCCCGGCGTGACCAGCCGATGGGCGCGCAGCACGGCTGGCAGCAGCCGGGCCAGCGCCGCCAGGACCGCCCGGTCAGCCCAGTCCGGCCTGGGCCGGTCGACCTGGCGCCGCAGCACCGCGACTTCATGACGGAGCACCATGATCTCCGCATCCTTGGACGCTTGGCTGCGGCCGAGCAGCACCAGCCAGCCAAGGACCCGGACCATGATCAGGTAGAGCAGCCGGACGCACATGAACCGCGATACTGCCGCAACCTGACTATCTGGCCAAACCGCAGGCCACGCCCTATATGCCAAGTTTTGAAGCGGTACACGCACGCGTGATCAGGAGAAAGACGAATCGCAGGCACATGACCGGCGATCATCACGGCCGGGAGGCAGGGAGAGCAACTCTGCTGGTCAGGGTCATGGACGAGATTCTCGGCACCCGCAGGGCTGATCCACGAATATCCGCAGGTCGCATGAGGTGACATGGTTTCCGGCACCCGCAGGCTCCAGCAGCCATGATGGGGTGGCAGGCACAGGGACTCCCGTGATCACAGAGCGTAAGGAACTCCGATGATACGGAACCTGTCCCTGTTTCACCTCCTACGCCGAAGCCCCGCAGATCACGCCAATCCGCGCGATCTCTTATTCAGATTCAGAGCCTGTTGCTCTCAGGCGCGTCTCGGCTGTCTCCAAAATCGGTCGCCGGAAACGGGATAGTCCAGGCAGTCGGATGCTGACGATACCCAGGTCACTAGCGATCACCATCCGGCGTGGTTTGACATAAGCAATACCCAACGCTGGTGCAGCCAAGTCGATTCTGTTGGGCGGGCCGTCGGGACCCATCCCGGTCCACCCCGGGCCTCCTGCGGGGGAACCGGTGGCTAGGTTCGTTACCCGGACCGTGTTGTCGTCGCTGCCGGAGACCACGATAGGGCGGCCGTCCAGCTCCCCGACCGCCACCGCGTTCACCACGCCGCCGTGGCCGGTGAACGGGCCGCCGATTGGGGTGCCGGTCGCTAGATCCCAGACCCGCACCGTACTGTCGCTGCTGCCGGAGACCACGATGGGGCGGCCGTCCAGCTCCCCGACCGCCACCGCGTACACCCAGCCGGTGTGGCCAGTGA
>Ga0208324_1000448_pt1 | contig 18873 bp, 12 predicted proteins | sample Sb_taG_2_FD_187707 | JGI IMG/M metagenome (GOLD analysis project Ga0208324, IMG submission 187707) | Peat soil microbial communities from Weissenstadt, Germany - Sb_50d_5_LS metaG (SPAdes) (version 2) | ecosystem: Environmental > Terrestrial > Soil > Wetlands > Peat | place: Germany... | reverse complement strand
ACCGGCTCAAACGCAACCGCGCCGTGGCCACCCGCTACGACAAGCTCGCCGTCCGCTACGAAGCCACCGTCTGCATCGCCGCGATCAACGAATGGCTCTTACCTCACTTTTGAAACACGCTCTAGTGGCCCGATGGGGGGCGGTCATGACGTGACGACCGAGGCGGCCGGGGGGCGGCCCGTGCCCGGTCCAGCAGGACGGCGGCTGTGGCCGTGGCCGCGGCGGGGGCGGCGGCGATCAGGGTGATCTGCCGGTCGGCCATGCCGTCCGCGGCGTGCCTCGGGCGCCGGCGCAGCTGGGGTCCGGGCGTCATCGGGTTCGCATTCGCGGCCCTGGCGGCGGGGATCGGGACTGTCGATGCCGCCAGGGTGTAGGTGGCCACGGTCAGGACCAGGGCGAGCCGGTGCCGCCGCACCGCGGTGTGCCGCACCCCCCAGGCGCCTGAGCGCGGCAGGGTCCGGAGGCCCATATCCTCGTCCTTCTTCACAGCTGCGCGGGTGCGCCGGTCCTGAGCCGGCCTGCCGGAAGCTGGCGCCATGGTCAGCACGGATCCGGTGGCTGGTACGGCGAACCCGGCTGGACGTGAGCGGACAGCGCCGCTGCCGGGTGGGTCGCGGCGTGCGCCGCCTGGGCGGCGGCGCTGGCCGCCGGGCCGCCGCAGGCCAGTGCCATGGTCACGACGAAGAGCTTGCCGCGGTGCAGTCGAGGGTTCATCGATCTGGTCCTTTCTGTGCTGTTGTCCTGGCGGACTCGCGTTGTGCGGGCCGCCGTCACGGTCCGGGTACTGCGCGCAGCCAGGCGCGCGGCGCCACGCAGACGCCGCCTAGGCCGCGGGCCGGAGCGAGCCGACCCGGCCTTGACGCGCAGCCGGGCTGTCCGGGTCAGGCCGCAGCAGGACGTCGGCGCCGGTGAGCGGATGGGCTACCCGCTTGATGTTGACCAGGTGGGTGTAGGTGATGTTGTCGGTGGTGGAAGTGCGGCCGTCGGTGCCGCAGCCGAGGGTGAGGGACGGGGTCAAGGCGTTGCCCAGGCCGATGCAGCCGTGCGCGCCGGGCCCGTTGACCAGGATCCGGCTGACCGGCATCTGCCGGGCGAAGGCCAGCGGGAGCTGCTGGCTGCGGGTGTGGATGATCGCGGTGTGCCCGCGGCCGCCGTTGCCGAGGATCTGTCGGCACAACGAGATGCCGTCGTCCGGGCTGTCGGCGGTGAACAGCGACAGGATCGGGGCGAGCTTTTCCCGGCCGTACGGGCCCGGCACGGCCTGCCGCGGCAGGGGGACGACGAGCAGGCGGGTGCCGGCCGGGACGGCGATGCCGGCCTGGGTGGCGATGGCGGTGGCGGGCTGACCGAGCACGGCGCGGCGCAGCCGCCCGTCCCGGGCATCGAAGGCCGCCCGGGCCAGGCGGTCGCAATCGGCGGGACTGAGCACGGCCGCGCCGGCCGCGCGCAGCGCGACTGTGAACGGGCCGCGGACCGACTGGTCGACGACCAGGTTGTTTTCCGAGCCGCAGATGATGCCGTGGTCGAAGGCCTTGCTGGCCACCACCATCTGGGCGGCTGCCTGCAGGTCGGCGTCGGCGCAGATCCAGGCGGGCGCGTTGCCCGGCCCGACGCCGATCGCCGGGGTGCCGGAGCTGTAGGCGGCTGTGACCACGGCGGTGCCGCCGGTGGCCAAGATCATCGCCACGCCGGGGTGGCGCATCAGCGCCGCGGTGACCTGGCGGTCAGGGCGCCGCGGGATGGCCTGGACCAGATCGGCGCAGGCGCCGTGCCGGGCCAGGACGTGGCGGAGCAGGCCGGCGGTCCTGGCGCCGACGGCGGCCGCGTCGCGGTGGCAGCTGGCGATGAGCGCGTCCCGCGCCTTGATGCAGATCAGCGCCTTGAACACCAGCGTGGCCACCGGGTTGGTCACCGGGATCAGGCCCACGATGACGCCCATCGGCTCGGCGATCTCGATCAGCGCGCCCATCTCGCTGCTGCCGATGACGCCCACGCCCGGTTCCCCGGTCAGCGACCGGGCCACGCCCAGGCTGGCGAACCGGTTCGTGTCGGCCTTGTCGGGCGCGCAGCCGATGCCCGTCTCGGCCACGGTGGCCGCGGCGAGCTCCTCGGCGTGGGCCGCGATCTGCGCCGCCAGCGCGGCGATCAGGGCATCGATCTGGTCCTCAGGCCAGCCGGCGATGCTGTCCAGGGCTGTGGCCGCCCGCGCGACGAGCACGTCGACGGCCGGATCCGGCTCATCGGTGACGATGACCTGCTGACGGTCCCCGGGCACGATGCGAGCCTTCGCCAGGGCGGGACGCGGCAGCCAGCGCGGCATCACGGCCGCCGCCGCCCGGTCACTGCCGCGCACCTTAGCTGAGACATCGGCGGGCAGGCGCGCCCCCGCTTGGCATGCGCCTGCTCGCCAAAATAGTCACGGTCGGTGGCGGGCGGCTGCCGCCGGACGGCCGGTGGCTGCCCGGCGGACGGCATCGCGCGCAGGTCGCAGGCCAGTGCCACGGTCACGACAAGGAGCTTGCTGCGGTGCAGTACAGGGTTCATCGATCTGATCCTTTCTGTGCTGGTTTCTGTGCAATCGCGTTGTGCGGGCCGCTGCCATGGTCTGGGTCCGGTGCGCAGCCGGGCGGCTGGTACGGGGGTGTCGCCACCTACCACCCAGGCTGTGCGCCTGGCTCCGTGCTGGCATGAGGGAATCCCCTCGCCCTGAGGATCACGGCGCTGCCGACGGCCGGGATGAGTGTGAGCCCGCGTCGCCCCAGGGGCGCAGTCGCGGAAGTGGCTGCTGCCCTGACAGCCTTGGGACGGTACGGGTCGTGCGGACGTCCGCCGGACCGGCGCGGATGGTGATGAGATGGGTCAGCTGACGGCATAGGGGAACTGGAAGTTCGGTGGTTTCGTCCGCTACGGGGAGAGGGTGAGGGTTCCTTGCGGGGCGGCGGTGTTTTTCGCGGGGTAGGCGGTGTCGGAGCCCTGGCCGCCGGCGCCGTGGAAGATGCCGGTGCTATCGGCGCCGTCGGCGGCCCAGACCGCCTTGACCTGGGGGCCGGTGCCGGGCTGGGGACACTGCAGGCCGGCCTCGTGCAACACCAGCGTGCCCCGGCGGGTGGTAATGGTGCGGATGATCCGGTCGACCCACTGGGAGGTGGCCCCGCAGGGCGGCTGGTTGTTGTCGGCGGTGATCACGGTGGTGAAGGTGACCTTCCCGTAAGGGGTCAGCGTCCCGGTGCCGTGGTTGCGGATGACGCAGACCCCGCCCTTGCACGCTGGCGGCGCGGTCTGGGCGACAGTCAGCCGGGCGTTTATAAGCACGGTGTGCGATCCGCTGCCCGCATCGGCCGGGACCGCAGCCTGAGCTGCGGTGCCGCCCGCTGCCAGGCCACAGAGCCCGACCACGCCGAGCGCGGCGACAGCCAGTACCTTCCTCATCTGGACTTCCCTTGAGCCGAGCATCATGGTGCTGTCCCTCCTCGCGATGGTCACGGGACGGGAGTCCCGGGAGCCCGGCCCGACCCCGGGCCGGCTGTCTCCACTGTCAGCCGCCGCCCGGGTGATCACCACACGTGACGGCTCACAGGACAGCCCGATCGCTCACAGCACAGCCCACAGGAATCGACGAAAGCCGCTCCGAGTCCATGTACCAGCCAGGCAAGCCCGACGCCAGTGCCGATCTCCAGAACCCGGCCACCGCTAGGTACCGCTGCGGCACGCGCCCGCCAGTAGCCTGCCCACGTCGGCCTCACAGGCGAGCTGGAAACCAGCTCTGGGCTCGTTCGTGCGCGGGCAGAACGCTCCCGGGAAGCTCCTCGCTCCCGGTCACCAGGAAAAGAATGCCGACCTGGGGCCGGCGGCCTGCTCCTCCCGATGGCAGGCCCGGTCCGACGGTCATCGCAGCTCCCGGCAGCCCCCACTCCAGCACGTCGCCTCATCATCGAGGCTGGGTTCACCCTCTGACACCGTGTCGCTGGCACCGCAGGCCACAGCCGCGGCGAAGGAGATGCTGGTGCTCACGCCAGCCCCAGTCCCCGCGGGCGCGGCAGCGCGCAAGGGTCCTCCAAGCGCAGCTGTCGCAAGATCCTAGCCAGACCCGGCGGATGCTGATCGTTGACGGCCCGCAGCCCCTCGAGTCCTCCGGTCGGCAGCTCCTGGCACTGTACGGAGAGGCCCGCACCAGCTGGCGCGGACCGCAAGCCCGGACCAGCTCCTGGCCGTGCTTCAGGCCGGCCAGGCCGTTCCCTCCGGGGAGTATCCGGGCTGCTCAGTAGTGCAGTGTACGTCCGCCGGTTTCGCGCCGCAGTCGTCACCGGCACCTCGGCTGCGGCCAGAGTCCTGTGGGTTGCGCTGTGAGCCTTCGGGCTGTTCTGTGAGCCGTCACGTGTGGTAATCACCGGGTCGGCGGCTGACGGTGGAGCAAGCCGGCCAGTTCGGCCAGGCGCCCGGGACCTTGTCCCAGGTTCCATCGCGAGGAAGGACAACACCATGAGGCTCGGCTCATGGAAGTCCAGGCTTGGCCGTTCCTGGCCGGGCCGTTCGGGCCTGGCTGGGGTGGCGGGGAGCTGGTGAGGGTGGCTGGACATGGTTAACAATGAGCTAGATCCTGCCGGCGCTGTGCCGGGCTGCCGCGAGGCCGGATCAGGGCCCGGAGAGGGGATGCCGGCCATGGCGGAGCAGTCGGTGCTGGAATTCGCCGGGGTGTTGCGGCAGCTGCGAGCCGAGGCCAGGCTGACGCAGGAGGAGCTGGCGGAGGCGGCGGGCCTGAGCCCGCGGTCGGTCAGTGACCTGGAGCGGGGCATCAACCGCACCGCCCGCAAGGACACCGCCGAGTTGCTGGCCGGGGCGCTGGGCCTGGCCGGGCCGGCGCGGGCGGTGTTCGTGGCGGCGGCCCGCGGGCGGGCCCCGGCCGCGGAGGTACTCGCGGCGGTAAGAGGGGAGGCCAGTGAAGCACCTGAAGCTCAGCCTGCCGAGAGCCCGGTGTGGTCGGGGTGCCCGTATCGGGGGCTGGTGCCGTTCGGGGAGCGGGACGCGCGGGTGTTTTATGGGCGCGGCGAGCTGGTGGCCCAGTTGGTGCAGCGGCTGGCCGGGCGGCTGGACGGGGCGGGGATGCTGGTGGTGGCCGGGGAATCGGGGGCGGGCAAGTCCTCGCTGCTGCGGGCGGGGTTGATGCCGTGGCTGGCGGCGGGCGCGCTGGGGCCAGGATCCGAGCGGTGGCCGCGGCGGGTGATCGAGCCAACGGGCCGGCCGGTGCGGGAGCTGGCGATGGCGCTGGCCGAGGTGGCGGGCGCGGATCCGGTGTCGGTGTACCGGTCGCTGTCGGCAGCGCCGGGCGAGGCGCCAATGCTGGCCGAGCTGGCGGTCAGGACCGCGGCGGGCCGCGGCCCGGCCCCGGGACCGGGCCTGGGCGATACGGCGGTCTGCGCGCCGCCGCGCCTGGTGCTGGTGGTGGACCAGTTCGAGGAGCTGTTCACCGCGGCCGCGGACGAGGTGGCCGGGCGGGCCGAGCAGGGGGGTTTCATCACGGCGCTGCACGCGGCGGCCACCGTCCCGGCCGGCCCGCACAAGCTCCCGGCGGCGCTGGTAGTCGTGGTGGTGCGCGCGGATTACCTGGGACGCCTCATCGCCGATCCGATGTTGAAGGCATGGGTGGATGCGGGGCTGTTCACGGTCGGGCCGATGAGCGAGGCCGAGGTGCGGCTGGCGGTGACCGGGCCCGCCGCCGAGGCCGGCCTGGCCGTCGAGCCCGCCCTGGTCGACGCGGTGGTCGCCGAGCTGCGTGACGGTGCCGGGGGCGGGCTGGGCAGCGCAGTGCTGCCGCTGATGTCACAGGCGATGGCCGCCACCTGGCAGTACCGTGAGGGCAGCCAGCTGACCCAGCGCGGCTACCGGCGTGCGGGCGGGGTCGCTGATGCGGTCAACCGCAGCGCCCAGGCCGCCTACGACACCCTCACCGGTCCGCAGAAAGACGCGGCCCGCCAGGTGTTCACCCAGCTGACCGTCATCACCCCGGACGGCCAGTTCGCGCGGCGCCGGTGCGGCAGGGCCGATCTGCGTTCCCCCGGATCACCGATGGCGGCCGGCATCGACACGGTCATCGACATCTTCGCCGCCCAGCGGCTGCTGGTCCTGGGGCAGGACAGCATCGAGATCTCCCATGACACGCTGCTGCAGGCCTGGAAACAGCTCCGCGACTGGCTGGGAGATGACCAGCTCGACCGGGCCCTGTACAGCCAGATCATCACCGACGCGGACATGTGGGACGGCAACGGCCGCGACTCCTCCTACCTGTACCGGTCCGGGCGGCTGGCGGCCATCGACACGGCCACCAGCCGGTGGCAGGACGCGCCCACCCGCTACCCCCCGCTGCCCGCCACCGCTCAGGCGTTCCTGGACGCCGCTCACCACGCCGCCCGGCGCAGCACCCGCCGACGGCGGGGCGCCGTCGCGATACTGGCTCTGCTGACAGCCCTGGCGGTAGCGGCCTCGGGCTTCGCCTTCTCCCAGCGTGCCGCCGCGGTCCGGCAACGTGACCAGGCCAGCTACAACCAGGTGGTCGCCGAAGCGCTCCAGTTCGGCACCGGCGACACCAGACTCGCGGCACAGCTCAACCTCGCCGCCTACCGCATCCAGCCAACCCAGGACCTCGCCTCACGCCTGGTGAGTACCGAAAACACGCCCCTGCCCTCAGTCACTGCGGCTGCCGCCGGGTTCATTGCCTCGGTGGCGTTCAGTCCTGACGGGCACACGATGGCCAGCGGCGATGCTGACGGCACGACCCGGCTGTGGGACGTCACCAATCCCGCGCATCCCCGGCCAATCGGCCAGCCCCTGCCCAGCGGGCCGCCTAGTGGGCCGGCCGGCCCCGCCGTGGTCCTATCCGCGGCGTTCAGCCCCGACGGGCACACGCTGGCCAGCGGCGACAGCGACGGCACGATCCAGTTGTGGGACGTCACCGAACCCGCACACCCCCGGCCGCTCGGCCAGATCCCACCCGGCAATTTCACCATCGAGTCGCTGGCGTTCAGCCCCGACGGGCACACGCTGGTGAGCGCAGGCGCGAACAACACCGTCCTGTACAACTTCAGCAGCGTTATCCAGCTATGGGACGTCACCGATCCCATGCGCCCCCACCTGGCCGGCCAGGCTCTGACCGGCGCCAGCACCGCGGCCGCTGTCCTGTCGGTGGCGGTCAGCCCTGATGGGCACACGCTGGCCAGCGGCAGTAACGACGGCTCGGTCCGGCTGTGGGATGTTGCCGATCCAGCGCACCCCCGGCAGATCGGCCCGATCCTGACCGGCAGCCCTGGCGGCGGCGCCGTGCACTCGGTCGCGTTCAGCCCCAACGGGCACACCCTGGCCAGCGGCAGTTACGACGGCTCGGTCCGGCTGTGGGATGTTGCCGATCCAGCGCACCCCCGGCCGTTCGGCCCGATCCTAACCGGCGGCGGCGCCGTGGCGTCGGTGGCGTTCAGCCCCGACGGGCACATCCTGGCCGGCGGAAGCCTCGACGGCTCGGTCCGGCTATGGGACGTCGCCGAGCCCGCGTACCCCAGCCCGCTCGGTCTGCCCGTTAGCGGCGGGGGCGCCATCGAATCGGTGGCGTTCAGCCCCGACGGGCATACGCTGGCCAGCGGAAGCCTCGATGGTACAATCCGGCTGTGGAGCCTCCCTGCGACCGTTCTGACCGGCAGCAGCGGCGCCGTGGACTCGGTGGCGTTCAGCCCCGACGGGCACACCCTCGCTGGCAGCACCAGTGACGGCTCGGTCCGGCTATGGAACATCGCCGACCCCGCGCACCCCCAGCCGATCGGCCCGATCCTGACCGGCAGCCCTGGCGGCAGCGCTGTGGACTCGGTGGCGTTCAGCCCCGACGGGAACACCCTCGCTGGCGGCACCAGTGACGGCTCGGTCCGGCTATGGAACATCGCCGACCCCGCGCACCCCCAGCCGATCGGCCCGATCCTGACCAACGCTGGCGGCGGCGCCGTGGACTCGGTGGCGTTCAGCCCCGACGGGCACACCCTGGCCAGCGGCAGTTACGACGGCTCGGTCCGGCTATGGAACGTCGCCGACCCCGCGCACCCCCAGGCGATCGGCCCGATCTTGACCAACGCTGGCGGCGCCGTGGACTCCGTGGCGTTCAGCCGTGACAGGCATCTGCTGGCCCTCGGCGGCTACCAGGGCCCGATCCGGCTCTGGGACGTCGCCGATCCCGCGGAACCTCTGCCGCTCGGCCAGGCCTTGACCGGTAGCGCCGTCTCCGTGGCGTCGGTGGCGTTCAGCCCCGACGGGCGCACCCTAGCCAGCGGCGCCAGTGATGGCACGGTCCGGCTGTGGGACATCACCCACCCTGCGTACATCCGGCAACTCGGCCAACCCCTCACCGGCAGGGGCATCGAGGTCAAGTCGGTGGCGTTCAGCCCCGACGGGCGCACCCTGGCCAGCGGCGATCTCGACGGCACGGTCCGGCTGTGGGATGTCACCGACTCCGCCGATCCCCGGCCGCTCGGCCAGCCCCTGACCGGCAGCACCGTCACCGTGGAGTCGGTGGCGTTCAGCCCCGACGGGCACACCTTGGCCAGCGGCAGCGACGACGGCACCATCCGGCTCTGGAACCTGAACGTCCAGTACGCCATCAACCGGATTTGCGCGGCAGCCGGAGGCATCACGCCCCAGCAATGGAATCAGTACATCCGCCAGCTGCAGTACCAGCCATCCTGCGTTCATTAGCGCCGAAGGTTTCCCGGCGCCCTGCTATCCGCAGCTACGCCTACGGTCCCGCCCCCAGTGCGCTAACTGCCGCCACCAGATAGCCCGCACCGCCTTCCGGCCCGAGCGCAGTCCACTTGCTACACGCCATAGCCGGCACCCGAGCCCGCCGCCCGGATCGGCTGGGATTTCATCGGCAGGCTGCTGTGGGACGTGCATACCAGCCTGAACCCGAAGCGGGCCCGGGCGCGGATCGGCAGGTGGGCGCTGGCCGTGCCCACCATGCCCGAGGCCGACCGGCGGAAGGTCTTCCAGGTCCGGCTGCCTGCCAGCGTCTGGCCCTCCCCCGCCAACGCCGACAGCCGACCTGGCGCACGAATACGAGCGGGTGCTCACCGTCCGGCCGGTGACCGCGGGCATAGGCTTCATGGCCAGCCCGCGTCGGCAGGCCGGACCGGGCGGCTGTGCGCGCCATCGGGCGCGACGTGCTCGACGTGTCGCGCCGGGCGGCGGCGAGGGCCGGGCGGGCCCAGTCCGCGGCGGAAGCTTCGGCCGTGCGGGCCGTTTGGCAGCCCTGACCCGGGCCAGCCGCGGGCCGACCCGATGACGATCCCGGCGATCCCAAGCCCGCCGCAGCCGACCGCCCTCACCCCGGTAACCGCTCAGAACGCTCAGTTCGGTGTGGGACCACCGAGCATGGCCGGTGACCGAAGCGCCACGCATAACGGCGGATCTCGCGCGACGGTCGCGACCAGCGGCTGTCACCATAGGTAACCGCTCTTCCGGAATGCAAGCGACCTTATCCCTGCCGAATCGGTGCGGCTTGATTGCCATGCCGGTTGCCTGGACTGTGGCATGCAGATTGTCTCTTCTGGGCGGCGGCGGCTCATCTTCGGTTGCGACCGGGCGTGGCGGCGCGAAAGCGAGTGCATGTCTTACTGGCCAGGTCATCTGGCGGTCAGATCCTGTGCGGCTGCCTGTGCGGCCAGTTCGGCGCGGGTGGTGATGCCGAGCTTGGCAAAGATGTGAGACAGGTGCACCTTGACGGTGCCGGGGGCGATGAACAGCCGCCGGGCGATGGCATCGTTCCGCAGGCCTTCGCCGACCAGGCGGACGACCTCCAGTTCGGCGGGGGTCAGGCTGGCCCAGCCCGTGGCGGGTCGTTTGCGGCCGCCGCCTTTGCGGGCGGCGTAGGCTACCGCGTCGTCGAGGGTGAGTCCCTGGCCTTCGTCCCATGCCTGCGTGAAGCGGTCTTCGCCGAGGATGTGCCGGGCTTGGCTGGCGGCGCGTGCGGCCGCGTCGCGGTTGGCGGTGAATCCGGGGGCCAGGTACTGCAGCGGCTGCCGGGCCGCGTCGGCGGCGGCCAGCAGGCGTGCCGCGTCGACGAAGCGCTCGCGGGCTGCGGCGAGCACGCCGAGTAGCTCGATGCCGTCGCAGGCGTCTATCCGGTCGCAGCCACGGTGCCATTGCACGGTGGCCTCGCGGACCAGGTGCTCGGCATCGGCGAGTTCGCCCCGGTGCCAGGCCATGATGCCCTCGGCGTAGCGGAGTGCGGCGGCGGTGATCGCCTGGCGGCGGTCCCCGAGCTCCGTCCGCGCCTCGCCGACGGCGGCGACTGCCATAGATTCGTCACTGGCGATGGCGGCCATGCACGCCAGGCCGGCCAGGGCGGCGGGAACGAACATGACGATCGCGACGCGGCGGCCGCCGTCGGCCGCCCGGCGGAGCGCGTCGACGGCGGTCGCGGTGTCACCCCGGGCGGCGGCTAGGCGGGCCTCCGCCAGCGGGCCGCCGAATTCCACCAGCCGGACGGCGCCGCTTCGTCCCGCGGCCCAGCACAACCCGACCTCGGTTTCGGCCGCGTCGAGCTGGCCCACGGTGGCGAACAGCCGGGCCCGCCAGTGGCGCATGGCCGTCTCGGCGAAACGGTCCGGATGCGCCGCGGTCAGGTTCGCGGCTTCGTCGAGCGCGGCCACGGTGGCGGGCTGGATGCCGGCTCCGGCGATCGCGGAGATCGACCAGGCGGTGAGCGCGAGGACGAGCCCTTCCTGGCCCGCCGCCAGCCGGGCGAGCTCGACCGCGAGCCGGCCATGGCGGTCCTGCTCGGCCAGGTCGCCAGCCAGGAAGGCCGCGTGGGCCAGCAGGACCTGGGCCCGCGCCGCGAGCGCCGAATCGGCCGGGCTGGATAGAGCCCGGCTGGCTTCGATTTCGGCGACGATCCGGTCGGCATCGCCTGCGGTCCAGGCCAGGCCGGCCAGCAGGTTGCGGCCCCAGGCTTCAAGCTGCGGTTCGCCGGCTTGCCGGGCATAGGCGATGCCGTCGGCGGCGAGCGGGGCTGCTCGCGGGCTGTCACCCAGGTGGTACGCCGACCAGGCGGCGCCGAGCATCACCCGGGCCTGGATGGCGGGATCCGCTTCGGCGCGGATGCCGGCCGCGGCGGTCAGGAACTGGCCTGCTTCGCTGTACCGGCCGGTGGCGATCCACCAGCGGGCGAGCCGGGCGGCCAGTTCCCGTCCCGCCTCCGGCTCCTGGCCGCCGAGCGCCCAGGACAACGCGGCGCGGATGCTGGCCTGATCGGCGGCAAGCCGGCTGGACCAGTCGGGCTCCTCAGCGCTCGCGAGGGCCGCCTCGGCCGACCCGGCTATCTCCAGCGCCCACCGCAGCAGGCGGGCGTGCACCGCGGTTCCCTCGCCGGAGGCGGCCAGCCGCCCGGCGGCGAACTGGCGCACGGCCTCCAGCAGCGAGTAGCGGATCACCGCGCCGGCCTGGATCTGCACGAGCGACTTGTCGGCCAGGCTGGCCAGCAGTCCGGCGATCGCCTGAGGCGCCAGCGGCTCGCCGTCGGCGACCCGTTCGGCCACCTCGAGCTCGAATCCTCCGCGCAGCACCGACAGCCGGGCCAGCAGGCGCTGTTCGGCGTCACTCAGCAGGTCATAGCTCCAGAACACCAGGGCCTCAAGGGAGCGGTGCCGTCCCGGCCGGGCCGCGCCGCCGGAAAGCAGGCCCGGGTGGCTTTCCAGGCGGGCGGCAAGCTGCACGGGCCCGAGCGTCGGGCACCGGGCCGCGGCTAGCTCGATGGCCAGCGGCATGCCGTCCAGCCGGGAGCACAGTTCGGCGATCGCGGCTGAGTTGCCTTCGGTCAGCGTGAACGCGGGGCTCGCTGCGCGGGCCCGGGTGACGAACAAGCTGCCGGCCTCGGACCCGGCGACCGCACCGGCCGAGCCGTCTTCCGGCAGTTCCAGCGGCGGTACGGGGAAGACGAATTCGCCGGGCACGTCCAGGCGTTCCCTGCTGGTGTTTATGATGCGGACCCGCGGGCACTGCCCGGCCAGCATGACCGCCACCCGGGCGGCCGACGCCAGGACGTGCTCGCAGTTGTCGAGCACAATCAGCAGCTCCCGGTCGGCCAGCGCCCGCACGACGCCTGCCACCGGGTCGGTGGCATCTCGTTCCGGGACTCCCAGCGCCTCGGCGACGCCCGTGGCAACGAGCGCGGGATCGGTGATCCAGGCCAGCTCGACCAGCCGTGCGCCGTCACCGAACCCATCGGCGGCAAGCGCAGCCGCCCGCAGGGCGAGCCGGGTCTTGCCGCACCCGCCAGGACCGGTCAACGTCACCACGCGGGCCGCCCGCAGGCCGTCCAGGACCGCGGCGAGCTGCGGCCCTCGTCCCACCAGCGGGCTCATCTCCGCGGGCAGCCCGAAGTACCACTCGACCCCGCGTTCCGTCACGATCACCCCCGGGCCGGGCATCAAGTATGACCCGCTCGGCCGGGATATACCCCGTCCGGCAGATGCTGACGGCGGCCGGGGAAATGCATGCTTCTTCTCAATGGCGCATAACCCTGATATGAGGAGGAACAATGAGCCACACCCTTGCCCCGGCCGATGTCTCTCACTATTACCAGCGCCTGGCAGAGCTGTCCACGCTGCCGTTCTGGCAGCGTGAGGAGTTCACCGAGCCCGCGGGCCCCGAGCGCGGGCACGTCTGGCACTGGCATGACGTCTATCCCGAGCTCGCCCGGTCCCGTCAATTCGCGGCCGACGCATCCGACTTGCAGCGCCGCGCGCTGATCCTGCGCAATCCTGGGCTCACTGCGCCGGCTGCCGGTGCCACCCCGACGATCGCGGCGGCCTACCAGATGCTCTTCCCCGGCGAGAAGGCCCCTGTCCATGCCCATTCCACCTCCGCCATACGGTTCGGGCTCGCGGGCAGCGGCGCCCGCATGATCATCGACGGGGACCGCGTGCCGATGGAACCGGGCGACCTCATCCTCACGCCCAGCTGGAGCTGGCACGGCCACGTCCATCCCGGCGGCGACGAGCCCGTGGTGTGGATGGACGGCCTCGACGTCCCGTTCGTGCTGGGCCTGCGGGCGGGCTTCATCCGCGACGACCCGTACTCCGGCAACCCGCTGCCCGTCCGGGACACTACGGGAACCGCCGCCGGAACCGCCGGAACCGCAGCGCTGCTCCCGGCCGGCACGCAACGGACAGCACAGCCCGGTCCGCCGCTACCCGTGGGACGAGGCCTACCCGGCCCTCCGGCGGCTGATGGCCCGGTCTCCCGGGCGCAGGACCCTCACCAGCCTGGAGTACCGCAACCCGCTCACCGGCGGCCCCGCCCTGGCCACCCTGGGCTGCCTGCTCGAGGGCCTGCCCGGCGGCGTCCGGACCCGGCCGCGCCGGGAAACCGCCAGCTCGGTCATCGTGGTGGCCCGCGGCACCGGGACGCTCATCTGCGGCGGCCAGACCTTCGCGCTCTTGCCTAACGACGTGGCCGCCGTCCCAGCCTGGACCTGGCATCAGCTGACCGCGAGCGAGGACGAGCTGTCCTGCTCCGGCTCACCGACCGCCCCATCCACGACGCTTTCGGCCTGTTCCAGGCCGAGGAAGAGATGTGACCAGCATGCCAGACAGGATCAGCGTCAACGGGACCGAACTGGAATACCAGCTGCGCGGAACCCGCGCCGGGGAACCCGTCGTCCTCATCCACTGGGGCGTGGCCGCGACATGGGCCGGGCCGCTCCTGGACCAGCCCGCCCTGGCCAGCCGCTACCAGCTGCTCAGCTATCACCGGGCAGGCTTCGCCGGCAGCGGCCCGCTACAAGGCCCGCCCACCATAGCCGCGCACGCCGCCCACTGCCATCAGCTGATGCGCCAGCTCGGCATCACCAGAGCCCACATCGTCGGCCACTCCTCCAGCGTCCCGGTAGCACTCCAGCTCGCGCTGGACGCCCCCGACGCCGTGCACACCCTCACCCTGATGGAGGCCGCCCGGCCCGCCGCGCCCACCGACGCCGAGAGCGGCAGTTCGGCACGGACATCGTCTTGGCCGCTCTCCACCGCTACCACGCGGGCGACAAGGCCGCAGCGGTCGACATCTTCTTCCGCGGCGTCTTGGGACCCGGCTACCGTGCCGCGCTCGACCACGGGCTACCCGGGGCCTTCGAGCAGGCAGTCGCCGACGCCGACGCGTTCTTCACCCAGGAAATGCCCGCCCTCCAGCAGTGGCCGTTCACCGAACACGACGCGCACCGCATCCCGCAGCCAGCGCTCGCCGTCCTGGGGACAGCCAGCCCCGCGATGTTCGCCAAACGGCAGAAGCTGCTGCTGCACTGGCTGCCCAACGCCGAGCCACTCGACCTGCCCGGCCTCACCCACCTCCTGCACGCGCAGGACCCCGCCGCCGTCGCCGACGGACTAACCCGCTTCTTCGCCCGCCACCCGATACCCGAACCACCCTGACCCGCCGCCCGCCTGGCGAAAAGCGACAGAACGCGCTTCTACGTGCCGCGTCGGCTCTTAGCAGCCGGCACTCGCGATCAGGACAGAACGAACGGGTCTGTGCGTAATCAAAGTCAGGGCAAGGACGACAACATTCTGCGCAGATCGGCGGATATCGTGTGTCAAGGATGCCGAGCTTGAACTACAGAGCGTTACAGGGGAAAAGTGGCTCCTCACGCCGGATCGGCCAATTCTGTGCGCACTGCCTTTTTACCTGGCGGTTGTGACGGCAGGTCCCGGCTCAGTTCGATGGCGAGATCACGGCGGCGCTTTCGAGGAGTGCCCGGAACTCGGCGCCGAACCGGGCGAAGGGGGCGCCGTCCACTATGTTGTGGTCGATGGCCAGGGTGAGGTCCAGGACGTCCCGGACCGTGACCTGGCCGTCGACGACGCGCGGGCGCTGGCTCATCCCGCCGACGATGACGTCGAGGGACATCAAGGACAGGGGCGTGAGGCCGAAGCCTGCGCCGTCGGCGAACATGCCCACGGCGGTCACCGCGACGGTGCCGATGCGTTGGCGGGCCGCGACCGACCTGGCCATCACGGCGTTCATGGCCGGCAGCGTGCCCGGGATCCGGGTCGCGGTCGGCGCGGCTCGTTCCAGCAACCTGCCGATGAAGCTGGCCGATGGGTCGCGCTTGACGCGGTGCAGTTCGGCGGTGAGCGCGGGCACTGCGCGGATGTCGGCGTCGCGCAGGACGTGGGGCATGACGACGGGACCTTGCGGGGTGGTGATCTCGACCATGGTGGCCACGTCGACGTAGTGATGGGTCACCAGCTGGCCTCGCCAGTTGCGGTAGGCGTGGACCTCGGGGTGGGCGGCGGCGGCGCGGGCCGCGCTGGCCACCACGAAGGCAGTCAGCGACCAGGGCGGATCGTGACCGGCCAGCAGCCGGTTCGCCGTGGTGACATCGACCTCGGCCAGCCCGTACATCGGCACCCTGCGCCGTCCGGCGCGCATGGCCGCGGTGACTATCCTCCGGTTGGACGGAAAGGACCGCACCTGCACCCGGCGCGGACGTTCAACCGCCATCACTACAGTCTGACAGCTCACGCTTGCGCGCGGACGCGGGCGCGCAGGTTGCGGAACTGGGGGGTCTGCATGATGAAGTGCAGCGGCTGGAGCAGCACCAGGCCGACCACCCCCCATGAGCGGTAGCGCGCGGCTCTGGCTGCGGGTGCAGGCCACCGGGCGGGAAGCGTTGCCGAGCCGTGCTCACGGAGCGCTGCCTCGCGCCCCGGCCCGGCTTCGCCAGCACCGTGACACGGTCCGGTACTGCGGGACCCTGGTCAGCTGGCTGCTCCGGGAACGCCCACCGGACGAACTGTACCTGCTTGTCGTCCCGGTCGTGCCCGGCCGCGGCAAGCGGCTGCTCGCCGAGCCCCGGGTGACAAGGTGCCGCTGAAGCTCGCCGCCTCGGCGGCCTTCCAGACCGGCGTGCCCAACCTCGCCTACGCCAGCGCATGACCCCTGGCAGTTCCAGGCTCCGCCCAGTGATGGGCCCGCCGGCGGATCGGACATCACCCACGATAGTGCGCGCGTCGGCGGCCCGGTCACCAAAGGACCACCCGGGCCGGGCCAGCCTGTGTGATCCGGCTATGCCCGCAAACCTATGCCGAGCTTCGTCATGCCCCACGGCCAGCACCCTGACCGGTCCCGGCCAGGGCGCCTGGCCGCCATACCTGTTCTTTTCAGGGTGCGTGGCACAGCCGGCAGATCGCTTGCTGCGGCGCTATCTGGTAACCGCTCCCACGTTGAGCGAGGCCGGCCCGTGCGGACGCGAGCAGGTACCGAAGGGGAACGGGACCAGCTTGGACCTGGTCTGGTTCGGCGGAAAAACGCGAAGGCCGGCCGCGGTAACCGGGCGGCACGCCGACCGCGAGAAGACTCCGGTGTCCACAATTCCGAGCACGGCAATGGCGGTCTTGCCATTCGCCAGCGTCACAAGATGCGGCGTCGGCGGCCTGCGGAACACAGCTCTCGGTCCGACCTGATGGCCGGCGAGGTTGACGGCGAACAGGAACGGAAAGCCGTTCAGCGTGCAGGCGTGCCCGGAAAGGTTGGTGAAGTGCAGCTCGTAGAAGGTGGTGCCTGCTGCGCCGTTGCCGGTGGTGTCCAGCCAGATAACAAGACCGGGAGTCTGGCACAGAGGCGTGATGCCGTTAGCGTATGGCCGAGCCGGTGATCCGGCGCTAGCCCTGGCGATCGCGGGCGCGAGGATGAAAGCGCCGACGACGGCAGCAACGGCGGTGATCCGGCGCGCATTGTGCGTGAAGCGTTTCATGGGTGAACCCCCCTACCTGGGATGACCGGGGACTCCGGCCACCGGACACCAGTATGGCGGGCGAATAGCTGGCGGGCCAGATAGGCCAGCTGACCTGGCGGTAAGGAGACGGCAGGGCCGCATATGCATGCGCCGCCGACGGGCCGCCCGGGGTGCCATTCCGCGTTCCACGAACGAATGAGGCTGTTGTGAGGTAGTCAGGCCGCCCGCGGTCACCGCCAGCACGGGACACGGCCCGCCGCCAGCCGATCCGCCGCCACCGCCGGGACGGCCGGCCACATCGTAAGCGTTCGCTCGTCGCGCCGGCGGCAACCGCGCCGCTGCGCCGGATAGCGGCGCCGGAGTATGCTCCGCAGACCCGGGAAAGGCCGGCCGTTCACAAGGCTCGCTTTGCCGACGCACTGCTCGTCCGCGTTGGACGCTCCACGCGGAGCGTGGTCGACGCAGCAGTGACAGCCGCCCGCAGTGCCGCCGATCTGTACTGGACCAGTCCCCTTGGTCCGGTCTGCTTAAGGCGCGCAGAACAGCATTTTCTGCACCATGAAGGTCCCAGCTGCCTGAAAGGGGTCAATGAGCCGCTCTCTTCCGATCCCCTCTGTAATGGTTCCGCAAGGCAGCCGAACCGTGCGCTGCCTCCTATGTGTCTTTAGGGAATGCCCGTGGTGGGAGGAGCGGCGGTCCGGGCGGGCAGTCAGCGCAGTTCGACCTGTGCCTCCACCGGATTGCCCGTCCATTGCACTCTCGTCCACCAGGGATCGCATGCGACGACCAGTATCGTTGCCACGCATCCGAAGGCCGGGATCGAGGGAAGCTGGTCAGACATTATCCAGATCAAGTCGGCCCAAGACGCACATCATCAATGGCCCACCATCATCCATAAGCGCGGCGACATTTTAACTGACGCTAACCTATTCATTACGCACTGCAGCTATGCAAAGGCGAATTAACAGGTGATGGCATTATTTTCACACCGGATCTTCGAAGGTGCGTCCTCCGCAACGCACAGTCATGGCTAAGGAACGCTCCGCTGAGTCCTCATCCAGTCATGCAAAGCTACGACTGCTTCCGGTGCCATCTCTCCGAGTGCAGGTACGACGTTCCACCAGGCAGTGGTGAGGAGTGCTTGGGCCAAGAGGCTGCGCATGCGCCGTTCCGTCTCAGAATTGTCACCTAGTACTGAAAGTTGCGTCCGGGTGACGTCAACTAGAGTTACCGCTCGGACCCTCACGTCCATAATACGGAGTGCAGTTTCAAGCGCATCCGCCAGAAGGCGTTCGGCTTGCCCCCTCTCAGTGCTTGCGATCGTCTGTGCAATGTCGGCGAGCGCCAGGCATCGGCAGGCCGCGTTAGGGATCGCATGGGCTATACGATTGCCCTCCTTCCACTGACCCGTGCGCGCCGCGTATCCCGCGATCTCCTTCAAAGCCCGTGAATGTTCGAAAAGAAACAGGTGCGAGTTAGCCAGGTGTTCGGCGCGTTTCCATTGACCGGCTGCCGCGATAGCACTCAGGATGATCACAAAGTCGTCATCAGTGAGGTCTTCGGCAAAAGCATCGATGTCGTTCGACAGTTCAGCTGCGTAGCCCGGATGGCTATCGGCGAGAGCTAGGACCACCTCCGCAAGTGAGCGCCCCCGGGCCGCGAGCCACGAGTGATCGGAGGCCCTCCGACCGGCCTCCGTGGCTAGCTCAGTGGCAACCTCGGGTTGACTTGTGGCCAGCGTGCTTGCGATGGCAGCCAGCGCGCCAGGAATCATCTCGGAATTGGTGATGGTCCGAGCGATCTGCAGCGCATGGTCTAGTTGACTAGCCTCCGCTAGGGCTTTCGCGAGCGCGATCAGTGTGCGTGTTTGGTATCCCGAAGATGGCATGACTGCGGCTACCTGCTCGGCGAGGTCTAGGCGGCGCGCTGCTATCAGTCCTTTTGCAAGCACTTCAGAGTCATAATAAGACCAGCGGAAGGCTGCTGCCATACGTGCGACGTGCTCTGCCTCTTTAGCAAGGTCGGCCGCATCAGCGGGATGGGTTCTGGCGAGCTCCGCAGCGGTAGGTTATCTTTCCCCGCAGGGATTTTGAATTTCGAGTCAAGTTGCGCCGTGT
>Ga0208324_1000434_pt1 | contig 19110 bp, 25 predicted proteins | sample Sb_taG_2_FD_187707 | JGI IMG/M metagenome (GOLD analysis project Ga0208324, IMG submission 187707) | Peat soil microbial communities from Weissenstadt, Germany - Sb_50d_5_LS metaG (SPAdes) (version 2) | ecosystem: Environmental > Terrestrial > Soil > Wetlands > Peat | place: Germany... | reverse complement strand
CGGTTGCGCATCTCAAGACCTGGAAGATCCTTTTCACCGATTATCGACGGCCGCTCAACACGTTTCTAGATTCCTTCCGCGCAGCCATCGGCCTATATTTCTTCGAGTTGAGTTTTCAATAATCCTCGTGGTTGACCTCGGGATGGCCCGGCGTCCGGGACCCCCACGTGCGCAGCGCCTGCAGATCGGAGAGCTCCAGGCCATAGCCGGAGAGGAAGAGCTGGATGTACAGGGTGAGGCTCGAGTGCCCCATCGACAGAACGAAACGGTCACGGCCGACCCAGTTCGGATCGCCCGGGTCGTGACGCAGCCACTTCTGGAACAGCAGATAGGCCGTGGGACCCACGCTCATCGCGGTGCCAGGGTGGCCGCTCCCGGCCTTCTGCACAGCGTCCATCGCCAGCACCCGCACGGTGTCGATCGCACGGCGATCGAGCTCGCACATCCCCTTAGGCAGGGTCGGGCGCGGCTGGGAAGGGTTGCCGGTGGGCGCATCGCTCGCGGCCTCAGCCGGCGCCTCGGGACGGGTGCTCCTCGTCCCGGCATCCGGGTCTGTCTCGTTGGCGGTCATCGGTTGCGGTGCTCCCTTGGGCTATGGCCGTGGACGCTTCCGCCGCACGGCCGGATCCGGCCGAAGGCTCGGCGGTGGCAGTGGCGTCAGGCGAGCGGGGTGTCGTCCAGTGCCTTCGCGAGGTCGCCGGGGGTGTCGTAGATGGCGATGGCGCCAGCCTTCTGGAGTTCATCGTCCCCAAAGCCGCCGGAGCGGACGACGATCGCCGGCATCCCGGCCTTTTTCGCCGCCTCGACGTCCCACACCGAGTCGCCGATCATCACGCTCGATGCGTCAGGCGGCGCGCCCAGCTTTTTCAGCGCCACCTGCAGCAGGTCCGGTGCCGGCTTGGACGCCTCGACCTCGGCGCTGCTAGTCCAGTCGTCGACGATGCCGCGGGCGTCCAGCTTATCCAGGAAGACGTCCACGTGGCGCTGCTGACCGGAGCTGGCCAGCACGAGCCGGTGACCACGTTCCTTGATGGCTACGAGCAGATCGCGGGCACCGGGCAACGGCGCCATCTCCTCAAGCAGCGCGTCGACCTCCTTACCCTGCTGCTCCCGGGCCTGATCACCCACCCGGCGCTCCAGGTCCTCACCCCCAACAGCTGTGAGTACCTGGTCCCCGCCCATGCCAATCAGCCGGTGCAGCCGCCACACCGGATAGATCTCGCCCACCGAGCGCAATGCCCGGTACCAGGCGAGCGCATGCTGGTAGTTGGAATCGATGAGCGTCCCGTCAATGTCGAGGACGGCAATGGTGGAGTCAGTCACGCCGGGCCGCTACCCGCCATGCCCGTGCCCAACCGCACAGTCTCAGAGCTCTCGTGCCTCGTCCACGATCACCTGCCCGAACGTCCAGGTGGGGTCGGAGGCGGCACCCTCGGCCATGGTCTGATGGTCCGGGGTCTCACGGCCGCCGTCCAGTTCCCCGGCGTCCAGCAGATCGGCGACGCTGAGCACCTCGCCGCTGAGATCGCGGGAGCCCGACGGTGAGTCAAGCCGCGGACACGGGCTCGTGCCTGATGGTTCCGCTGATTACCGGCGGGGAGGTGACCGGGTGCTGGCGGTCACCTGGTCCGGGGGGCGGCCAGCTGAGCGCCGACGAGGAGTCGGTGCTGGCCACTGGCGGGGCGGGTCGCCCAGACCAGCGAGGCGATCATCTTGTCCTCATTGGCCGAGATCACCGCCGGCATCTGGCCGCTAAGGCCGGGCTTAGCTTGCTGTCAGGGCAATGGCCTGCGGTTCCTGACCTCAGGTTGCCGGAGGCCGAATCGTAGGTGAGGGTGAACCGGTACTCGCGCAGGTTTCTGCATCCAGAGGAGGTACGCATGCTCAGGCAGGTTTCGGTTAGCGGGGTGCGGGGAGAGCCATCGTCTATCGCGCCGGGCAGGCAGATTGTCCGGCCCCGCGCCATCCAGCCCCGTGAGTCACGGCAGTACCAAAGGAGCCTATCCAGGTGTTTCTCTTCTTCTCCAGCCGTCTTGGCTGCCTAGGCTCCCTGACCGTATCGGTCATCTTGACTCTCATCTTGCTGGCCGTCTTTCATGTGCTCCGAGCAGGAACCTCACCGGGTCACAGCCACGCCGAGCAAGCACACGCTGACCAGCCACGCGCCCGCCGCAAGTATTGCCGAAGCGGCGCAGATCCGTTCGGCGAGCCGGGTTCTCGCCCGCTGGTACCGCCAGCGGGCGCGACTCACCGCAACCAATGGAATTTGACCTAATCAGCAACCTATAACGAACCACTGCTGGAGTACTACGTTCCGCTCCCCAGATGCCCGTCAGGCGCCTGGACCTCGGGCTGGGCCTGGGTATTGCGGATCTGCCCGTCGTAGTTGAAGACGCGATGGTTTTTTGCCGCGCCGCCTAGCCGGCCGCGGTGTTCTAACGGAACAGATGGTCTGGGGCGGAAGGCGGTCACTGGGAGGCCTCAAGGACGGCCGTCAGGCAGCGGGGCAGACGGCGGCTAGGCAGTGCTGGTGCCCAGCTCGTTCGGCAGCTTGGGTCCGAACGGGCGGGGTTCATGCTCCCGCGGACGCCTCCGCGGCGCCGTGGCTCCCGGCTCGGCCAGGCCGCCCGCACCATCATCTGTCATCACGCGTCACCGGCCCGCTGCGCGCCTTGCGGCGCACAGGCAGCTCACCTGGCTCTTCTGCAGGTCATTTTCGGAACTACCAACGCTGCTGCCGGCGAGGCCGGCACCCAGGCTTACAGGATCGGCTGTCCGCCGGTGACGGCGACCCGGGCGCCGGGCACATAGCTGGCCTCGTCGGAGGCCAGGAAGACGTAGGCGAGGGCGACTTCGGCGGGCTGGCCGGCCCGGCCGAGGGGAACCTGCTGGCCGACGCTTTCGACCCGCTCGGCCGGCATGGTGGCCGGGATCAGCGGGGTCCAGATGGGCCCGGGGGCGACGCTGTTGGCCCGGATGCCCTTGTCGGCCAGCAGCCGGGCCAAGCCGGCCATGACGTTCGCGACGCCTCGTAGCGGCCCTGCCAGTCGGCGTGTGCGGCGCTGCCCCGGACGGCCACTTCGCGGGCATGCCGGAGCAGCGGCTCCTCCACAGTGAAGAACTGCCCGGGGTCGAAGCCTGGGCAGAAGGACGTTTCCGCTGAGCTGGCGCCGGTAGGTGTTCTGTATGACGACTCGCCCTCATGCTGTGGATGTACGGCGCCGGGCCGGCTGGCTGCCGGAAGGCCAGGACGACTTGGAGTCATGGCTCGCCGGGCACCGTGAACGGGTCGAAGCGAGGGGCGAGCAGGTGGTCCTCCATCCCGTGCTGACGGAGTTCCAGGAGCTGATCGACACCGATCCGGTGGTGCGCATGTACCTCGATCAGATGATCGCTCAGGTGCCGGGCACCAAGCCATACCGCAAGCGGCATCTGGAGAGCGTGGAGCAGATGCTGCGCATGATCAATGAGGTGCTGACCATGGCGCCTGAGTTCGGCGAGAGCCCGATGGTGGCCACGCCGCTCGCCGCGATCCTGGACTGGGCGATGGGGACGCCGGCCGGGTTCGCCGCTTTCCGCGACCCGCGGGTCAACGCGATGCTTAAGAAGATCCTGGGCGCCTGGTGCGAGTTCCTCAGTAGCGGCACCTCGCTTTACGTGCTCAACGATTCGCCGTCCGGCTGGACAAGCGCCAAGGCCCGGCGCACGGTCGGCATGGACCAGTACCAGCACGACCCGCAGGACGAGCACTGGGGCTTTGCCTCGTGGAACGACTTCTTCACCCGGCGGTTCAAGGACGGTCAGCGCCCGGTGGCCTCCCCCGATGACGACACGGTGATCGTCAGCGCCTGCGAGTCCACGCCGTACGGCATCAGCACCGACGTCAAGCGCCAGGACCGCTTCTGGATCAAGAGCCAGCCGTATTCGCTCCAGGACCTGCTGGCCCATGACGATTCGGTCGGTCAGTTCGCCGGCGGGACCGTCTATCAGGCCTTTTTGAGCGCGACTAACTACCACCGCTGGCACAGCCCGGTGGCCGGGACGATCGTGCGGGCGTTCGTCCGGGAGGGCACCTACTACTCAGAGGCCGACTCCGAAGGCGCCGACGCGGTCGAGCCCACGAACTCCTAGTCCTACCTCGCCCACGTCGCGGCCCGGGCGGTCATCCTCATCCAGGCCGACAACCCCGTCATCGGCCTGATGGCGTTCGTGCCGGTCGGCATCGTGGAGGTTTCCTCCTGCATGATCGGCCCGGACCTGACGCCCGGCTACCACGTCAGCAAGGGTGAAGAACTCGGTTACTTCCAGTACGGCGGCTCGACTCACTGCCTCGTCTTCCGTCCGGGCGCGATCGCCGAGTTCGCCCTCGCGGCGATTCCCCAGCCACACGACCCCAACGCGCCGCTGGTGCCCGTCCGCTCCAAGCTCGCCACCGCCAGCACAGCCGTCTGAGGCGCGCAGGATGAGCAGGCCGATCAGCCAGAGTCACCCCCGCCGCCCTCCAACCCGCGGGATAGCCGGCGGAACCACGACGCGACGCCTGGCCGGCTAACGGTGACCCAAGCTGGCGATCAGCAGGCCCGGACGGCTACCCGACATGGGGCGGATCCGTCATCAGATCACAGGGCTCATCTCCCTCACTCGCCCCGATTGACCATCCCCAACCGGGACGGCCGAGTGCCTTATGACCGTGACCGCGCCGGGCACCCCAGTGACTGCCGAAGCGTTCGTGATCGCGACGGGGACCAGCCGCGGCGGGTCTCTGGCGCGCTGACCGTGAGCGACCGTAACTGTCTGCGGTAGCTCGTCCGTGCGGGCACGCCCTGGCCACCAGGTCCTGGCAGGTCTCGTCCGCCGACAGAGCCCTGGCTTTGCAGACTATGGCGGCTCAGCGCGGCGTCGCCTGGACCTGACCCGCTGCGTTTGTGCCCCGGATCGCCGGGTAGCAGTCAGTGTCCGAAGGCGGGCCGAGAGCACCACTACATGGGGAAACGATGGGAGACGATCGTGGCGAATGAGTCTGGACCTAAGGCCGGCGTCGAAGGCGTCGCGGAAGACGTGAAGGGCCGAGCCAAGGAGGCGGTCGGGGCCGTCACCGGGAACGAGTCGGTGAAGCAAGAAGGCCAGGCCCAGCAGGACAAGGCCGCCGCGCAGCGTGATGTGGCTGCCAAGGAGGCTGAGGCGGAGAAGGCCCGAGCGAAGGCGAGCGCGGCTGAGGCAGAGCAGCGGTCGCATCAGTAGAGCCTGAGCTGAGCAAGAGGCTCTCGGATCCCGCCCAGGACCGGGAGCTTCTCGCTACAGCCAGCGCACGCTAAAAGGGCGGTTGGTCATCTGGAGTTCCTCGAAACGGGGAGATTGGGCGGGCACCACTATCCTGGCCGATCACTGGTCTCCTCGGGGACGGAGATCTTTCCGCGTATTTTCCAGTGTCGGCGGCGCATGAATACTGACCCCGGCATGGCACTCGTCCGTCCGCCGCTGAGTGACCCATCCTTGAAAGTACTCTCTTCTGTGACCGCCACTATCCTCAAGGTCTTCACTACATCCGCTCATCTGCACAATGAGCTCGCCTGCGGGGCTCTCCCATGACCCGGGCCGCGATGATACGGATCGCGCGCGATGGCCACAGTCAGCATGCGCTACGCAGCGTGAGGGCCCCCTCGTGTTGATCCTCACCGCGGCGATGACCACGATCATGCCAGCACCCACGCCGTGGTTAAGGACCGGCGGTGAGGGTAACGGGCGCTGGTGACCGTTGCCGCGACGCTCCTGGATGGTCGTTACTCGCTTGATGAACAAATCGGCGCCGGGGGATTCTGCGAGGTATGGCGGGCCACCGATACTGTCCTGACCCGGCCGGTCGCTGTCAAGGTACTGCACGCCGTTTATGCCCATCAGCCCGATGCCCAGGCCCGGTTCAAGGCCGAGGCGCAGCACGCCGGAGCCCTGTTCCACCAGAACATCGCGCGTGTCTACGACTACGGTGAACCGGCCCGGGGGCGCGCCTACCTGGTGATGGAACTGATAGAGGGGCCTTCCCTGGCTAGTGTGCTGGCCGGCGGTCCCCGCGATGCCGCGCAGACCATGGACATCGTCGCCCAGGTCGCGGCCGGCCTGGGCGAAGCGCACAGCGCGGGGCTGATTCACCGCGATATTAAGCCAGCGAACATCTTGTTCACCTCTGAAGGCACCGCGCGGATCACGGACTTCGGCATCGCGTACGCGGTCGGCTCGATTCCCCTCACGGTCACCGGGACGGTGATGGGGACGCCAGGCTATATCGCCCCGGAGCGGGTCGCTGGAGCCCAGGCCGGGCCGGCGAGCGACCTGTACGCCCTGGGCATCGTGGCCTACGAATGCCTGGCTGGGCGCGGCCCTTCTCGGGGTCGCCGCTGGAGGTGGCGATCGCGCACCGCGACTACCCGCTGCCGCCCTTGCCCGCCTGGGTGCCGACCGAGGTGGTCGCCTTCGTAGTGATGCTGACCGCGAAGGATCCGGCCTGGCGGTCGGCCACCGCCGGCGAGGTCGCGGACCAGTCGCGGCGGCTGCGAGACGACCTCGTCTCGGGCGCGATCGGCCCGCGGCCGGTCTACGCCGACGCGCGGCTGACGATAACCGATGCGCCGGTGAGCCAGGCCCGTGGCGCCGTCCGGTCTCGGACGCGCACCGGCCGGTCCCATCCTCAGCGGACCCTGGGCGCCGCCGCTGTCGCCGCGCTCGCCGCGCTCACCTGCCTGGTGCTGCTCACCGTCACCGGGTTGGCGTCCTCCTCACATCCGGACGCCCCGCCGTCCTCCGGGCCGTCGGCGACGCCGTCGATGGCCAAGTCGCCGTCAACGGCATCCCCGCTGGCAGCCCAACCCGCTGGCCAGCAGCCTTCCGCCCCCCGAACGCCAGTACCGGCGCCGTCGCAGCGGTCAGGCACACCCCCGCCCGGCACCCCGCCGGCCAGCCAGGCCTGCCCCGCCGCGGGAACCGCCCCCGCCCCGGAGACGGCCCCGGTCCTGGCAACACCCCTGGCCCCGGGAACGGTCCGGGACACGGCCCAGGGAACAGCCAGGTTACACTCGCGGCCGCAGCAACAGCGGAGTTGCCGGCTGGCCAGTGGTGCCGGCCGGTCACGGAATAGACGATGGCGGGCCGTTTCATCGGGCTGGTCCCGGGCAAGGCAATGCTGCTGTGCGTCCCGGGCAGGCCCGGGGAACGCTAGAACCGAGGCCGACCGGCCTGGTGCGCGTGGTCAGGTGAGGACCAGCGATTTCCCGGAGGTATCGCATGACTAGTCCTGATACACCCCGGCACGTCGAGATCAAAGATGGTGATCAAACGGTCGCCGCGGCCGAGGTGACAACATCCAGCCCAGCCGGCGGAACCGCCCGGGCATCGCTGACTGCGACGTCCGGGCATGTTCCCCCGGGCGGGCGGGCGGACCTGGTCGATGCCGTCATGGACCTGCCCGAGGTGCAGGCGAGCGCACACCTGGAAGCCGCTGTTCCGCTCGGCGATAGTGAATCGCTGGAGCGGCTGAGGGAGCGGACCGAAGACACGGTCACCCGTCCGGCCGGCTCGACCGCGCTGGTGGACGCGGACATACCCTCGGCAAGCCAGCCCGGATCCGGTCAGGGACCTGGCGGCGAAACGCCCGGCTCGTGATATCACCGCCCCCTGTCCGCCGCAGCCGCCATGACCTGGCGCCAGGCGGCCAGGTTACCTGCAGGTCCGGAGGCCGGCAGAAGCAGTGCTGAGCAGGATCGGCACATCGGGGTGGAGCTATGACCACTGGCACCCTGAACTGTATGCTCCGGGGCTTGCGGCCCGTGACCGGCTAGCCCGCTACGCGGCTGCGTTCGGCACGGCTGAGCTGAACAGCAGCTTCTACCGCTGGCCCCGGCCGGCGGCGTTCGGCAGCTGGCGGCACAGGCTGCCTGATGGCTTCCGCCTGTCGGTCAAGGCACCGCGGGGCCTTACCCACGGGCGCCGGCTCTACGCGCCGGAGACGTGGCTGCGGCGCATCGCGGCGGGCTGGCACGAGCTGGGTGACAAGCGCGCCGTGCTGCTGGTCCAGCTCGCGCCGTCGCACCCGCGCGATGACGCCCGGCTCGCCCATTTCCTGGGGCTCGTCCCAGGCTGGATCCGGGTCACGGTGGAGTTCCGGCATCGCAGCTGGCACTGCGAGGAAATCTTTGCGCTGCTGAAAGCGCACGGTACCGCTTATTGCGTGATGAGCGGCGCGGACCTTCCGTGCATACTGCGAGCCACTACAGACTTTGTCTACGTGCGGATGCACGGCCCCGATCATCATCACTTGTACGCAGGGTCCTACCCGGACACCGACCTGATGTGGTGGGCTGACCGGATCCGGGAATGGAACGCAGCCGGGCAAGAAGTGTTCGTCTACTTCAATAACGACGGCAACGCCAATGCCGTGCGGAATGCCCGCACCCTCCGGCTCCTGCTCGACCAGTAGCCCCGGAGCCGGCGCGGTGAGTCACGCATAGCTTCTCCCAGGTCGACCCGTCCAGGCCAGGTTCCAAGGAGCCGGGACGGTAGTTTCGCGTCCACGTCGCCTCCGTCCGATCTGCCGTGACCTGCCCGCACCTGCCCGTGGCGGACGATGTCATGCCTGGTCACACCCGGATTCTGGTCGGCTGGCGTTATGAATCATCATGTGGTCTGTGCGGGGCTGGCGGGTGCCGTAGCCGGAGGCCGGCTTGCTCTTCGAGCAGCGCGATGCCCAGCAGTCCCCGTCCGCCGGCCCGTACTGGCGCAGGGCCTGCCGGTAGAGGTCGGCCACCGACTCGGAGACCTGGAAGGGGAGGCGGTGACCGCGGGCCAGCTCGGTCACGATCTGGAGTTCCTCGTAGCAGCGGTCCAGACCGAAGCTGCGCATGAAGTCGCAGGTTGATCAACGGCTTGGTGGTGTACCCCGCGCCGTATCCGCCGACATGGCGGACCCGGCCGGGGCTGCCCAGGATCTCCAGCAGGTCCCGGTACCGCGCGACGACCTCGGCTTCCCCGCCGACCAGGAGCTGCAGGCTACCCTGCCGCGCGGCGGCCACGCCGCCCCCGGTCCGGGCCAGGTACACCGTGGCCCGCCAGCGGGCGCGGCCACCCGGCTTTCGCCGTCGCCGTCCTTGCTCACGCGATCTCCCCCGGGTCCTGGTCGTCCAGTAGTCGCAGGTCAGCCGGTACCGCGTCCGGTCACGGCGTCGCGCGCCTTGTCCGCCACGGCCGCGGCCGGGCCGGCGGTCTTGAGTACGCCGGGCGAGGCGGGCGTGTGCGGGTGCGGCCGGGTGGGCGCGGTCTTCTTGCCTTCGGTGATCTTGCGGCCGAGTTCGGCGGCCTCATCGGCGGGCAGCACCGGCCGCAGCCCGGGCCAGACCTGGGTCTCCTCGAACTCGATGTGCTCCCGGGCCGCCCCGGTGAACTCCGCCAGGAGCTTGTCGAACTCCGGGTCACTGGCCTCGAGCTTGTCCAGCTTAGCCAAGACCTCCTTGGCTTCCTGCTCTTGCCCGGTCGCCTCGTCGGCCAGCGTGTTCCCGGCCGCGTGGTGCTCGCGCACGGCCGGCCAGAAGTACATCTCTTCGAGGGCCTCGTGCTTGGACTCCTCGATGATTAGCTGCTCGGTCATCTTCTTGCGCCGCGCGAGCTGGTCCTGGCTCGCCCCGGTGGCCTGGGCCGGGCCCTGTTCCAGCTCGGCCAGCAGGCCCTTGACGTCCTGGTGGTCCTGGGCCAGCACGGAAAACACGTCTGCCATTGGTTCTCCTCGATCATCGGCAAGATGGCACCTTCCCCTGCCCCTCCGGGCCCCGATTAACCGTCCCGCCGTCGCCGGCACAGAAGAGCCCCGGCCAGGTATGGCTGCCAGCCATACCTGGCTGTAATCTTCGCGGGCGTGCTCAGCCCGCTTTCTTTGCTCACGGTCTGATGCGAGGGTCTGTCATGGACGAGAATGGCCTGGAGCTGTACCGGTGACGTCACGGCCCACCTCATCTGATGTTGTCCAGACCCCGCGTCCCGCCTGAGAAGCGATGGGTGTTAATGCTCGGCGACAACGTAGACGGGTGACCGTATGTCCTCTTTTGAGGTGGTCAGCGGCGTGCCGGTAGGGGCGGCGCCGCAGGAGATCGACATCACCAACGCTGAGGCGCTGCGGTCTGTCCTGCTGGAGGCAGCCGCGCACGGGCACGGGACGCTCGTGGCGGACATGACCGTGACCCGGTTTTGTGATTCGTCGGGGATGCATACCCTGCTGGCGGCGCACAAGCGTATCCAAGCTGAAGGCGGTGAGCTGCTGCTGGTCATCCCCGACATGCCCCCCTCCGCGTTTTCCAGCTCACCGGCCTTGACCGGGTGATCCCTAGCGTCACGAGCCTGGACCAGGCCCTCACGCAAACGTCCGCCGCCAGACCAGGCGCCTGCCTGGCGAGTTGACGGCGTACCTGATAGCAGCCACGGGAACGGGCTCGTCGCGCCGCACGGGCACTAGCGGACTTGCTGAAGCCTGCTGATCGCGCGACGCCTGCGCGGTATGGCCCGGCGTGCGCCGCGCGGGCCTTCGAAGGCCAAGTGGCGGCGCTGGCACCGGGCCGGCATCCGGCGGTACGGCGGTCCAGGGTCCCGGGTGGTGAAGTGGTACAGGTGGGCGCCGACGTCGCCGATGCCGCCCGGGGCGATCACGGCGCTGAGAAGCTGCTTCGTCTGTAGTAACGGGTCAGCGTCCTGCCTTGCGGCGTTCTGCCTTACGGGCGGCCCGCCGGGATACGGCGGTGACCGTAGAGTCAGCCTGGTGCAGCGCCTTCGCTGTCCGGGTGGACGGGTCACGGCGCTCGGCGGCCCGCGCCAGGCGATGCACGAGCGCCCGGGCCAGCGGCAGGGCGATAGCGAGCAGCAGCCATATCCGCAGGCGCCTGGAGAAAAATGCCCACATGTTCAGGGTCCCTTCGTCGTCCCCGCGAGGTGCTCTGGCTACCCGCCCTGTCCCGGGCTAACCTCGTCCCGAGCCGCCCTGCTACTCCAGTCGCACATGGTGACCCGGGTGGGTGAGCACCGTGCCGGCCTTCCACAATGGCTTCGCAGGATGCCGCGAAGGTGTGCCCTGGATCGATTTGCGGCACTTTCGCGGCAAGCGTCAGGCTGGGCCATGCCGGAGCCGGAGTCCGGCCTCTTCCTCCAGGAGGGCTACCGCCAGGAGCTCTCCGTCGACTGGCCTGAAGCGGCGAAGTGCCCGCTGGTAGGTTCGCTCGACGACCTGGGGCTGCGCACCGGCCGGTGATCGGGTCGCCAGGCGGCGACCTCCAGTAGATATCAGCGGGATTCCGCCAGGTTGTCGTGGAGGGCGGTGCCTCACCGGGCCGGGTGCTTCCCGGGTCGCCGCCGCATCCGCAGGGCAGCCAGGGTGAGAGCGCCGAGGAATACGACGACGCCGATGATCAGCAGATACAGCAGGCCCTTGGCGGCCACGCCGACGATGCCCAGGACGATCGCTGCGATGACGAGCAGCAGGAACAGTGCAATCATGGATCCTCCGTTCAGGCCGGTTCAGCGCCGGGCCAGGCGTCGCTCGCCGCCGGCGCCGGCCTGGTAGGTCAGGCCGTAATGCCGGAAGATCGCTTCCTCATCGCCAGCCGGAAGCTCGCCGTCGGTGTCGATCGAGGGGGCGTCCTTCACTAGCTTCCTGTCGAAGCTGACCCTGACGTACCCGGGACCGACTACCGCCTGGTCCAGCGGCACGAACGTGAGCCGGTGCCGGGTAGGCATCCCGACCGTGACGGTAGCGAACGCTGGCTGGTCGGTGCTGGTGTCGACGTAGACAGCCTCCAGCTCGCCGATCTTGCGGCCGTCGGCGTCCACCACGTCGTGGCCCCGCCACTCCCGGATATCCGTAGCCTCGAACATACGCATCCTTCTTTCTTTCCTTGACCCAGCGCTTGTTCGTGGCCGTCCCGCAGCCCGCGGGCGCCAATCGCCGTGCTTACAGCCGGTGTCCGTCCGGCCCTTCTTGCTCTTCCTGCGAGTCTGGTCCCCGGCTGGGACCCCGTGCAGGTCGGCCGGACATGCTCGATGTCGGATGACCGGGTCGGCGCTGGGCGAGGACCGTACCGAGTCGACCCGCAACTGCGCGGCCAGTTCCGGGACCCTGTCGAGACTGGTCCTAGCGGCAGATTCGGTCGATCTGGTACTGGGAGACAGGAAGTACGTTTACGTATCGTGATCGGCAACGCTGACCGCTCCGGGCATCCGCCCGTGCCGTCCAGGGCCCCTTGCGCGGCCAGCGTCGCGTCTGCGTCGATCACCGGAGCCCCGGTAGCCGGCCGTGGCCTCCAGAACGGCCAGGGCGCTGCTGATCAGTCCGCCCGCGCTGAGCGACGAGGACACGGCCAGCTGCGCAGCCCTAGCCGCGTTCCCGGTGGCCGCCAGGGTCGAGGCGGCAGTCAGCGGCGCGGCGCTCTCGGCCGCCCGAGCCGCAGCCAGGCTGCTCGCCACGGCGAGGATGACCGGCCGGCCGCGCCGTTGCCGACCGTGCCCTGCGAGCCGAAAGCGTCGCCGTTGAGGCCCGCGCCAGCACCCCCGCCCGCCGGCGGTCCCGGCGCCACCGCCGACATCGCCTGTCGCGCCGTTGCCGTCGGCTGCGCTTGTCCCGCCCGAGCTGCCGCCGCCACCGCCAGTGGTGGCCGTGAAGCTGCTGCCTCCGCCGTTGAGGTGCGTGCCGTTCGTCGAGCCGGTTCCTGCGGTACCACCCGTTACCGTGAAGGTCTGATCCGGGTCGGCGGCGTCGCCGCCCGCGGTGGCGATGACCGGGACTCCGCCGCCGGTCACGATGGTGGCGTGGCCGGACCCGCCGGGCCGATCGTGAATGGTCAAGGTTGAACCGGGCGTGACGAACAGGGAGTTCTCGGCCGCGTACTCGCCGCCGCCACCGCCTCCGGTGAGGCCCAGGTCGGGACCCGGCAGCGGCGTTGCCGACTTCTCCCCAGGCCTGGCATTGCAAGTTGCCGACGTCGTTAGGGACGGTGAACGTTCCGGACGTGCTGAACGTCTGGCTCGGCACCCGCGCCCCGCCCTGGTGGCAGGGGAGCGGGCTGCGGGTGCGTGCGTGGGCACTGGCCGTCCGCGTCGGCTATCTTGTGAAGCGCGCGCCGGACCTGAAGCCAACGGGGAGGGCGCCGGCGGCTGTGGGCCGCAGCGCAAGTACGAACCGAAATCGAAAAGGCTTGTCCGCCCGTCTTCTAGGCCCCTTTCAGGGGTGCGAGACGAGCGGCCCGCGACCTCGGAGCACAGGTCGCGGGACGTCAGAGACCATCGATGGCCTCTTGCCTTCTCGCGTTCGGTTCGGTCGTTCGCTCAGGAGGCGGAAGCCATGGCGAACGCGTAGGAGAAACTTGTGCTCGCGCATGTGGGATGGCCCACGGTCGGCCTCGCCATAGTGATCCTGATCGGCCACGCCATCAGAGACAAAGACCAAACGCGTCGGCTGATCGGCCTCATCGTGGTCCTCGTGGCCGTGGTCGTGGGCTCCGTAGCCATCTGCGTGGAACTGCTCGGCATGCAGGTGCCCGGGTTCCACGTACCCGCCACGACCAGGGCGGCGGCCCCGGTGGCCACCGCCTCGCCCCGCCCCGCGCCGCCTGTCGCGGCCAGCCCGGTAGCGACCGCCAGCCCGTCCGCATCGGGCGTTTACCCCGATGAGAGCGGAGGAAGAGCGCGATCCGTGCAGCAAAGCCGACGAGCTGCTGCTCCACCGGCTACCCGCCCGGCACGGATTCGATCCGGATCGCCGACCCCACGTGTGCGAGCTAGCCGGAGTCCTGGTCGGTGGGCACGAGCTGGACTCCAGCGAGACGTGCGGTCGCTGCGGTCAGCGGGTCCCCGGCTCGTCACGATCTGGCCGTGGCCGAGATCGAGGCGGCATAAAATCAGCCATCGAACCTGCAGGTCAGGCGACATACTTCAATTTTGCCGCGGTACACGTGCCCCGCGCTGACCGCGACCGTGACCGTTCCCGCCTGCTGTGCCCGACTGGCTGTGCCGGACGCTATTGCCGAACAGCTCGCTCACCAGCAGGGCGGCGTCATCCCCGTAGGGGTACCCGGGACCGAGCACCCGACTGCGAACGCGCGGGCGACCCGTGCCCGCTCGGCCCGCCCGGCCACCGTCACGCTCTCCCGGATCTCCAGCCCAGCCATCAGCGCACCCGCCTTCCCCGGCCGCCCCCGCCCCCGGGAAATCACCGGGGCCGCCAGGCCGGATGTACGGGAATGCACGCTCGACTCAGCGGCTCACGTCAAGCCGGAGCCCGCGACCGGCGCGGCCCGTCCGTGGCCGTCCGTGGAAAGCCGACGGTGCACACCGACCGTCCCAGGGGCCGGACCCCGTCCGCTATATGTCCGTGGACACCGCGACACAGCGGTCCACAGCGCTACAAGGTGACACATGACGGGACAGAGAAGAAACGGCCCGCATAGCCGAGAATTTCCAGCTAGCGGGCGGTTTTCGCAGGTGGTGGCAGGTGTTGGGTTCGAACCAACGTAGGCTGAGCCGACGGTTTTACAGACCGCTGCCATATGTGCGCTGGCCTGCAGCGACGTGCATGGCTGGTGAATTTCGCCCCGTATTCGCCAGGCGACCGGACCCTGCCCAAGGCTCGGGCAACAGCCGTGGCCAGATCAGACCGGTACCTGCCCACAGTGCCCGGGGTGGTCACGGCGTATCAATTAGGTTGCCTAGCGTGGAAGAGCCTCTGGCCGAACTCGCTGCCACCGTACGGACTTTCTTGAGCACCTCGGCAACCCGATCCGTCGCCGGTCGGTAAGCCATCCGCGTTTTCTCGCCAGGTCGCCATGCTCCTGCAACTGCGTCTTGGTGAGCTGGGGTGGCCACCTGCTTCCTGCCCGAAGGTTCTCCTTGTGCGCTACGAGCACGCCCAGTCGAACCGACTCGAAGGCGGTGGTGGAGCATGATCAATGCGGCGAGCCGACAGCTGGCGTGGTGACAGCGCCGGGACTCTTCGATGTCAGCGAAGGGAACCTCGCGGAGCATGCCGGGGGCGTCTGACCGGTCTTCGATGGGCGTTTCGATCCCATTGCGGTTTGTGGTGGTGAACGCGGTGGAGGCCCTGCAGCTCGTTTACGCGCGGCTCCGCTCGCGTGTGCCTGGCGAAGCCCGATGCTCCTGCAAGCGCCCAATAAGGCGGCCTTTCCTCATATGGCGGCGTCCCGGGATTAATGCCAGGATGTTCAGCCAGGGCCAAATTTTTGGTGGCTGTTGGGGAGGCTGGGGTGCCAGAAGAGGCTGCTGAGGGCGGTTGGGTGGAGTTGCCTGATGCGATTAAGGCGCTGCGCAGGGATCTCGCGGCGGCGTGGTGGGACGGGCGGCGGCACCGTGTCCGTTTCCGGGTCGAGCCCGTGGAACTGACCGTCCAGGTGGGCGTGACACGCACCGGAAAGGGTTCTGCGGGGATCAAGTGGCATGTGCTTGCACTGGGCGGTGAGCGCTCGCGTGAGACGACCGCCACGCAGACCCTGAAGCTCCGACTCGCGCCAGTGTTCTATGACGAGCACGGCGTAAAGCTGCCGGATGCCGATCAGCTCATCTCTGACCGAGATGAGGATGGGGGCGGACTGGATGACCTAGAACACGAGCCGGAATAACCGTTCGTGGACACGAAGAGAGTCGCTCTCATCCGCTACCAGGCTCCGGACGGGTCCAGGTGCGTAGGTTCCGGGCTGTTGGTGGAGGACCTCAAGGTGCTGACGGCCGATCACGTTGCTGATGGCACAAAGCACCGGGTTGAGTGCGATCGCCGACAGTTCCGGGTAGCCGCAGTGATACGGTCAGAGACCGCCGAGGTGGACCTGGCGGTGCTGACGCTGGCCGGGCCCGGTCATGAGCTTGAGCGGATGTCGTACGCGCGGGTGGAACGCAGCCAGGTGGACCGGGTAACTGGCTGCGTAGCGGTGGGATTTCCGCGATGGAACACTGGGGCGGGCGGGCGGGCGGGCGGCCGCACAGGTGGATGGTTACGTGCCGACAGCGGACGGCTGGGAGCCACTGGCGAGCAGTGGGTTCGAGGAAGGGTTGCTGACGCTGGTAGGCGACCGGATACCAGCGGCTCCGCTGATCCCGGACGGGGCGCTCGACCCGGCGCCGCGCAGCCCCTGGGGTGGGATGTCTGGCGCGGTCGTGGTCGCGGGCGACCTCGTCATTGGCTGGTTCGCAGCCACAACCTTGCTAAGGGCGGCCAGTCCCTCACCGTTACCCCGCTAACCGCCTTGGAAAGGCTGCCGGTCCACAAGCGCAGGCAATTTTGGGACGCTCTCGGAGTCCGCGATGTCAGCGAACTGCCTGTGCTTCCCGGCAAAGCGGAGAAGACACAGCTGGCCGTGAGGTCGTCCCCGCCGGAATTCTCAGCTGAAGTCCGAGACCGTTACAGGGAAAATCTGGCCAAGGTCGGCCTAGAGGTGCCAGACCGATGGGGTCGTACCGAGCTTGACGGGCTCCGCCGCGACTATCAGCAGCGGGCAAGGGGCGTGACCAGCACGATGGAGCTGCTGGAGGCTCTATGCAGCGCCCTAGGCGCGATGCCTGTCCTACAACAGGTTGGCGGACACGAGATAGGCATCAGGAAACTGCAGGATCTCTACCAGCGGCATGTTGGGCGCTGGCCTGATTCCAGTAGTCGCGAGGGGATGCTCATCATGGCTGCATCCGCCGGGATCGTCGAACAACGGCGTGCCCTATCAGATCCCGGATACCAGCCTGAGCCACTTACCGCCCTGGCGCGGTTCATGCTGGGAATCGCTGGCCACTGGAAGGCGCCCGGCACAGCCACCCTGGATGACCCGGATCTGCGGGGGCTGGTGGACTGGCTGACCGGAACTCTCGGACAGCAACGGGACGACGCTGCCGCGTACCTTTCTCGCAAGGTAGGTGGAAGGACCTGGGCGCTTATCGAACTGAGGGCCGAAGACTCTGCGGCGCGGGCATGGCCGGACCGGATCGTGGTTGACCTGGTGCGTGAGGACGGGCAGGGCAGGACGCACAACGTCCGGTGTACCGCGGAGTCGGAGGAGGCCGTACTGATGGCGCTGCGCAGCGCCATCAGCAAGCTGCCTGAGGGTGAAGTGTGCGTCGATCTGCTCATGCCCAGACGCTGGCTTGACACCGGGGTGGAGCACTGGGAGGTGGTCCAGGTCGGCGGGGCGTACGAAAGTATGAGCCGACATCTTGAGCCACGTTTGCGCTGGTCGATGCACTACCACGACCGCTGGCTGCGCGAACGGCTGCAGCGGCGGTTCGGCAAGCTCGCCTGGCTGGCCGTTCCGGAAGCGATCCCGGAGGCGGCCGTGGGCGATCCGGCACAATTCGCGGGCTGGCTCGACTTGCTGGATGGGGACCGGATGATGCAACCGCCGTACCTTATCGGGAGCCCGGCAGGTGATTGTGACCACGATCCGTTGGGTGCGCTGCTGCGGGACGGCTACGGTTTCGTCGTCTGGTTCGGGCGGGACACGGAGGAGGCAGTTAAGCAGGGGGCCGTGCACCTGGCAACTGGCCTGTCAGCGCTGGAACGCAGGCACGACCTGCCGCATGCACTAGCTGCCAAACTAAAACAACACCGGCCGACCATTATCTGGAGTGATCCAGACGGCCGCGCAGGTTTTCAGCTGCCTGCCCCCCGGCGTGGCGGTACTCTTCGGAGAGGCGCAAGATGACCTGGGAACTTTTCGTCGGGGACGGGACCCCCCACCGTGAAGACCCTGCAAAGGAAGCTTGGGACCGCATCCCGCCGCTGCGCTCGTGGCGTCAGCGTACACCCGGCGAAGCACCAGTATTTGATATGCCGCCGGGCCTAGCCGACGCGGTAAACGCGTCGCTGCACCTTCGCCGCCCTCTCCTGCTCTCCGGCGGCCCAGGCTCCGGCAAGTCGACACTAGTGGATCTGATAGCAGCGGAACTGGAACTAGGCACGGTGCTGAGATGGCACATAACCTCCAAGAGCATGCTCACGGACGCGCTGTACGAGTACGACGCTTTGGGTCGGCTGCATGCCACCCAGGCAGCAGGCCAGCATGCCGACCCGGCTGAGGCCGCCGTTGCGAACTTCGTGACGCTCGGCCCGCTGGGCACCGCGTTGGCAGCAAGCAAGGTACGTACCGTACTGATCGACGAGATCGACAAAAGCGACCTGGACCTGCCCGGTGACCTGCTGAACGTCATGGAGAACGGGGAATTCCCGATCCCCGTGCTGACTCGCGCCAAAGGCGACCGCCGGTTCACCGTCAAAGGGGCGGATGGCGAGTCATACGAGGTCGACGCCGACGGCGTGGTCCGGCGTCGGCACTTCCCGGTCATCGTGTTTACCAGCAACGGCGAGAGGGCATTCTCGCCGCCATTCCTGCGCCGCTGCGTCCGTTTCGAGATGCCACCAGCCGACAAGGACCGGCTTATCAGGATCGTCACCGCACACCTCAGCACTGAGGCCGCCACCGCCGAGCGCGAGGCGATCGCCGCGTTTGCCGACCGGCTGCGCAGAAATGACCCGCTTGCCATCAACCAGATCCTTGAATTTGTCTACCTAGTCACCGGCGATTCCCCGCCAGGCAGTGAGTCCCGTAAGCAGCTGGAGATGATCCTGCTTCAGGAGCTGAGCGGTACGTGATCGACAAGCTCATCCATGATCTCGCGGCGGGTTCGGAGCTCAACGCCGAGGAAATCATGGACGTGCTCTGGCTGTCGACGGTCCGTCCGCTCGCGGAGACCACCCCCGTGGTCACGGAAATCCCGGAATCGGTCAGCTCACCGCTCCAGGATGGGAAGGGAGTGCTACCGCCAGAACTACCTGGCACCGAGACGCGATCGCCCATGTCGGCCTGGCAGGACAGCCCGATGTCACTACGCCTAGGTGGCGAGTCTGCGGGTAGCGGGGAGCAGTTGCCGGCCAGCGAGATCGGATTTGGCTCGCCACGGCCGATCCGTGACCCGCTCGCCTTGCCCCGGGCGCTTCGCCGTCTCAGGCGGATCCGTGCTCCTGGACGGAGCCTTGTGGTGGACGTGGATGCGACTGTCGAAGCGACGGCGGAAGCAGGCCGACTGATAACCGCGTTCACC
>Ga0208324_1000430_pt1 | contig 19309 bp, 21 predicted proteins | sample Sb_taG_2_FD_187707 | JGI IMG/M metagenome (GOLD analysis project Ga0208324, IMG submission 187707) | Peat soil microbial communities from Weissenstadt, Germany - Sb_50d_5_LS metaG (SPAdes) (version 2) | ecosystem: Environmental > Terrestrial > Soil > Wetlands > Peat | place: Germany... | reverse complement strand
CGACATGACGCTCAAACAGCAGGCCGCCGACCGGCTCACCCCGCCCGGCGTCAAACCCGGCCGCTACCAGGCGCCCGACGAACTCCTCGCCTTCCTCGCCGACCTGTAGCCCCTCACCGGCCAGAGCACTATGCCGCAAAGCCAGGCGCGATCGGCTCGCCAACCAGGCCCGCGACGACGCGATGCGGCATAGCCGGCCGCTCGGCATACTGGCCGTTGATGCACAGCTTGGCGTTGAACGGGAAGTAGCTGCAGAACTTCAGGAAGAACGGGCCGAAGTCGGCGTCCACGCAATAGAAATAAAAGTGGTTGACCATGGCACTGGTCTTCACCAGCCAGGCGTAGCTCGTGCCGTCCGGGCGACGGCGTTTCTGGGTGCTCCAGACCACCGCCTTCTCCTGCCCGCGCCCGACGTACAAGACCCCCTCCCCGGCAGGGAACCCGGCCAGGTACCGCTGGGTGAGGTCGTCCTTGCGTTCCTTGCCGAAGTGCACCAGGTCCAGGCAGTGCGCCTCAGTGAAGTGGTGGATGTCCGCGACGAAGGACTTGGTCATCGGATCCATCAGCGCGGTCGAGGGGAACTTGTTACCCCGGTGCCCGACGAAGAAGACCGCGACCCCGCCGCCGTGCTGCAACCAGGGCTGATAGACGTTCAGGTACATCCGGTCGATGCACTCGACCTCCAGCACCACGTGATCGGACAAGACGTCAGCAGCTGACCGAGGTAGCGTCATCATCAGCTCCGGTCCGGCGACACGACCCCGCAGGGTCACCCAACCGCATGCAAGCGGCTCATGAACGGGCACATCGTGGCACCGTTTCGTCGTCGGCCGGAGTCTTTTCGCTCACCTCAGCCACCAACCGCACGCCTCGTCGGGTTGGGGCGAAGCCCCGCTAGGAGGGTCGCCGAGCCCTTGGCGAGGACGTTCTTCAGCCAATCGGTGCGCTCCCCGTAGGGGAGGGCGATCAGGAAGCTGTCGTCGTGCGCGACGGCCACGACAGGAGTCTGGTAGACCCGGCCCGATCGGCGCCCTACGTGACTGATGACCGAGTTGGCGGACCCCTCCTTCCCGGCCGATCTCAGCGCGAGCGGCCGCATGGCCCGGGTGAGCTGGCGCATGGCGTTCTGGATTGGACCCTTCATGACCTCATGCTTCTCGGCAAGGCGGCAGCCCGGAGTAGGGTCCAAGGTCCCCGATCGGTGAGGTACGGGGCTGCGCGCCTGCATCTTCCCGCCCCCGGCAGGACACCGCAAGGCTTACGGCGCCAGAACCGGCACGGGCGTCAACCGGCATCACGCGTGTCCGGCCATGATCACTCTCTGCGCCCGTGGCGTCAGCTCATCGACGTACGCTAACCGCCGATCTGGCGCCGGTCCCGGTTGGCCGGTATGACGGTTCGTGCCACGCCCGAACGGGTAGTTCTGTGTTCCCGTTTCGCCCGTTGACTGTGCCGTGTTTACGTGCTTCCGTGCTCTGCTGACCAGGATTTCGCCGAGGACGCCAGCCTGATCGGCACCAGCGGCTCGGCGGGGGGACATCGTCCAGCGCCGCCGCTCGAGCATTCCCCACCGGTAGGTGATCCCGCCCGCAACCTTCGGCCGGGGCGAGAACCCATTGCCCGCAGATCATGGATCACCGCCGCATCAACGGCCACCGAGAACGGCCGATGCGGACCCGTGCGATGCTGCCGGCCGACGCCGTGTTGTCGAGCGTTATCCAGCGCCCGAACCGGGGCGGCGCGCCCGCAGGATCGCGTTGGGCGATTCCCGGGGCTCATAGCCGCCGAGCCCGCCAAGCACCGCCCTGGCAAACGGGAGGAATCCCTCCGGCCCCGACATCTGGTCTTTCATATGCACGGTCGCCCGATCGCTTGACTGGAACACCGCCCGGACCATGCCAGCCCGGGCCTCCAGGTCAAGACCCCCGCCGATGATCACGTGGTCGATGTCTGCCTGGCGCGACGCCGCCTCGACGTCAGCGACGCCGGTGCCGGCCAAGAACTCGGTACCCGGTGCCTGAAGCTCCCGTTTCACGGTCTCCAGCAGGTCTGCCCGTACCCCTGCAAGCAGGACCGTCTTTGCCATGCCCGGCCTCCATCCGTCAATCCCGGCCTTACTTACATGATTACAGCATTGGCTCGTTGCGCCGAGCTGTCCAGCGAAGGGCCCGCGCGGCCTTCCAGGGCCGCTCTGCTCACGTCACGCCTGACGGCTGCCCCGCACGACGCTGGTCTTGCCGCGGCGGACAACATCACCGCACCCGATAAGCGCGCCCAGCATCCTTGGTTACGCTGCGTGATCCCCGCTTGGCTACCGCGAGGCGCGCATCGCCGCCGATCTGGGCGGTTCGGGCGCGGTAATGTCCTGCGCTCGCGGCCGCTCGTAACAGGCGATTCTGGCGCGGCATCTCATCGTGCCCGGCCGCTGCCCGTCTGGAGTGCGGGCCGTTCGCGCGATCCGGGCGAGCGGGGTCGCGGCAGTACTGGTGACCTTGGTCCGTGCCGCCCGGGACCAAACGCCGGCGGAATCGCCCCGCGGCAGCGCTACCGTGAGGGTTGCTCGGGGGGAAAGGGATCCCGGAGGGAAACTGACGGGAACCGGAACCGGGCAACAGCTGAAGGGAGCGAACCGGAGAACGCCGGACGAAGGGCAACCGGAGGACGGCGGGCGAAGGGGACGAACCCGGTGGACAAACGGGAAGCCGGAGGCAAGCCCGCCGGGGACCCCGCAGGCCGTGAAGTCAGGCCCCAAACCACCCGGTGAGAGTCCGGGGATTTGGGGCCGCACTCATCTACGATGCCGCTGGCAGAGTCCTGGGAGGTCTGCGCGAACTGCGCATAGTCATCCGCCAGCTTTGTGGAGGGCAACGGCCGTCTGCCAGTCGCGCGCCCAGACGCTGCACCCCTGAGAGCCCCGGGCTGTGCCCTGGGCGCCCGCTGATCGCAGACCGCACCCGACCCGGCCATCATCGCTGCTGGCGTATGCGCAGGTTCGGCGCGGGAGCCGGCTCGGTTGCGGTTGGGGACGCTGGCCACCCAGATCCGGGAGTCCTGCGGGGCCGATGGCGTACGTGGTGACCGGCCTCATTCACGCCCGGGGGCCGCTGCCACGCTCGCGGCGGTTGCCGTGCGAGCCGGTCCCGGGCAGGAATCGACGAGAGGACCCGTCTCCGCTTGTCGCGGATCTCGATTGCGCGGTGCGCGGGTCTGGTCCCGCTGCTCCGCGTCTGCCTCGAGCCCTCTCGTCGTGGTTAGTACACCGTGCCGTGGGAGCGTGCGCCATGGACCAATGTCCCGGCGCACGGGACCTTCGGCCGGCGGCTGAGCTGTTGGTTGCCGGCTGACATTGCCGGTTAGCGGGCGTGCAGCAGGTTGCTGTGGTGAGCGGACTGCGCCCGGCCCGCCCGGTGACCCCCGCCCGGTCCCGCCGAAGAGCGCATTCTGGGTGATGTCGGCGATGCTCGCCAGCGCGAGGAAGACCGCCATGACCGACGGCTCGGCGCCAGTAAACCGCTGGGAAGACCGGGTTCGCCGAACCCTGCTGCGGGCGGCGGCGGCCGTTTCGCCTACTCACCAGGGGCCAACCTGGTGCTGGGTACGGCCAGGTGCGTCCGGGGGCCGCTGTTGCCGCTGGTTGCCGATTGCAGACTAAGGTCCCGCTGTGCGCGGACCTTCGCACCTGCCCTGTGACCTCGCCCAGGGTCATGACGTTGGCATTACTGCCGGCTGCGAAGCGGGAGGAGCCATGAACACTCTCCCGTCGTCTGCCGAAGGGCTGCCCGGGCCACAGCCAGAGCAGGCCACCGCGGAGGAGGTTGCCGCTTTCGTGGTGGCGGCGGCAGTGTGGGCTCCTTCGGTGCATAACACCCAGCCCTGGTGGTTCAGCGCCCGTGGTCAGGAGATCAGCCTGTATGCCGACGCCAGCAGGCAGCTGATGGTGGCCGATCCGGGCGGCCGCGAGATGATGATCAGCTGCGGTGCCGCACTGTTCACTGCCAGGCTTGCCTTGCGGTCACTCGGCTACATTCCCGACACCTGTGTTCTGCCCGACGCGGCCCAGCCTTTGCGGGTCGCCCGGGTGAGCTGGCAGCGGCGGGCCGATCCTGCCGAGTACGAGCAGCAGCTGTTTCGCTGGGTGCGGCAACGCCGGACACATCGCGGCGGGTTCGCGCCCTTGCCGCTCGCGCCGGAGCTGTTGACCGTGTTGCAGCAGGGCGCCGAGCGGGACGGGGCACTGCTGCGCATCATCACCGGCGAGGGGAGACGGGCGGCGCTCGCCGCGGTCGTCGAAACGGCCGAACGTGCCATGCGGCTCGACGGCGCGTATGTTCAGGAACTGGCCAGATGGGTATCCCCGCCGGACAGCACACGGGCTGATGGTGTGCCGGATACCGCCTACCCGGCGTGCCCGGAGCGCACCGACCCCTATTTTCCTGGCCGCGACTTCGCCCATGGCCACGGATGGGGCCTGCCCAGTTTCAGCTTTGGGGCCGCATCCCGGTCCGCTGGTGTCGTGTGCCTGCTGACGACCGTCGATGACCGCCCAAAGGACTGGGTGAATGCCGGGCAGGCGCTGCAACGGGTGCTGCTGACCGGCGCCACCTGCGGGGTGGCGGCAGCGCTGCACAGCCAGCCGCTGGAACTTCCGTGGTTGCGCGAGTACATCTGCGCCCATTGGAGTGACGGCACATACCCGCAGTTGCTGCTCCGGCTCGGGACGGTCGTCCAGGCCACGGCCAGCGTGCGGCGCCCGTCCGCCAGCGTCTTGTCCCCCGGCGGCGGCGAACCTCCCGGTGCCGGCCATGAATGAAGGGCCCGGGCAGCAGGTTCGCTGGCAGGAGCTGACCAAGTCCGAGTGCTTCGAGCTGCTTTCCGGCGAGCTTCTGGGCCGGGTGGCTGTGCTGGACGACCAGGGGCCCATCATCTTTCCCGTCAACTTCGTCCTAGACCGGCACATGGTGGTATTCCGTACCGACGAAGGAACCAAGCTAGGCACCGCGGCCAGGGGCGGCCGGGTCGCGTTCGAGGTCGACGGGGCCGACAAGGCGGCGCACACGGGCTGGAGCGTCGTGGTCCGCGGCGAGGCCACCGAGGTCGCGGACCCGGCAGAGCTGGCACGCCTGCGGAAGCGACGGCTATCTCCGTGGGCACCTGGCGCCAAGAGCCGCTACGTGCGGATTCTGCCCGCGAAGCTGACCGGCCGGCGGATCTCGGCAGCAAGCGGCCCTTCGCACCGGGACCCGGACGGCAGCCCGGCGCCATAGCCCGCACACGACGGCGAGGCCCGGCCATGGGAACAGACATCGGCAAAGAAGAGTTCGACGAGCGCGACTACTCCCGCTTCGCCGAACGGCTCGAGGAATGCCGGGCCGTGCTCGCGCAGCTGCTGAACCGGCCTGGATTCGGGACCGGCCCCGCCACTATAGGTGCCGAGCTCGAGCTGTTCCTCATTGACGGCGCGGGCCGTCCGCCGCCGCACAATCAGGCCATCCGCGCCGCGGTGGCCGATCCGAGGGTCACCGTCGAGCTGGACCGCTTCAACCTAGAAATTAATGCCTCACCAGCCGCGCTGGCTGGGCGGCCGTTCACCGCGCTCGGCGGCGAGCTGAACCTGCTGGTTGACCGGGTGGCCGACGCCGCCGAAGACCACGCGGGCCGTCCCGCGCTCATCGGCATTTTGCCCACGCTCAGCGAGGCTGACTTCGGTCCCGGCGCAATGACCGATCTGCCGCGATACCGGGTGCTCGATGGTGGCCTGCGGCGGCGCCGCCAGGATCGGTTCCGTATCCAGATCGCCGGCGAGCACCCGCTGGAGCTGGCCACCACCGATGTCGCGCTGGAAGGGGCGAACAGCTCGTTCCAGGTGCACCTTCGCGTAGCTCCGGGTGACTTCACGCGCACCTGCAACGCGGTCCAGCTGGCTACGGCGCCGGTGCTGGCCGTGTCCGGCAACTCACCCACTTTCCTGGGCCATCGGCTCTGGGAAGAGACCCGGATCGCCGTGTTCAAGCAGTCGGTGGACGATCGCCCCGGCTACGGACCCGCCGCCGGCCGGCCCGCGCCACGCTGGGAACGGGCTGGCTGCGCGGCGGGCCGCTGGAATTGTTTACCGAAAGCATCCGGCTGCACCAGCCGCTGCTGCCGGTACTTAGCGGTCTGCGCCCGATGGCCGGCAGCGCCGGGGAGCCGGCACCACCGCTGGATGAGCTCCGGCTGCACCAGGGCACCGTGTGGCGCTGGAACCGGGCCATCTGCGACCCCGCCTGGGGCGGGCATCTGCGAATCGAGATGCGGGCCCTGCCCGCCGGCCCCACCATGATCGACATGCTGGCTAACGCCGCATTCCTGGTCGGGCTGTCGCTGTGGCTGGCCGCACAAGACCAGCAATGCACCTGCGCACTGCCGTTCGAACGAGCCGATCATGGCTTCTACCGTGCCGCCCAGCACGGCTTGTCCGCCCAGCTGAGCTGGCCAGCAGGGCACCGAGGCCAAATGCGGACGGTCCTCGCCGCCAAGCTCATGGCCGAGTTGGCGCCAGCGGCACGGCAGGGGCTGCTTGAGGCTGGCGTGGCCGCGGAAGAGGCGAATGGGCTGCTTGACGTGATCTCCGCCAGGGCGGCCTCAGGGCAGACCGGCGCAGCGTGGCAGCGCGCCACGCTGGCCGCCGCCGAGCGACATCATGACCGGCAGCGTGCGCTGGCTATAATGCTCGACCGCTACCTCCAATGCGCCGCCACCGGGCTGCCAGTCCACACCTGGCCAGCTGCCAGCTAGCCCGGTAGCGCGCCGCTCCACCGCGCGGCCAGGCTGACCGCGGGGTTGAGCAGGGGGCCGACGACATAATCGTCCAGCAGTTTCCTGGCGGGCAACGGCCGTCTGTCAGTCACTCCCCAGACGCTGCACTCCTCCAGAGCGCCGGCCTGCACTCTTGGCGGTCTGCTGCTCGCAGAAGGTGCAGTTGACTCGGCAGTCATGGCTGCTCGCGTATCCGATGTGTCCTCTGGGGCGGCGACTGATTCCTAGCGCTGCCGCGCCGGCCGGCCATTTCGCCTGCAACCGCGCCGGCCAGGGCATCGCACGCCCGCCGCGGGCCTTGCCGCGGCGGGCGTGCGCCGCGGATCCGCGATCAGCCGACCGGATCGGGAGGCTGCGAGCATGGGTCAGCGGGGCGGCATTCCCACCTTGTGCCCGGGGTCCGTCGCCCGCTCACCGAGGTCGGCCGGATCCGAATCCAGAACGGGTGCCGCACGTCGGTGACCCAGGGATACACGTCAAGACGCTCATGGACAGGCCCAAGCGCTGGATGTCGGCCTCCACATCCATCACCTCTGCGCGGCCATTGACCAGCACGCTCTACCCGGACCTGGTCTGCTCGTTGTAGTGGTCGGCCTCGAATGCGGCGAGATCCTGCCCCTCGGCCGCGGACAGCTTCGACCCGGACGCAATGCGGAAGATCACGTCCTAGCCATCCACGAGGTGGTTCACCGGCAGGACCACCGCCCGCCGCCTGCCGATACTGATCGCGAAGCAAGGCGCAGATCTGGGTAATCGGCGCTCAGGAGCTCATGCGCCAGTCACGACGGTCACCCGCACGGATTCGGCGCTCGGTGCGTGGCCTTGAGGCACCCGGGCGCTTTACCGGTGCAGGCGGGCCCGGATCATGGCTGGGAGCGCGGCGCGTCCGGTGACCGGCTGGAACCGGTCGGAGGCCGCGCTGAGCGCGGCGTACTCGTCGTCGGACAACTCGATTTCGGCTGCCGCGACGTTGCTCTCGAGCTGCTCGACGCTGGATGCGCCGGGAATGGCGGTGACTGCCGGGTGCCGGATCACCCAGGCCAGCGCGATCTGGGCCGGGGTGGCGTCGTGAGCGTCCGCCACCTCGCGCAGCACGCCGATTAGGTTGCTGGCACGGTCGAGGTTCTCCGGCAGGAACAGCGGATTGCCGGCCCGGACGCGGTTGGCGGGGCGGCTGGCCCGGTCGTATCGGCCGGACAGCAGGCCCTGTGCCAGCGGGCTGTAGGCGATGACGACCCGTCCGGCCTCGGCGGCGAACGGCATTAGGTCTTTCTCGGGCGCGCGGTCAGCGAGGCTATAGCGGACCTGGTTGCTCAGTACCCGCCCGCCGAGCGCCCTCTCGGCGGCCTGCCAGCGGGCTAGCGGGTAGTTGCTGACGCCGACCTCCCCGACCAGCCCGACGCGCTGTAGCGTGCTCATGCCCCGCATGATCGTGCCGTCGGAGACCACCGGGTTCGGCCAGTGCACTTGATACAGGTCGATCCGGTGCGTGCCCAGCCGGCTGGCGCTGGCCACGGCGCGCTGCTCCACAACCGGCGCCAGCGGCAGAACCGGAAAGAGCTTCGTCGCCAGAAAGACCGGCGGCTCCGGCCGCTCGCGGAGCGCCTCTCCCAGGATCCGCTCGCTGCGCCCGAAACCGTACATCTCGGCGGTGTCGAACAACGTCACGCCAAGGCCGAGCGCGCGACGGACGATGTCGCGGGCCTGCTGTCCGGCGTAGTCCTCCCCGTATCCCCATTCCCTCGCCCCGAACTGCCACGTGCCCAGGCCTATCTTGGAGATCCTCGGGGTCGTGCCGATGTCCAGATACCGCATGCCGCGCCGTTCCTCTCTGCCGACAAGCGGACGCACGGACGCGTGCTCCCGCCTCACTTCCTCAGCGGTCGTTCCCTGGCTCATCTGTGAGCAGCGCCAGCCCGAGACTCGACCGAACCGCGCCTCAGCCTGTCCTTCGCCAGACAAGATCCCCTCGCGGGAGTCCAGCATTCACGGCGGCCGATCGCCTCGGGGACCACAGGCCGGCTCCCTGCCAAGCTCCGGTGAGAGGGAAGCCTACCCCGCGCCCGGCCGGTCAACCGGAAACCAGCAGGACGCTGGCCGTCAGCCTTCCTACTACCAGCGCCCGGTCAAAGCCGAGGTCCGCGTCGGCGTCACCGCCGTGCTTACTGCCCTTGCCATGCAGGGGTGCCCGAAAACTTCACGCTTGCCAGCATTCCTGGTGGCCGACCGACTAAGTTAAATCAGGCGGACGCGATCTCTTGGCTTGCCGTAGCCGGACCGCCCAAGGGCACTCGCGAACCGCCTTGTTCTCTGGATGCGCTGCGGCGTTGTTCGTAGCGTTGAAGGGGTCCGATGGGCTGGCTCCCGGACCGCCTGCCGGCCGGTGTGGCCTGGCTTGATAACGATGTGCCAGCCTGTCGGGCCCTTGCCGTGGCGTGGCTCGAAAGAGGTGCGACCGCTGATCGATCCGGAATTAGGCATGCCCGCCACGGGTCCCGCCGGAACGCGAGTGGAAAGGGGCAGTCGATGGCGGCAGTGATGATCGGGGTGGACCCGCATAAGGGGTCGCACACGGCAGTGGTGATCGACCAGGCCGAGATGGCGCTGGGCCAGGTGAAGGTGCTGGCCTGCGCGGCCCAGGCGGAGCGGCTGCTGGCGTGGGCGGCGGCCTGGCCGGAGCGGACCTGGGCGATCGAGGGCGCCGGCGGGCTGGGGCATCTGCTGGCCCAGCAGCTGGTCGCCGCGGGTGAGCGGGTGCTGGATGTGCAGCCCAAGCTGGCCGCGCGGGTGCGGCTGCTGGCCGCTGGAGCGGTGAACAAGAACGACCCTGACGATGCCCGGTCGGTGGCCGTCGCGGCGCTGCGGTCGGCGGCCTGCCCGCCGGTGCCCTTGTTCTCATACACGGCCAGATTCGGCAGTGGGGCCACGCCTGGGGTCTTCCGAATGCCCTTATGAGAAGCCGACGGTCTTGCAGACCGCTCCCTTATGCAGTCCCAGGGAAATGAATGGCATCGCCACTCCGAAGCGTTCTGTGAGGCTACCGCGGTACGCCGAACTGGACGATCTGTACGCACTTGTACGCCACGAATAACTGATCACCTTGCACACGGAATCGGCAGGGAACTCGGCGACCTGACGCTGCTGACGCTGTGTGATCGGTTCTCGACCTGAGCGACGCGCGTTCTCGCCGATCCGGGCGACTCTGCGGAGCGGACTGTTGACGTTCGCGGCCATTTATGGTGGGTGATCCTGCGCGCGGCATCGGGTCGCCTGCATATGCGGGTCCGCCACGTGCCTGGCAGGGCGGTGGTGGCGTACATGCAGCCCTCGCCAGGGGGAACACCGGATGCCCGTCTGCCGGCTCTGTTATCCGGCGCGCGGGCGGCGGAGGATGTCCTGGATGCGGCGGCCCAGCTGGCGGGCCAGAGCGCAGCGGTGGCGGCCAGTCCGGCCGGGGCGAGCAGGGCGAGTCCGCCGGCCGGGTAGAGGTGGCCGCCGCCCGGGGGTGGTGGCCGGTGTGGTGAGGGACTTTCGCCTCTGCTCGGGGTGCGGGAGGGCGCGCACCGTTGGCGTGAGAACTGGCAGAAGGTGATGCATCGTGGCTGAGGACATCGCCGGCGTCTTGCCCGCGGCTGGCTCGACGGCAGGGCATCAGCGACATGCCGCATCGCGCCGCGTCACGCGTGCTGGGCAAGCTGGCCATCCTCTCCCGGCTGACGTTCGCGGAGCCGCAGGCGGCGGTGTCGCGGACGACCGCTGGGATCTTCCCGGCGGCAAGGCGATGATCCCGCAGCTAGGAGCGGTTCAGGCCGCTGGTTCAGCGGGCATGGGCCGGGCCACCAGGCGGATCCTCATCGTCGGCGATGATCCCGCGATCGGTTCCCTCATCGGCAGGGCGCTGGCAGCTGCCGGGTATGTGACGGAGGTGGCAAGTACCGGGACAGAGGATCTACCGCCGGCACCGGAGCCTCACTTCGACCTGATCATCCTGGATCTGCTAACGGCGGACCGGGACGGCCCGCCTGCCCGGGGTCAGCTCCGGATCCGGGACCCAGCGCGGCCCCATGGCGAGGTCGTCCGGGTCGGCCAGCTCAGCCTGGACCTGGGACGGCTGGCGGCCGATACCGGACGCGGCCCGGTACCGCTGACCCGGCTGGAATTCCTCCTGCTGAGGGAACTGGCCGAACACGCTGGCCGACCGGTACCCAAGAGCAAGCTCCTGGCCGCGGTATGGGGATATGAATTCGACCCAGGATCAAACGTCGTGGATGTGTGCGTGCGGCGCTTGCGATCGAAACTCGGCTTCGACCTGATCAAGACGGTGCGCGGTGCAGGCTACCAGCTCGCTGGCCAGTTACCCCGCCCGCGGCGCGGCAGCTGCGCTGCTGCGGCGCCGCATCCAGCTGGCGGCCGCGGCCCCCGCTGCGGAACCGGATCCACGCCGCCTGGCCGGCTATGGTCATGACCGGCCGGGCGGCTGCCGAGCGGCCGGGCCGGGCCTGGCTCGCCTTCCTGCGCCCGCGGCCGCGTCGCGCGACATGACCGGGGATGACCTGGCGCTGACCGGCCCTCTCGACGCCGAAGTCCGCGAGCGTACCAGGCCCGGTCCCGCCGGAGCCCGGCTATCCCGCACCGCGGGCCAGGTTCACGCCGTGGATCTCGGCCGGGCACGGCGCGGTGAACGCGATGCCGGCCGACTGCAAGATACCCTGGTAGACGCCGCTGGCCAGCAGAGGCGTCGGTATCCACTGCCACGACGTCGCCGCGGTGAGCCGGCTCAGCATGACAATCCGGACGACCAGCCCGTCGCACTCCACCGACCAGGACCGGGCACCCGCCCGCCGCATCGTCTCGCCCAGGTCGCTCCACAAGGCGATGAGCTCCTCGGCGACCGCCGCGGACAGGTCCGTCGGAGGCTGCTCCCCGGCAGCGGCAATCGCCGCATCCCACCATTGCCCCATCGCGGCTCCTCCCCGGCCGCGGCCATCGCCGCGGCCAACCGCCCGGTCATCTCCGAGCTTAACGACCCGTCTGCAAGCACACCACCAGCGGCCCGCTGACCTGCTGGTGATCGGCTCCGGCTTTCGTTTCTGCCGTCACGCCGGCCCGCCGATCAGCGCCGCTTCCCGGTTCCCCGGCCAGGCCCGGCCGCCCGTCCGGCGGTCGCGCCAGCCGACCCGGGCAATGGCACGCGGGCTGGCGCATCGGCCCGGCCCAGCTGTCATCCTCTTCATGCTGGCGACCGGGCAGGCCGCCGACGACCGCTACGCCCAGCTCACCCCCGCCCGGCTACCAGAGGCGGCAGCGCCGCCCGAGGTCTTCTGGGGCGCCCGGGACGCGATCACGGCCGATCCCCACGGCCACGGCACCGCCTGACGAGCCCGGTGCAGGAATCCCGCCGGACATAGCCGCCACAGCAATCCCCGGCACCCTAAAGCCGGCCAGCGTGAGACGGCACGCCGCCAACGGACCACGGTGGATCCCCGCTGCGGCATAACCGCTACGCCGACGCCCGGCTCCATGGCCCGCCAGCCCGCGCCAGCGGCGTTTACCACCCGGCGCGGTGATATCGCAGGCGCGCCCCCGGGCTTGGGCACCTATTTCCTGCACGAGGCCCGCACAATGCCGTCCCCGTCATCACTGTCGGCTGGGCGCTCGGCGAAGATGCCGCGGGCGCTCCACACGCTCCCCGCACCCGACGCCTCCCGGACCAGGCCCGCTTCACCGCCAGGCAAGCAGAGCAGGCTATCAAGGCCCCGGTCGCCCACCGCGATAACCGCAAGATTCCGGAACGTAAAATATCCGCCCAATTGTTCTGTACGGCGTCGCGGCAGCGTGACGCTCGGCGAAATCGCGCACAGATGAGTCTGATCTGTGCGCGACTGGCTCGCCGTCATCACCCGCATCAACCCTCTCACCTGCGCCGTCGATTTGCTCCGGAACCTCGTCTTCGCGCTGCAGGACATGCCCGCTGCAGCCGCCGCGCGGTTCGCCACCGGCGTCAGTTGCTCGGATACACATTGCCGACTGCCCTGGAACTTTGGCATCACCTGCCCTTTCGCCGCAGTACTCCTCACGCTCGCGGTTACCGGCTTCGGGAAGCCCGAATAGAGCAGGCACCCCGCAGCAGGGGACATCCGCGACAACAAGGGGGGCCGCTGAGAGCGTCGGCATGCCGACCTGGCCGACGTTGATTGTCAGAGCTTGTAGCCGATAGCGCGGAGCAAGCTGCGCCTGTCGGTGACATCGGTGTCCTGCTCGATTCCGGTCGGCGGCGACCCATCGATCACGCCGATGATCCCGCGCCCGCTGTTCGTGACCGCCACGAGGACTTCAACCGGGTTGGCGGTTGCGCAGAAGATGGTGCAGACCTCGGGCACGGCCTTGACCGGGTTCAGCACATTGACGGGGAAGCCTTCTCTCAGCAAGATCACGAACGAGTGCCCGGCGCCGATCGCCAGCGCGTTCGCTGCCGCCTGCCCGGTCAGCTCGTCATCGTTGCCGGACCGGCGCACGAGCCGCGCAGCCGAGGCCTCGCAGAACGCCAGGCCGAACCGCAGATGCGGGCTCACTCCGGCCAGCGCCTCATGCAGGTCTTCGACGGTCTTGATGAAGTGCGCCTGGCCGATGATGACGTTCATGTCGGCGGGCTTGTCTATAGGAACCACTTCGAAGGACACCGGACCCGTTTCCACGAGCCAGTGATACCAGGCGGAATGGCCGCCGCGCCAGGCCGTGCCGCGATGTGTCCGTCGGTGGCGTCCTGGGTTGGACCGGGGCGGCAGGTCCCTTGGGGCGGGACTTGGGCCACTACTCGTCCTGAGCGAGGCGCACACTGCCAGGCGTTCTGAGCGGTTGCGGGATTCGTGGTGCTGCTCGAGCAGTCGCGCGCATATCAGGTTGTCCGGCGCGTTGAGGACAATGAGCGGGGCTTTGAGGCAGGTCTTCGGTTGAGACGTGCTGCCGGCGGCCTGGCAGAGTGGGTGAGGTGGGCGATGGGCTGCTGACCCTGTTCTTGTGCGGCGACGTGATGACTGGCCGCGGCGTGGACCAGGTGCTCCCGCACCCTGGCGATCCGGAACTGCGGGAGAGATACGCTGCCGATGCGCGGGCGTACGTCCGGCTGGCGGAGCGGGCCCATGGCCGGATCCCGCGGCCGGCGGGCTTTGCCTGGCCCTGGGGGGATGCCCTGCAGGTACTGGAGGAGGCCGCCCCGGATGTCCGGGTGATCAACCTGGAGACCAGCACCACCCAGAGCCGGGACTTCGCGCCGGGCAAGGCCGTTCACTACCGGATGAGCCCGGGTAATGTTCCGTGCGTGGCCGCGGTCCGGCCCGATGCCTGCGCGCTGGCGAACAATCACGTGCTCGATCTCGGCCGCCGCGGGCTGGAGGACACCCTGGCGGCGGTGTCCGGTGCCGGGCTGCGGGCGGTGGGCGCCGGGCGTGACGCCGGTGAGGCCCGGCGGCCGGTGGCGGTCCCGGTGCCTGGTGGCGGCCGCGTGGTGATCTTCTCCTGCGGGACGGGCTCCAGCGGGGTTCCGGCGGGCTGGGCCGCTGCCCCGGGCCGGGCCGGCATCGATTTCCTGCCCGATCTGTCCGAGGCGACCGCCGATGAGGTCATCGGCCGGGCGCGGGCGGCGAAGGGGCCCGGGGATGTCGTGGTCGTCTCCATCCACTGGGGATCCAACTGGGGCTATGCCGTCGGCCCGGATCAGGTCCGCTTCGCGCACCGGCTGATCGACGGCGGCGTCGATCTCATCCACGGTCATTCCTCGCACCATCCTGGCCCGGTCGAGGTGTTCGGGGGCAAGCTGGTCCTGTACGGCTGCGGGGACTGCATCAACGACTACGAAGGCATTACCGGCCATGAGCGGTACCGGGGCGACCTGCGGTTGCTGTACTTCGCGTCGCTGCACCCGGGCACGGGCACGCTGGCGGCCCTGCGGATGGCGCCCATGCAGGCCAGGAACCTGCGGCTGCACCGCGCCCGGCGGGCGGACGCGCAGTGGCTGGGGACGGTGATGCAGCGGGCCAGCAGCCGTTTCGGTTCCCTGGTCGGCCTCCGGCCGGACGGTCTGCTGGCGCTACGGCCCGTGCAGTCATGAGCCGGGCCGCATCCCCGTGGGACCTGGTCGCGGCGGTCCGGGCGGCCGGCATCGGCGATGAGCGGGTGCTGGCGGCGATCAGCGCGACTCCCCGTGCCGGATTCGTCCCCGGTGATTACGTCGCGGCTGCCTACCGCGACGAGCCCATCCCGATCGGGCACCGGCAGGTGACCACGCAGCCTTCGTTGTCGGCCCGGATGATCGAGGGCCTGCACCTGGCCAGCGGTGACCACGTGCTCGAGATCGGCACCGGCCTGGGCTTCCAGACCGCTCTGCTGGCCCGCCTGGCCGCCAGTGTGGTGAGCATCGAGCGCTGGCCGGACCTGGCTGACCAGGCGCGGCGGAACCTGGCCCGGCAGGGCATCGGCGATGCGCAGGTGCTGGCTGGCGACGGCAGCCGCGGGCTGCCTGACCGTGCCCCCTACGATGCCATCCTGGTCTCGGCCGCGTTCCCGCAGGTCCCCGCGCCGCTGGCAGCCCAGCTCCGGATCGGCGGCCGCCTGGTGCAGCCCATCGGACCGGGCGGGAGTGAGCAGGTGGTGCTGTTCGAGCGTTCCGCATCCGGGCTGGAGCGGCGGCATGTGCTCATCCTGGCCAGGTTCGTCCGGCTGCACGGGCGCTACGGATTCCCGTCCCGGTCCTGACATGGCCCGGACATCATGCCGGTCGCACCGCAGAGCCCGCGCGTGCTCGCCAGCGACCTGTCTCAGACCCCGGTCTTCTCCGCCCGCGGTGCCTGGCCGGCACGCCGTCGGCGCTCCCTGTGCCGCTCCTCGCCACGCTGCGTAATAAGCCCTCGTCTGGAGAAACGCGCACACTGCCGCCGATCTGTACGGTCACAGCTGGCGATCGGAAGGCGTCTGCTCGCGCACATATCGGGGCGTTCTGCGCGCGCACTGGCCGATAGTGTGCACGGCGACCGGCGCGTCGCTCACACTCGACGTCGATGGAGCGCAAGGTAATCCAGGCGGGACATGACGAGAGGACCCGCCTCCGCTTCTCGCGGATCTCGATTGCGCGGTGCGCGGATCTGATCCGTTCCTCCGCGTCTGCCTGGGGTCCTCTGTCATGGTCAGTCCACCCCGTGACGGCAGCGCGCGCCACGGACCAAGGTCCCTGAGCACAGGACCTTCGGCCGGGCGGCGCAGGCAGTACGGCAGGACTCCTGCGGCGGGAGATGCGGACGCGAACTGGCTGGCATTGTTGGTGTCGGCTGCTCACGCCGGTGGCCGTGCTGTCCGGGTACCCGGCCTGGCCGGTACGTGGCGCGGCATCTCAGCGGGGGGACCGCCGATCTCCTGGATCCGGTGTCTGCAGCGGCGTGGCGGCAGTGAATCGGATGGTTCCCTTGGGCAGCTCGAAGGCCGCCAGCCGGTCGCGCACCGCGTCGACGACCTGGGAACTGGCTTGGTTTATCGCTCGGTTGAGCTATCCTCGCGCCGTGGCTGTGACCTCCGGGGTGCGTTCTCGCTCGTCCGGTCCCACGCTGATGGTGGTGACCTCGGCCGGGCTGGTGGATGGCCGCGGGCACCGGGAGGTGGCGGCCGCGGCGATCGTGGGCGGGGCCGATGCCGTTCAGCTCCGCGCGCCCGAATTGCCCGATCGGGACCTGCTGCCCCTGGCGGCCGATCTGGCGTCGGCCTGCCGGGCGGCGGGCACGCTGTTCATTGTTAACGATCGCTTGGAGGTCGCGGTGGCGGCCGCCGCGGACGGGGTGCATCTGGGCCAGGGGGATCAGCCGGGCCGCGCCCGGGCCTTTCTGCTCCCGGGCATGGTGCTCGGCGTCAGCGTCGAGACGCCTGAGCAGGCTCGCCGCGCGGCACGGTTCGGGGCCGCCTATCTTGGGGTGACCGTGTGGCCCACGGCCACCAAGCCCGGCGCCGCGCCGGCGGGCCTGAACGGGCTGCGTGCTGTGTGCGCTGCCACCTCACTGCCGGTGATCGGGATCGGCGGGATTGACGCGGGCAACGCCGCCCAGGTCCTGGCGGCGGGCGCGCGGGGCGTCGCGGTCGTATCGGCGGTGGGGGCGGCGGGTGACATGGTGGCTGCTGCCCGGGCTTTGGCCGCCGCGGTTGGGCGGTCGTGTGCCACCGGCCCCGCAGGGTCGCGCGACACCGGCGCGGCGGGCTGAGCAGCGTGGTGGCGGGCAGAACTGGCGCAGTTGGGGATCGCGAATGAGTGAGCAGCGTACCGGCAAGGTCACCGCGGAGATCTTCGAGCAGGTCATCCTGCGGCGGCTGGGAGCACGTGACCCCGGCGTGGTGGTGGGGCCCGCCCACGGCGTGGACGTCGGCGTGGTGCGGGTGGCGCCGGGCACGGTGATGGCCCTGACCTCAGATCCGGTGTTCATCGTGCCTGCCTACGGCTGGGTGCGGGCGGCATGGTTCGCGGTCCACATCCTGGCCTCTGACGCGGCCACCAGCGGGCTGCCGCTGCGGTGGATGACGGTGGATCTCAACCTTCCGCCGGCCATCACCGACGAGGAGCTGGCGGCATTGTGGGACGCGTTCTCCCGGGCCTGTGAGGCTCTGGGGATCGCGGTGGTTTCCGGGCACACCGCGCGCTACGACGGATGCAACTGGCCGATGGTCGGCGGCGCCACCTGCATGGCGGTCGGCCCAGAAAGCGGGTTCGTCACACCTGCCATGGCCCGGCCGGGTGACCGTGTCGTGATAACCAAAGGCGCCGCCATCGAGGCGACCGCCCTGTTCGCCGCGGCCTTCCGCGGCCGTCTGGCGGCCGCCGTCGGCGCCGGTATCGCCGAGGCGGCCGACGCGCTGTTCGAGCAGATGACGGTGGTCCCAGAATGCCAGGTGGCGGCGCGGTTCGGCCTGCGGGACGAAGGGGTCACGTGCATGCACGACGCCACCGAGGGCGGGGTGCTCGCCGGGCTCGCCGAGGTCGCGGCAGCCTCGGGGACCGGGCTGCGGATCGACCTTGACGCCATCCCCATCCGTCCCGAAGTCCGGGCGGTATGCCACCACGTCGGCATCGACCCCTACACCTCGATCTCGGAGGGAACGCTGATCGCCACGGTCGTGGCGGACCGGGCAGACGCCTTCCTCGCCGCCCTGGCGGCCGGCGGCATCGAAGCGGCCGCCGTAGGTGAGGTCGTGGAGCCCTCCCAGGGCACGATCCTCCTCACTCCGCAAGGTGAGCAGCCGCTCAGGCACCCCGGCCTGGATCCGTTCTGGGAGGCCTTCGGCCGGTGGGCAAAAGAAGCAGAACCTGCGAGTCGGCTGGACTAACCGGCACGCACGCGCGGTCATTGGCGGCAAGACGTAACCAACGGCCCCTGCGCGGGAACCGGTTCGGGCAGGAACCCCAGGTGGCAGGTGCTGATACGGCGCTGGTACTGGCCGATCACCGCCGCATGGCGTCCTGCCGGGCGACCGCACCTGCCACATCCCCGCGCACCTTCCAGCTCGGAAGAGAACTGCTGGACGCCGGCGCCCGCTCGCCACTGGGCATCTACTCCGCAGGAGTTCCCATCGTTAATGTCAGCGCACGACGGTTCGCGGTTGTTGAGGACCTCAATGGCTCCGCGCCGGGGTCAGTATTGACCTGCCGTCGACAGCTCGCCGCCCGCGCAGGGTCAGGCCGTCAGCCGGCGCCCGCGGTAGGCACCGCGTCAGCCGTGTCAGCCGGCGCGGCGGGTGCCGCAGGCCGACGGATCCTGGCCGCGAGCAGATCGCGGAGCCTGATCACGCCGAGCACCTGACCCTACCCGCCATCCGAACCTGAACCCCGCCCGGAATCACCCGCTTCCGCCCGCACACAAAGCGGGCGAACGTTGCCTGCTACGGCACTAGCTGCCGCGTCGTAGCCGGCATTCGTCTCCGTCGGCGGTCGGGTCGCTGGTGCCTACTGCCAGGTCCGACCGTCCGGCAATAACTGTCGGCACCGACGCTCAGCACGCATCGCCGGGTTATCCTCGGACGGACCAACGCGCAAAGGAGAGCGCGACATGACGCAGCAGGCCGCGGGATACGAGGACTGCGACATCCCGCTGAAGTCCGGAAGGCTCCGGGTGCGGCGGTGGGGCGCCGCGGATGCGCCGGCGGCAGTATGCGTGCCCGGCCTGTCGGCGAACCTGTGCGGCTTCGACCGGCTCGCCGAGCGGCTCGCCGGGGACACGCTGCAGCTGGTGGCGATGGACCTGCGCGGCCGCGGCCGCAGCGAGGTGACCGGCGCGGGCACCTACGGCTGGCGCAACCACGCGCGCGACGTGCTCGGCATCGCGGATGCCGTCGGCGCACCGTCGTTTGCGGTCATCGGCCAGTCCAGCGGTGCGGCCATCGCCATGACGTGCGCGCAGCTGGAGCCGTCACGGGTCGAGCGGCTTGTCCTGGTCGATCTGGCGGGCAGTCCTGACCAGCAGTCGGCGGTGCCTGTGATCGCCTCGGT
>Ga0208324_1000429_pt1 | contig 19319 bp, 15 predicted proteins | sample Sb_taG_2_FD_187707 | JGI IMG/M metagenome (GOLD analysis project Ga0208324, IMG submission 187707) | Peat soil microbial communities from Weissenstadt, Germany - Sb_50d_5_LS metaG (SPAdes) (version 2) | ecosystem: Environmental > Terrestrial > Soil > Wetlands > Peat | place: Germany... | reverse complement strand
TGCGGGTGCTGCGCGGGGCTCGGCAACGCGTGCCGTGGCCGTGGCATTGGCGTGCCACCCCAGATCCCAGAGTTATGCGACAGTCTCTATAGTTGCCCAAATCCTCCGTATAAGCCAAATCTTCCGCAATAATCGCGCCGCGCTAGTAACTGCGTGCGAAAAATGGGAATGGTGAGGCGACCGGTACGCGAAAATGCCGGGAAAGTCGCGATCCAGCCTGGCTCGGTGACGGTGAGGTCAGCCCATCGTCATTGGGGGCGCGGCGTGCAGGCCAGGGGCCAGCCGGGGCAGCCAGATGATGGCCACCGCGAGACCCAGCGCGGCCACGCCGAACGCGCGCCCTGCCACCGGGCCCCACCCGAGGGTCTTCTCGGTCAGCACCACCACCGCCAGGCCGACCATGGCCCCGACGTTCATCACGCCCACCGCGACCAGAATCACCATCAGCCCCCAGCAACAGCCGAGGCAGTATGCCCCGTGCCGGACGCCGGCGGCCAGGTCGCCGGGCCACCTGCCGCGCCCGGTCAGCGGGAGCGGCGCACGGCAATGCGTCAGGCAGCGGTCCTTGGGGCCGCTCAGCTGGTACACGCCGCAGGCCGCGAAGACCGCGACGGCCAGGATGTGCGCCGCGCCGGGATGCCTCCCGGTCAGCCAGCCCGCCAGCCAGGCGAGCCCGAACGCGGGCACGCCCGCCGCAGCCCAGACCGCGAGGTAGCCGGCCGCGAGCCCGGCGGTCCTAGCTGTCCGGCGGCTGGCCCCGCTCCGGGCGTAGCGCGAGGCCGCCGGCGCCACCGACGGCAGCATCATGGCGGCCATCATCAGCGTCCATACCGGCACGAACGAAGCCAGGCCGAGCCCCATGGTGCCGCTCATCCCGGCCATCCCGTGAGCCAGGAGCACGGTTCCGGCCCACGCGCCGGCCGCTACGAGCAGCAGCGGGCCCGCCTCCACCGCAGCCTGACCTGGCTGTGGCCGGGTAATCCCGGCCGATCCGGTCACCCGGACCACCTCTCCCTCGAGACCGAAACCGCCATGCCCAAGGCTCTCGCGAGCCGCACCAATAGTCAACCATATTGTTGAAGATCGACCGGTCCCCGCCGGCTGGCCCCGCGGCGGAACGGCAGTCGCGATGCAGGTTATCGTGGCAGTGTGTCTGACCGTTCCCTGCTACCCGGCGCAGCCGTGGCGGCCTTCCCCGAGGCTGCCGGCCGTGTCGGCTCCTAGCCTGGTACGCGCGCCGTCCAGCCGGGCCGAGCGGCGTTCCGCCCGGATCGTGGCCGTCGCCGCCCGGTGGATCCAGGACGGCAGGCGCCTGGACATGCAGGGCCTCGCCGATGAGCTCGGCATATCGCGTGTCACCCTGTTCCGCCGCGTCGGCAGCCGCGAAGCGCTGCTCGGCAAGGCCCTGTGGATGCTTACCCAGTGCACACTGGAGACGGCCGCGGCGCGATGGGAGGACGAACGGCCGGAGGGCGAGCTGCGCACACCGGGCACCGGCCGGCACATCAACGCGATCGTCTCTCAGTCGGCCGGCCTGCGCCGGCTGCTCGATGACGAGCCCGCGCTGACCATCCGCGTGCTCACCGACCCGCGCGGCCGGGTGCAGGCCGGCATCGTGGCCTTCATCGAGGTACTGCTGCGCCGCGACATCGAGGAATTCGGCCTGGTCACGCTCATCGAACCGGATGCGCTCGCCTACGCGCTCGTCAAGCTGGGGGAATCGTTCCTGTACGCGGACGTGCTCGCCGCGCGCAAGCCCGATGTCGAGACCGCCAATCGCCTGCAGCGGGCCCTCGTCGAGGGCATCTTGCCTTGACACAGACCGGCCTGCGGGCCGCCGTAAACGGCGGCCCGCAGGCTCGGCTCGGTCAGGCGCTGGCCTTGAGCTTGGCCATCTCGGCGTCCACCATGGCCTCGTGCTCGGCCTCGTCCCGCTTGGCATCGCGCGTCCGCCACCGGCCGCGCAGCAGCGGGATGGACAGCAGAAAGACGATGATGCCGCCGAAGCAGATCCAGTACCAGGTCTTCCATTGGCTGGCGGTCTGGGCGGCGGCCTTGGTCACCGCCGCGCCGTGCGCGTTCAGGTAAGCGATGACGCCCGGCGGGACCTTGGACAGCGCGGTCAGCTGCGCGGAGTAGGGCGCCATGATCGTCAGCTCCGGCGAGTACGGGGCGATGGTCTTCAGCTGCGCCGCGTACGGGGCGACGGTCTTCAGCGCCGGCGCGGCCGCGATCACGCCGGCGATGGCCGCCTTGTTGGCGTTGATCGTGGTCAGGACCCCGAGGCCCTTGGCGCCGCCCCCGGCGGCCTTGATCGCCTGGGCCACGAGCGTGGGCGGGATCTTGGCCGGGTTCGTGTAGGTGGCCAGCTTGGCGAATAGCGCCGGGTTGGCCTGGATCACCGCGAGCTCGGGCGCGAGCTTTTGCGCGTTCGCGAGCTGCGTGGCGTTCGCCTGCGCGGTGGCCACGACCGTCGGCGGGATCGACTGCGCGGTGGCCACGACCGACGGGGGGACCTTCTGGGCGGCGGCCACGACGGTTGGGTGCGCGCTGGCGAAGGCCAGCTGGCTGCTGTACTGGGCCGCGTAGGCCGACACCGTGCCCCCGTAGTTCACCAGCGGGGTGACGGTGTTGATCACCACCGGGACGAGCAGGTACGCGAGGAACACCACGATGCGGATGATCCAGCCCCAGATGGCCAGGCCGGTGGCGGTCAGCGCCGGGTTGCGCGCCTCCACGGTCTCGGTGTAGCTGGCCATCCACGGGGTGTAGGCCAGGCCGAGGCCGAACGCCAGCAACGCCAGCATGATCGCCAGGGTGTAGTAGCCGGGATGGTGGCCGGCCTGCTCCAGGTAGATCACGGTCATCACCGCGGCCAGCACCCCGCCGAGCACCATGAACGGCTTGCGCACCCGGAACCGGTCCGAGACGAAGCCAACCAGGATCACCGCGATGACGTTGAACCCCCAGTTCCAGTTGCCCAGCCCGTTGGCGTCCTTGACCGAGAACCCGAACACGGTCGTCAGGTAGATCACGGCGAACCCGACGGCGGTGTAGTAGATCAGCAGCATGACCGATACCGCGATCGCGGAGACGACGATGTCGGGCTTGAGCAGCTGGCGGAACGGGTGCTTCAGTGCCGCCTCGATGTCCTCCTCGGACAGGCCCTTGGCCCGGGCCTCGATCAGCGCGCGGTCATGCAGGGTCACCATGAGCTGGTCGCGCAGCGCCGGGGACAGCTCACGCAGCCCGATGAACGTGATCACGAACACCACCAGGCCGGCGATGCCGCAGATGCGGTACTCGTGGGTCCAGAACCGGGGGTCGGTCACGACCGCGGGAATGGTGGCACTGCCCACCACCGCCACGATCAGGCTGCCCACCACCGGGCCGCTGGTCCAGAACCCCATGGCCGTCGCCCGGCCCACCTGCGGGGAGAAGTCGCGGATCAGCGCGGGGGTGGCCACCAGGCAGACGCCCTCGACGAAGCTGACCACGAAGGTCGCGATGGTGAACGACCACCTAGTGGTCGTAATCGGGATTACGAAGAGCGTGAACACCCCGGTGAACAGCAGCCCGACCACCACCATGTTGGCCCGGCCGAGCCGGTCGCCGAGGCCGGCGCCCAGCGAGCCGAACGCCCCGATCAGGGCCCCGAAGGCCACCGTCAGCGCGAAGAACGTGAAGCTCATGTGCAGGTTGACCAGGTACAGCGTGGTCACCGAGCCGCCCACGTACAGCTCGTAGTACAGCGTGATCGTGGCCAGTACCGTGATGGCCAGGTACATCACCCTGGGCCCGGTATCCGGATAAGCGTCCAGCTGCCTTCTCCAGATCCAGGACAGCCCTCCGGACCGGCTGGGCACTGGCGGCGCAGCGACTCCTGCCATGCGGTCACCTCCGACGTAGGAGCATGAGCTCAGGTTGGCTCGACCGTAATCCCATGACGGGTAACAGATCAACAATTTGTTTCAGCCGTCCTGGCCACTCGGCCGGCCAGGAACGCGGTAGTAGGCTGCCGGTGGCCATGTGTCAGCGAGTCCGGGAGGCACGATGCCGCTGTTCTCGAATCCGCAGAGCCCGGGTCCGGAGGAGGGGTGGGAACCGCAGGCGGCTGAGGGACGGCTGGCCAAGACGGCCGGCGCCAGCCAGACGGGCGTCTTCACCTCCGACCTGTCGGTATCGGAGTACGTGCTGCTCGGCGAGGCCGGATTCGAGCCGCTCGGTTTCGTGGTCGGCTCCTCGATCTACCACGTCGGCCTGCAGATCGGCCGCTGGAACCGGAACCAGGAGCTGCAGGTCCTGACCCAGGCCATGTACCACGCCCGGGAACTCGCCATGGCCCGGATGCGGGCCGAGGCTGACCACCTGGACGCTGACGGCATTGTCGGCGTCCAGCTCCGGATGCAGATGTACGCCTGGGGCCAGAACTGCCTGGAGTTCGTGGCCACCGGGACCGCGGTCCGCCACCTGGCCGGCCAGGGCGCGCACCGCGCACCTGACGGCCGCGCGTTCACCTCCGACCTGTCGGCCCAGGACTTCTTCCGGCTGCTGGCGGCCGGCGCGGTGCCGGTCGCCTTCGTGCTCGGCACCTGCGTCTATCACATCGCGCACCAGACCGTGATGCAGTCGCTGCGGCAGGCCTACCAGAACCAGGAGATGATGCAGTTCACCCAGGGCGTCTACGAGGCCCGCGAGCTGGCCCTGGCCCGGATGCAGGCCGAGGCCGCGGAGGCCCGCGCGTCCGGCATCGTCGGCGTGACAGTAGAGGTCAAGAATCACGTCTGGGGCGCGCACGCCACCGAGTTCCTGGCCACCGGTACCGCCGTCCGCCGGCTCACCGATGAGCACCGGCTGCCGGAAACCTCACCCAAGCCCACGTTCACCCTCGGCCTGGACAGCTAAAACCCGGGCCGTGCTGGCCCGGGCCACCAACTCGAGCGGCAGGTGGGAGCGCCGCGCGTGCAGCCGCTCGCCGCGCAACAGCGCGCACAGCCGCTCGGCTCCCTCGGCGCCGCTGCGGGCCAGGGGCTGCCGCACGGTACTCAGGCCGAGGAACGCCGCGGACTCGATGTCGTCGAAGCCGATGACGGACAGCTGGCCCGGAACCGTCACGCCGAGCCGGTCGGCCGCGGCGAGCACCCCGATGGCCTGGGTATCGGAGGCCGCGAAGATCGCGGTCGGGGGATCGTGGGCCTTCAGCAGCTGGGCGGCGTGCTCGGCCGCGGCGGCGGCGTCATGCGGGCCGCGGCGCATCAGGCCGGCCTGCCAGCCGATGCCGGCCTCGGCCAGGGCTTGCCGGTACCCGCGCAGCCGGTCCGCGGAGGAGGCGAAGCCCAGGCCGGCTGGTGGCCTGGCGAACACCGTGTCGCCGACGAACCCGATCCGGCGGTGCCCCAGCCCGGTCAGGTGGCCGGCGGCCAGCCGCCCGCCCGCCACGTTGTCCACGAGCGTCTGCGGCACGCCGGGGGTGGGCGCGTCCACGCTGACCAGCGCCACCCCAGCCCGGCCGAACTGAGCGAGCTGCTCGCGGGACAGGGGCAGGCTGATCGTCAGCACTCCGTCGGCCCGGTGGGTAGGCAGCAGGGTCGCCAGGTGCCGGTCGCGCTCGGCCGGGGTGTCCACGTTGCAAACGATCGTGTCGTAGCCCTCCTCGGCCAGCACCGCGAGCGCGCTGGCCAGCCGGACTACGGTGGCCGGCCGGGTCATGTGCGCGACGACCACCGCCACGGTCCGCGGCGTGCCGCGGACCAGGGCCGTCGCCGCGTGACTGGGCCGGTAGCCCAGCCGGTCGATGGAATCCTGGACGGCGCGCAGGGTCGCGGCCCGCACCTGCTGGCCGCCGTTGAGCACCCGCGACACGGTGCCGACCCCGACCCCGGCATCCGCGGCCACGTCGGCGATGGTGACCCGCCGGCCCGCGGGCGCGGCCCCTCTTTGGAAGCGTTTCCAACTCACGTCCCGCCCGGCCGCCCCGCCAGGACCAGTCCCGGCGGTGCTCCCGCCGAGCCGCAGGGCGGCCGGCACCACTTCGCCCGGCGACCCGTCCGGCCCGTGGTCGAGCTGGCGCAGCGCCCGGGCGATCACGCGCCGCGCGATGTCCTCGACCGGGATGGTGACGCCCGTCAGCCGCGGGTACAGAAGGCTCGCCGTAACGCTGCCGTCGAAGCCGGTGACGCCCAGATCACGGCCGATCCGCAGCCGTAGCTCGGCTGCGATCCCGTAGATCACGGCGGCCAGCCGGTCGCTGCCGGTGACGATGGCGTCCGGCCGGGTGGCCCGGTACGTGCCGGTGAGCAGCGACCGGATCTTCCGCCGCGCGCCGGCCTCGTCCGCCTCGTCCACAAGCAGGACGCCGGCCTCCTCGCCGGGGACGCCGTGGCGGGCCACCCCCGCCCGGAACCCCGCCACCCGTTCGTGATCCCAGTGATTCGCCGTCCGGTAGCCGGCGAAGGCCACCCGGCCGAAGCCCCTGGCCAGCACGTGCTCGACCACCCCGATGATGGCCTCGTGGTTGTCGATGTCCACCCAGTGCTGCGGCAGTCCGGGACCGACCCGGCCGAAGCACGCGAACGGCATCCCGGCCTCGGCCAGCAGGGCCGCGCGCGGGTCGCCGGGCTGCAGGTCCGACAGCAAGAAGGCGTCCACGGTCCGGCTGGCGATCAGGCGGCGCATCTCGTCGCGCGGGTCCGCGTCCGGGACGACGACCATCAGGCTGTGGCTCCGGCGGGCGCTCGCCGCCGCCAGCGCCTGCAGGAACTGCTGCATGATGTAGTTGCCGGGCAGCAACTGGATGCGCGGCATGACGTAGGCGAGCTGCCGGGTCCGGCGCGAGCGCAGGCTCCGGGCGCCGTGGTGCGGGTGGAACCCCAGGGCCGCCACCGCCTCCAGCACCCGGGTCTTGGTGGCCTCACCGACCCGGCCGCTGCCGTTGAGCACGTTCGAGACGGTCTGCCGGCCGACGCCAGCGGCCCGGGCCACATCCTGAATTGTTACCTGACCTGCGGCACCCGGCCTGGCCTGGCCTGATCGGGACCCGGTCACCTCGTCACCGTACGGCTCGCGCATGCCATCCCTTGACATCACATAGGCGCAGCGCTTCGATTTGATAGATCGTTCCAGCCTACCTCGGCTACCTGCTGGCCGAGGGAAGTCAGGGTCCGGAGAAAGGGGGCGTCGTGCCGCGTGACACCCGCCGGCCGGCCCTCAGGAAACGGGCAGGGCTGGTGAGCAGCGGTGGCGCGGTCAACTAGCCCCGCCCAGACCAGCGCCGAGTGGTGGCGGCAGGCTGTCGTCTACGAGATCTGCCCGCACCGCTACGGCGATCTCCCCGGCATCACCTCCCGGATCCCGTACCTGGCCTCGCTGGGCATCGACGCGGTCTGCCTCAGCCCCTTCCAGGCCCGGGGCGGCTTCCGTGAGCTGACGTCGCGGCTGCACCCGTACGGGATCGAGGTCATCGTCGAGTTCGGGCCGGACTACGCCAGGTTCGACGTGCTCGAAGCGAACTGGAACGCGGGGGAGTTCCTGCAGGTCATCACCGACAGCCTCGCCGACGCCCAGCAGCACGGAACGTCCGCGACCTGGGTGCTGTCCGGTCACGACGCGGGCCCGAGGCGGGCCCGCGCGGCTACCCTGCTGATGCTGGCCCTGCCCGGGTCGGCCTACATGTGCCAGGGCGAGGAACTCGGCTTGCACGAGGTGGCGGAGGCCGCGGACATCCCGGCCGGGCTGATCGAGGCCCAGGAGCACGACCCGGCTTCGGCTCTGGGCCTGTTCCGGCAGGCTCTCGGCTGGCGCCGCAAACTCCAGGCCGCCGATTACCTGGAGTGGATGCCTGGCCCCAACGCGCAGGTGCTCCACTTCCGCCGCCCCGGCGGCTGGCGGTCGGTGACCAACTTCGGGCCACGCGCCGTCGCGCTGCCGCCGGGCACCATCGTCGTAGCCAGCGCACCGCTGGAGGGCGGCCTGCTGCCCGCGGACACCACCGCGTGGATCACCCCTGGGCCCGGCCCCCGCCGATGACCTCCCCGGCCCCGCGGGCATTGATCACCCGCTCCGGCGGGATGCCGAACTTCTCGGCCCGCACCGTCCCGTTACCGAGCCAGTCGAGCTGACCCGGCGCGTGCGCGTCGGTGTCGATCGCGAACCGGCAGCCGGCCTCGCCCGCCAGCCCCAGCAGGCGGTCCGGCGGGTCCATGCGCTCTGGCCTGCAGTTGATCTCCACCGCGACGCCCTGCTCCCGGCAGGCGCCGAACACCGCCCCGGGATCGAACACCGACTCAGGGCGCCGGCCCCGCCCGCCCAGGAGGCGGCCGGTGCAGTGGCCGAGCACGTCCACGTGCGGGTTGCGGATCGCGGCCACCATCCGCTTCGTCATCGGCCCGGCGGGCATCCGCAGCTGGGAGTGCACGCTGGCCACCACCACGTCGAGCCGGGCGAGCAGGTCCTCCCGCTGGTCGAGCGAGCCGTCCTCGAGGATGTCGACCTCGATCCCGGTCAGGATCCGGAACGGCGCCAGCTCCGCGTTCAGCTCACCGACCAGGTCGAGCTGGGCCGCCAGCCGCTCGGCAGTCAGCCCGTTGGCCACCGTCAGCCGTGGCGAATGATCGGTCACCGCGATCCACTCGTGCCCCAGCGCCTGGGCTGCCTCGGCCATCTCCCGCGGCGGGCTGCCCCCGTCCGACCAGTCGGAGTGCGTGTGACAGTCGCCGCGCAGCGCCGCGCGCATCGGGTCTGGCTCCGACGCCGGCTGCTCCGCGAGCAGCCGGGCCAGGTAGGCGGGCTGCTGGCCGGCCGCGGCCTCGGCGATGACCTGGGCGGTGGTCGATCCGATCCCCGGCAGCGCCTCCAGCGTGCCCGCGCTCAGCCGCCGGCCGAGTTCGCCCGGCGCCAGGCCGTCGAGCACCGCGGCCGCCCGGCGGAAGGCCCGGACCCGGTAGGTGGGCGCCCCGCCCCGCTCCAGCTCGAACGCGATCCGCCGCAACGCCTGCCCAGGGTCCACTGCTCATCTCTACCCAGGTCGTCCCCCGCGAATCGGGCACCATCACGTCCGCCGTCAGTCGCCGCCGCGGCCCGGGTCCAGGTCATCCGGCGTCACCAGGTTGAGCACCGGCTTGTCGATCAGGTCGAGGTCGGCCGCCTGGTACGCCTTGGCCACCAGGCCCGAGCAACTGGCCACGGAGTCGTAGGCGTACAGGGCCGAAAGGTCGAAGCGCCAGTAATCCATGACGAACAAGGCGGGCCAGGCGAGGTAGTCGTAGGGCTGGCCGATCCGGCTGATCGCGTACTCCGCCACCCGGTCGCGCCGGAGTTGGCTGACCTCGATCCCGTCCGGCGCGCGGCGCACGCCGAACCAGGAGATGTCCTCGGCCGCGTACTCGTCCAGGCTGCCCTCGCGCACGCCGTTGAACCACGCCTCGACGATCCTGCCGTCCCCGACGCCGATCACCGCGTGCGAGAATCGCCAGCCCAGCAACGTGGCGTCGGTGTACGCCGGCGCGCCCGGCATCGCCATCAGGCCGTAGTCGCCCGGCCGCGGGCGCAGAACCCGCTCCGCCTTGTACAGTGTCCGCCCGGTCACTCGGCGACCGTTCTCCTTTACTCGGTAACCTCAGTCACAGCTAACCAGAACGGGGGCGCCGTGTTCCACGTGGACTCCGAGGTCGGCCGGCTGCGGCAGGTGATCCTGCACCGCCCCGACCTGGAACTCAAGCGCCTGACCCCGGACAACGCTGGCGACCTGCTGTTCGACGACGTGCTGTGGGTCAGCCGGGCGCAGGCCGAGCACGACGCGTTCGCCGGGGCGCTGCGCTCGCGCGGCGTCGTGGTCCACTACCACGGGGACCTGCTCGCCCGGACGCTGGACATCCCGGAGGCGCGCGAGTACGTCCTGGACCGGGTGTTCGACCCGCGCGCGCACGGGCCGCTGGCCGCCGCGACCCTGCGTGCCTCCATGGACGGGCTGGACTCGGCCCGCCTGACGTCGTTCCTGTCGGGCGGGATCACCAAACGCGAGATCGCCGAACTCGGCCCCGAGCCCAAGAGCATCGCGTTCCATTCCCTCGACCCCGACGACTTCGTGCTCGCCCCGATGCCGAACCTGCTCTACCAGCGTGACACCTCATCCTGGATCTACGGTGGCGTGTCGATCAACGCCATGCGCTGGCCCGCCCGGATCCGGGAGACCGTCACGAACGAGGCCATCTACCGCTGGCACCCGATGTTCGCCCGGGCCGTGTTCGACGTCTGGTACCACGGTGCCGATGCCGCGCCCGCCAGCATCGAGGGCGGCGACATCCTGGTTATGGGGAACGGCTCGGTCCTGGTCGGGATGAGCGAGCGGACCACCCCGCAGGCCGTCGAGGTGCTCGCCCACCGGCTCTTCGGGGCGGGGGCGGCCCGCTGCCTGGTGGCCATCGACATGCCGAAACAGCGGGCCTTCATGCACCTGGACACGCTGCTGACCATGGCGGACGATGCCGTCTTCACCAAGTACGCCGGGATGGGCATGCTGCCGTCCTACACGATCGAGCCGGGCGCCACGGGCGCCGAGCTCAAGGTCACCGACCACCCGGCCGGCGACATGCACCGGGCCATCGCGGCCGCGCTCGACCGGCCGTTCATCACGGTCCTGACCGCCGTCCAGGACGTCCACTCCGCGCAGCGGGAGCAGTGGGACGACGGCTGCAACGTGCTGGCGGTCGAACCGGGCGTGGTAGTGGCCTACGAACGGAACGTGACCACCAACACCTACCTGCAGGACAACGGGATCGAGGTCATCCCCGTCCCGGGCGGCGAGCTCGGCCGGGGCCGGGGCGGCCCCCGCTGCATGAGCTGCCCGATCGAACGCGACGCCTGACCCAGGTCCCGTCGCCGCCCTGGTGCGCCGTAATCTATCCGCCGGTCGCGGTGATTACTCATAGAGACTATATAGTTACTTTGGGGAGTCGATCATGAGGGGGAAGCCATGGCGACAGAGCACGCCCGGACCGAGGCCATACCGAAACAGCAGGCCGCAGCCGACGTTGCCGATCATGGTGAGTCCTGCCCGGCGTTCGAGCGGTGGTTCCAGTACGGATTCGACCACATGCCCTGCGGCATGGTGGTGACGAGCCTGACCCCCGGACGCCCGAACCTTTACCTGGCCGCGAACGACAGCTTCTGCCAGCTGGCGGGGTTCACCTGGGCGGAGCTGGCTGGGCGTGAGTTCCTCGGCGACTTCCACCCCGAGGAGCAGCCCGTTCTCGACGCCGCCATCCAGCGGGTCATATCCGGCGGCGGCCAGGGCATCCGCACGAGCTCCCGCATGATCCGTGAGGATGGCCAGACCATATCCGTCCGCCTGACCTGCGCCACGATCCAGCATCCTTCCGGCGAGCGCTACCTGTCAGCCTTCGTCGAGGACGTCACCGCGGCCGAGCAGGCCGCGGCCGAGATGTCTCAGCTCAGGCACGAGCTGGCCCGAGCACGCCGGATGGAGAGCCTGGGTCACCTGCTGGACGGAATCGCGCACGACTTCGACAACCTGCTCACGGTGATCGGGAGCTACACGAGCCTCGCCCACGAAGAGGTGAGCATGGCCGAGGCGACCGACAGCGCCATCCGGTGGCGGCCGGTCCGCTCCGACCTGGAGCAGGTCCAGGACGCCGCCGAGCGGGCGAGGATGCTGATCAAGCACATGCTGGCCTTTGCCCGCAGGGAATCAGCCAAGGTCGAGGACGTCGACCTGGCCCACCTGGTGAGCGACGCCAGCCTGCTGCTGGGTGAGTTGCTGGGCGAGAACATCCCGTTCGCGGTCCGGGCCACCCGGGGCGCGTGGCTGGTCCGGGCCAGCCCCGCGATGCTCGAGCAGGTGATCACCGACCTCGCGGCCAACGCCCGGGAGGCCATGCCAGCCGGCGGCCAGCTCACCATCGGGATCGAGAACGCCGACACCTCCGGCTCGCACGTCTTGACGCACCTGGCGATCAGCCAGCGTGACGCGAACGAGCTGGCCGAGCTGCTGCCCGGCCGCTACGTCGTACTGCGCCTGGCCGACACGGGCACCGGCATGGATCCCGCGATCGCCGAGCGGGCCTTCGAGCCCTTCTTCAGCACCAAGGACGGGAACACGTCAGCCGGGCTGGGCCTGACCGCCGTCCGCGGGTTCGCCGCGCAGGCCGGAGGCCGGGCCTGGCTGGAATCGGAGCCCGGCCACGGGACGACGGTGACGGTCGCCCTGCCCGCCGCGCCGGGATCCGGCTATGACGTGACCCAGACCGGAACGACGCAGGCCCAGCCCGGCTCCGTGCTGGTGATCGACGATAACCCGCAGATCCGCGAGGTCGTGCACCGCGTGCTGACCAGCGCCGGTTATCGCGTCACGACGGCCGCGAGCGGACAGGATGCCCTGACCCTGCTGGATAATCCGGACGTCACGGCCGACCTGGTGCTGACCGACGTCGTCATGCCGGGCATTGCTGGCCACGCGTTCGCGGCTCAGCTCCAGGCCAGGCGCCCCGACATGAAGATCCTGTTCATGTCGGGATACGAACGCCCGGACGACGCGGGCGAGACCTGGCCCGAGGAGAGCCTTCAGGTGGTGGGCAAGCCCTTCTCCCGGGCCGCGCTGCTGGCGACGGTCAGCCGGCTGCTCGGCGCCGGCCCGGCCGGGACCGACCCAGAATGAATCCGGCAGCGCCGTCGTATCCCGCACGGCGTGGGGTGAGGCAGTGGTGGCTCGACCGGTCGATCCGGGTCAAGGGCATAGTCGTGGTCACGCTCCCGCTGGTCGTCCTGCTCGGCATAGTGCTGGCCAGTGTGGTGCTGCAGGGCAACGAACGGCAGGAACGCCAGGTGGCCATGGCCGCCTCGGCCTTGAGCACGTCGGCCAATCAGGTCCTGGCCGACGCGGTGAACGCGGAGACCGGTGTCCGCGGGTACGTGGCCACGGGCAATCCGCTCTTCCTGGATCCGTACCACCTCACCCTGCGACGCCTCACGGGAGACATCGCCACGCTCCGGGCCGCGGCCACGACCGAAGGGGACCTCGGACCGGAGCGGGTCGTGGAGGTGACCGCGGCCACCGAGATGGCGGAGCTGGGGCAGCTGCGGGCCGCGGTCAGCGCGGGCACCACCGTCAGCTCCCCGCAGCCAGGACTGGAAGCGGGGAAGCGGTCGATGGATCTGCTTCGCAGCCAGGTCGCCGCCCTCTGGCCGCCAGGCCGACCGCCATCCTCGCGGCCCGGAGCCGACATCACCCGGATGGAATCCGAGATCGGCACGCTCACCATCATCGGCGTCATCCTCGGCATCCTCGGCGGCATCCTCGGCGTCGTCCTGTTCACATCCGGCATCGCGCATCGCGTCATCGCGATCGCGGCCAATGCCGAACTGCTGGGACGGGGACAGCCGCTGCGGCCGCGGCCCCCCGCCCGTGACGAACTCGGCCGGCTGACCAAGGCGCTCGTCCACGCCGAAGAGCTCCTGGCCAGCCGGACCGCCGAGCTCGTCGCGGCCAGGGACTCTGCGCTCAGCGCCACCCAGTCCAAGAACGCGTTCCTGAGTAGCACCAGCCACGAGATCCGCACTCCGCTGAACGCGATTCTCGGCTTCACCCAGCTGCTCCAGCTGTCCGACCTCAGCCCGGAGGACCGGGACGGGGTAGAGCGCATCCTCGTGGCGGGACGGCATCTGCTGGCGCTGATCAACGAGCTGATCGACATCTCCAGGATCGAATCCGGCGAGCTCAGCCTGTCGGTCGAGCCGGTCCTGGTGCGGCCCATGATCGAGGAAACCTGCCAGCTCATGACGACCCTCGCCGCCGCCCGCTCGATCACGGTCAGCCAGGGCTGCGCGCGCCCGGAGCTGGCCGTCCTCGCCGACCAGCAGCGGCTCCGCCAGATCCTGGTGAACCTCGTCTCCAACGCGATCAAGTACAACCGGCCCGGCGGCACCGTCTCGATCACCTGCCAGGCGGAGGAAGACAGCCGGGTCAGCCTGGTGGTAACCGACACGGGGCCGGGGATCCAAGCGGCCGACCTGGAACGGATCTTCGCCCCGTTCGAGCGGCTCGGCGCCGAGCAGACCGGGATCGAGGGCACCGGCATCGGCCTGCCGCTGGCCCGGGCCCTCGCCCAGGCCATGGCCGGCCAGCTCACCGCGTCCAGCACCCCCGGCGAAGGATCGGCCTTCACCGTCACGCTCCCGCCCGCCGTCGTGCCCTGGATCCCGGCACAGGCCGACGCGCGGCGGCCGGCCGCGATCGCGCCCGCCGAGCTGGGCACCGGGGCCGTCAGCATCCTGTACATCGAGGACAACCCAGCGAACATCGAGGTCGTCACCCGTTTCCTCAAGCCCAGGGCCAACATCGCCCTCCGCTCGGTCATGACGGGGGAGGCCGGCGTGGAGGCCGCGCTGCGCGATCGACCCGACTTCATCCTGCTCGACATGCACCTGCCCGACATCGGCGGCGAAGAAGTCCTCCGCCGCCTGCGGGCCGAGCCGGCCACCGCAGGCATCCCCGTGGCCATCCTGTCCGCGGAGGTCTCCCCGGCCGTCATCCGGCGCATGCAGGCCAGCGGGGTCGTCGCCTACCTGACCAAGCCGCTTGACCTGGCCGAACTCGGCCGCGTGATCCACTCGTTCAGCGCCGGAGAACACTCCGGCGCGACCTCGGGGACGACATCGCCATGAGTCATACCGTGCTGTACATCGACGACAGCGACGACAATCTGGTGCTGGTGGAGCGCATCCTGCGGCCCCGCGGGGACGTGCGGCTGCGGGTGGCCCAGACCGGCCGCGACGGTGTCGAGGCGGCGATCGGCGACCCGCCGAACCTCATCCTGCTCGACAACCGGCTGCCGGACAGCAGCGGCCTGCAGGTCCTGGGCGAGCTGGCCGCCTCGCCGACCACCGCGGCGGTCCCGGTGGTGGTGTTCAGCGGCGACACGGGACAGGAGATGGTCAAGGAACTGCTCGCGGCGGGAGCGTCCGACTTCCTGGCCAAACCGTTCGCCATCAGGGATCTGCTGGCCGTGATCGCGCGCTATCTCGACTGATCGTCCCTGATGAGACTCGCGATCTTGGGGTCTGTCTAGCACCCCTCCCGACCGCCTATGGTCTAGACATGACCACCAACGACACGCTGCGCGTTACCGACTCACGCACCGGCCGCAGCTACGAACTCCCTATCGTCGACGGTGCTATCCGCGCCATCGACCTTCGGCAGATAAAGACGTCCGAAGACGACTTCGGGCTGCTCTCCTACGACCCGGCGTTCCAGAACACTGCGAGTTGCCGCAGTGCTATCACCTTCATCGACGGCGAGAAGGGCATCCTCCGCTACCGCGGCTACCCAATCGAGGAACTGGCGCAGCGCGCGTCCTTCCTCGACGTGGCCTGGCTCCTGCTGAATGGCGACCTGCCGGACAAGAAGGAATCGACCGAATGGGCGCGCGAGATCACCCTTCACACCTTCGTGCATGAGAACGTCAAGAAGCTCATCGACGGCGGCTTCTGGCACGATGCCCACCCGATGGGCATCCTGGTCAGCGCCCTGGCCGCGCTGTCCACCTTCTACCCCGAGGCGAAGGCGGTTCACGACCAGGGCGTCCAGCACGAGCAGGTGGTGCGCCTGATCGCCAAGATGCCCACGCTCGCGGCCTTCGCCTACCGGCATGCGCGGGGCCTGCCCTTCGCGTACCCCGACGACGATCTGTCCTACACGGGCAACTTCCTCAACATGATGCGGAAGATGACCGAGCCCAAGTACAGCCCGGACCCGATCCTCGAGCACGCGCTGGACGTGCTGTTCATCCTGCACGCCGACCACGAGCAGAACTGCTCCGCCAACGCGATGCGCAGCGTGGCCAGCTCCCAGACCGACCCGTACTCGGCGGCGGCCGCGGCCGCGGCCGCGCTGTACGGCCCGCTGCACGGCGGCGCGAACGAGCAGGTGCTGAACATGCTCCGCGAGATCGGCTCGGTCGACAACGTGCCCGGCTACATCAGCCGGGTCAAGAGCGGCGAGCTGCGGCTGATGGGGTTCGGCCACCGGGTGTACAAGAACTACGACCCGCGTGCGACCATCATAAAGCAGGTCGCGGATGAGGTGTTCGAGGTCACCGGGCACAACCCGCTGCTGGACATCGCGCTCGAACTCGAGCGGATCGCGCTCGAGGATGACTACTTCGTCAGCCATAAGCTCTACCCGAACGTGGACTTCTACTCGGGCATCATCTACCAGGCCATGGGCTTCCCGGTGGCGATGTTCCCGGTGCTGTTCGCGATCGGCCGCATGCCCGGCTGGCTGGCGCAGTGGCAGGAGGGCTCGGTCGACCCGGAGCAGAAGATCGCCCGGCCGCGGCAGATCTACGTCGGCGAGACCCTGCGTCACCTCGACGGTCAGGGGACCTGACCGGCTCATGACCGAGCCTATTACCGGGCTGGACCTGCCGCCCGGCTCGTTGTTCGGGATGGCTAACCTGCCCTACGGCGTGTTCTCCGTTGGCGACCGGTCCCCCCGGCCGGGGGTCCGGATCGGCGACTCGGTGCTCGACCTGCTGCCGGTGCTTGGCGAGCAGGTCTTCGCCGAGCCGTCGCTGAACGCGTTCATGGCCCAGGGCCGGGCCCGTTGGAGTGACGTCCGGGCCCGGATCACCGAACTGCTGACCGACGAACGGCATCGCCGCAGCGTCGAGGCCGCGCTTTACCCGCTGTCCGGGGTGCGGCTGCACCGGCCGTTCGAGGTGGGCGACTACGTGGACTTCTACGCCAGCGAGAACCACGCGGCCAACGTCGGGCGGCTGTTCCGGCCGGGCGCCGACGCGCTGATGCCCAACTGGAAGCACCTGCCCGTCGGCTATCACGGGCGTTCGGGCACCGTGGTGGTCTCCGGCACCCCGGTGCCCCGCCCGCTCGGCCAGCGTCCCGGCCCGGCGTTCGGCCCGACGTTCGGCCCGTCACAGCGGCTGGACTTCGAGGCCGAGGTCGGCTTCGTGGTGGGCGTGGGGTCATCTCCGGGCACGGGGATCGGCGTGGACCAGTTCGCGGACCACGTGTTCGGCGTGTTCCTGGTCAACGACTGGTCGGCCCGCGACATCCAGGCCTGGGAGTCCCGGCCGCTCGGCCCGTTCCTGGCCAAGTCGTTCGCCACGTCGATCTCGCCGTGGATCGTGCCGCTCGAGGCGCTGGAGCACGCCAGGACCGGAATGCCGCCGCAGGACCCGCAGCCGCTGCCGTACCTGACCGGCCCGGGCGACACCGGTTTCGACCTCGCGCTCGAGGTCCGCCTGAACGGCCAGGTGGTGTCCCGCCCGCCGTTCGCGACCATGTACTGGACGCCCGCCCAGATGCTGGCCCACATGACCGTGAACGGCGCCTCGACCCGCACCGGGGACCTCTTCGCCTCCGGCACGGTCAGCGGCCCGGACCGGGAGCAGCGCGGCTGCCTGCTGGAGCTGAGCTGGGGCGGCGCCGAGCCGCTCACCCTGCCCGACGGGTCCGTCCGCACCTTCCTCGAAGACGGCGACGAGGTCGCGATCACCGCCACCGCCACGCCCGGTATCGGCTTCGGCGAGGTCACCGGCCGGATCCTCCCCAGCGGCTAGCTCCCCAGCGGCTAGCTCCCCAGCGGCTAGCTCCCCAGCGGCTAGCTCCCCTCGGCCACCCACTGCCGCAGTTTCTTCCGGTCGAGCTTGCCGACGCTGGTCAGCGGTATGGCGGGCACGATCGTGATCTGCCGCGGGTACTTGTTCGCGCCCAGGTGCTTCCGGGCGTGCTCGCTGAGTTCTTCAGCGGTGGCCACTGCGTCCGGCCGCAGCGACACGAACGCCACCACTTCCTCCCCGAGCCGGGCGTCCGGCCGTCCCACCACCCCGGCCAGCGCCACCGCCGGATGCGCCACCAGCACTTCCTCCACGTCGCGCGGGAAGACGTTGAACCCGCCGCGCAGGATCAGGTCCTTCTTCCGGTCCACTACGTACAGGTACCCGCCGGCGTCCAGGTGCCCGATATCGCCGGTGTGCAGCCAGCCGTCCGCGAGCACGGTGGACGCGGAATCCGGCGCGTGCCAGTACCCGCTCATCACCCCGGGTGACCGGACGCAGATCTCGCCGTCCTGGTCCGCGGGCAGCATCGCGCCGAAGTCGTCCTGGATGGACACCTCGCAGCCGGCCACCGGCAGCCCGACGCTGCCCACACGGCGCGCGCCGTAGGGGTTGGTCGAGATGAGCGTGGCCGACTCGGTGCAGCCATATCCCTCGTAGATCGTCGCGGACGGCACCCGCGCCTCGAACTCCCGCCGGACCTCCTTCGCCAGCGGCGACGCACCGGATGAGATAAAGGTCAGCTCGGACAGGTCGGCCTCCTCCAGCGGCTGGCCGAGCAGCATCTGGATCATCGACGGCACCAGCGCGCTGAACTGCGCGCGGTGCTCTTCGGCCAGCTTCAGCCAGCCCGCCGGGTCGAACCACCGCATGAGGATGGTCCGGGCGCCCTCATCCCGGTGCAAGCCAATGCAGAAGACCAGGAGCCCATAGGCATGCGCGAGGGGGAGCGGCAAGACCCCGGTGTTCACGTCGGCCCTTACCGAATTCTGGTTCGCCGACCACCCGCACCAGAACAGGTTGGCGTGGGTGAGCGGGACGCCCTTGGACCGGCCGGTGGTCCCGCCGGTGTACAGCAGGGCGGCGAGATCGGTTCCCTCTACGATCGACCCGGGCGCGGCCGCCTCCACCTGGGCGAAGTCGAGCACCGGAACTGGAGCGGCCGAGCCCGGGCCGCCGCCGGGGACCACCACGAACCGGACCTCCGGCGCCCCGGCCAGGGCGGCGGAGACCTTCGGCAGGAACTCGGCCGTGGTCACCACGCCGACCGCACCGGAATCGGCCAGCGCGCTGCGCAGCTCGTCCTCGCTCACCAGGAAGATCAGCGGCGTCACCACCGCCCCGGCCCGCCAGGCCGCGCTGTAGGTGATCAGGACCTCGGGACAGTTGGCCATCAGCACGACCAGCCGGTCCCCGGGCCGGACGCGGAGGTCGGTCAGCCCGGTCGCGAACCTCGCCGCGCGATCGGCGAGCGATCCGGCCGTGTGCCACCGGCCCTCGTAGAACAGCGAGTCGTGGTCGCCCTGCCGCTCCAGGGCCAGCTCGGCCTGCCGGGCCAGGTTCTCCTCAGCCATGTCCGCCTCAGTCCAGGTTGATCTCGAAGTACGCGCCCCGAGCGATCAATGTCATCGTTTCCCTCCTGCGTGGACCCTACTCGCCCTTCCATCGGCTGGCCGCGAGGGTTAGGGTCGCGCTCATGGTGACCCAGACCGAATTCGACCAGCTGCTCGA
>Ga0208324_1000423_pt1 | contig 19456 bp, 17 predicted proteins | sample Sb_taG_2_FD_187707 | JGI IMG/M metagenome (GOLD analysis project Ga0208324, IMG submission 187707) | Peat soil microbial communities from Weissenstadt, Germany - Sb_50d_5_LS metaG (SPAdes) (version 2) | ecosystem: Environmental > Terrestrial > Soil > Wetlands > Peat | place: Germany... | reverse complement strand
GGCCACCCTCGCTTACCGGGTCGCGTCCTACTGGCTCCCCCTCCTCGCCGGGCCGCCGGCCTACCTGCTCTACCGCCACCGCTACGGACGGCCGGCCGCCCGGCGCGCCATGCCGGGTGGGGGCGGGCTCCAGCACATAGCCCGGGTCTATGTCACGAGAGCCTGGGCCGTCTTTCCCGCCCGAGGATTCGTGGTGTGGACTGGAAAGATGCTTGACGACACCGGATACGGGCCATCCTTCAGGCGCCGGGGCAGCGGCAACATGCTGACGCACACCCTCATGGCGGTGCTGGGGGCCGCGCTCGCGACAGGCCTGTTCCTGGCCTTCTACAACCCGGGGTCCGGCGGCTCGGGCATCTCGCTGCCGGGAAGCGGCGCGGTGCCTGCTCCGGCCCCGGCCGCGCCGCTGGCCGGCGGCGAGCAGGCCATCGTCACCAAGGTCGAGCCGGGCCTGGTGATCATCAACACGGCCCTGCAGTACAACAGCGAGGTGGCCGCCGGGACCGGCATGGTGATCAACCCCAATGGGCTGGTGCTGACCAACAACCACGTCATCGACGGCTCCACTAAGATCACCGTTACCGTGGCCGCGACGGGCAGGATCTACCCGGCCACGGTCGTCGGCTACGACAAGACCGGGGACATCGCCCTGATCCAGCTGCACAACGCGTCCGGGCTGACGACGGTGCCGATCGGCAACTCCTCTTCGGTCAAGGTCGGAAACGCCGTCGTGGCCCTGGGCAACGCCGAGGGCCGGGGCAGCATCATCGCCACGGCCGGCGAGGTCACCGGGCTGAACCAGACCATCACCGCGAGTGAGGAGGGAAGCTCGAGCGCCTCCGAGACACTGAGCGGGATGATCCAGACGGACGCCGACATCGTGCCCGGCGACTCCGGCGGCCCGCTGGCGAGCTCGGCCGGCGTCATCGGCATGGACACGGCGGGCAACGACGTCAGTGACGAGCAGCAGGCGTCAGCCGGATTCGCGATCCCGATCAACACGGCGCTGTCAGTGGCCCGGCAGATTGCCGGGGGCCAAGCCAACTCCACCATCACGATCGGCTACCCGCCGTTCGTCGGAATCTTCATCGGCTCCGGATCGAGCAGCAGCCCGCAGGCACAGGCACAGCAGGAGGAGCAGCAGCGGCAGAACGGCGGCGGTTCCGGAAGCAGGCCGGCCTGCTACACCAGCAATGCCGACCTGACCGTGCCGTCGGCCATCGCGCCGGTCAGTTCCGGCACCCTGATCGTCGGGACGATCTGCGGGAGCCCCGCTGCCTCGGCGGGCATGACCGGCGGAGCGGTCATCACGGCGGTGAATGGGCAGGCTGTCGGCTCGCCCGACGACTTGACCGGCATCTTGTCGCGGTTCCATCCGGGCGACACGATCTCCGTCACCTGGGTTAGCCCATCCGGGCAGCGCTCTACCAGCGGCCTGCACCTGACCGCCGGTCCGCCGCAGTGAGATCGGCGCGCACCGTCATGATCACGGAGGGTTCACTACTCCCCGCCGTATTAAAGTCTCCGCGATGACGGAAGACGGCCGCAATGCGGTCCCGGTGGTGCCGCTGGCGGCGGGTCGCAGTGCGTAAGTCCGTCCGATCGTCAGCCGACGCGGGAAGTGGCCGGGGAGCGCAAGAGCCTGATGCCCAGGAGGGCGTCGGCGGTGTCGCGGACCAGGCGGGCGCCGGACACGTCGGCGGGCGTGATCCGGGTGGGAGCGTCGGCCAGCAGCCGGTCGGCCCAGCGGTCGACGATGCCGAGCGCGCCGGGGGCGTCGAGGTCGTCGCGCATGCGCGCGCGGACGCCGGCGAGCGTCTCGGCCGCCGCGGTGGACGGGGCGACGTCGGGGCCGGCCGAGGCGGCGGCCTCGGTGTGGGCGATGGCGGCGCGCCAGCGGGCCAGCCGGGCGTCCGCATCGGCCAGGACGGCCTCGGTCCACTCCCAGTCGGACCGGTAGCGGTGGGCCAGCAGGGCCATCCGGATCGCCATCGGATCCACGCCGCCGGCCACGAGCCTGTTCACGAACACCAGGTTGCCCAGCGACTTGGACATCTTGTGGCCCTGGTAGCTGACCATCCCAGCGTGCGCGTACACCCGCGCGAAGGCTCTGTTATCTCGGGGGGAGCGGTTATCTCGGGGGGAGCGGTTATCTCGGGGGGAGCGGTTATCTCGGGGGGACGGCCCGTCCGCCCGTACCCCCCCGGGGAAGGCGACACGGGCGTGGGACGCGCTCAGCTCGTGGTGCGGGAACACGAGGTCGGAACCGCCCGCCTGCACGTCGAAGACGGGCCCCAGGTACTCGGTGGCGATGGCGGCGCACTCGATGTGCCAGCCGGGCCGGCCCGGCCCGAACCGTGAATCCCAGGCCGGCTCGCCGGGCCGTTCCGCACGCCAGGCCAGGGCGTCCAATGGGTCCTTTTTCCCTGGCCGGCCTGGGTCGCCGCCACGTTCGGCGGCGAGTTCGGCCATCTCGGCGGGATCGTAGCCGGAGGGGGTGCCCGGCCCGGACAGCGAGCCGAAATCCGGATCGGCCAACCGGGCGAAGTACAGGTCCTCGTCCACGTCGTACAGGGCGCCGCGGTCGGCCAGCCGGGCGGCGAACCGCTCGATGACCGGCAGCGCCTCCACGGCCCCGACCAGGTGAGTGGGCGGCAGGACGCGCAGCGCCTCCATGTCGGCGCGGTACCGCCGGATCTCGCGGCGGGCCAGCTCGCGCCAGTCCACGCCGTCGCGCGCAGCCCGTTCCAGCAGCGGGTCGTCCACGTCCGTGACGTTCTGCACGTAGATGACGGTGTACCGCGCGGGCGGCGGGGGGGCACCCGGCGCCTCACGGGCGCCCGGGAGCTCCGGCATCGCGTCCAGCCAGGCCCTTACCAGCAGGTCCCATGCGGTGTAGGTGGCGGCGTGCCCGATGTGCGTGGCGTCGTACGGGGTGATGCCGCAGGCGTACAGCGTGGCCACCGGGCCGGCCGCGGCCAGGACCAGCTCACCGGAGGCCGTGTCGTGGATCCGGGGTGCCGGGCCGCTCCCGGGAAGCACGGGAACGTCGACGCGGCGCCAGGAATCCATATGCGTCAGGTTATCGCGCGTGGCAGCGGGGCTGGGCAGAGGCGGAACGAGGCCGCCGCCGGCCGCCGGACTTCGTCTCGGCCGGGGAGGCCAGCGGGGAACCGCGCACGGCGTTCACCGTAGGAGACCGCCCTCAGCGGTTCGTGCGAGCCGTGTGTGAGTTGCGTGTGACCCGGGCTAGCGCGGGGGCTGGGTGACGCTAGGGGCCAGGGTCGGGACCTGACGCACGCCCGTGGCCTGCTCGAAGGCGTAGGCCAGGGCGATCAGCCGCGGCTCGGTCCAGCGCGGCCCGAAGAACGAGACGCCGACCGGCAGCCCGGACACGAAGCCGGCCGGGACCGTGATCGACGGGCAGCCGGCCACCGCGGCCGGGCCCGAGGTGTGGAACACGTCGTGATCGCCGAGCACGTAGTCGGTCAGGCAGGCCGGGTTGGCGGTCAGGGCGACGATGGCCTCCACCCCGTGCTCGGCCAGCGGCGCGGAGACCGCGGTGCGCGCCAGCCGGGTGGCCTCGCGCCGGGCCGCCAGGTACTCGTCATCGGCCAGGTCGCCGCTGGTCGCCTCGGACGACTCGAACGTCTCCTGGCCGAACCGGGACAGGACCAGGTCCGCGTTCCGCTTGTTGAAGTCGATCAGCTGGGCCAGCGTCCGGGGTACGGCGCCGTCGAAACCCAAGTCGGCGAGATAGGCCAGGTAGGCGTTGATCCCGTACTTGAACTCGTACCGCAGCGCCGTGAACTCCGCCTCAGGGATCTTGCCGGTGCCGGGCAGCGTCACCGGATCGACCACCACCGCGCCCAGCGAGCGGAGCTTGGCCACGGCCATGTCCAGCACGGTGCCGGTGGCCGCGCCCGCCGGGGCCGACGGATCCCGCCAGATGCCCAGCCGCGCGCCGTCCAGGGCCGCGGGATCCAGGGCGTCCGCAAACGAGTTCCGGGCGGCTGCCGCGATGGCCCGTTCGGCCAAATCAAGCTCGTCAGGCGCGACGGGATCCAGCGGGTCGGCCCCGACCAGTACGGACAGGAGCGCCGCGGCGTCGGCGACGCAGGTCGCCATCGGGCCCGCGGTGTCCTGGACCGGCGAGATCGGCACGATGCCGCGCCGGCTGACCAGGCCGTTGGTGGGTTTGAGGCCGACGATGCCGCAGGCGCTGGCGGGGCACACGATCGAGCCGTCGGTCTCGGTGCCCACCGAGACAGGCGCCAGCGCGGCCGCCACGCCCGCCGCCGACCCCGAACTCGACCCCGACGGATTGCGGTCGAGGGCGTACGGGTTGGCGCTCTGACCGCCGAGCGTGGACCAGCCGCTGGTCGAGTGCGTGGACCGGAAGTTCGCCCACTCCGACAGGTTCGCCTTGCCGATGATGACCGCACCGGCTTCGCGCAGTTTCGTGATCAGGAACGCGTCCTCCGGCTCGGCGGACAGCAGCGCGGGCGAGCCCGCGGTGGTCGGCATGCCCGCGACCTGGACGTTGTCCTTGACCAGCACGGGGATGCCCTCGAGCGGACCGCGCGGACCGCGCGGGCCGGCGCGGGCCGCGTCACTCGCCGCCGCCTCGGCGCTGGCGTTGAGGTTGACCGTGATGACCGCGTGCAGCGCGGGGTTCAGGCGGTCGATTCGCTGCAGGTAGAAAGCGGTCAGCGCGGCTGAGGTCACCTCACCGGAGGTCATCTCGGCCTGCAGTCCGGCCAGTGACGCGTGGCCTGCACTGGCCTGGGCGCCCGGGATCACTTCGCAGAAATCCGGCATGGCGGAAGCTTAGCTGTGCGGTCGGCGGCCGGGTAAGACCCGCTTTCCGGGGTCACCTCCGGGTAACGCGCAGAGCCTCGTTCAGGGCCTGGGCGGCGGCGCGGACCTGGCTGACCAGCTTCTGCTGCAGCGGCGTGGGCGCGCGGACGAGCGGCGAGGGCACGGTGATCACCGCGATCATGCGCTTGCCCTGCAGGATTGGCGCGGAGACGGCCCACACGCCCGCCTCGAGTTCCTCCTCGCTGACCGCGAAACCCTGCCGCGCGGCCTGGGCGGTTCTTGCTTCGAGCCGGGCGGCGGCCTCGGGATCGCGTTCGGCCAGGGGCGCCAGGTACTCGCGGCGGAGCTCGGGCGGCAGGCCGGACAGCAGCAGCCGGGCGCTGGCCCCGCGCTCCAGCGGCAGCGGCTGGCCCGGCTCGAACGAGATGCGCAGGCGCTGCGCCGACTGGACCCGGTGCACGCATACCGCGGACCGGCCGATCAGCCGGACCAGGATGACCGTCTCACCGGTCTCGGCGGCCAGGTCGCGCATGATCGGGTCGGCGATGTCGATGATGCTCTCGGCTGCTTCGGCCGCCCGGGCCAGCCCGATCAGCCGGGCGGAGAGCCGGTAGCTGCCGCGTTCGTCCCCGGCCAGCAGCCCGGTCTCGCGCAGCAGCGTGATGTACCGGTAGACGCTGGGCAGCGCGATGCCGGTGGCGGCGGCCAGGTCACGCGCGGTCAGGGTGTTCTTGTCTGCTGAGAAGGCGAGCATCAGGGCGAGGACGCGGCGCGCTCCCTCGCATCCGTGAACGGCACTCGCTTCAGGCGGCATCTTTACTGCCGTAGCCCTGGCCATGGCGACCTTTCTCGCGGAGTTAGATCGTGACTATCGGGGAATGATAACGAGGTCCATGTATACCGTCAACGCGTCTACCAAAATGGTGCGTATTAGCTGCGATCCAGGTATCCACTCGGCCGGAGCGCGGCCGTGGGGGGTCCCGGTGGTTGCGCCAGGACTCAGGCAGCGTCCTGCTGGCCCACCACCGCATCGCTCGCGGGTGCGCGCCGTCCCGCGGGTGCGCGCCGTCCCGCGGGTGCGCGCCGTCCCGCAGCCCCAGGAGTGCGCCAGCGTCCCATTTGCACGGAAGATCCGGCCGTCGCGGAAGATCCGGGCAGCTATTGTTGCCCAATTCCTCCGTATAAGCCATATCTTCCGCGAAAATCATGCCAGGCTGATGACTTTGTGCGAAAAATGTGACTGGTGTTGCGGTTGTACTGCGAAATAGCAAGCATGGCCTAAGGGATGAGCAGGCGGGCGCCGAGGGCGAGGGCGGCGGTGCAGGCCACGATGAACAGGGCCACCCAGGCGCCGCGGGAGACACCGGTCAGGCGGGCCAGCTGGTCGGCGTCGGATCGGCTGCCCCGACGGCGGCGGGTCAGCTCGAGCGCCGGGCGCATCCCGCCGAGCAGCAGGAACCACGCGGCCAGGTAGGCGAAGCCGGCCTGCACCGCGGCCGAGGCGAAATAGCTGACCGCGAACACGCCGACCGCGGTGGCCAGCACGGCCAGCGCGCCGAACGCATTGCGGACAGCCAGGAACGTCGCGGCCAGCAGCACCAGGGCCAGCCACAGCAGCGCGGTCTGGTGCCGCGCCGCGATCAGGCCGGCCGCACCCGCGCCGAGCAGGGACGGGGTCAGGTAGCCCGCGGCCGCGGTGAGCACCAGGCCGGGGCCGCGCCGCTTGCCACGCGAGTAGGTCACCCCCGAGCTGTCCGCGTGCAGCCTGATCCCCTCCAGCCGCCGTCCGGACAGCACGGATACCAGCGCGTGCCCGCCCTCGTGCGCGATCGTGATCACCTTGCCGGCCAGCCGCCAGGATCCGGTGTTCAGCACGACGATCAGGGCAGCCAGGCCGGTGACCGCCACCACCCAGGCGGGCGGGACGGGCTGGGCGCTCGAGATCCGCTCCCAGAGCCTTTCCAGGACGCTCATGGTGCGGGCAGCCAGGAGACGTGGCCGACCAGGAGCGCGTAGCCGACGAAGGTGACGGCGTCGATCAGCGTGTGCGCCACGATCAGCGGGGCCACCCGGCCGTACCGGCGGTAGAAGATGCCGAAGATGACGCCCATCGCGGCGTTGCCGAAGAAGGCACCGATGCCCTGGTAGAGGTGGTAGGAGCCGCGGATCACCGCGCTGATGGCGATGGCCGCGACCGGGTTGACGCCGAGCTTGTCCAGCCGGCTGAGCAGGTACCCGACGACGACGACTTCTTCCAGGATGCCGTTCTGGGCGGCCGAAAGCACCAGCACCGGGAAGCGCCACCAGACATCGGGCAGGTTCTCGGCGACGACGTTCAGCTCCACGCCGGCGTGATACGCGATCAGGTACAGGCCCAGGCCCGCGCCGCCGATCACCGCGGCCAGCAGGGCGCCCCAGGCCAGGTCCTGGCCCGGCTGGCTGGCGTCCAGGCCCAGCGTCTTCGTCGGCCGCTCCCCGTTGCGGGCCAGCAGGTAGAACACGAGCAGCACCGGGGCCAGCGCCAGGGTGATGTTGGTGAGCTGCAGGAACAGGTCCAGCAGAGGGCGGCCGGGGGCGAGCGTGCCGTGCACGATCACGGCCTGCTTGCTGAGCGACTGCTGCGCGGTCAGCGAGCCGATGTACTGGACCAGGGCGTAGAGACCGCTGGCGCCGAGGGAGACGGCAAACACGGTGACGATCTCCCAGCGCATCAGGCGCGGGGACAGCGGCGCTTGACCGGCGGCGGGGGCGGCGGGGGCGGCGGGGGCGGCGGTGCCCTGCGGGGCGGCAGTGCCCTGCGGGGCGGCAGTGCCCTGCGGGGCGGCGGTGCCCTGCGGGGCGGTGGTGCCCTGCGGGGCGGCCGTGTCCTGAGGCGCGGCCCGCGCGGTCGTGTCCTGCGGCGCGGCCGTATCCTCCCGCACGCGCGGAGCAGCCCTGCCTTCGCGTGCGCTCGTTGAGATCTCGTCGGCCATGGTTATCCAGTATCGCCCGGCCGAGCCGGTGACATGCCCGCCGCCGGGACTTGCCGCGGCCGCTCGCGCGCCGGTGCTGATAGCGGCTCGCGCCGGTGCCGGATAGGCGCTCGCGCCGGTGCCGAATAGCCGAGAAACTGGCGAGCTACTAAGCTCAGTAGTCATCACCGGGTCCGTGCCCATCCGGCACGTTCATTTATCAGAGGTCACTATGGTTCAGCGCTACCCTTCTAGCGGCCAGTCCGCCGAGCTGCAGCGGCCTCCTGCTCCCCCGTCGGTGATGAACGCGGTCAAGCTCATGTACGCGGGCGCGGCGGTCAGCACGGTCAGCCTGGTCATCTCGCTGGCCGACATCAGCGGCACCAAGGCCGCGATCAGGAAGGCCCGCCCCAGCCTCACCGCGACCCAGGTCAACCAGCTCAACACGTTCATCATCAGCCTGGCCGTCGTGTCCGGCCTGATCGGGATCGCCCTGTGGCTGTGGATGGCCTGGGCGAACAAGCAGGGCAAGAACTGGGCGCGGATCTTGTCCACGGTCCTGTTCGGCCTGGCCACGCTGGACCTGGTCGGCGTGTTCAGCGAGCCGAAGACGCTGCTCGGCCTAGTGTTCCCCGTGCTGACCTGGCTCGTCGGCCTCGGCGCGGTATTCCTGCTGTGGCGCCAGGAATCCGGCGCGTTCTTCAAGCCGCAGGAATTCAGGTGAGCCCGGCCCTCCTCGTCTTCTCGGCCGTACCGACGCTGTTCAGCAGCGACGGCGAGGTGGACACCGGCGCCAACCGCACCCTGTACAAACGCGTGGCCGGGCTGGTGGACGGGCTGTTCGTGGCCGGGACCACCGGTGAGTTCCCGGCCCTCGATGACGTCGAGCGGCTGTCGCTGATCGAACTCGCGCTGGCCGAGGCGGGCCCGGACCGGGTCATCGCGCACGTCGGCGCACCGGACGCCCGCCACTCCGCCCGGCTGGCGTCGGCTGCGGCGGCGCTCGGGGCGACACGGCTCGCTGCCATCACGCCCTACTACCTGCCTGCGCGGCCCGACGAGCTGACCGCCCACTACGGCCAGGTCCGGGACGCCGCGCCCGATGCGGAACTGTACGCCTATATTTTTCCCGAACGAACCGGCCTGCGTGTTCCCCCTCCGGTGTTCGCCGCCGCAGCGGAGGCCACCGGCCTGGCCGGCGCCAAGCTCAGCGGATCGGCGGCCCTGGAGCTGGCCGGGTACGTGGCGGCGGCTCCGGGCCTGCGCCTGTTCTCCGGCGACGATTCGAACCCGGCGGCCACGATGCGGGCGGGCGGAGCCGGGCTGATCTCCGGCCGCAGCGCGGCCTACCCGGAGGTCTACGCGGCCCTGGTCGCTGCCTTGGCGGCCGGCGACGTTGACGCGGCCGCCCGGCACCAGCAGACGCTGGACCGGATCGTCGCCCTCGGGGCGAGCATCGGCCGACTCAAGTACGCGCTGCAGCTGCGCGGCCTGGGCGGCACCACGGCCCGGATGACCGTCGATCCCCCGGATGCTTCGCTGTGCAGCGCGATCGCCGCGCAGGTTGCCGTTCTGTTATCAACGGCTTGTGCACCGGGGGCCGGGGCCGCGCGTCATCTGTTCAGAGGTCCGGCGAAAGCGGGGCGCCGGGCCTCAAATTAGCTCGGTAATCGTGCGGGTGCCGGGCTGCAGACCCGGCGAGAGCGGGGCACCGGACAGCTGGCCGGTGTGAGCGGGGCGCCGGGTCTGATCACGTGCTCGGCAGGCCGTCGAGCACCTGATGCGCACGGGCGATAAGCAGCGGTACGGCGAAGCCTTCTTGTTCGAAGCCTTCGCCGACCGTCTTGCCCTGCTGGTACCGGGCATGGATGCCCTCCAGCACGACGGCGAGCTTGAAGTAGCCGAACGCCACGTAGTAACCAATCCGGGAGACGTCCCGCCCGGTGAGCCGGGCGTACTCGGCCGCGAATTCGGCCCGGGTCCAGAACCCGGGGCTGGCGGTCGCGTCGGTCGACACCCCGCGTGTCCCAGCCGGCGAGCCGGCCGGGGTGAGCCAGCCCTGCTCGCCGTCCTCGGTCCAGTAGACGAGGGTCAGGCCCAGGTCCGCCAGCGGATCGCCCAGGGTGGCCATCTCCCAGTCCACGACGGCCGTGATCCGCGCTCGCGGCGACAGTGTCACCAGCACGTTGTCCAGCCGGAAGTCGCCGTGGACCAGCGTTACCTCACCCTCGGCCGGCATCGCGGCGGTCAGCCTTTCCACCAGCTGGGCGTAGCCGGGCATCTCCCTGGTCGCGGACAGCTCCCACTGCCTCTGCCAGCGGTCGAGCTGGCGCCGCAGGTATCCGGCGCCGCGGCCGAGGTCGCCGAGCCCGACCGCGGCCACGTCGACGCCATGGATCGCGGCCAGCATGTCGGCGAGGCACCGCGACAGGTCCGCGGCCTGCGATTCGGTCAGCTCCTTGGTGTCCGCACGGGTCCGGAGCACGACCCCGGGCACGTGCTCCATGACGTAGAAGGGCGAGCCGATCACCTCGTCGTCGGTGCAGGCGGCCACGAGCGGCGCGACGGGCACCGGCGTGTCCGCGAGCGCCGACAGGACGCGGAACTCCCTTGACATGTCGTGAGCGGTGGGCAGCACGTGGCCCAGCGGGGGCCTGCGCAGCACCAGCAGCCTGCTGCCCGCGGCCCCCGAGCCTCCTGAGGCTTCAGCGGCCCCCGGACCTCCCGAGGCTTCCGAGGCTTCCGAGGCTTCCGAGGCTTCCGAGGCTTCCGAGACGGTCAGGCGGTAGGTCAGGTTCGAGCGGCCGCCCGCGATGAGCTGGATATCGGTCAGCTCCACGGGCCCGCCCGGGACGTGGTCGTTGAGCCAGCCGGCCAGGCGCGCGGGGCTGGGGATTCCTGGAGGAGTGTCAGTTGCAGTCATGTCCTGCCGATGAACAGAAGGGGACGAATGCAAAATCCTAACGTCTCCGCCTATGGACTAATCAGCGGTGCTGACGTAAGCAGGTAAGAGGGAGCTAGAAGGTCTAGACCGTTTGATCTCTGGGGAGGGACCTCTGTGGCGGACGCGTGGATGCCGGGCGTCAGGTGCATTCGGGCAGATACCGACGGGGGACAACCAGGGGGAGGCGCGCCGCGGGTCGTCTGGCTGACCCTTGGGGTCGACCCGCGTGTTATTTCGGTTTGTTCGGCTGCTCAGCGGCTCCTCGAGGAGAACCGCCCATGCCATCTGGTGTGGGATCCGCTGACCGGTGACATTGCGCAGTTGCTGCCGATCGTGCGGGCGGGGTGCGCGCTCGGCACTCCGGAGACTATCGACTACGCGCCGGACGTGCTTCCGCACCGCGAGCGCGGCGTGAACCGCGAAGGCCGGCTCTGCGTCCAGATCGGGGTGCTCAGCTCGCCCCGGGATCCGTTCACCAGTTACCAGATGATCGGGCTGGGCAACATCCTGGCCTGGCTCGACTCGTGGCAGATCCCCCGGCGCTGGCCGGCCGGGGCGCCGGTCCCGTTCCGTGCGACAGCCAGGACCCGCAGCCGGGCACTGTGGGCGCTCGGCGGGCACTACGGCGCTTCCCAGGTGCCGGACTGCGAGAGCATCGGACCCGGCGGCATCGACATCGACCAGATCGCCACCGCGGACACGATCGGCCGCGAGCTGCCAGAACCGGCGCTGACCGGCCCCGCCCCGATCCGCCTGGGCCCGCGCGTGCCGCACGAGATCTCGGCCGCCCAGTCGCTCAGCGCGGCCGCGGTCCGAGTGCCTGCTGCCGCGGTCTGAGTGCCTGCGGCCGCGGCCACCCCGCGTCCCTTTGGGGTTGGCGCGCCAGCACGGCGGCGCCCGCCCCGGCGCGGGGCACCAATGGGTGTGACACCGTAACGGTTCTTCTAGGCAGGGTGCCACATCCACTGGCGCCGACCGGGCGGGAAGATACCGTGAGGAACCATGAGCCTGCCCAACCTCTCTAGCACCCCGCGCACCGCGCTCGGACGGCACCGCGAGCGCGGCCGGACGGAACGCGACGACCTGTACGCCGTGCTCGACGCCGGGCTGATCTGCCACCTCGGGGTCGTCGTCGACGGTACGCCGCGCGTGCTGCCGACCGGCTACGGCCGCCTTGCGGACCTGCTGTACCTGCACGGGTCGTCGGCGAACTCGAGCATCATGGCGGGCCACGGGCAGCAGGTCTGCGTCACCGTCACTCATCTGGACGGGCTGGTCTGCGCCCGGTCGGTGTTCAACCACTCGATGAACTACCGCAGCGCCGTGATCTTCGGCGTGGCCCGGCTGGTCACCGATCCCGACGAAAAGCTCCTAGCCCTGCGCACCATCACCGAGCACCTCGTCCCCGGGCAGTGGTCCTACGCGCGGCAGCCCAGCACGAAGGAACTGGCCGCCACATCCGCGCTCGCGCTGCCGCTCACCGAGGCCTCGGTGAAGGTCCGGGCCGACGGCCCGTCGGACGAGCCGGAGGACTATGCGCTGGACGTCTGGGCGGGTGTGGTGCCGGTGACGACTGGGTTCGGGGAACCAGAACCGGACACCGCGCTGCGGCCGGGCATCGCTACTCCGCCGCACATCGTCAAGCGGGGCCGGTTAGCTGGCTTGGCTGCTGGCCATACACGCATGCCGAGGCCATAGGCTGTGAACGTGAATGACCGGCTCGTGTGGATCGACTGCGAGATGACAGGGCTCGATATCGCGCGGGACGCCCTCATCGAGATCGCCTGCCTGGTGACCGACGCCGAACTCACCCTGCTCGACGAAGGCGTCGACGTGATCATCAAGCCTCCGGCGGAGGCGCTCGCCGGGATGCCCGAGGTAGTCCGCGAAATGCACACCACCTCAGGACTGCTCACCGAACTGGCGGGCGGAATCACCGTCGCCGAGGCGCAGGACATCGTGCTCGGCTACGTGCGCGGGCACGTCCCCGAGGCCAAGAAGGCGCCGCTGTGCGGCAACTCCATCGCCACCGACCGCTGGTTCATCGCCCGTGACATGCCGGAACTCGATGCCTACCTGCACTACCGGATGGTCGACGTGTCCAGCATCAAGGAACTGGCGCGGCGCTGGTACCCGCGCGCGTACTTCGCCTCCCCGGCCAAGCACGGCGGGCACCGGGCCCTGGCCGACATCAAGGAGAGCGTCCAGGAACTGCGGTACTACCGGGAGGCGGTGTTCGTGCCGCAGCCGGGGCCGGATTCGATGACCGCGCGCGAGATCGCGGCCCGGTACACCGAGCCCAGCGTGGCCGACGTGATCCGGGCCTCCGGCGAAGCCGGCACATGACGCACCGGTGCGCGGGACCGCTATACTTCTGAGTGGCCGCGCGATGTCCCTCGGGGCAGCGCGCGTTCTGCTGTCGCTGCGGGATGACCCAGCGACGATGGTGGGCGTAGCTCAGTTGGTTAGAGCACCAGGTTGTGGTCCTGGGTGTCGGGGGTTCGAGTCCCCTCGCTCACCCCATCGTATATAGCGGGTGACCTGCGGGTTTGACGAGGGCCCGAAGTTTTCGCTAACCGTTTGGTTAGCATTTTGGTTAGCACATCTGTGTGACGTCGATCACATGGAGTCTCGTGGCGTGTGGTGCCATGCCGCGATGCGCAGTATGCCGGCGGACCGCCACGATGCGCGTGGCGGATGAAGATTCCCTTAGCTGAGGCGCTGTTCTGATTGGTCCGCTTGCGGGCTGTGCGGGAGGCTGGGTGCCTGCCGTAGGGGATGGGCTGCGTGGGCCGACAGCGGCTTGTGGTGGTGCGGGCAGGCCTGGCTGCCGTGCTCGCCGCCTCGCTGTCGGTGGTGTCTGGCCTGGCGGTGGGTGCTGTGCCCAGGTCCTGGCAGTGGGCGCATGACTGGGTGCTGCTGTCGGGCATTACCGCGGGTCTTGTGCTGGCTGCCGTCGCGGTAGCCGTGGTTCAGGCACGCTCGCCGGGCGGTGGCGAGCGGCCCGGCGGCCCGCTGGTCCGGGTTGGCACGATCAGGGCCCGCACGGTCCAGATCGCTGCGGCCGGGCAAGCTGTCCCCGGCCTGGGCAGCTGGCCGACGACAGCGACAGCTGCGGGGCGGCCGCTGGATGAGGTGACGGACCCGTTCGCGCTGGAGGTGTACCGGCCGGTGCAGCCCGAAGACCCGCCGTCCGGAGCGGCAGGGCGGCGAGGCTTTATCAGAGATAATGTGCAGCAGTCAGGTCCCGCCACAGGTGCTGTTCCGATAGGAGAGGCAGCATGTTATCAGAGATAATGCGCCATTGCCTCTGATAAAAGCACGGCTTCGAGATGGCCAGCACACCCCTGTCGGCGACCGGCAGGCGGCTACGCGGCGGGTGCCTTGGTGGGGCTTCTTTCCGAGCCGATGCTCTGGCGGTGCGACCGGGAGGCGGGCACTGACGGAGCAGAGGACGTCCGCGTCAAGCATCTTGCATTCCCCTGTCTGGCGAGCATCATCCGGTTCACCCGGTCCGTACGATCAGCGCTGCTGATGACCCAGCAGATCACCGCGAGTACGAGCACGGCAAGGAAGACCACCGCGGCGAGTGCCGAAATGCCCAGCCGGACGAGGGCGACCGCGTGCAGCATCCCCGCCACCGCCTGACCTCCGCGCCTGATCGCGTGCGTCAGAGCTGCCTTCATGGTCACTAGAACGGCGGCTCGTCGCTGTAGCCGCTAGGCGCGTCCGCTGCCCACGGGTCGTCTTGGCCGTAGCCCTGGTGCGCTTGCTGTGACACGGACGGCCGGGGATGGGCGGAGGGTTGGGCTCTGCTTCCAGGGCGTCGTCCCATAGCCGATTGAGGCACTCGGAGTTGCTTTCGGGCTCGTCGTCGTAACGGGTGTCTTCATTGCTCCAGCGGTTGGCGCCGGGGTCGATGTTGCCCATCTCGCAGAGAACGAAGAAGACGGCGTAGACGCGGTCCCAGTCCGTCGGGAGAACGATCCCCTTGAGCATCCGGCGGACAGTCTCCTGGCTGGCCGTTACCTCTTTGAGGTCGGCGCGGCCCTCGATCGCCCGGCTTACCTGGCGCAGCGAAGGGCGGCCAGCTGCCCGGTAGTAGCGGCGCAGCTCTTCAACGAACTTCCGGTGGGGGCCATCGGGCAGGTCGCTCTGGGGGGCATCCGCATGATCCGCGCCATTGGCATTCCTTCGCGTGTCTCCGTTTGTCACACGGAGCCTAACCCTTGACTACTCCTGTCACGCGGAGGCGCGCCGAAACCCGTCCGCGTCACGCGGCTGTCAACCTTATGACCTGCGGTTTCTCGGTGTCCCAACCGCTTAGGAGACCCGCAAGGCTGGGTGTTGGCAAGAGCTGGCACCAGGCCAGCTCTTCAGTTCGAAGGGATTACCGTGGACAATGCCGTTCCCAGGGCGCCGTCGGCGCCGCCTGCCGGTTCAACGCCGCCGGGGCGACACCCAGGTGCTGGGACGCTTCTTACCCTCGTGAATGGCGTGCTGGCTGGCGTCGGCAGCGTCTACGTCGGCACGCACTCCGTTCTGATCACGGTCATCGCTGGGATCACGGCGATTTTGCTCGTGGCGATGGTGCTGACGGGTCCATTGTTACCGGCACCCCGACACCGACGGCGTGCTGGTCAACAAGATGAACACCACGCCGGACGGCCAGTTCCAGACCTACAGCGTGGAGTCCGGCGCGTACATCAGGGAGCACTTCTTCGGCGACGACGCCCGGCTGCGGGCGATGGTGGCGCACCTGTCCGACGACGAGCTCCGCGACCTGTCCCGCGGCGGGCACGACTACCGCAAGGTGTACGCGGCGTTCAAGGCCGCGCGCGAGCACACTGGCCAGCCCACGGTCATCCTGGCCCACACGATCAAGGGCTGGACGCTGGGCAAGGACTTCGAGGCCCGCAACGCCACGCACCAGATGAAGAAGCTCACCGTGGCGGAGCTGAAGGAATTCAGGGACCGGCTGTACCTGCCGATCCCCGATTCGGCCCTGGAAGCGGAGCTTCCGCCCTACTACCACCCGGGCGAGGACTCCGACGAGATCCAGTACATGCGCGAGCGGCGGGCCGCGCTCGGCGGGGTGCTGCCCCGGCAGGTGGTCCGGGCCAAGCCGCTGCCGCAGCCGCCGGACTCGGTCTACGACGAACTGCGCAAGGGCTCGGGCAAGCAGGCGGTGGCCACCACGATGGCCTTCGTCCGGCTGCTCAAGGAGCTGATGAAGGACCCCGAGATCGGGGAGCGGTTCGCGCCGATCATCCCGGATGAGGCCCGGACGTTCGGCATGGACTCGCTGTTCCCGACGGCGAAGATCTACTCCCCGCACGGGCAGACCTACGAGGCGGTGGACCGCAACCTGCTGCTGTCCTACAAGGAGTCCGAGAAGGGCCAGATCCTGCACGAGGGCATCAGCGAGTCCGGCGCGATGGGCTCGGTGATCGCGGCGGGCACCTCGTACGCCACGCACGGCACGCACATGATCCCGGTGTACGTGTTCTACTCGATGTTCGGCTGGCAGCGGACCGGGGACCAGATGTGGCTGCTCGGCGACCAGCTCGGGCGGGGGTTCCTGCTCGGCGCGACGGCGGGCCGGACCACGCTGGCCGGCGAGGGACTGCGCGTGGGCGTACGAGCTGGCCTACGTGATGCGGGACGCGCTGCGCCGGATGTACGACGCCACCCCGGAGCACCCGGACGGCGAGAACATCTTCTACTACCTCACCGCCTACAACGAGCCGTACCCGCAGCCGCCGGAGCCGTCCGCCTTCCCAGGCGGGACGGCCGGGCTCGAGCAGGGCATCCTGCGCGGGCTGTACCGGTACGCGCCCGCCGCCTCGCCCGCCCTCTCGGGCGGGGCCGAGGGTCCGCGGGCCTAGGTCCTGGCCTCGGGGGTGTCGGTGCGGGAGGCGCTGCGGGCCCAGGAGCTGCTGGCCACGGACTGGGGGGTGTCGGCCGACGTGTGGTCGGCTACGTCCTGGACCGAGCTGCGCCGGGAGGCGCTGGCCTGCGAGTCGTGGAACATGCTGCACCCCGACGAGCCGACGCGGGTGCCCTATGTGACCTCAGCGCTTTCTGATGCAGCCGGTCCGGTGGTGACGGTGTCGGACTGGATCAAGGCCGTGCCGGACCGGACGGCCAGTTCCAGACGTACAGCGCGGCCTCGCCGTCGCTCGGCTCGACATGGCCTGACCTGCCCACCTTCGGCGTGAGCAGCCAGATGTACCCCCCGTCGGGCCAGCGGCGTAAGCGCGTCGATCAGCGCATCAACGAGGTCGCCGTCCCCGTCCTGCCACCACAGCAGCACCACGTCGACCACGTCGTCGTAGTCCTCGTCGACTAGCTCCCCGCTGTCTACCTTGCTGATCGCGCCGCGCAACTGCTCGTCACAATCATCGTCGTAACCGATCTCCTGCATCACCTGGCCCGGCTTCATACCGAGCCGCTCGGCCTGGCCGCGTTCGTCCTGCGCCTGGCCTGGCTGGAATGTGATCAAGGTCACCTGGGGCTGGGGCCACGGATGCCGTATGTGACGTCAGTGCTTTCTGATGCTGCCTGGCCCGGTGGTTACCGTCCAGTAGAGATGCCCATGCCTGAGCGCGACCGAGGAGAGGATGTTTGCGGGGAGGCAGGGAGCTGAGCTGGGGATCTGCCGACGTGACGCGCCGGGCGGGCCCCGGCGCGGGTGACGCGTGGGGTAACGACACGATGATATCTGGATGAACGTTATTTGTAGGAACGGTACAAGCTTTCGTCGGCCAACTTCGTATAGTCGGACATTCAGGTGGCAGAGTCCTACAGGGCACCCTAAAGGGATGCTCAAAAAGATTCAAGAGCAGAGAGGAGGTGACAGAAATGACCAGCTCCAAGAAGTGCCGCCGCACCGCCGCCACGCGGGAAGACACCGAGCGCCGCGAGCGGGAAAGCACGAAACGCAGTGAGCGTACTCGCGAGATCAGCACAGCAATAAGGGTCGTGATGATCCTCTGGGAAATCGTGTGGACTCTCGTGCATGAGCACGTGCTACACGGGACCGGCCCCGGACGCCTCCTCTAGGGGAGACGTCCAGGGACCGAATTACAGGACGCTTGTCCGCGCTCGTTGCTTACCAGGGCCCGGGTGCGGCGGGCGTCCCTTTATGCATCTGACCAGTAACCCATGTGGGGCACTGGTGACTCGCCCAGTAGGTTACCCCGCGCGGGGTAACCTATTCAAGCCCTTACTGGACACTGTGAGCATTAGTCCCGTAGGTGGCTTTATGTCACTTTACTCGCGCGCCACGACGGCACCAGCTTCCTCGGGAGCGGCCTCCTCCTCGTCGCCAGGGTCGGCCGCCCGTGCGATCAGCGCAAGCATCCGGGCGGCAGCCTCAGCGGGGATCCGGCTGGCGATCCGCGCGGTCAGCGCCTGCTCAGCCTGCCGCAGCGCCGTGCCGATAATCCGCCGGACCCGGTCCCAGGTCGGCCGCTCGATCTGCTCGCCCTTCAGGTGCGCCAGCAGCTCCTCACGGACCTGGCCGGCCTGGCGCTCCTTCTCGCACACGTTTCGCGGCCAGCCATTCCGCCGCGGTCGTCAACGAGCACTTCCACCACCCCTTCGCCCAGGCCTGGGGCGGCGGCACCCTGTCCTCCTCCGACGGGCTGCGGTTCCCGATGCGCGGCAAGTCGCTGACTGCCCGCATCTATCGCGCTACTTCCTCAACGAAGGCGTCACCAGCTACACGCACGTGTCGGGGCTTGATACTGGAACAATGGAATGTCCAGTGGCGCGGTACGGGCTGACCGCCAAGGCCCCGCTGCTGCGCGAGCTGGCCGACCCGCGCCGCACCGCGACGCTGCTGGCGGCAGCCCGGCACCTGAAGGTCGCCGACGCCGAGATACGCGCCGCCCGCTGACGGCGCGACCGTGCTGAGCGCCCATTTGAGGACGGCCGGGACAAGGGAAACGCACTGGCCAAGAGGAGGCCAGCTCACCGGTGTCGCGGGGTGGCCTGAGCACGGCGGCGGGGAGACGGCCGCCAACGGTCTCGGCGTGCCGGCTGGGCCCTCAACGGGCCTCCTGCCCAGCCGCCGGGCGGGAAGGTCGGCCGTGGCGTGTATCAGAAAGCTAAGGCGCCGCATCTAGATACTCAGGTACTTAGGGAGCAGAAAGCTCGTGACTACTTAGCGCAAACGGCTGCCGCGGCTCATGGCCCCGTCCGGGAGCAGACCGGTGCCTGCGTGTGACCTGCGTCACTCGGGCGGGACAGGCGGGCGCCGGCGGAACCGATCCGGAACCTGAAACCGTCACATCCCACGCGGCCGACCGCCAGACCCGCCGTGGCGGCCGGCCGCGATGGGGCATTCGTCATCCATAGCTGGCGCGGCCCCGCGAGAGCGTTGGTACCGGAACCAGCGGCGCTGGTCGCCGCTGGACCGGCCAACTCGGGCACGCGGCGGAGATGGGGGGGCTGACATGGGTTCCGCGCGCGTCCGGGTGGTGGTAGTCGGCCTGGTGACCGGGGGTTTCCTCGGCTCGGGGCTGTCAGCCAGCATGCAAGACTCCGCACTCGCGAACATGGCGACCGCCAGCACGGCGCCGTCCGCGACCGCCAGCACGGCCCCGTCCGCGACCGCCAGCACGGCCCCGTCCGCGACCGCCAGCACGGCCCCGTCCGCGACCGCCAGCACGGCCCCGACCCCGACCGCCAGCACGGCCCCGACCCCGACCGCCAGCACGGCCCCGACCCCGAC
>Ga0208324_1000411_pt1 | contig 19819 bp, 19 predicted proteins | sample Sb_taG_2_FD_187707 | JGI IMG/M metagenome (GOLD analysis project Ga0208324, IMG submission 187707) | Peat soil microbial communities from Weissenstadt, Germany - Sb_50d_5_LS metaG (SPAdes) (version 2) | ecosystem: Environmental > Terrestrial > Soil > Wetlands > Peat | place: Germany... | reverse complement strand
CCGACCTGAACCTTGATCAGGTGTTCGCCGCGGTGACGGCCGGGCGGGACGAATATGATCTGACACCGTTTTTCAGTGCCCCGCTGCATGACGTCCAGGCGGTGGAGTACCGGCATCAGATCCTGCGGGACATGGAGGACGGGACCCTTTCCAGAGCGCTGGCCGAATTCGCGGACCGGCTGCGTGACATGCGCAAACATCTCGCGCAGTCCAGAAAACTCCGCTACCGCTACCAGAAGGAGAGCTGGTTCCTGGACGCGGCGCGCGTCTATGGCCAGGCGGTCAGCACGCTGGCCGACGTGCTCACCACGGTCAACCCGAGCTCACGCGGCTTCGCCGCGTTCCGGGAGTACCTCGCGGACTACACCACGTCGCAGGCGTTCACCGGCCTGACCGCCGACATCAAGAGGGTGACGGACGCCCTGGCCTCGGTGCGGTACTGCATCACGATCAGGGGCAACCGGGTCAAGGTCACCAGGTACGAGGGCGAGGAGGACTACGGCGAGCAGGTGCAGCGGACCTTCGCCAAGTTTGCCCAGCGCGCCGTCAAGGATTACCGGGCCGGGTTCCGCAACGTGGTGGACATGAACCACGTGGAGGAACGGGTCCTGGGCCTGGTCGCCCGGCTGTACCCCGACGTGTTCGCCATGCTGGACGAATTCTGCGTCCGGCACGCCTCCTATCTCGACCAGACGATCCGCGTGTTCGACCGGGAGGTGCAGTTCTACGCCGCGTACCTGGCCTTCATCGCGCCGATGAGGAAGGCTGGGCTGGAATTCTGTTATCCGGACATCTCCGCCGGATCGAAACAGATCAGCGTGCGGGCCTGTTTCGACCTGGCCCTGGCGGCCAAGTTCAGGCCCGAGGCCGCAGGCGTGGTCCGCAACGATTTCCACCTGGCCGGCCGCGAGCGCATCTTCGTGGTGACCGGGCCGAACCACGGCGGCAAGACGACGTTCGCGCGGACCTTCGGGCAGCTGCACTACCTGGCCAGCCTCGGCTACCTGGTCCCGGCCCGCGAGGCGGCCCTGTTCCTGCCCGACCGGGTCTTCACCCATTTCGAGCGGGAGGAGAACCTGGCCACGCTGCGCGGCAAGTTCCAGGAAGAGCTGGTCAGGATCCGCGACGTGCTCGACCAGGCGACCGGGGACAGCGTCGTCGTCATGAACGAGAGCTTCGCCTCGACCACGCTGCAGGACGCGGCCCGGGTCGGCGAGCGCGTCCTGGACCGGATGACCAGGCTGGGACTGCTCGGCGTGTACGTCACGTTCGTCGACGAACTGGCCTCGATCAGCGAGGCCTGCGTCAGCATGGTGGCCACCGTGGTCCCGGACAACCCCGCCGACCGGACGTTCAAGCTCGTCCGCAAGCCCGCCGACGGCCTGGCCTACGCGGCGGCGATCGCCGGCAAGTACGGCCTGACCTACCGGCAGCTGAAGGAACGGCTGGCGACGTGAAGACCTTTCTGATGTATCCCGACCGGGACTTCGACACCGAGCGGGAGCTGCCGGCCAACGAGCCGGAGCTGAGCAGCGACCTCGAGCTGGACGTCCTGCTGCAGGTGATGGCCGCCGGTGACAAGTTCCTGTTCGAGGTGGCCAGGCAGGGAATTCATTCCGGCCTGGTCAGCAGCGGGGACATCACGTACCGGCAGCATGTCCTGGCGGACTGCATCGCCCAGCCCGGCGTGATCCGCGACCTGTACGACGTCGCGGTGGCGGCCATCACCGCGGAGCGGCAGGTCCTCGCCTGGATCTTCCGGGACTCGCCGGACACCCTCGTGCATCGGACTCGCCAGGTCATGCAGATCTACGTGGACGTGTTCCGTCGGCTGAGAGGCATCGCCGACGCCCACGCCGCGGATTTCCGCTCGGATGGTTTCGCCCGGTTCTTCGCCATGATCGTGGCGGAGCTGGGCGATGACTACTTCGCCGAGATGGAGGCTCACCTGTCCGAGCTGGCCTTCCGCCGGGGAACGCTGATCAGCTCCGGGCTCGGGAAGGGCCTCAAGGGCACGGGCTATGTCCTGCGGCGGCACCCGGAGCAGACCTGGCGGGACCGCGTCCCGGGGATGAACAGGTCCGGCTACAGCTTCGTCATCGCGGAGCGGGACGACGCCGGCATGCGGGCCCTGTCGGAGCTGAACAGCCGGGGCCTCAACACGACGGCGAACGCGCTGGCCCAGTCGGCCGACCACATCAAGGACTTCTTCAAGATGCTCCGCGCCGAGCTCGGTTTCTACCTCGGCTGCCTGAACCTGAGGGACCGGCTGACGGCCAAGGGCGAGCCGGTCTGCTTCCCCGTCCCGGCCAGCCTCGTCCCTGCCAGTCCCGTCGGGGGCAGCGCCGGGCCGGCCAGCCTGTCCGCCCGCGGCCTGTATGACGCCTGCCTGTCGCTGAGCACCGACGCCAGGGCCGTCGGCAACGACCTGGATGCGGACGGCAGGGAGCTGATCATGATCACCGGCGCGAACCAGGGCGGCAAGTCGACCTTCCTGCGCAGCGTCGGCCTCGCGCAGCTGATGATGCAGGCCGGGATGTTCGTGGCGGCCGAGTCGTTCACCGCCAGCGTCAGCGCGGGTGTCTTCACTCACTTCAAGCGCGAGGAAGACGCCGCGATGGAGAAGGGCAAGCTGGACGAGGAACTGGCCAGGATGAGCGCCATCACCAGCCAGATCAGGCCCGGCTGCCTCCTGCTGTACAACGAGTCGTTCGCCTCAACGAACGAGCGCGAAGGCTCGGAAATCGCCCGGCAGGTCATCCGCGCGCTGACCGAGTCGGGCGTCCGGATCGTGTTCGTCACCCACATGTACGACCTGGCCGGGCGCTACTACGCCGAGCAGGATCCGGGGACGCTCTTCCTCCGCGCGGAGCGGCAGCCCGACGGCCACCGTACGTTTCGCCTGCTGCCGGGCGAGCCGTTGCCCACCAGCTACGGCGAAGACCTCTACCAGGAGGTGTTCGGGACCGCACGGTGAGGAAGCCTGATGGTGACCTCGCCGGTGCAGACGTCCATGGCCTCGACCTCGCCAGCGAACGCGTGCCCGTCGCGGCCGGTGACCACCGCGAGGTCGCCGTGGAACCAGCGGTCGGGGCAGACCACCGAGATGGTGAGCGTGGACCGGCCGTCCGCGATCTGCCCGACGGTCAGGCTGCTGGCGACGTCGTGCGTCACGGTGTCGGTGATGCCGTCGACGTAAGGTTGTGACAGCATGGCTCGTTTCCCTTTCGTGCGGTTTGCTAACGTCAGTGAATTCAGTGGCCTGGCCAGGCGGCGATAATCTTCCCCAGCACCATTTCCGAGTTGTGGAATGGATTAAGTCGGCACGCCCCTAGCGTATGCACAAGACGGCAGAAGGCAAGACCCGGGTGTACCGGGAGGCTTCCCGTATCCTTGAAACACCGCTCCTACCTGCTGAAACAGAACTCGTAAATTGTTTGTTTCGTGTAGTTATCCGCATCGTTAAGGACAGGCATCTGCCGGGCTACCGCGGCTCGGAGATGGGGCTGGTGTTCTCTTCGGTCCGGGCGGTGAGCATGGCAGGATTGCGCCAACCGGGACAGCCGTGTGCCGTGGTTGTTGATGAATAATCAAATATTCGGGCCGACCGGCCGGCACGCTGAATGCGGAATTCGGGCCTATGTTGCGCTAGCCGAAAACGTTGCGCGCAGAGCTGGCGACGCTGGACGCCAAGATGGAGAAGGTCCCGGGACTCATGTGCACCGTCCGCAACCTGCGCAGTTAGCAGCTTCGAGGAGTGATCACGCTAGGAGGACCTCCGCAGTGGCCAAGAGCTGGAACCACGGCCCGTTCGGTATGAAGAAGACGGCGGGGACCGGGACGGCGGCTGGCCGGTCCGGCCGGCCGGACAGTTCGCTAGCCTGGATGGCGTGCTGCGCTTCCGGGATGACCGTACCGGCTCGCTGGTCGAGCTGGCCCTGAACCCCTCCGTCCCGCTGCGGGTGTGCGTGGACGGGGCTTCGTGCGGGGCGGAGTCCGGCCTCCGTGGCGTCCGTCTGCTCCTGGTGGCCGACGTGCTGTTCAGGATCGCCGAGCTCAGCGGCCTGCAGGTGGTCACCGTCCTGGCCACGGCGGGCCCGCCTCCCGCGGCGCTCGAGCAGATCATCGCCGCGCTTGACCTGCATCCGCTGGCCGTAGCCGGCAGCGCCGGGGAAGCTGGTGCAGTGCTGGGCGGGCGGGCCCACGTGCGCGTCGCGGCGAGCGGGGCCGGACGCGCTGACGGCGGGGACGAGGTGCTCATCGGCGTGGGTCCGGCCGACGACCTGACACCGGATGGTCGCGCGGCACGGCCGGGCGCTTACGGCGGTACCGCGGGTGACCCGCTCGCCCTGCGGCTTGCCCTGCTCCGGTGCCCGTACCGCCAGACGGCCAGGCTCACCGAAGCCACGCTGGCCGAGGCCGAGGACACGGTCAGCCGGTGGCGGCGCGCGGTGGCCAAGTGGGCCGCGGAGCCGTCCAGGCCCATACCCGCCGAGACAGCCCACGGCATCAGCGTCGCCTTCGACAATGATCTCGATACGCCGGCGGCCCTGGATGTCCTGGTCAACCTGGAGTCCGACACCGAGGCGCCGGCGGGCGCGAGGTTCGAGACGTTCGCCTTCGCGGATCGTGTCCTGGGCCTCGAACTGGTCCGGGAGATCGGCCGCTGATGTTCTGAGTCGCCGGAATCGGCATCCGGCCAGAGCGCGGGCCCTGGTCGGTCAGCTGGCTATCGCGTCGGGGACGGCGGGGATGACCATCTCGAACGTCGAGCCCTCGCCGCTGGCACTGTGTACCCGGACCGAGCCGTGGTGGGCTTCGGCGATGGCCTGCACGATGGGCAGGCCGAGCCCGAACCCGCCGGCCTCGCGGCTGCGGCCCGGCTGGGCGCGGGTGAACCGGCGGAAGATGCGGTCCAGTTCGGTGGGCGGGATGCCGCAGCCCGAGTCGGTCACGGCCAGGACCGCATTCCAGCCCTCGAGCCGGACGGTTACCTCGATGGTGTCCCCCGGCTCGGTGTGCGCGACGGCGTTCTCCAGCAGCGCGTCCAGCGCGGCGACGAGCCGGTCGCTGTCGCCAAGTACGGTCGCCTCGGCGACCTCCCCCAGCCGCCAGCGGCGCGGGATGTTGCCCCAGCGTTCCAGCGCGTCGAGGACCAGGGAATCGGCCGATACGGGGGCTAGGTGCAGGAAGTCCGGGTTCCCGGCCGAGGCCAGCAGCAGCAGCCGGTTCGTCAGCCGGCGCAGCCGGGCCAGTTCGCCGGCGACCACCCGGGCGTCCGCGGCCACCGCCTGGTCGGTGGCCGCCCGCTCGATGAGCTCCGCGTGCCCGAGGGCCACGGTGATCGGGGTGCCCAGCTCGTGCGAGGCGTCCTGCAGGAACTGACGCTGCTGCTCCAGCAGGCGCAGGTTCTCCTGGGAGATCCGCTGTACCTGTTCCATGGCCGTCAGCCGCTCCTGGGTGGCGGCCAGCCGCCGGCGGCCGTGCCACACCATGACCAGGAACATCAGCGCGATCAGCGGGACTTCGGCCAGGTAGTCGGCGTCCTGCTGGCCCTTGAGGACCTGGACGAAGATGATGCCGCCGGTGGCCAGCGTCACCGCCGCGAGAGTCAGGATGGTGGGCTGCAGCCGCCACAGCCGGAACCCGTAGACCACCGTCAGGCTGACCCAGATGGCCAGGAACGGCACCGTCTGCCAGTTCGACAGCAGCCGCATGGCGACCAGGTTGAGGCCGACGAACACGGCCCAGGCGATATCCGGCGCCATCGGGCGGAGACGCTCCAGGCTGGTCCGCACCGGGGGCGCGAGGCGTGCGCCGCGAGGGGCGAGGGGTACGGGGGCGGTTCGCTGGATCTCGCGATCACGATCCTGCGTCCGCACGATTTTCTCCTGATCCTCGACGGGTCCGACCTCTGGTGGGGTACATCCTAGGCCAGCCGGGCCGCAAGGCCGGTGACGCCGGCCCTGGAAAGGGTGGTTTTCATGATCGCGAAGACTTTGCTGCTGCATAGGGTATAAAAGTCTTCATCAAACTCGAATCCTCCACGCTAAGACGGCTCAGATCGTATGTGTGAGCGAATACCTGTGGCTGGGTGCGGTCCAGGTGGGGGCGTGGGGCCAGCGCACGGTCCAGGGGTCCCCGGCCAGGTGGCGGTGCAGAGGCAGCAGCGTGGAGCCGATGCCCGGGGCTCCCTGCAGGTAGGTCGTCTCGGGCGGCAGATCCGGCTCGGGCAGCCGGAACTCGTAATTCGACCAGCGCATTCCGTCGCGACCTCGGATCGCCCGGTCGAGGATGTCGTCCGCCAGGGTGACGGCGAAGGCCAGGTCCTCCGGCCCGCCCTCCAGCCTGCGGGGTTCGGTCAGCCGTGGCCAGCAGCCAGTCCCCGGTCTGTCCGGCCGCCTCGAGATAACGCAGGTGAACGCCTTGGGCCGGGCGGGAGCCGCCTGCGGGAGCGGTTCCGGTACAGCGACTCGAGCTTCACGGTCACGGCGATGAGCGAGGCCACGAAGGCGGTGACGAGGGCGGAAAAGATCACGATGGCCACGGCCGCTACCGCTGCCACCACGGGGTGGCCGGTGGCAACCGCCGCGACGCCGATGGCCAGGATGAGGGCCGTGATCGTGCCCGCGCCCGCCTGGACCGCCCGGACCGCCGCCCGGTTCCTGGGCCGCGCCAGTGCGGGCGCCGGCGCGGGCGCCGGGGACATGGCCCGGTCCGGCTCGGCGGGCAGGTCGGCGGTGAGGGCGGCCAGGTCGGAGTAGGTCCGCGCCGCGAGCGCCTGGCCGACCCGGGCGTCCAGCTCATCCTGGGCCAGACGGCCCTGGACGAACGCGGCCTTGAGGGTGTCGACCACCTGCTCCCGGTCGGCGTGCGAGGCCCGCAGCCGCCCGCGGCCCCCGGCCGGCGTTCCCATTCCGCCCATCCGACCGTGCCTCCGTTCAGGACGCCTCAGCGCCAGCCTAGCGCGCTACGAGACGAGGTCCAGGGCGGCGCGGATGATGCTGTCGGTGTCGATGCCGTGGTACCGGTACAGCTCCTCGATCGACCCGGACTGCCCGAACTCGGCGACACCGAGCGCGGCGTGCGAAGTGTGGTTGACGGTGGCCAGGAAGGCCAGCGTGTGCGGGTGCCCATCCAGCACGGTCACCAGCGGCGTGGCCCGGGCCGCGGGAAACGCCTGGTCCAGGATCCAGGTATCCCGGCCGGACTCGAGTCCCTGCCGGGCCCGCAGCGCCCGGAACAGCAGGCCCGGGCTGGTGACCACGACGACGTCGGCGGGCACCCCCAGCTCGGACAGCCGGTCCGCGGCGGCCATCGCCTCCGGCACGACCGCGCCCATGGCCGCGATCGTCACCAGCGGCCCGGCGGCGGCGCGGCGAAGCGGATAGGCGCCGGCCACCACCTGGCGGCGGCGCCGGTCCCTGGCCGCGGGATCGACGGGCACGCCAGCCAGCTTCTGGCTGACCGGCCGGGTGGACAGGCGCAAGTAGGCCGAACTGCCGTCGGGGCGGCCGAGCCGGGCCAGGCTGGCCAGCAGGCACCACTCGGTGTCGACCGCGAAGGCCGGCTCGTAGCTGATGCAGCCCGGCTGCTCGGTCCCGATGGACGGGGTGGTGATCGACTGGTGCGCGCCGCCCTCAGGCGCGAGCGAAACGCCGGACGGCGTGCCGACCAGGATCGACTGACCGCCCGCGTAGATCCCGAACGACCACGGCTCCAGCGCCCGCTCCACGAACGGGTCATACAGCACCCCAATCGGCAGCAGCGGCTGGCCCCACCGGCTCCAGGTCGCGCCGAGCTCCCCGATCAGGCCGACCAGGTTGGTCTCGGCGATGCCGAGCTCGATGTGCTGCCCGGTCGGCTTCTCCCGCCAGTGCAGGATCGTCTCGGCGTCGTCGGCGAACCAGTCCGTCCGCTCGCGGGGCGACCATACTCCGACCTTGTTCACCCACCCGCCGAGGTTGGTGCTCGAGCTGACGTCCGGGCTGACGGTCACCACCCGCGCGGCCGCCTCCGGCGCGTCGCGGCTGAGGTCGAGCAGCGCCCGGCCCAGCGCCGCCTGGGTGGTGGCCATCCCGGTCGGGGTGCGGCCGAGGTCCTTGGGTACCTCGGGCGGAGCGTGCTGCGCGGCCGGCGGACGCTCGAGCCGCCGGGCCGTCTGCGCGCACAGCCGGGCCGCCGCGCTGTCGCCGGCGGGGCTCCGCCACGGCTGGCCGGCCTCGAAGCCGAGGTGACCCGCGAGCTCCGTGATCTGACCGGCGGTCAGCAGCGCGGAGTGGTTCTGCGGATGCCCCTCGATGGGCAGGCCCCAGCCCTTGATCGTGTAGGCCAGGATCAGCGTGGGCCGGTCGTCCTCGATGGCCCGGTACGCCTCGTCGAGCGACCGCAGGTCATGCCCGCCAAGGTTACGGATGGCGGCGGCCAGCGCCGCGTCGTCCAGGCCCGCGATGAGCGCGGCGATCGACTCGTCGCCGCCCGGCAGCCGCCGGCGCAGCTCGCCGGCGTCGCAGCGGAGCAGCCTCTGGTACTCGGGATTGGGCATGGCGTCGATCCGGTGCCGCAGCGCCTCCCCGCCGGGCCGGGCGAACAGCTCCTCCAGCAGCCGGCCGTACTTCAGCGTGATGACCTGCCAGCCGGCCGCGGTGAACATGCCGCGCAGCCGGTCGGTGGCGATCAGCGGCACCACGCGGTCCAGCGACTGCCGGTTCACGTCCACGACCCAGACGACCTCGCCCAGCTCGGCCACGCCGGGATCGACGACGGCCTCCCATACCGCGCCCTCGTCGAGTTCGGCGTCGCCCAGCAGCGAGTACTGACGGCCCGCCGCCCCCGTGTCGCCGGCGAACCGGCTGCTCACGTACCGGTGGGCGATCGCGCCCCAGATCGGCGCGGTCGCGCCGATGCCCACCGAGCCGGTCGAGTAGTCCACCGGATCGGGATCCTTGACCCGGCTGGGGTAGCTCTGCAGGCCGCGATAGGCCCGCAGCGTCGGCAGGTACGACTCGTCCAGCTCCCCCAGCAGGTAGTTGATCGCGTGCAGCACGGGCGAGGCGTGCGGCTTGACCGACACCCGGTCCTGCGCGCGCAGGTGCCCGAACCACAGCGAGGTCATGATCGAGACCATCGACGCGGACGAGGCCTGGTGCCCGCCGACCTTCATCCCGTCGGGGTTGGGCCGGACCCGGTTCGCGTGATGGACGATCGCCGTGGACAGCCACAGCACCTGGCGCTCGATCTCGCCCAGCGCGTGAATCGCTTCGGCCTGCGGCGGGGACGCGGACTGGATGTCGGCCATGGCTGCATGACAGCACGCCCGCGGCGAGGGCACAACTCCCGGTACCCAAGACGCGGCGGTCGACCTGGATTCGGTCCGGAACGACCTAGCCGGGATCGTCCGGCGGACCCTGGAACCGGCTCATGTCTCGATATGGATCAGCGGCGTGGACCTGGCGTCAGCTGACCGGCAGCCAGTAGCAGCGTTCCTCGCCGTAGTCGGCGAACCCGGCCCGGAGCAGGATCGGCCCGGAGCTCAGGACGCGGCCCTTGACCAGGGCCAGGGTGGCGCCGTGCTCGCGGGCCAGGCGGAGCCGCTGGGCCAGCACGGCCCGGTAGCTGCCGCGGCCCCGGGACGCCGGTAGCGTGATCGAGCCCCACAGCTGGGCCACCTCGCCCGCCAGGGTGCAGCCGCCGGTGCATACCGGCACGCCGCCGGCCAGGGCCACCACCCGGAAGCTGGACCAGCTCGCGAGGTCGGCCAGGGTCTCCTGGAGCTGGCGGGCGAACTCGGTCTCGTCCGGCTCGATCCTCCCCCAGCCCTGGACGCTGACCGCCGAGGACGCGCGGAAGGTGTGCTCGTCCCGGACCAGCTCGACCACCACGTCGCCGGGGACGTCCAGCTCCGGCAGCCCGCCGCCCAGCTCGCGGGCCAGCACTTGGACGGCGTCGATCAGCTCGGCGCCGCGGGCGCACAGCGCGTCCTCGGTCTCGGCGGGCTGGGTCGCGGCCGAGACCCACCAGGCCACTCCGGGCACGTCCCACACGCGGGCGTACGCGGCGATCTCCCCGATGATCTCCTCCAGCGGCCGCTTCGTCCGCGACCAGGTGACCTGCGCGGCGCGGAAGGTGGGGTCGAGCACCACGTCCGGGTACCTGATGAGCCGGTAGTCGTCGGTGCGCAGCTCGATGGCGCCGCCGGGGACCCATTCCATCGCCGCCGCCGCGTCCAGCACGCGCTGTGCAGTCCAAGAGCTCACGCCTGACCACCTCTCGCTCGCTGCCGGGCAGCTAAAGTATCGCTCCGCCGCGGTTCCGTCACTTCTTTGGGCCGAACGGATCGTGGTGCGCGCTGAGGGCAGCAGCAGCCGCGGCCGCTACAGTGGGCGGTCATGGATCAGCAGACGCGGGAGGATCTCGCCGAGATGCTGCTCGGCGCGTACTCCAGCCGTCAGCCGGTCGAGCCGCTGACCGAGCAGTACGACATCACTACGGAGGACGCGTACGAGATCCAGCTGCTGCAGGTGGCGCGGTGGACCGCGGCGGGCGCCCGGGTCAAGGGGCACAAGGTCGGCCTGACCTCCCCAGCGATGCAGCGCCAGATGAGCGTGGACCAGCCGGATTACGGGCACTTGCTCGACCGCATGTTCTGGCCGGAGGCCGAGCCGATCCCGCTGCCGGTCTTCCTGCAGCCGCGCGTGGAACCCGAGACCGCGTTCGTGCTGGCCAAGCCGCTGCGGGGACCTGGGGTGACGGTCGCCGACGCGATCGCCGCGGTCGGTTTCGTCCTGCCCGCGCTGGAGCTGATCGACTCGAGGATCAGGGACTGGAAGATCACGCTGGCCGACACCATCGCCGACAACGCCTCTTCCGGCGGGGTGGTGCTGGGCAGCAGCCCCGCCGCTCCGTGGGGACTGGACCTCCGGCTGGCCGGATGCAACCTGCACAAGAACGGTGAGCTGGCGGGCACCGGGGCCAGCGGGGCGGTGCTCGGCTCGCCGGTGAATGCGCTGGCGTGGCTGGCCAACACGCTCGGCGCCCGCGGTATCGAGCTGGAGGCCGGGCAGGTGATCCTGCCCGGCTCGGTGACCGCGTCGATCCCGGTCGCCCCGGGCGACACGGTGACCGCCACGTTCGCGGGCCTGGGCCGGGTGACCGCGCGCTTCGCGGCCGGGGGCGCGCGATGAGCGAGTGGACGGTAGACCGGGCGGCGAGCGTCCTGCTCGAAGCGGAGGCCGCCGGGACCGACCGGCCGCCGATCACCGACGAGTGGCCCGGCCTGGACCTGGCCACCGCGTACGCGGTGCAGGACGAGACGCTGCGGCGGCGGCTGGCACGCGGCGAGCGGCTGGTCGGGGTCAAGCTCGGGCTGACCAGCCGGGCCAAGCAGCAGCGGATGGGCATCAGCTCGCCGCTGGTGGCCTGGCTGACCGACGCGATGGCGCTCCCGGCCGGCGCCCCGGTCCCGCGCGAGCGGCTCATCCACCCGCGGGCCGAGCCGGAGATCGTGTTCGTGATGGGCTCGCGGCTGGCCGGTCCCGGCGTCACCGCGGCCACCGCGCTGGCCGCGGTGCAGACCGTGTACGGCGGCCTGGAGGTCATCGACAGCCGGTACCGGGACTTCCGTTTCACCCTGCCCGACGTCGTGGCCGACAACGCATCCTCGGGCTGCTTCGTCACCGGGCCGGTGGCGGCGTCACCGGTTTCGCTGGATCTCGGGCTCGAGGCGTGCCTGCTGGAGCTGAACGGGCAGGTGGTGGACTCGGCCACCGGCGCGGCCGTGCACGGCCACCCGGCCGGGGCGCTCGCCCTGGCCGCCAACGACCTGGGCCGGCGCGGCCTGGCCATCGAGCCGGGCTGGATCGTGCTCACCGGCGGCATGACCGACGCGGTGGCCGTCCCGGCCGGCGCGGTGCTGACCGCCCACTTCACCCACCTCGGCTCGCTGTTCCTGCCGTAGCACACAAACCAGGGACACCCGGACCTGTCGGGACGGGACAATCGCGGCTTTCCGCTTCCGGCGCGCCCTTGCCTCCGGTCGCGGGCGGCCGCAGGCTCGTAGTGGGTCAGGTGAGGCATGGATGTCAGGTGAGGCATGGATAAGGTGGTGGCTTCGCCCGAAGCGGCGGTGGCGGACATCGGGGACGGCGCGTCCGTCGGCATCGCCGGCTTCGGCGTCGCGCACCGCTTCCCGTCCAGCCTGATCATCGCGCTGCGCGACAAGGGGTCCTCCGGGCTCACGGTCTACTGCAACGGGCTCGGCCAGCCGGGCTTCCCGACGGCCCACCTGCTCGCGGACAGCCACCAGATCAGCCGCCTGGTGACGTGTTTCTCGGCCCGGCCCGGCGTGGTGTCGGAGGCGGAACGCCAGATCCGGGCCGGGCAGATGTCGCTGGAACTGGTGCCCCAGGGCACGCTGGTCGAGCGGATGCGGGCCGGCGGGGCCGGCATCCCGGCGTTCTACACGCCCACCGCGGTCGGCACCAGCCTGGCCGCGGGAAAGGACATCCGCTACTTCGACGGCCAGCCCCACGTGCTCGAGCGCGCCATCACCACCGACTTCGCGTTCGTCCGCGCGCACCGCGCCGACCGGATGGGGAACCTTCAGTTCCGCGGGAGCAGCCGTAACTTCAACGTCAGCTTCGCCAAGGCCGCGCGGGTCACGATCGCCGAGGCCGACGAGATCGGCGCGATCCCCCCGGAACAGGTGGACCTGCCCGGGGTGTTCGTCACCCGGGTGGTGGCCAGCACCACCCAGATGGACGTGCAGAACCTGCCGATGCGGCCCAGCCGCCCGGCCGGCAGCGCGCGGAGCTACCACGGCAAGCCTGCGCTGACCAGGGAGGAGATCGGGCGCCGGGTCGCGGCCCTGCTGCCCGACGACGCGGTGGTGAACCTCGGCGCGGGACTGCCCGCGCTGGTGGCCAACTTCCTGCGCGGGCGGGCGGTCATCCTGCACAGCGAGAACGGGATGCTCAACTACGGCGAATTCGTCGATGGCGCCTCGTTCGACCCGGACCTGCACGACGCCAGCGGCCATTTCGTGACGGTGCGGGACGGGGCGTCGTTCTTCGACAGCGTGACCTCGTTCGAGATCGCCCGGTCCGGCCGGCTGGACGCGGTGGTGCTCGGCGCCTACCAGGTCGGCGCGAACGGCGACCTGGCCAACTGGTCGGTCCCGGGCATGACCGGCGGCGGCATCGGCGGGGCGATGGACCTCGCCGTCGGTGCCCGGCGGGCTGGGTCCACGCTCGCGAACGGGATGATGACGTCGGCGTTCGCCGCCGCGCGCTCGGCGATCTCTTCGCTGGAGACCCGGGTTTCGGGGTCCGGGCGGTCCTTGACGTCGACGGTGAACGTCACCGCGGCCATGTTGCGGTCCCGGTAGTACTGGGCCAGTTCGTCCACGGTGTAGGCGGCCGCACCCGTCTTGAAGTAGGCCGCCATCGCCTCGAGGGCATGACCCGGTTCCGGGGCGGCGGTCACGGATCTGTGCACGTGCGTGTGCACGTCGATCGCATCCAGCGCGCTAACGTCCATCGGTCGGCTTCCTCAGGCGGAGAACGATCGCGACCGTACCGACCCCGACGAGCAGAGCGACGGTGTTAGGCACGATGAGAGCCAGGTCGCGCGAGGCGACGCCGTAGCTGATCCACAGGCCGAACCCGACCAGCAGGATCGTGAAGTACCCGACCGACACGTCACGCGAGGATCTCTGCCGCAGCATCCGGCGGATCTGCAGGACAGGTGACACTCCCATAAGGACACCCCACGCGGCGGCGGCAACAGCAAGCCCGGTTACGACCATGACGCTTTCCCTAAATCAACAGCGCCCGGGCTCGGCGGACCGTGCTCGCCAGCTGACCTGGTGAGGGGCGCAAGCACAGCCAGTGCACACGCTATCAACAGGCCGCCTGGACGGGTAGTTCGCGGTAGGCGGCCGCGTGAGCCACGGCCCGTTCGGTATCAATGTCTTACCCGGCGGTACCGATGACGACGGCCAGTTCGGCCTCCCTACTGCGGGGTGAGGTCCTTGCCCTTGCTGCGGCCACGGCGGAGGCGGATGAGCGGCTCGCCTCGCCGCCGCTGCTGAATGCGCATTTTCTCCTGCGCCCGGCGGATCTTCATTTCCTCGGTCGGGGGCAGGAACACGATGATGACGATGCCGATCACCGAGAGCAGCAGCCCGAGCAGGAGACCCTGGAGGGCACGTCCCTTGCGGTTCCCGATGGCGACCCCGATCAGCGCGGTGAGGATGCTCAACGAAACAACTAGTCCGACCATCCCGCACCCCCTCCCCTATCCGCAGTTCCCGGCAGTGATCGCGAGCCGGTAAGCCTGGCCGCCCTGCTGATCCGCCCACGAGATCGCATTGGCCGCGTTCGCAGGGAAGCTGTTCCCGGCAGCGACCGCCGCAGACGGGGCCGCGACGCGGAACAGAGACGCGGAACAGAGTAGCGCGGCCGCTCCCCCGGTGACCATCCCGCAGCCTCTGGCGTCTTGTGACTCTTGTGTTCCGAGTGGTTCAGCACGGGCCGTGGGCGAAGAGTGCGAGCTCACAACCTCATCGAAGCCGACATCCCTAAGTCCGAAATGTCCGAAATGTCCGAAATCAATTGATCAACATTCTTAACAATTTCCTGATAAGCCTCTTCTCTGTAAAGCTCCCTTTCCGATTCGATATTGGCGATCCTGCCCGGTTCGCCAATATCGGCGACCGACCATATACGCGGGCTAGCCGGAAAAGTCACGCGCCGCAGGCACTCGTCGTAGACTCGCTGGTTCATGCAGACTGTAATATCAGCTATCTGCAGACGCGACTGGGTCAGCTGATCTCCATAGCCGACTTTGGCGAATTCTCGTATGCCGTGCTTCTCAAGGAGATCGAGCGTCAATCTGTAGTAGGCCAGGTTCCTTGCCTTATCCGACACCGCAGTCGTGCCGCTTGACAGAACGCTTGAATCCTTAATCTCGAGTGAGTTCAGATAGGCTTCGGCAATAATGCTCCTGAACGAGTTTCCTCGGCATATGAAGTGAATAATCATCCTGCTATGCTAGCTAACCTGGCGTTTCCGGCACAACGTCGTACTGGTTAATTAATGCTTGCTATTTGCAGTCAGGAGATGATCTCGTTCCCTCATGCTGCCGAACAGCATGGCCCATGACATGCGCGGCCGCGTTCGGGCGGCACGTTTCCCGTAGCAGGTGGCCGATCATGGCGGGGCTCCGGGATGGCCTCAGGGGGCGCGGCCGCGTTACGCTGTTCCCGCGTCACGCGGGGAGGAGGCGCCGGTGATGACAGAGCCGGGAGATGACAGGACAGCAGCTGCCGGGGGCCGCGGCCGCCTGCGAGCGTCCCGTGCGGATCGCGAGCGGGTGATCGAGCTGCTCAAGGTCGCGTTCGTACAGGACCGGCTGACCCACGACGAACTGGAAACCCGGATCGGCCTGGCGCTCGCCTCGCGGACCTACGCGGACCTGGCTGACCTCACCGCCGACATCCCCGCCGACATCCCCGCCGGGCCGGCTGGCGCCGGGCCTGCCGCTGAACCTGCCGGTACGCCAGCCCGGACACTGGCCAGAGCGGCCCGCAGGTCGGGGATCTGCCTGCTCGTCCCGCTCGCCCTGGTGGGGGTCATCGCCCTGGCCAATGCGGAAAGCCTGGTGGGCCTGGCCGTTTTCTGCGGGGTCGTGGCGGCCATCGCGGCGTCGGGCTTCCTGGGGTACGGGGTGATCGACGCCTGGCAGCAGCGGCGCTCCCGCGGGCAGCTGCCGCCGCGGCGCCGGGACGGCAGGGGACTCCAGGCCGGGCGGCCCGGCAGTACCGGCCGTCATCCGGCTCCGCCCGGAGTCCGCACCGATCAGACCCGCGCCGACCTGCGAACCCACCGGCCCGGGCGGGGTTTGCGGGCGCCACGTGGTGCACGACCCATACCGGCCGCGGTATAACAGGCCGCCTCCGCCCTTATTCCGTCCGACGGTACGTGTGTCATTCTGAGAGACACGCGCCCCTGAATGGACACCAGGCTGCCGCGAAAACCGAGCCACGGCCACCGATATTCGGCTGGACCTTCCCCGCGGTCAGGCGGGCTGCCACAGCTCGATCCGGTTGCCCTCAGGATCGGTGACCCAGCCGAACCGGCCGACGCCCTCCATGTCCTGCGTCTCTTCAGCCACGTCCGCTCGCTTGGCGCGCAATTGCGCCAGCATCGCATCCAGGTCGCGGACCCGGAAGTTGAGCATGGTCTGCTGGGCGCGGGACCCGAAGTAGCCGGTCTCGGACTCGAACGTCGCGAACACCGTCAGCCCGGCTCCCTGACGCCACAGGCCGTTCTCATCGGCGTCCAGGCCTAGGCAATCGCGATACCACGCGCCCAGGGCCGCCGGGTCGGCGGCCCGCACGAAGTATCCACCGATTCCGATCACACGTTCCATGCCGCTATCTTGCCAGGACGGCGATCGGGCGGGCTGGCACCACACCATCGCCGCTTCACACCCGTCTCAATCGCGGGGGAACTCGTTAGCCGAACGCCCCGACCGCCACTCTCATACCGCGGACCGAGCTGTCCCACCACGGAGTTCATCGGTGGGCCTCGATCACCAGGAGCGCGCCACGGGTCTCCTGGTGGGGAGCGGGCCGGTTCAGGACTGGGTGTCTTGGCTGTGCAGCTCGGTTTCGAGCAGGGGCGCCTTCCGCCAGGTCGCCGGGAACGGCATGGTGACGGCCGGAGGCGTCAGCGACGTCATCGCCGTGGCCGCCGGGTCGATCGACACCAAGAACCCCATCCGGGACAAGCACCTGCGCTCGGCCGACTTCTTCGACATCGCCACCCACCCGGACCTCACCTTCACCGCCGATGGCGTGAGCCCGTCCGACGAGGGCGTCCAGGTGACGGGGCGCCTGACCGTCCGCGGCGGCACCCGCCCGGCGTCCTTCGACGCGAAGGTCTCCACCGCCGAGGGTGAGGTCTGGCTGGACGGCGGGCTCCGGGTCAACCGGGCGGACTTCGGCCTGACGTGGAACCGGATGGGCATCGCGTCGATGGACAACACGATCGTCGTCCACGCCGTCTTCACCCGCCAGTAGGCCGAGCGGCGCCGCTTGCGGCGCGGCTGTTCAAACTCGGGCTGCTCGGCTTGCGAACATTCGAGGCAACCGGCGCGGGCATTGCCGATCTCGGCGAAGAGCACGATCAGCGACCAGACGTGCGCCCGGACCGCCGCCCGCACCCGCGCGACCTTGTCCAGAGTGCGGGGATCAGCCGACTCCAGCGTCCGCCGCACCGTGGTGTCGCTGGGCTCAGGACCCAGCACTGCGGCGTGGTGGGCCAGCAGGGCGATGTCGTTCATGCTGGTCGCCCCGAGCACGATCGCCACTGCCGCCCCGAAGTGCCCTACCAGGCCTTCGCCGTCCCCGGTCACACTCAGCGCGTGGTCCCAGCCCGTATCCTGCGTGACAAAGAGCGCTCCTGCCTGGGGATTCGAATGGTGTGGTTACCGCGTAATCTCCCAGAACTGGGGCGCTCTTCACCATCTCGTAACCCGTAATCTCCCAGGACCAGGGCACTCTTCGCCGTTAACCGCCCAGGACGGCCGTTTCGTAGCGGTCTCATCATTGCCAGCCTTCCACGGATCGCCCCGCACCCATAAGGTGCGTGCTCACCCCCGCCCACCATGACGCAAAACTCCAGATCATAGCCATAGGAAACCGTCCGATCCGCTCAGGTGACCATCAGCGCTGAATAGCGGAGGTCAACAACGCGGGCACGGTGCTGACCGTGCAGACATACACGGAATTCACCGACAGCAGCGGCCGCTCCAACTACGTCATCACCGATACGTTCACCCGCGGCTGACCAACCGGACCTGCCAAAGACAGGACCGGCCAGATTCGCCCGGCCCGGCTCCGCAGCCGGGCCGGGAGGCCCCGCAGATCCTGCTGAACCAGCCCGCCCGCACGCGCGTGCGTCACACTCATGATTACCGGACACGAACGTACGAGCCCATCTGGAGAACCCGCACATGGACGCTCCGCTGACCGGCGTCGTGCCGGTTGCGCCGACGATCTTCCACGACGACCAGACCGTTGACCTGGGCGGCACGGCGCGCGTCGTGGACTACCTGATGGACGCCAGAGTCGACGGGCTGTGTCTGCTGGCCAACTATTCCGAGCAGTTCTCGCTGACCGACGCCGAACGCGACACCATCGCCCGCACGCTCCTCGAGCGTGTCGCGGGACTGCTCCCCGTGATCGTCACCACCAGCCATTACAGCGCCCGGGTCGCCGCCGCGCGCAGCCGCGCCGCACAGGACATGGGCGCGGCGATGGTGATGCTCATGCCGCCCTTCTTCGGGGCCACGATCACCGTTCCCGGACCCGCGGTGATCGAGTACTTCAAACAGGTGGCGGATGCGATCGACATCCCGATTATGGTGCAGGACGCGCCCTTGTCATCGACGCCGCTGCCAGTAAGCCTGCTGATCGACCTGGTCCGGCAGGTGCCCCAGGTGCAGTACGCCAAGATCGAGGTGCCGCACGCCGCGGACAAGCTGCACTCGCTGGTCAGCACCCTCGGCAGCAGCCTGCCTGGCCCCTTCGACGGCGAAGAATCGGTCACCTTGATCCCGGACCTAGACGCCGGGGCCAGGGGCACCATGCCAAGCTCGATGGTCCCCGCCGAACTCGGCCAGATCGTCCGCCGCTATGCCGCAGATGACCGGGCCAGCGCCGTGGGCGCCTGGGAAGACCTGCTGCCGCTCATCCATTTCGAGAACCGCCAGTGCGGCCTGCGCGCGCAGAAGATCCTGCTGGCCGAGGGCGGCATCATCGCCTCGGACCGGACGCGTGCGCCGTTCGGGCCGGTGTCGCCCAGGACCCGCCGCGGCCTGATCGAACTGGCGGCAAGGCGCGACTTGCTGATCATGCATTGGGCCCGGTAACCACGCCGACCGCTATCGGCCCTACGACGCGTCCATCTCGGGCGACCAGCGCTGACCCAGCCAGCTGAGGTACGCCAGCGCGGCGGGCCAGTTGCATGACCAGTTCGACCGCGCCTATGAAAGCCATCGGCGGGGCGGCGGCAGCCTGGCGCGGCGCGCGTGGCGCTGCGGGCGCGGGTCAGGCGCTGGAGGTGCGGCTGGGGTGGTAGCCGATCTCGGCGCGGGCGTGGTCGCAGGGGCCACGGGCGACGGAATCGTGATGAGGTTCAGGGGGCTGGGGGTGCGGGGCCGGGCGGGGGATGCCGACCGGTCAGGCAGCCGTGCGCGGCGGCGGTGCCGTCGGGGTGCAGCGCGGTGATGCACCACCGGGTGGCCGGGTGGCGGGCCGCGGCGGCGGCCAGGTCGCGGGCGTCGTCGCCGTCCAGCAGCCCGAACCCGCCGGCCTCGCCCGGGGTGTCGGCCTGGCCGTGGAGGGTGGCCCAGGGGATGGTGAGGGTGACCAGCGCGGCCACGCTCGGCCCGGTCGCCGGGCCCGGGCGGCGAGCCGCGTCTGGGCGGGGAGCGGGACCAGTGCCGAGGCCGGGACCTGGGCCGGGGCCGCCGGGGACGTCCGGTGCGCCGGGGACGTCCGGTGCGCCGGGGCCGCTGGGGTCGTTTAGGCCGCTGGGGTCTGGCGGGGAGGACGGCTCGCTTTCCGGCGGTGACTCGTCCGCGGCGTCGCCGGCTCCCTCGCGGGCGGCGGGGGCGGCGGGGGCGGCGGGGGCGGCCTGGTCGCGCTGGTCGCGGCTGTCGCGTTCCTGCAAGAGATCAAGGTAGGCGCGCACGCGCAGCTCCTGCAAGGTGCCGGGCATCCCGGCCGCGCGCAGGTCCAGCGCCCGCTGCT
>Ga0208324_1000409_pt1 | contig 19926 bp, 22 predicted proteins | sample Sb_taG_2_FD_187707 | JGI IMG/M metagenome (GOLD analysis project Ga0208324, IMG submission 187707) | Peat soil microbial communities from Weissenstadt, Germany - Sb_50d_5_LS metaG (SPAdes) (version 2) | ecosystem: Environmental > Terrestrial > Soil > Wetlands > Peat | place: Germany... | reverse complement strand
ATCGGCATCATGACAGCTCTCTATGGACGCACCCAGACCGGAGAAGGACGAATGATCGATGTCTCAATGACCGAAGGCGTCATGTCCCTCCTACCTCTCACCGCAACTGCCTATTTAAATACGGGCCAGGCGCCGCAACCTGGCAAAACACAGCTCGATGGGGGACTCCCCTGCTATAATATCTACGAAACCCGGGACGGAAAGTATATCACTCTCGCCGCACTTGAATACAAATTCTGGCACACCTTCTGCACACGCACCGGCCATCTCGAACTACTGCCATTCCATACCCCCGTCGGCCCCGGCGAACGCGAAGAAGCCCTGGACGTGCTACGAGCCATCTTCAAAAGCAAAACCCGCGCCGAATGGCTCGCCGAACTGGCCGACATCGACGCCTGCCTCGGTCCCGTCAACACCATCGAAGAAGCCCTGAACGACCCCCATGCTCAAGCTAGAGGGACAAGCGTCACCTCGGCGCCAATCGATGAAAATGGCACATCATTCCACACCTTGCCAAGCTTCCCCCGCATCTCCGGCATTGAAAACGAACAACGTTACCCACCCCCTCAACGAGGCCAACACACCACCGAACTTTTGCGCGACATGGGTTATAGCTCCACCGAAATCGAAAAATTGAAGGAGGAAGGAATAATATGAAAAAGCAGGGTTCCAAGGGGTGGCATCCCTTTGGCGGGGTGTGGGGTGTCCCCACAAATTACTCTAAATATTTTTGGGGGGAGTGGAGGGGATGAAAAACCATGATATAGAACAAGCCCAAAAACACATGGACGAATACCTCCACGACCTCAAAACCATCGTCAACATCGACTCCGGCACCTATACCAAAGCAGGCATCGACCGTGTAGGCGCATACCTGCAAGACCGATTTCAAGCACTCGGCTTCTCCACCTACTTCGACAAACAAGAGCAATACGGCGACCACCTCATCGCGACACATACCGGCCAATCACAGCGCGGCCCTCGCATACTGCTCATCGGCCACATAGACACCGTACTGGCCGATGGCGAAGCAGAGCGCCGCCCATTTACCATCAAAGGGCACAACGGCACGCGCATCGCCACTGGCCCTGGTGTCCTCGACATGAAATCAGGCGTACTTATCGGTATGTACGCACTTCGCCTCCTGATCGAAAGCCAGCAAGCACATTTCTCGAACGTCACATTTATCTGCAACAGCGACGAAGAAATCGGCTCCCCCAGTAGCAGGTCACTCATCCAAAAACTTGCCAGGCAGGCTGACGCTGTCCTGGTCTTTGAACCTGGGCGTGCCGCGGAAACCATCGTCTCATCCCGCAAAGGCTGCGGCCAATATCGCATCGAAGTACACGGGATATCCGCCCACGCGGGCGTTGAACCTGATCGCGGTCGTAACGCCATCCTTGAACTCTCATACCAGGTCCAAATGATGCAAGCGCTCAATGGCACCGTCCCCGGAGCAACACTCAGCGTAGGCATCATCCGGGGCGGTGATCGCACCAATGTGGTGCCAGATTATGCCTATTTCGATATGGATGTGCGAGCGACCGACCAGGCTAGCGTCGAGGCACTGGAAGCTGCCATGCGCCAGGTGATCTCTCAGAACAAACTGCACGATACTCGCATCACGCTTAGCGGCAGTATGCTTTGTCAGCCTTTCGAACGCAACAAACGGAACGCGCATATGGTCGAGCTGGCCAAAGCAGCCGGGAGTGAACTTGGCTTGAAGATTCAGGACGCTACCAGCGGCGGCGCATCCGATGCCAACACAACGTCTGCCATGGGTATACCCACGCTAGATGGTCTGGGCGCCGGTGGAGGTTTGGCGCATAATCCAGGTGAGTTTATTGAGCTGGATTACCTGCCAACAAGGATCGCGCTGGTGGCGGGGTTGATGCGGAGAATTGAATCCAACATCTAGCAAGCAGGATACCCGCAAGCAGGATACCCACGAGGGGTATCCCTACATTCTCGTACAATTCATTATCGATTTTCTATTATTTATAGAAAATACCGCTCAAATAGCGCTCATTTTGAGCGATAGTTTATTGAAGAGCTTTTATTAGTGATTGGCATTTTCAGACATTCGTAGATGGTTGGGGACTACATCATGGCCTGTTGACCAGGATGGTAGTTGTCTGACCGTTTGGAATTGCGACCTGCAAACGCTTCGTCTTCAAACGCAACCAGCCTTTGTCTGCGCGGATCTTTTTACGTAATCGCATAAAGAGGATCAAACTCAGGCATGCAGCTTCGGCGGTACTGCCTATGGATGCAGCCAGGGGAATGGCCAGAATGGTGTATCTGCCTGTCAGCAGGTGGAAGAGCAGTAGAAGCAATGCAATATGGGCTACAATAGTGACTATGCTTGTAAAAAGCGGCGTTCGTGCATCTTTTAAGGCGTAGAAGCAAGTGACGAGAAGTGCATTTGCGGTCAGCCCTGGTAAACCAACGGCGTACCCCAACAGCGCCATAGAGGTGAGAGCAGAGGAATGTGCAGTGAATTTCCCATGTTGGAAGAGGATAAGAATAGCGGGTTTGCCAAAAAAGTACAGCATGATCGCAGCGGGTATGCAGAGCAGAACGGCTCCTCCAACAATCTTTAAAATCGTCAGACTCATACGCTTGTAACGGCCAAACGTTGCCTGCATCGTGATTTGCGGAAGGAGTGATTGACTGACCGCTGTGGCCAGGAGCACCGAGGGCAGACCATAAAGCATCAAGGCATTGGCGATCGCGGGAATGCTGGCCTCATCTGGAAGATACGAGGCAATGGCTGTATCGAAAATGACGCCCACTGACCCGATACTTACGGCGATCAGATTGGGGATAAGCAGGCCCAGTATCTCGTACAATCCGGGGTGTTTCAGATTCCAGAGAAATGAATATCGTACCCCCTGTTTCACCAGGGCAGGGATCAGTATGCCAACCTGCATGATTGCAGATGCCAGCAAGCCAAATGTTGGGCCATAAATACCCACACCAGGTATGGTGAATGAGACCAGCAGACCTCCGATCAGCCCAAAATCATAGATTGCAATCGACAGGGCAGGCCGCAAGAATTGACGCCTGCTATTGAGAATAGCAGTAGCGACGCTCCCAACACCCAGGATCAGTGGATGCAAAAGCATGATGCGCGTCAGTGTTATAGTCAGAGCTTGTTCAGAAGGCGGCAACCCGGGAACGAGTAGTTTCGTAACGAAAGCAGGTGCCACTATTTCGGCTACCAGGACAAAGGCAGTCAGGCTTACCAACAGCACATTGAAAACCAGGCTCGCAAGTCGCCATGCTTCCCTTTCACCGTGCTGTGTATCATAGCTCAAGAAGATAGGAATGAACGCGTAGACAAGCGCGCCACCGGCAATCAGATTAAATAAGGTATCCGGCAGGCGAAAGGCCGCGTAGTACGCAGTTGCTTCTGGACCCGTGCCGAAGAGGGCATTAAACATCACCTGCCGTATGACACCTAACGTCTTCGAAGCTATATAGGCAAGCGAAAATAAGAAGGCTCCCTCCGTGATGCTGAAGCGGCGGAGTGAGAAGTTGGAACCCAAACGAAAACTCGAGGGGCTGAAACGAAATGTCCGGCCACCCCAATGTTTGCGGCGAACGGAAGGACCTCTCTCTGTTACCCTACTGGGAGTTGTTGCTATTGACGCATCTGCAGTTGCAACTGCCGATGTTGTTTTAGTCTCTGGAACTGCTGAATCGCGTGTAATAGCTCTTTCTCCTCAAAAAACATACGCTAAGCCTTAAGGTAACCTCCCAGACTCATGCCTTTCAAGTGTAGCAGAAACAGATTAATATACAATGATAATCTCGTTGAGATTTGATTGCGAAAAGGACAAGAAGGTTGATGTTTCAATTCAAACACAATACTTACCTCGTCGGAAGGGTAAAAAAAGTCACTTCTGAATTCTCCACCATATTTAATCATTCATCACCATTTCTTATTAAGCTCTCACATCACGCAAAGTGCTACAGAGCCAAAAGTAAGTTGGCCTTGACATTGAAATACTCACAAACAAAAAAGCTTACCATTGAACTGGACTATACAAAGCAATTAAGCCTATTGTGACAGCGAGAAGTCAAATAGGCTTAATGAATTATCGAGTATGGGCAAAGCGAAGTTGAGTTCAGGTAAGTCCCCTCTTAAAGTACGCAGAAATGAAATCTCACGCGTAATCGTAGTATAGTAGCGGCCTCCCCTTGCGGCCGCTCAAGAGTGAGGTCATGACTCAGCCACTAGTATCCATATCCACCCCTCGTAGGAGTAGCTTGAGGCGCACCCTGAACAGGCAGCGTACTTGTAGCCACAAACCATACCCCTTTAATCCCCTCCCCATTAGTCTGGCCAGGTGCAGTATCTCCAGAGTATCTATAAAGCGGATGCCCATTATATTCAACCTGCTGTCCATTCGCATCTGTCACAACAGTCAATGTACCTGGAAGAGCATTAGCGCTCGCAGGTGAACCAGAACTCGTAGAGACTAAAGGAGGCCAATTCGAAGCACATGTCCCGGTACAAGCAGAATTTGTAGCCGTATCAGGTTTGAGGTAATACAAGGTCATACCCTGAGCATTCGTAAGAAGGGTAACAGATTGACCATTCACCGTCGCCGAGGTTGTTTTAATAATCGCAGCAGAACTGCTTGGAGTTGTACCACTACTACTGGAACTGCCAGTGCTCGTGTTGCTGTTGCTACCACAAGCCACAGCAATCAGTGCAACCAGGAGCATACTCATGCTCAAAAACGCACGCCTTAAAGTAAGCATATGTATTATCCTCCTCGCAAATCTAAATCAATGTCAAGTTCTTAACATCAATACATACGCAAGAAGGTTACACAACCTCTCTATTCAAATAACCTTGAGTGTAGAGGACGAAGTCCTTTGCCGGGGCGCAAGTCTAAACAGAAGGTTCGCACAAAAAACTTTGCACCAGGAAGATATATAATAGAAGTAAGTGCATAGGAGGAAGCAACCATGATTCAGAACAACCAGACCATCACCCAGATGCGCGCCATCACCATCTCGCGAGAATATGGAAGCGGAGGAGGCGAAATAGCAACCCGCCTCGCCAGCTGCCTGAAATGGCAATTAATCGACCACGAAATAGTAGAACGTGTCGCCATAGAAATGGGCACCAGCTTTGGAGCAGCAGAAGCTCGCGACGAGCGCACCGAAGGCATCCTCGCACGAATCTTCAAAAACATCCAATCGCTCCAACCAGCGTACATGGTAGGCGCTTCATCAGAAGCATTTCTCAGAAACGAAGAAACATATCTTAAAACCGTCAGCCGCATAGTCCATGCGGCAGCCGCGCAAGGACATGTAGTCATAGTAGGCAGAGGCTCTCAGATGACACTTGCACAACAGCGTGATGTCCTGCATGTTCGCGTCATCGCGCCATTTGAAAAACGCATTGACTACGTCATGAAACGCGAAGGCATAGATCGAGCCGCAGCAGAATTACGTATCAAAATGAAAGACCGCGACCGAACGAAACACCTTGAGACAGCGTTCCGTCGAAAACCTGAAGATGCCCACCTGTACGACATCGTCCTGAGCGCAGCCTTCCTGGACCTTGATAGCGCTGTCGAAATCATTACCCTGGCGCTCCAACAAAAAGCCAATCAACTTTCTGTAAAAACGAACGAGCTGGGACCCGCTGTAGGCCTATCACCTTACCCCGATAAACCCGCAGACTTCCACCCAAAGGTAGGTTGATTGCTAAAGTGAAAATAGGGAGTGCAGAGGGACGTAGTCCTTCTGCCGGAGTCTGGGATGTCCCCAGATTATCCCATTTTCTGGGGAGGAGTGGGGAGAAGAGTAACTTTGAAATAGCCATCTTTTAGGAATCGAGAAAGGAGAAATACCTTGAAAGACACACAACAAACACACATCACAGAAGACATGCCACTCGCATGCACCCTATCAGAATCAGAACAAAAAACACGCAGCATAGAACTAAACGACCTCTTCAAACACATACAACAAGTCAACGAACTGGCAGACGGCTACGCCCTCCGCTTCCCAGGAGACGACATCTGGGCTAACACTCTCCTACAATTCATCACATACGAACGAGCATGCTGCCCCTTTTTCACATTCGCACTCATCTTCGAGCCTCAACAAGGCCCAATCTGGCTACACCTGCGCGGACCTGAGGGTGTCAAAGCCATCATAGAGAATATGCACAATACCCTCTCGTGACGTTTGGAGAGTGAGGCGGCATTGCGTCGTCAGGTGGGGCAATGGAAACTGAGCGCAACGAGCAACGACGCGGGATTGCCTAGCAGTTCACGTCACGCGATGCTTGGCGCAAATTGGAGCGACTCTATCCAGTGAAAGAATCCGCAGGGAAGTGACTGCCAGCCTCTTTCCCAGAGATCTTTGGTGTATACTTCAGGTGGGGAGCAAGAAGAAAGAAAGTGATGAGGCCAAAAGAAGAAGGCTTGTCTTTTTCGTACGATGTGTAAACTCATTGAAGGAGGTATCTTCATGTCTCTTGAAGAGAACAAGGCTATTACCAGGCGAGTCGCTGAAGAGATCTGGAACCAGAAGCGATTAGAACTCATTGAGGAGACGTTTGCCCAACACTTGAATAACCATGGGCTGGTCGTGTTGAACGGTCCTGAAGTGATTGAGCGCATTTTCTCCCGCTGGCTGACTGCTTTCCCAGATTTCCATTACACGATTGAGGAAGTGATTGCTGTGGGCGAGAAGGTTATACAGCGGCAGACAGCCACGGGAACCCATCTTGGTGAATTACGTTTACCATTTACAGGAATTGTCCCCCCGACCGGCAAGCACTTTCAAGTGCAACAGATTCACATCTATACACTGGCCAACGGCAAAATTGTGGAGCATCGAGCAATCAGAGATGATTTAGGGATGCTTCAGCAGCTTGGTATCGTGCCTGCGCCAAGTGAAGCCGAACAAGCTCGATGGAGGACCGACCTCGGCGCAATCCTCCCTTCCCAGGCCGATTCATAACACATTTTCTCCATTCTCATAGCAAGTAGCAGGCATGTTGACATAGGAGGCTCACCTTAGATAGAGTGTGGGAGAATACTTCAGTTCTGTTTCGTAAGGGAAAAGATGTCAGACAAGCATATGATCCTCTGGGATTTTGATGGCACATTAGGGCATCGGCCTGGAATGTGGAGCCGAGCGGTTCTCGATGTGTTGCAAGCACATTTCCCTGATTGTGCTGTCACCCTGGAAGACGTGCGACCATTCATGCGTGAGGGGTTTCCCTGGCACCAACCTCACCTTCCCCATGTAGAGATAACGACCCCGGAGCAATGGTGGACTGAGATCGAGCAACTGTTTATACGCGCCTATGTTGGCCTGGGATGTTCTCTTGCTGAAGCTTCGCACCTCGCCACGCTGGTTCACCAGAAGTATCTAGAGGCGGACCAGTGGTTCCTGTACGAGGATGTCATTCCCACGCTTGAAGCCTTGAGAGCCCTTGGCTGGGAGCAGGCCATTCTTTCCAACCATATTCCTGAATTGCCCGATATCGTCGAGGCTTTGGGGCTGACTCCATATGTCCAGGCTGTCTTAAGTTCTGCCCTCATGGGGTATGAAAAACCGCATCCCCAAGCGTTCCTTCAGGCCTTAGCAATCTTCGACAATCCTCAGACAATCTGGATGATTGGAGACAATATTGAGGCTGATATCCTGGGAGCTCAGTCCGTTGGGATCCCAGCCATTCTTGTCCGCCAGGAGGACGTGAGGGCAACTTATGTATACTCAGACCTCTCTTTGGTTCCTGCTTTTCTTTCACAACAACTGGCTTCGCATGAGACTTCTCACCCCAAAGAGGACCCCTGTGAAAATCCCACATGAGAAACAGCAAGCCTTTTTGATCAAGCAGACTGAACCTCACCCTTTTACAAAGTGTACGCACGACGCTCCCAAAGCTTTGATGCGAGAAATAGGAGCTCCAAGCCCTTCCACACCATCCAATACAGGTAGCACCACTACCTCGTCACTCTCCTGATTGGCCACCAGCAGAAAACGTCCGCTCGGCGAGATTGCTATATGACGCGGGCACCGGCCCCCACATGGCCTGATTGAGTGGAGTGTTAGTAGTCCATCACTCCCGATCTCAAAAATGCAAATACTGTCGTGCCCCCTATTGGAGACGTACAATCGGTCGCCCGCTGGCGAGATTTGGATTCCAGCAATTTTACTCTCCGGTGCATCCGCGGGCAGCGTCTCGATGATCTGTAACTCCCGTAACCTGCCGCTCTCTGCGTCGTACTCGTACACCGCCACAGTATTGTCAAGCTCATTATCGACATACACATGCTGACCACCTGGATGGAAGGCCTTGAAGCGCGGACCAGCGCCCGACCGGGTACTGGTATGCGTTGGCTCGTGCAGCCGACCTGTGGATTCATCGAAGGAGTACACTACCAGCGTGTCAATCCCAAGATCAGCTACCATCACATAGCGCTGGTCTGGCGAAAAGGTCGCCGAATGCGTATGTGGTCCCTCTTGACGCTCTGAATTCGGTCCGCTCCCATAATGCTGAATCAGATCCGTCATCTCCCCCAAAGCACCATCAGGCAGAATCGGCAGCACGCCCACACTTCCAGAGCCATAGTTAGAGACCAGCAGCCACTCCCCCTTCGCGTTGATATCAAGATGGCAGGGCAAATCGCCACCGCTCAACTGCTGGTTAATCGGCTCAATGCTCAATGGCTCATCCGTGTAACGCAATGCCCAGACCGCGCCGGGTATACCCTCTATCTGCTCGCTCGTCTCACTCACAGCATACAGCCAGTGCCCGTTCGGATGAACACTCAAAAAGGAAGGATTGACGATGCCCGCAAACGAACTGCGCACCGTCAACTCACCAGTTAGATCGTCGAAGATACATCCATGAATGCCAGCTTGATCGGCGAGGGCATAACCCCCGACAAACAGCACATGCTGTGAAGCAATCATATTTTCCTCCTGAGCATCATTGATATGATACAATCACCATATCATACTCTATATAAGTCTAAATGTATCACGAGAGAAGAAGACCTTTCATGCGAATTATTTCTCTATTGGCCAGCGCCACAGAAATGGTCGCAGCTCTTGGTAGTCTGGATCAGATGGTTGGCCGCTCTCATGAATGCGACTACCCACAAGAGGTACAAGCGCTGCCAGTGGTGAGCACTGTACAGATAGATGTCAATGCAAGCAGTGCTCAGATCGATGCACAGGTGAAACAACGAGCGCGGGAGAAGCGCGAACCAGAAGACCCCGCCCTGAAGGCGCTCAGCATCTATGCAATCGACATTGATAAACTCCAAGAACTACGCCCCGATGTAATCTTCACGCAAACACAATGCGAAGTCTGCGCTGTCAGCGAGCGCGATGTAATCCAGGCAATGGAGCAGCTTACAGGCCTGCGCCCGCTCGTAGTCTCACTCTCGCCCTACCGTCTCCGGGATGTCTGGGAAGATGTGTTGAGAGTTGGACAGGCCTTAGGCAAGCGCTATCAGGCGCACACGCTTGTAGCAAAGTATAAACAGCGGCTCACAGACCTTGCTGTCAAAACATCAGCCTTCGGCACCAAACCTGGAGTCGCTGTGCTGGAATGGCTTGATCCCTTAATGGGTGCGGGCAACTGGACACCTGAACTGGTAGCTTGCGCGGGAGGCGAGCCTATATTTGGTGAGATTGGACAGCATACGCCCTGGTTAACCTGGGAGGAACTGCAAGCTGCCGATCCCGATGTAATCGTCCTCTCACCATGCGGCTACACGCTTGAGCGCGCAATGCTGGATGTACCACTCCTACAAAGCCATCCCGTCTGGGCAAACTTGCAAGCAGTGCGCAACGGTAGAGTCTATGCTATCGATGGTAACCAGTACCTCAATCGATCCGGGCCGCGCCTGGTAGAATCCGCGGAACTGCTCGCACGTGTTATCTGGGGTGAGCGTCTACCCATCATTGTAGATAACAATGGCTGGCTACACATTCAGTAGTGTAGAGAGCTTAGATTCTAAAGTGACTTTTCAGGACCTAAAGTCAAGATAGTCTCAAATACCTCGACGCTAGTATTCTCACTATCCTTTCAGTATCATTATAATATGCAATCTACTCTTACCATACATTTGCAATATCATCCACCCTTTGAGGCCGGGTCCCTCCTGGCCTTCCTGCAGCGCCGAGCCATCCCTGGCGTCGAAGAAGTCGTCAATAGGTGTTATCGGCGAACAGTACTCATACCCAATTCGAAGGGTATCATCGAGTTGGAGCCAATAAAGCAAGCGCACTCCGTACAACTTCGACTGCATCTCAATGACTTGAGTGATCTGAGTACCCTTGTGCGGCGATGCCGATACCTCTTTGATCTCGATGCAATCCCGGAGGCGATTGCTGGCGTCCTCGAGACCGATCCACTGCTAGCTCCACTCGTCAAGGCTCGTCCAGGACTGCGCGTTCCTGGAACCATCGATGGATTTGAACTCACAGTTCGGGCAATCATCGGGCAGCAAGTGTCAGTAGCTGGTGCACGCACTCTGGCCGCGCGTCTCGTGACAGCTCTCGGTGAGCCGCTAGAACAGCCCTATGGCACGTTAACGCACTTCTTCCCAACAGCACGCGCAATCGCTCAATCCGATTTGCATGGACTGGGGCTAACACGCAGTCGCGTGACTGCGCTGCAGTCGCTCGCTCAATCCGTTGTCGAGGAACGTCTGACACTCGATGGAATTGCTGATCGAGAGCAGACCATAACGCGTCTTCTTCAAATTCCAGGTATAGGCCCATGGACGACCTCCTACGTTGCCATGCGAGCGCTCGGCGACCCCGATGCATTCCCTGCCACTGATCTTGGCCTGCGTCGAGCATTCGAACAACTAGGGCAACCCTCCAAAACTATCAACATCGGAAAACATGCTGAATCATGGCGTCCCTGGCGTGCCTATAGCGCCCATCACCTCTGGACAAACCTCGCCGCCCCTCTTGCGTCAACTGAGAGCTTCATCAGCTTATCAGACGAGGAGAGACGTATCAATCGTCCAGTGTCATCCTGAGCAAAGCGAAGGATCTCACGCAACGTGTCACGAGATTCTTGGCTGTGCTCACTATAACAAGCTGATACTCTCCATTCCAGCCTCGTTTTGCTCACTCTGGCTTCTATTGACAACCTCCCCTATTTCTCGTACCGTAATCCCAGTAAGATAAATCATGCTGATTAACTTTGAAATGCGGACATCAAAACACATACCGAGAGGGCCGATAAATCGGCGATGTGCGCGATAAATCGGCACCTACGGGTGTCCAGGTTATTTTGTCAATCAGCATTATACATGCATCGTGAATGCACACATTATTGCCATTTGCCCATACCATGCTGAAGGAGATTGCTCATGTCCAGGATACTCCTGATCGACCCGATGCCGCTGCCTCTTGTCGAGCGCATGCGTCCAATGTTTCCTGCTGGTACTGACCTGGCTGTTGTTTCTACGTTGAGTGAGGAAGATCTTGCCAGGCATGCTGCTGATGCCGAAATTTTACTTGTCGTCCAACGGAAAGTGGACGCTCGCATCCTCTCCATCTTGCCGCATGTGCGTTTCATACAACGTGTCGGCGTTGGCTATGACAACCTCGATCTCGAAGCGCTGCAGGCGGCCAGAGTCGTGGCGGCGTATACGCCGGGGGCGAATGCAGTAGCCGTCGCTGAACATACGATTCTGCTGATGCTGGTACTGCTCAAGCGCTTCCCTGCTGCCGAATCGGCTACGCGACAGGGCGGCTGGCCCACAATGGAGCTGTTCCAGGCCGGGCTAGGCGATCTGGCTAATACAACGGTTGGCCTTATCGGCTTTGGTAGCATAGGTCGTGCCGTGGCCCAGCGACTGGCGCCTTTCGGGTCTCGTCTGTTATACACAGCTCACCATACTGTAGATTCAGCAACCGAACAGCAGTTCGGCGAGCGCTATGCCTCATTCGATGATCTGCTAGCTTCTTCCACGATCGTCAGCCTGCATGTCCCACTCACGGGAGCTACGCGGAGACTGATTGGCGAGACTGAGTTGGCAAAAATGCCGGCAGGAGCCTTTCTGGTCAACACTTCACGCGGCGAGGTGATCGACGAGGGGGCACTCCATCGTGCTATAGAGAGTGGCAAACTGGGAGGAGCAGCACTTGATGTGCTGTATAACGAAAGTCCCGGAGGCAATCCTTTCGCGGACTTGCCCCAGGTGATCGTCACCCCACACATAGCTGGAGGGAGCCGTGCAGCTGTCGAGCGGGCAATACAGATGGCGCTAGCCAACATCGCTCGCTACCTGCGTGGCGAGCCTGTGCAAGATCTGGTTCCCATGCCATCAACCTCTTAATATCATGTATTCTTCCTTCTAGAATGGAGACGACATATGCCAGATCATTTGAAATTTGGGTTAACTGCCATCAATACGGGAGCCACCAGCTACCCAGAAGCGCTCGTCAACCTCGCACAGGCAGCCGAAGCCGCTGGATTCGAATCCCTATGGGCCGGTGAACATAGCGTGCTCGCCGAATCCTCGACGCGCATGCCCGCGACCAACCGTATATTGAACCCCGTGGTCGCCCTCACATATGTGGCAGCGCACACTCGCACCATTCGCCTGGGCACAGGCGTTCTGCTGCTCCCACAGCACCAACCCCTTATTCTAGCAAAAGAGCTTGCCACCCTGGATGTGCTCTCAGGTGGTCGCTTGATGGTGGGCGTTGGCGTTGGCTGGTCAGAAGAAGAGTTCGAGGCCCTGGGTGTGCCTTTCAACGAACGAGGGGCGCGAGCGGATGAATACCTGGCTGCCATGCGATCCATCTGGAGCGAGGAAAAACCAGCTTACCAAGGACAGTACGTCTCGTTTCATGGAGTGCAGGCCTTTCCCCATCCAGTTCAGCAACCCACCCCTCCCATCATCACAGGTGGCAGAGCGCTTGCGGTAATACGCCGGACGATCGAACAGGCCAATGGCTGGTACGGCTTTGCATTTGACCTCGATGAAACCGCCAATGTACTCGCCGAACTGTCCCAGGCATCCAGGCGCTACCATCGCCCTACTTCACTGGGCGAACTCGAAATCAGCATCGCTCCCCGCATACCAGTGGATTTAGAAACAGCCCAACGTTTTGCGGAATTAGGCGTTCACCGCCTCATCTTTATCCCACCACCGGGAAAGGATGCATCTACTCTGGTGCAATGGGTAACAACCCTGGGCGAAACCGTGGTCGGGCAGGTGTAAAAACCTGCCCGCAATGTTCACCGCAACTTCCTCGTAGCCTTTTTCCTCGCCTCCCGCGCAATCGGTGCTCTCCCCGGGGGCTGCATTGGTCGCGGCCCCACCTGGATCGCAATCTTCGGGATGAGTCGGGTAACCGCCGTATTTTCAGTCAAGAAGATCTCCTCACCGTGATGAAGTAGCTTCTGTGGTGGCCCATCTAGAAGATGGTAAGTCACATCCTGTGTACTCACCTCAATGCGCAGGCGACTCCCCCGATACTGGATTTGGAATGCCAGCCGTACCAGTGCATCAGGCAACCGCGGCGCAAAGGAGAGTAAGTTGTTTTGTAAACGCATGCCACCGAATCCGGCCACCAATGCCGTCCAGGCTCCAGCAAGCGAAGCCATATGAACCCCATCACGTACGTTCTGCTCAAGGTCGTGGAGGTCCATAAACGCGGCTTCACCCAGGTAATCATAAGCGAGTTGCAATTGGCCAACCTCGGCGGCCAGAACTGCCTGAGAGCAGGCCGACAAAGAGGAATCGCGCACAGTGAGCGGCTCATAGTAGGCAAAGTTGCGCGCCTTCTGCTCCAAAGTGAAACTATCGCTGCGCAGTTGCATCGCTAAGACGAGATCGGCCTGCTTGAGGACCTGCTTGCGATAAAGGTCGAAATAGGGGAAGTGCAGCAACAAAGGATACTGATTCTGAGAAGTGTGAGCGAAATCCCACACCTCATGATTAGTAAATGTGTCATCCTGTGGGGTAACTTCGAGGCGTTCGTCGTACGGGATTAACATCTTATCAGCCGCCTTTTGCCAGCTAGCGGCTTCATCAGCATCCACACCCAACGCGCGTGCTTTATCTGGGAAGCGCTTCACCCCCTCTGCAGCCCAGTGTAAGTTGTGCTGTGCCATGAGATTGGTATAGATGTTGTTATCAGCGATAGCGCTGTACTCATCAGGTCCAGTGATACCGTCGATGCGAAACTTGTCGGAAGCGGCATTATAGTACCCTAGTGACATATACAGCCTCGCAGTCTCGACGAGCAGTTCAAGGCCAACCTCCTCTTCGAACGCTATATCGCCGGTCGCCTCGATGTAGTGTGTCGCAGCATATGCGATATCAGCATTTATATGGAACGCGGCAGTGCCGGCCGGCCAGTATCCCGAACACTCCGAGCCATTGATGGTCCGCCATGGGAAAGCGCTGCCCTTTAGCCCGAGTTGGCGAGCAAGCTCCTTCGCCTTATTGAGAATCGAGTGGCGCCAGCGCAGTGCATCAGCGCAGGCATGGGGCAGTGTCATTGTCAACACGGGCAGAACGAAGATCTCCGTATCCCAGAATGCATGCCCATCATAACCAGGTCCTGTAAGTCCTTTCGCCGGGATCGGTCGACGTTCCGCCCTCGCTCCCGATTGTAAGACATGGAAAAGGGCGAAGCGTACCGCCTGCTGGATCTCCGGGTCGCCCTCAAGTTCGATATCTGCATTGCTCCAGAACTCGTCCAGGTATGCGCGTTGTTCGGCGAGCAGTCCATCCCATCCTGTCTGCCGGGCAGCCGATAGAGCGGCTCTAACCTGATCGTGGATCGCAGGCCGCGAACGCAGGCTCGACCAGCCGTAGGAGATAAACTTGACAATCCGCAGTCGCTCGCCCGGCTTCAGTCGTGTTGTGACGGACACACGTGCAACATCAGGTGAGCTTTCTGACTCGACGACCGTCTCGGATGGCCCCTCGATGTGGTGGTCCATTGCCGCTCCAACGAGCAAGCCACTGACTTTGGTGTGATGAATCAGGAGTCCGCCGTTGCCAAATGCCTGGTGCTCCTCGCTCTCGAGTGGTGATGAGAGTGCGGCACCCACACGCGGATCCTTGCCCTGATCAGGGAGTGCTTCGTTGGCTACAAGCTCCGACTGCACAACGACACGCAACGGGGCATCGATCGGCTCGACGTCGTAACTGATTGCAGCGATGGCCCGCTGCGTGAACGACACCATACGTACGGAAGACACTTTGATTGTCTTTCCACCAGGAGTGGTCCAAAGAACGCTTCTGCGCAGAACTCCGTCGCGCAGGTCGAGTTCTCGCTCGTGACTCTTGAGCTTCCCATATCGAACGTCAAAAGGTTCGTCGTCAACAAGAAGACGAATGAGTTTTGCGTTAGTGACATTGATTACCGTCTGACCGGACTCGGGGTAAGCGTATCCTCCCTCAGCATAGGGCAGAGGGCGTAGCTCATAAACGGAGTTCAGGTAGGTTCCAGGAAGACCATGTGGTTCACCCTCATCGAGGTTACCTCGCAGACCAATGTGCCCGTTTGAGAGGGCGAAAATGGACTCGCACTGCGCCAGGGTGTCTAAGTCGAGTTCCGTCTCGCGGACGCTCCACTCCTCTAACGAGAAGGCAGGATGTTCGATCATTCTCTGCCTCCCAGTTCTGTTATGTCTGCGACGACGGTCTCAGCAGCGTGATGATCGATACTACTACAGAAAAGCATCCTGCTATTCTGCAAACGACAGGTACGCGCTTCAGACATATCCTCCTCCTAGATGATCGTGTGGGAAAAACTTTAGACCCTCTGAATATACCATATACACGTGTCAAGGGGGTAAGTCAGACAGGTTCCAACTATGAGGATCGATGCCTCTGATGTAGGGGCGCTTGCGCTGTCCTGGCCTCTTTTCGCATTCAGCACCCTCAAGCAAGCATCATCAGTGTAAGGATCAGATTGACGTATGCACGTTCATCACACATACGATGTATCTTGTCCGCAAGCGGGTCACTGCTATTGGAGGAGTCTCCATGTTGTCGAACAAGTTCATCTTTTCCCTTGATCTCCGCATCAGGACAGTCAGAATCTGACTCCTGGGTTGTATCATGTATTCGGCCTCTTTCAACTGGCCTCCCACACTCGGGACAAAAATCCACACTATCAGGGAACTGAAGGCCGCAATGCGGGCACCCCCTTGCGATAGTTGTTTTCATCTTCTGAACATCGCTCTCGAAACGGATTACAACTTCAACTGGTCTCCCACATTCGGGGCAAAAATCTGCTTGTTCAGGGAGCCGAAGACCACAATACAGGCACCCTTTAGCGATAGTCATTTTCATCTTCTTTTCCTCTCTATCGACTCGGGTCGTATCTCTTCAGCACAGCCACATTCAAAAAACATAACCCAATCTACACCAAAAACATAGCATATCAACTTCACGCCACGCTCACAAATTTCCCTCTCAATATCCCGAAACCATCACAAATAAAATAAACCTTGTGTTTCTATATCCAGCAAACTATAATGCAATCATTGACTTACACAGAGGCTGGTTACACTTCAAAGGAACAAGAGCAAGGAAGGAATTCATCTCGTGGTTCCACCAGAATTCGCCAACTTCTTCATCGCAAGCGCCAGTGCCGGAGGTGCGCTCGTCGGCCTGCTCTTTGTGGCAGTATCTATCTCACCGGAGCAGATCGTGGCTGCTCAAGCCCCGATGGAGCGACAATCTGTCGCAGGCAGTGCCTTTACCGCCCTCATGAATGCGTTCTTCATCTCTCTCTTCGCGCTAATCCCCAATTTTAACATTGGCTTTGTCATCATGCCTTTCAGTGCTGTGTGCCTTTTAACGATTCTCATCCAGGCGTGGCACCTCTTGAGACCTCGCAAGAGCTGGCCAAGCTTGCTTCGGCGTGCCTTTCTGGTCTCGCTCAGTGTCGCCCTTTATGGGTTAGAACTGTGGAATGGATTTCAGCTCTTCACTGATCCCTCTCAGCCTGGTAATGTGTATGGCTTGATATCGTGCTTATTGGGCGCCTTTGCCCTTGGCCTCATCCGTGCCTGGGAATTGCTCGGTGTCCGCCGCTATGGACTCCTGGGCTGGCTCAACCCCTTACGTGATGTGCAAGATGCCGAATCGTTTTCGCGTGCGGGGAATTCTCACGGTGCTGCTGATCACCCCACAATCGATGAAGCCACACCCCGTTCCCCTACTCCGTAGGGGCGATGGTGGTAGGGAGGCTGGGCGGTGTGCCTTTATGGACTCTGCTGGCGAAAGCGAGAAATACTGCAAACCCGGGCGAGGGCACCCGCAAGGGGCATTGACTCCAACACCATCGAAAAGCGAAGGCTCTCCTTCTTACACATACTGTTGAAACAACCGCACCGCATTGCCAACCCCATCCTCTTCACGAATCTTCTCCCCTAACGCCCTTGCACAATCCTTCATCTCCTGATCGTTCACAGCCTGCGTAATCGCGTCAGCCAGCGCCTCCGCGCTTAAGCGCTTCTGGTGAATCGGCCTGGGACCAACACCGCGTTTATAGACTAGATCACCCCAGAAAGGTTGATCGCTCATGAAAGGAATAACGATAGCCGGTACCCCGGCACGTAAACCCGCGCCTGTCGTGCCTGCTCCCCCGTGATGCACAACAGCCGCCGTCTGTGGAAACAACCATTCGTGCGGCACATCATCAACGGCAAACACAGTCTCGGGCAACTGCTCATGCTTCAAAGCGCCCCAGCCAGTCATAACGATGCCGCGCTGCCCGGAAAGCGCCAGCGCTTGCACCACCAGCTCCGTCAGATGCGACGCATCGCCGCTACCCATACTCCCAAAACCGATATAGACCGGTGGTGTACCATCCTGCATGAACCCTTGCAGTTCAGCCGATGGTTGCCAGCTAGCAGGAGCATCAAGAAACCAATAACCTGTAATAGAGCAATAATCAGGCCAATCCGCGGGCCTTGGCAGAAAACTCTGACTGAACCCATAGAAAGTTGGCGTCTGAAGCTCTTGAAACAGGGTCATCGGTGAGTGCATATGCATCCCCAACACCTCATGCACAGCTTTGGCCATGGATCGGTAGATTTGCCAGCGGAGCCAGTCCAGAAACTCCGCTGACAGTCGGTTATAAGTAGGTTTAATCTGAGGATTCAGCCAGGCAGGAACTGCTGGAAACGAAAGCGCCGGAAATTCCCTGGTTGGCGTCATCGGCTGTAAATAAGCAGGGAACATAGGTATTCCGCGTTTCTGCGCAATTGGGACACCCATCACAATCCCCAACACATTCAGTACCAGTGCATCAATATCCTGGCACTGCTCCCAGCAGCGCTCAAGAATCTCACGTCCAAGCGGCCTGATCAGAGGGATCAACTTGCCCATAAGCACAACCTCGTTTGGCTTATTGCCCGTACCAGCTTCATTCATGATGTGATCGACTAAACTACGAGGATCCCCACCAACAGCAAGGAACTCCAGATTTTCTCCACGTACCAATCCCTCGAACGCTTCATGCGTCAGCACGCAAACCTCGTACCCCGCCTGCTGCAACCCCTTGCCCAGCGCCACATAAGGCTGGACATCCCCACGCGAACCAATTGCAATTATCCCTACGCGCATCCCGTTTACCTCCTGTCAATTTCAGCACATTGAAACTCATCTGTTTATAATTTACCATTTTGCAATCAACGACTGCACATCGGAAGGTGCTGTAACGCTTTACCATTGCCTTTCTGGCAATACCAGACCTCCAGTCATTGAGCGTATTGCTAGTGATCTTGGTGGGGTTATGAGTGCTGGCCTGCTCCGATCCCGGTGGTCAATACTCATTGTACCCGTTTTATTCAGCGTATGGTTTGCTCTGAACTCAAGCTTTACGTACGGATTTGATAAGTTTGTCCCGGGCTTGATAAACTACTGCAACTTGTTATTTATGGCACTCGTCGAAATAGGTGTTTTCATCGACACCCTTATCGACAAGAAGATAGAGCAGCTACTACAACACTGAGCAACCGTTTGTGAAGCGCCCATCCCTAGAACATGTTGCCTGGCTATGTACCAGATAGTTATCGGTGTCGTACAGGCAGCCTCTCCTCTTGCATTATGTTCTTGTTCTGACTTAGATGTAGCATGGACTGATAGATGTTGACTTTGGCGGTTGAGAATTCAGATGGATGCACTCTACTCAAACTCTACCAGACCTTTGAGGAAACAGAATCCAACATTGGACAATTTATTGAGGATGTGTATAATACAAAGCAACTCCATCGAGTTTGAGGTGGCATTTGCTCAAGAGATGAGATATTGACTTTGCCCTCAGTGTGGTACATGGGTTTCACTCCTAGACAAGCAAAGATTTTGAGCTACCTATTTAACCGATTGTGGGTAGCTCAAAGTTTATTCAAACAGAGTGGCGTAGCTGAGATCCAATCTTAGCTAACCGATTAGTTGTCCGATAAATTAAGTCAAACCAAGTAGAAATTGAGAAATCCATGCTTTCACCGAAGCTCAAAGATGATATCCGTGTACTGTGGAATCGATTCTGGGCGGGCGGTATCGCGAATCCGCTAACAGCTATCGAGCAAATTACCTATTTAGTTTTTTTAAAGCGGCTTGAAGATTTAGATAACCAGCGAGCTAGCGAAGCTAATGGTGCTGGCAGGGAATATCAATCTATTTTCGATCATAATAATGAGGCTTATCGGTGGAGTAACATCAAGAAACTACATGGTGATGAACTTCTGTACCATGTACGTGGCCCTGTATTCGAGTGGCTAAAGATGATCGAGGGTGCTAATACCAATCGTTGTTCTATGTGGTAAAATAGAAGAAAGGAACAGATACTTATACACGATGTGGAAGGGAATGAACAGGATCAATGGGACATCGAATCACACGAGCGGCCTCGCATCTGTCAGTGGAT
>Ga0208324_1000405_pt1 | contig 20037 bp, 20 predicted proteins | sample Sb_taG_2_FD_187707 | JGI IMG/M metagenome (GOLD analysis project Ga0208324, IMG submission 187707) | Peat soil microbial communities from Weissenstadt, Germany - Sb_50d_5_LS metaG (SPAdes) (version 2) | ecosystem: Environmental > Terrestrial > Soil > Wetlands > Peat | place: Germany... | reverse complement strand
ACAGTCTCAGGTACGCACTTCATTCAACCGGAGACTCCGCAAACTGTCAATGACGCGCCCCTAGCGACCGGTCAGCGTGGCCGTCCTGATGATCAGCCCGAGGCTTAGAAAGTTCACGCTGCGCAGCAGCGAGTCGTCGTGCCGAATGTAGGAAGCCTGCACGCTCAGGTATTGGTTGATCGGCGCATTCACCCCCGCAGCCGCCCAGTTGCGGCGCAGCCATTTCGGCGGCGCCCAATCGTGGTAGATCTCCTCGAAAACAAAGGGCGTGACCTTGTACGAGCCAAACGAAACCGGATGCGAGACATAGATCCGGTTGCGATAACGGTTCACTGCGCCGAAAGGCGTGAAACGGCTGGCATACATGTTTCGGTCCGAAATATTGAAGCCGTGCCACGTCGTCAGAAACGTGCCCGCCAGCTGGAACTGGTGCTCGCGATAGGTTGAAGAAGCCGGCAGCCCGATCAGCTGCGACAGCCCGTTGGGAGGAACGTTGATGAAAAGATAGGCGGGCGTGATCGTGAAGTGCTTCTGAACCGACACCGGAACTTCCAGCAGTTCGATGCTGGCGCGGATATTCCCCAGATAGAACCCGTAAGTATTGACGCCCACACGGCTGGTGATGGGCGTGCTGAGTTCAACATAGTTCGTGTTCGAGAAGAGAGCGGCGGCGTTCTTCCCGGTCCCCTCCACCTCCTGCGCCGCACAGAGCGGCAGCATGAACAAACACATTGCCACAGCGACCTTGAGCACGCGAGAGCCTCCCGCAGATTTTGACTGGCAGTTTTAGTCTGATGGGCAGGGCTATCAGGGTTGGGCCGCAACCGCTACGGCTCGGCGAATCCGTATGACTTCCAGTTGCCGAGAACTTTCTTTCTCAATTCCTCGGCATAGTTGTGCTGGAACGAAGTTCGCAGCGGAAGACGATCTCCCCAGTCGTTGGGTGGAAGGCAGTTGTGGACGACTTTATTCGTCTTGCCCGCAATCTTCTCGCCCGATTCGAGAAACGCCACCAGCGGGCTGGTCGCCTCCGCCGGGAACGCAACGTCACCGCTGATCGGATGGCAGCGCGTGGCAAAGCCCCAAATAAGTTCGGCTGTGTTCGCGGCATCGATGTCGTCATTGATGACGATGACCTTGGGAATCACGGCACCGAATTTTGATTTCTCAAATACATGAGTGCCGATTCTCCGGCACAATTCCTCCGACGAGCAACCCGTTCGCTTCTTCCAGTCCCGCGGCACAGTGACGACCAGCCAGTGATTCGCGCTCTCCAGCGGCACCCATGCCATGGTCGCCGGAATGCCCGCGTCGCGCAGCTCCACCAGCAATTCGGCAGCGCTGGGAATGCCTTGCGCCGTGTGATCTTCCTCGATCGGTTCGCCCGCGGCGACCACCGGAAGGATCGGATCGTTCCGATACGTCACCGCCGTCACGTTGTATACCGGCCGCTCGGTCCCCGGCCCCGGCCAAACGTAGCCAGCGTACTCGCCCATGGGGCCTTCCGCCGCCGTTTCCGTATTCGACAAGTAGCCTTCCACCACGATCTCGGCTTCCGCCGGCACCTCCAGGTCCACCGTCTCGCAGCGCACCACTTCGACCGGGCGGCCGAAGTACCCGCCCATATAGTCGGCTTCGCTGACTTGCGCCGGCAGCGGCATCGACGAGACAAAAGGAATGAACGGCGGACCGCCCTGAAAGATGGCGAACGGCATGGGCTTGCCGATCTTCTTCCACATTCCGTAAACCTGGCCCAGGTGCTGCAGCGGGTGAACGATCCCGGTCAGCCGCTTCCCATCCACCAGCATGACCCGCGCAATACCCCAATTGGTCCACGTTTTGTCCGGAGTCTGCGCCACCACCGTGGCCCAGGTTCCGAAGTAGCGGCCGCCGTCGCCGTGGTGAATCAGCGGAATCGGGAAACGAAGCAGGTCGATCGCGTCTCCCGTCAGAATATGGTCTTTGCACGGCCCGCTCGCCACGATTTTGGGCGAAATGAATTTGCTCTTCTTTGCCGCCACTAATGCTTCCACAATCTCGCGGCCGCTGGCGCGCGCATCCAGGCCGAGCGAGATTGCCACCCGCGCCAGATACAACCCCGGCTGCCGGCTCACTCCCGCAGGCGCGCCGAAGATGCGAAATCCGTTTTCAATCCCTTTGATTCGACGGAAGAGCGGCGCCGGCGCCTGCGTCTCATACACCCGGCGAATGATCGCACCCACTTCGAGGTTCCAATCCACCTCGCGCTCCACCTCGACTAACTCCCCGACATTCTTCAGCGCATCCAGGTACTCGCGCAGGGATTTCAGATAGTTCTTCGCGACTGCGGTTTCGGAACCAGCCATGTCTTGCTTCCTTCTTCCTTTCGTTACCGCCGCATCAGCCGGAAGGCGATGCCCCGGCCCATCTTCTGCCCGTAAGCCAGCGTTCCCCACAGCGACGCCAGAATTTCCAGGGCATGCGCCTGGGCCAGTCCGCCTGCGTCGAGGGGATCGAACCCCAAGTCCTTCACCAGGCCGTGCACGACCTTCTTGGCTTCCGCATCGTCGCCGGCGTAGAACATCGTGGCGGCGCCCTCGCTGAATTCCGGGTTCTGCATGTTCTCAAAGCCGGTCGTGTTGAACGCCTTCACGATTTTCGCGTTGGGCACGAGCCGGGCAATCTGCTCCGCTCCCGACCCGGCCGAGTGGTCCATCGCAGGCCACGCCTTGGCCGGGTTCGTGCAATCAATGAGCACCTTGCCCCGCAGTTCAGCGCCAATCTCGGCAAGCACTTCAGGCGCCGCGCTCCAGGGAATGGCGAGAGCCGCCACTTCCGCACGTCTGGCAGCGCTGGGTGCGGATTCGGCACCTGCCTTGGGGGCGCTCTGCAGCAACGACTTCAACTCCGGGGTATCGGGGTCGCGGGTGCCGAAAATCACTTCGTGCCCAGCTCGAGCCCAGCCCGTGCCCAGAGCGCCTCCCACATGACCGGTTCCAATGACCGCAATTCGCATCTTGTGCCCTCGCTTTCAGCAGTATGCTGGCCGCGCTGCCCTCATTCGGTCGCATTCACCGCCCCGACCTCAGACAGCACTCCCAGGATCGCTCCCGCTACCTCCGACGGCCTGGTCACATAGGAAGCATGCCCTGCGTTGATTTTGAACGTCCTCCGCAGCTTCGTGCCGGCCATCATCCGCTCCTGCAGCGCCGGACTCACCACTGCATCCGCGGTAGTTTCAATGTAGTACTTCGGCACTCGGCCAAAGCGTTCTGCCGTCAGCTTGACCATGTTGGCCATGGGCGCGAGCGGCTCGCGGATCAGACTCTCACCAATGGCTTCGCGATCTGCCCCGGTAGCGTCATCGCCGAAGATTGCGACCGCCTGGTCCGGCTTTACAAACGCGTATTTGTAGTCCGGAGTCATGACGAAGTTGCCGTCCTTGCCCAGGCGGGAGTCCGTGTCAGTCTGGGCGAGGTCCCGCATCGACTGGCCGTCCTGCGGGAGGTAGGCCGACAGGTACACCAGCGCCTCAATTTTTTCGGGAATGGCTTCCGCAACGTTGGAAATCGTGATCCCGCCAAAGCTGTGCCCGACCAGCACAACTTGCCCTGCCTGCGCCGAAACCGCGCTCAGCACGGCTTGCTTGTAGTCGTCCGTGCTCAGCTTCTCCGGATCCGCCAGGTCGCCGTCCCTTCCCGGCAGGTTAACCGCGACGATGCTGCAGTTCTTCGCCTCAAGTTCGGATACCACCTTCCCCCACGTGCCGGCATTCTGAAAAGCGCCGTGCACGAGCACAATTGCGGACCTATTGCTGACACTCACACCTTTCTCCTTTCACACTGCGACCGGGGGCTCTGGACCGCAAGAAACTCCCACCGCCTCGATCTCGCAGGTTTTCAGGCAGGGGCTGCTGAATTTCGCGTTGAAAATATTTAGCACGTGGACGGGTGCGCGTGCTAGGCACCTCAAGAATAGTTACTTACCTCAAGGTACGTAAGCAGGCACACGCACGCGGCAGGCGGATGTTGGTGGAGATCTAGACTGTCCCGGGCCGCCGGCGGTAGACATCCGGGTCGTGCCGCTCCATGTAACGCTGCGGATTAGCGAGCGGAGTGAATCCGAATTGCTCATAAAGCCCGTGCGCATCGCGCGTGACCAGTGACCAGCGCCTTAATCCCTGCAACTCCGGATGATCCATAATCGCCTGCATCAGCCGCTTTCCCAGCCCAGCCCCGCGATGCGATTCAAGAATAAACACGTCCCCAACGTACGCATACGTAGCGCGGTCGGTAATCACACGCGCAAACCCAACCTGCTGGTCCGCATCGAACACGCCGAAGCACAGCGAATTCTCGATGGATTTTTCCACGACTTGCCGCGGAATCCCCTCGGCCCAGTAGCAGTTTGTCAGGAATCTGAAAATCAAATCGACATCGAATCGCGCGCTGTCAGTCGAAATCGAGTAGTCTGCCTGCGGCATCCAATTGCTCCGTTCGCCTCGCCGGAATCGCCACAGTCCAGAGAGGGAAGTGGCGAAGGCGGCGCTCCTTAAACCTACAGGGGGTTGTTTCTATTTGACTCCCTTCGACGCATCCCACGATCCTTGCTCCTTGCGCACAAACACAATCTGCCCGATGTGATACGCATTGTGCGTCGCGATGCGCGAGATGACCGGAGCCCATTGCTCTAGCTTCTTGTCGTCCATGGTTTCGACCGCTTTTTCCCACTCCACCATGACCGCATCGAGCTGCCGCACGGTGTCCGCCCACCTCTTGCTGTCGAATTTGTCGAAGGTTTCGTCATTGTTGCCGCTGAATTTCTCCGGCGTTTCTGCTTTGAACCGGGCCATGTTCTGCTGGTTCCAGAAGACGATGTGATACGCCAGCTGTCCCACGGAGTGATTGCCCTTCCCGTCAGTCCAATTGGCCTGCTCAGCCGTCAGCCCGGCCACGGCCGTGTCCGCGCCCACAAACCAATTCTTCTCGTTGCGCGTCGACTTCAACTCCTCTAACAGAACGCTCCTGAGCGTCGCGGGCTTCTTCTGATCCTGTCCATAGCTGTGAATGGCCAGGGCAAGCACAAGCACTACGATCACTTTTTTCATCGGCATTTCCTCCTCAGGTCTCTTAGACCGGCAAAGCGCAAATTGGCGAGCGCCTAAGATTTGACAATTTCAGGCCAGCATCCTGTCTAAAGCGGCGTTGACATGAATCCGCGTCGTATCGAGAAGCGGAATCCCAAGTCCCGCATCATCGTTGAACAGCAACGTCATCTCAGTTCCACCCAGAATGACTCCGTCAATGCCACAGTCTCTCTTCATCCGCTGGATGATCGCAACGAACCCCGCCCGGGTCTCCGGAAGGAAGCGCCCCTTCACCATTTCACCGACATACTTCTCGTGGATGTAATCCTGCTCCTCCGCGCTGGGCAGCCGCACCTGTATTCCCTCCCGCAAGAACACCTCCTGATAAAACCCCGCCTGCATGGTAGAACGCGTCCCGAAAAGCCCCAGCTGCTTGAGTGGGCTTTGCTTCGCGAAGTCGCAGGCTGCCTCCACGATGCTGAGCAAAGGGATGGGCGATCGTTGTGCCACCGCGTCAAACACAAGGTGAGGCGTGTTGGCAGAGATCAACGCCAAGTCCGCGCCCGCTCGCGCCAACGGCAAGATGGCCTCCACCAGATACGTTGCCAGTTCCTCGCGCTTTCCCGCCCCCGCAAGCCCCAGCACGCGATCGACGTCAATGCTATGAATCAGCAGTCGCGGCGAGCCGCCGTCAGGATCGCGCTCTCGGTAGCCTGAAACCAGCAAGCGGTAGTACTCAATCGTAGCTTCGGGGCCGAGCCCGCCGACGATCCCCAGCATCTTTGTTTCGCCCAAATTTCACCCCATTTTCGCATCCTAGCCGGCCCGCTCTGCCGCGAAATATCCATTGCACAATTGGCTGCCTCAAAGCGGCCCAACTTGTCATATTTTGTGAATCCGGGCGATTTTGCCGCACTCTATACTTGCGAGTGCCGTAGTTTCCCCCCGTTTCAGCCCTTAACGGAGTCGCGAATACAATGAGCACACAGTGGACACGGCCCGACGGTTCTTCCCCTTCGCTCTACCTGCGCCTGCAATCGAATTTGGAAAAGGCGATTCGCGAGGGCGAACTCTCTCCGGGCTCGAAGCTTCCCGCCGAGCGCGAGCTTGCCGAACAACTCCAGGTCAGCCGGACCACGGTCACCAATGCCTATCGCGAGCTCGAATCCAAGGGCCTGGTGCGCGGATACGTCGGCCGCGGTACCTATGTCTGCGCTCTGCCGGAGCCGAGCAACGTCCCCTTCGCCTGGCGCGGAAAAATGTCGGCTGTGTCGCTCCGGCTCAGCGCTGAGAGCTCCATTGTCAACCTGACTTCCATTGACCCGAACCTGATTTCCTTCGGCGTGGGCTGTCCCGCCCTGGAGTGCTTTCCGACCGACGAATACTGCCGCCTCCAGAACTCGATCCTCCGCAGCCGCTCGTCCGAGGCTCTGGGAGTAGGCCCGGTCGCGGGGCAGACCGCGCTGCGCGAAGCCATCGCCAAAGAACACTCCGTGCCCGCGGCTCAGGTGCTGGTCGTGGCCGGATCTCAGGAAGGTCTGGATCTGCTGGCTCGCTGCCTGATCGATCCCGGCGACCACGTCATCGTCGATCAGCCCGGTTACTTTGTCGGGTTTCGCACCTTCCAGGCCGTAGGCGCGCGGCTCGTGGGCTGGAACGCCGCCCGCGCCGATGTGGACGAGCTCGAGCATCTCATCCTGCGCTATCGCCCCAAGTTCATTTGCACGACTCCCAGTTTCCAGAATCCAACCGGAAGAACGCTGTCGCTGAGCCAGCGCCAGGACCTGATTCACCTGGCCACGCGCTACCGGATTCCCGTAATCGAAGACGAGCCCTATCGCCAGATGTACTTCGACACTCCTCCGCCGCCGTCACTTCATGAGCTCGACGAGCGCGGCGTCGTTATCCATCTGAGCACGTTCTCGAAAGTGCTGGCTCCGGGATTGCGCCTGGGTTATATCGTCGCGCCGGAAAATGTTGTCGATCTGCTGGCGCTCGCCAAGCAGCGCTCCGTGTGGCTCACCGCTGGACTGGAACAGCTGGTTGTGGCCGAGATGATGAAGTCCGGCACCGTGCCCCGGCATGCCCAGCATCTGCGCCAGGAGCACCGTGTCCGCCGTGATGCGATGGTCGTTTCCTTGCGCCGCGCTTTTTCCAGCCTGCAGCTGACCTTCTCCGTCCCAAAGGGAGGCATGTTCCTTTGGTGCCGCATGTCCGGCGGCTCGACTGCCGCGGAACTGAGCCAGCAAGCCGTCGCGCAGGGCGTGGTTTTCACCCCCGGCGAACTCTTCTATCCCGAGATCGCGCCCTCGCGAGAGTTCCGCCTGTGCTTCGCCGGTTCGCCAGTCGCCAGGATCGAGGTGGGCATCGAGCGTCTGCGGATTGCGTTCGAAGCGCAGGCGGCGTAGCAGTAGCTGGTGTCGTGCCACAAACTCGCCACAAAGTCGATCTGTCATCCTGAGCGAAGCGAAGGACCTATGTACTCTGCTGGCGGCACTGCAGCGGTTGCCGCTTAGGATAGCTGCCGATCGCCGCTGGGCGGGAGCGGCGCGATTCCTGCCACTGAAGCACTAGGTCCGCCGAAAGGACCGAGAAGGCAAGGCAGACCCAGACAATAGTTTCGCTCACATGGATGTCGAGATTCTCCCATCCGGTCACACCTCCGATCACGCGCCCCTCGACAAAAACCAATGCGACCGCGAAGCTGCGAGTCATCCATTGCCGGTGTTCCTGAACTTTGCCTTTAAGAATGAAGACCAACGCAATCGCGGTGGTGATCATCCACAACGAGGCATCCACCACTGCGGCGACACTGAATGATCGGGGATCGCCCATCCGCTCCTGGAAGTACTGGATATAAAACCCGAGTGGCGCGGCCACGAATACGCCTGCCACATAGATCCGGCCGACTACACGATGGAGCTGCCTGAAACGATCGCGCAGCCGGTCGGAGAACTGCATTGGGCCCAGCAGCAGAGCACATGCACCGGCGATCCCGTGCGGTAACAGCCACCACTTGAAGGGTTCGTAGTGCTGCCACAGCGGATCCTTCGGATGCACCAGAAAACTCTCATCGTGAACCACGACGTAGATCAGCATGACTGCCAGGATGGCAAACAGCAGGTACTTTGGGCGTACCAGTGGAAACGGTCTTATTCCAGCCGCGAAACTTGACATGTGCTTACCATCCATCCCTTGTCAGGGAATCCGGTCACGGCAACACGATTACTTCCCCATCCATGCCCAGATTGTCGTGAAAGGCACACACGTACGGGTAAGTTCCCGGTGTCGTGAAGGTGATGCGGAACCGTGTCGGTGGCGCGACTGGCCCTTGCGGGAAGCCGGGCTCATCTTCGAGCAGAGCCGCGATCAGCCCGGAGTGCACGTTTTGGGTCGTGCTGGTGATAGTCGCGTGAAGCGCACCGTCCGGATCTGTGCTCACCACGCAACTGGGACTGCAGGATGGATCGAAAGTATCTTGCGGTACTGTACCAAAGGTGATTGTGTGCCCGATTTCCGGATCCAGATTGGTCCAGTCCACAGTGTCGCCCGCGTGAATCGTGACTGTGTTGTTAATGAAGCGCACCAGGGAAAAGGACTGCTGTCCGCCGGCGGTTGCGGCGATTTCGCCCACCCCCGCGGTTACGGACTTCTTGTGTGAACTCAACTTGGCGGAGAACATATCCGCCATCGAATGCTGATGTTCGGCATGATGCTGATGGCGATCCGCGTCTTCCAGCAACGCCTTCAGCTGTTCCCTGGCCTGTTCATCGTAAGACGCCTGGTCGTAAGGCAGGGGCGCGGTTCGGTCGAGCACGTGAATGGTGCCGAACATCTGCGCGTGTACCAGGCAGACGATTTCATAGTTGCCCGCCTTGGGAAAAATCACCTGGTAGGTTTGGCTCAACGTCAGATCGGCGCTGGAGACACAAGACGAGCCATCGAAACTCGATCCGCTCGGCGTAATCGGCGGGCACCCCTGGGTCTGATCAAACGGATAGACCTGCCCGGTTGTCAAAAAGGTGACTGTGTGAATGTCTCCGCTGACGAACGTCCAAGTGATGCTGTCGCCAGCATGGATCCAAATTTCGTTGGGAAGAAACGCCACCGCCTGCCTGGACATGTCCGCACTTTGACCTCCGACGGTTGCGTTCCAATTCTGTTGGGCTTGAACGAGGTTTGCCAAAGCCGGGAAGGCTGCAAGGAACGCAGCGAAAACAAAACCTGCCTGCAATGTCCTGCGAATCTTCATACTGAGCCTCCAAACTCACTAGGGATTTGGCGACCGCAGCGGGCCACCGCTTGCAGAAGGAAAACATTCCTGCACACCAGTTTTGCTGCCCCACAATCGCCGGTCGTGCCGACAAGATGCTGTAAGACTCATGGGCCGAACAATAGTGAAGGCCTGTTGATTTGCTTAATTTTTCCTGTGCTTGTAAGCAATTGAAAAGGCGCGGGTTGGTTGCAGCGCGGCAAGTCGTGTAGACTGCGGAGAATCCTGCCTGGGGGCCATGCGTGAAGCAGAATCAGGGCAAGATCCGCGACGGTCTCGAGCTGGGTGAGGGTCTTGAACTCAACCTCCGCACCTACCAACTGCGCCGGGCCGGACGTGTGCTTAAGCTCGAACCCACTCCCATGGAGCTGCTTCTTTTCCTCGTTCAACATCGTGGGGAGCTCGTTACCAGAGACCAGATCGTGGAGCGGATATGGGGCAAGGATGTGTTCCTGGACACGGACAACAGCATCAACGGGGCAATCCGCAAGATTCGGCAGGTTCTTAAGGACGATCCTGAACAACCTAGATTCGTTGAAACCGTCAGTGGCAGGGGGTATCGCTTCATCGCGCCGGTCAGGGAGCCGGAGGCACAAGAACAGCAAGACCGGAGTCCGGATTTGCCTGCTGCGACCATGCCGCGAGGCAAGACAGGAGCTCGTCAAGAAAAGCGGCTCGCCGTTGCTGCCGTCGCAGTCCTGGCACTGGCAGCGTTGGCTTACTTCTATCTCCGCGGCGCACCGAAGCTGACGGACAAAGACACGATTGTCCTTGCCGACTTCGGTAACACGACTGGCGATTCCGTATTTGACGGAACGCTGAGGCAAGGCTTGGCCGTGCAACTTGAGCAGTCGCCCTTCCTCAGCCTCATCTCAGAAGAGCGCATCCAGCAGGTACTGAGGCTCATGGGCAAGCCTGCCGATGCCCGGCTTACTCCAGAGATCGCCCGGGAAATCTGCGAGCGAACTGCAAGTGCGGCCGTTCTCGACGGCTCGATTGCAAGTCTTGGCAGCCAGTATGTTTTGGGATTACGTGCACAAGACTGTCGCACGGGAGATGTTCTTGCTGAGGAACAGGTGCAAGCGGCGAAAAAAGAGGATGTTCTGATTGCGCTCGGCCAGATGGCCAGCAAATTCAGAACCCGAGTCGGCGAATCACTCACCACAGTCAAGAAGTACGACGTTCCGCTCGCCGAAGCCACGACGCCCTCGCTCGAAGCCTTGAAAGCCTACAGCGCCGGCTGGCAGGTTGTCTCTTCCACTGGTTCGGCGGCCGCAGTGCCCTTTTTCAGTCGTGCCATCGAGATTGACCCCGACTTTGCCAGCGCTTACGCGGCGCTCGGGCGCATGTACGGTGACATCGGGGAATCCGTCCTTTCCGCGCAAAACACCGACAAGGCTTATCAATTGCGGGATCACGCCAGCGACCAAGAAAGGTTCTTTATTTCTCTTACCTACGAATTGCAGGTTACGGGGGACCTGGAGAAGGCGCAACAGATCTGCGACTTGTGGGTGCGGGCCTATCCTCGTGCGTCGTTACCCCACGGGCTGTTGGCAGGTGGAGTCTATCCTTCGCTGGGGAAACGTCAAGAGTCCGTCGAGGAAGCCAAAATAGCCCTCGGTATCGACCCGGACTTTTCCATAGGATACAGCCTTCTTGCCGGCAGCTACCTGGCGCTGGAGCGCACTGCTGAAGCGGAGAAGACTCTCCAGCGAGCGTCCGAGCGCAAACTTGATATCCCCGATTTCTATGTCCAGCGATACATCATTGCCTTCTTGCAAGATGACAAGACAGGAATGGACCGGGAAGCCGCTCTGTCTCGGGAAAAACCCGGCGTGGACGACTGGATGTCCAACGCCGAAGCTTTCGTATCGGCCTATTCCGGTCACTTGGAAGAGGCCAGGAAGATGTCACGGCGGGCAGCGGATTTGGCTCGCAAGGCGGAGCGGCGGGATACCGAGGCCCTTTACGAAGCAGATGCTGCCATGCGGGAGGCTCTGTTCGGAAATGTATTGGCCGCAAAGCAGAGAGCTGGGCACGCAGTAGAGCTTTCAAAGAGCAGGGATGTGGAATATGGAGCTGCCATTGCCCTTGCTCTCTCGGGCGATGCTTCTCGATCTCAAGGACTGACCGAGGACCTCTCCAGGCGCTTCCCCGAGGACACGATAGTCCGATTCACGTATGTACCAACCATCCGCGCACTCGTGGCGTCGAACCACAGCCAGCCCTCAAAGGCTATCGAACTGCTGCAAACCGCCACTTCTTATGAAGGCGGAACTCCGATCGAGGGCGGATCTGAATTTCTCTTGGGAACGGGTAATCTCTACCCAGCCTATGTCCGTGGCCTGGCTTATCTGGCCTCACATCAGGGCGCGGAGGCCGCCGCGGAATTCCAGAAAATTCTCGATCACCGCGGGATTGTGATCAGCGATCCCATCGGCGCCTTGGCGCACCTGCAATTGGGCAGGTCTTACGCACTGTCAGGTGGTAAGGCCAAAGCGAAATCTGCCTATCAGGATTTCCTTACCCTCTGGAAGGATGCGGATCCGGACATTCCTATTCTGAAGCAGGCCAAGGCTGAATACATGAAGCTCAAATAAGGCAAGAGCCCATGCGTCGCACCGACCCCACATTGGGCTTTGTTGCCTTTTCGGAGTGATTGAAAACAAAGGCTTGTAGCGGCCGGCTCCGTCATCACGCTGTCCGGATGGGGGTGAACTACACGACAGGCGTCAAGAAGCAAAGGGATCGACGACGTGTACACCGGCCTTCGCGAAATCGACGCGGTTGCGCGTAGCGACCGCGAGACTGTGCACAACCGCGGTCGCTGCGATCAGGCTATCCTTGATCGGCATAGTTTTCCCCGTTTTGCGAAGACGCGCTAGCAGTTCCGCCCATATCAGGCCAGTGTCCGCATCCCAGGGAAGACAGTGGAGACGCCCGGCCCCAGCATCGAACCAGCGTTCGAGCGCGGTCCGCTTCTTTCCCGTGGGAAGGATAAGAATGCCGAAGCGCAATTCCCCGAGAATCACAGGATTGACGGCCATCTCGGGCTCATGTTCGCGAAGCCAGCCCACTACCCGCGGATCCGGGGATGGTTTCGTCGGTTCGCTCAAAACGTTCGCGTCAACCAGATACTTCACAGGGTATCGGTAGACTCAGATTCGATGGGAACAAAAAAATCCTTGTGCGGGCAGGCGAGGAGCCAATCGATAGTGCCCTCGTTCCGAGGAGCAACGCGCCGAACGAGGCGATAGTCTCCACGATCAAGACGCTTGACCTCGAACTCCTGGCCCGGCTCGATCCGGTCCATTTGCCGGAATTCTGCTGGCAAAACAATCTGGCCCTTGGAAGAGATAGTCGTCTTCATAGAAAGTAAGATATCGTCTTACCTGTCCCGGCGTCAAGTAGCCTGGATAGGACCGCAGTTGATTGATCACGCCGGGCAGAGTGCGTCACACCTCCGTCACAACCGCATCCGGAGTTCTGTAAGTTATTGAAAACAGAAAGCTGTGGCAGCCGGACCTGTAAGCCGAATTCTGTCCGCGGAATTGCTCCCGCGGGACGGCCATTCCTCTGGGCCGCGCATCGCTGCGCGGCTCTAGCGACCTACCCGGAGGTTTGACGCACCGAGCCGGCACGTGTGCCCGGCCGAAGCCGCGCACTTCCTCCCTATTTGGTCTTGCTCCGTGTGGGGTTTGCCCTGCCCGCGGCATTACTGCCGCGGCGGTGCGCTCTTACCGCACCTTTTCACCCTTACCCCGCCGTCGTTGCCGGCTCTCAGGGGCATTGTCATCCTGAGGAGCGCGCAGTTTGCGCTCCGAAGGATCCGGGCGAGCCGCGCGACGCGTCGCGGGTTTGGCGACGCCACAAGCGCGCGTTCGGCTCGCTTCCGTTTAAAACCCTGAGTCCCCGCAACGACGGCGGGGCGGTATGTTTTCTGTGGCACTTTCCGTCCAGCCGGCTTGAACCGGCTGTCCCGGACGTTATCCGGCACACTGCTCTGCGGAGTTCGGACTTTCCTCTCCTCGCGTCCGAAGACGCGGGAAGCGACCGTCCGGTCCGGCTGCCTACAGAGTCATTATATGCGATGCTTTGCACCGCAAGGCTCGGACGCGCTCAGATGCCTTACCGGTGCGCCAGCGCCGGCTCCTGCGTCTCTTTCCCAGACTTCAAAGCGGCGTAGCGCTTGTTGATCTCTTCCCAGTTCACCACGTTCCACCACGCCGCCAGATATTCTGGCCGCCGGTTGTTGTATTTCAGATAGTACGCATGCTCCCAGACGTCGTTGCCGAAGATCGGATACAGACCCTGCGACAGCGGGCTGTCCTGGTTGGGTGTGGAGATGATCTGCACGTCACCGTTCGGTTTGCCCGCCAGCCACACCCAGCCTGAGCCGAACTGCTTCGCCCCGGCATCGTTGAACTTGGCCTGAAAGTCCTTGAAGTTACCAAACGTCTTGTGAATCACGTCGGCGATTGCGCCGTTCGGGTCGCCTCCGCCCTTGGGCTTCATGATCTTCCAGAACATGGTGTGGTTCACGTGGCCGCCGGCGTTGTTGCGCACGGCCGTCCGGATATCTTCCGGCACCGCGTTCAGGTCTCGGATCAGGTCCTCGGCAGATTTGCCGCCCAGTTCAGGATGCTTCTCCAGCGCGGCGTTCAGGTTCTTCACGTAGGCGCCATGGTGCATATCGTGATGCAACGTCATGGTCTGCTTGTCGATGGTGGGTTCCAGTGCGTCGTAAGCGTAGGGGAGAGCGGGTACTTCGTGAGCCATGATTTGTCCTCCAGATATAGAGTTAGAGATGACCGGAAGCGGCGTTTCGATGCAGTGCTTGAATGCGATTATATCGCGCCCCGACCTATGGCGACCTTAATAGGGACAGCGAAAACATGGGTAGTGTCTCAGTCTGATTTCTTGTGGCGGGCACGTATCCAAAGAGGTTTCAGGCCATACAGCAGGGTTAGATAGATGGGAGTACAGATAATGGGCACGTACCAAGGAATTTCTCTTTTTGCCGCCAGGTAAATCAACCACGGAATTGAACCGCCCCATGCAACTCCGAAAATGATAAGCCCCTTGATCGCCAGAGAACTTTTCACACCCGCCGCTCCCTTTCTGGCCTAGTATGCCACAGCCTGCCGCTTTGCCCTCCAGCGCAGTTGGATTCAAACTGAGCCACTACCCAAATCTGCTGTGGTTTGCCTTTCTTTGCGACCTTTGCGAGTCCTTGGCGTACTTTGTGATCAGTTCTGTTTCTTGCAGTCCTTATTTCCGCCCCAGCAGCCGTATCCGCGACGTGAACGCCCGCCCCAGGCACGCCCCAAACGTCGGTTGCGGATGCGTAGCGTCGATTACGCTGTTCACAAAAAACGGATCACACCGTCCCGTGATGTTGTTGAATCCTCCGCGGAGCGCCCAGTAATTTCCGAACAGGTGAAACCGTTTCTCCAGCTGCAGATTCAGCGAGAAATACTCCGGAAACCGCTGCGCGCCGGCTTGGCCCACGAGCTGCTGTTGATCGTTCACCAGGCTGAAAGGAAAGCCCGAGTGCACTTCCGTGGAGTACGCCAGCTCAAATCGATGAAATACCGGCAGCTTGAAAAACGGCAAATAGCCCCACGAGAGAAATCGGTTGGGCGCATCCCACGGATAAGGCCCCGGCTGTTGCGCGCTCAAAACCGGACCGTCTACGTTGAAGTCGAGCACCTGGTTCGAGTGCGCCCGCGACCGCGTATACGCTCCCATGACGGTGTAGTTCCCGCGAAAGTTGTGCCGCAGAGTGATCTGCAAAGCGTCGTAGCGGTCGTCGCGTGTGTTCTGCAGAGTGAAGGTCCCGCCGGTAGTATTGCCGGCGGTGTCATAAACAAACCCCCGGCTCCCGCGCTTCTCCAGAAACTCGGCCTTCAAATAAACCGCCGCCGGAAGTTTCTTCTCCAGCCCAATGCTCCAGTTCAGGAAGCGCGGTGCCTGTAACGTATTGCGATTCGCCGCAAAGGTGGAAAGCGTAGTGTTCGTAAGTGCTCCGCCTGTTCCACTCGTCCCGAAAAAGTAATCGGTTCTCTGCCCGGCAAACGGCCGCGCGATCAGAAAAATCGGCGTCGCATCGTAAACCAGGCCCACGCCCGCCGAGAGCTTCGTGTCGCCCGAGTTGTCCAGCACGTACGTCCCTGCCAGTCGCGGAGAGATCAGCGCCTGCCGCACGATCTCATCCCAGTCCAGCCGGACGCCCGGCGCGATGAGCAGGCGGCTGGTGGCGCTCCAGCGATCTTCCGCGTAGCCGCTGATCTCGGAGTTCAGCGTTGCCGAATGCGCGCCCCCGGAAAATGTCGAATAGCGCAAACACGGAGAAGGCGTGATCGGCACTCCATTCGCGTCGGCGGGACAAGGCCCCGTCGACGCTTCAAACAGCGTCGGAGCCGGCCAGAACGAAATCGGCTGTCGCGCAAACTGCGCATCGTAATCAATGCGATCCAGATCGACTCCAACCTTGAAATCGTGGCGCCCGTGCCACTGGTGCGACGGCAGAAACAGGTTCGTCAGCGCCTGCCACCGCGTCGCATGAGTCTGCTCGTTAAGGTAGTAACTCCCTCCCGCCGTCGTGGGATTCACAAAGTACGGCGTCGTCCCGTAGGGCGTCATCCGCAAGTTGTACTGATCGAACGCGAATCCCGTCTCCAGCAGCTGTCCTCCCGCAAAATAGTGCTGATCCTTCACACTCGCCACATACGCAGACTCGACATCCTTCGGATTCGACAGTTGCGGGCTCTGCGGCGACAGAAATTCATACTGGTCGTGCAGATCGTTCACCAGAAAGCTAGTGGTCAGAATATTTCGGCTGGTCAGGTTCGTCTGCACCTTCGAGAGATTCCCCACCCGCAGCGTGTGGTCGTTATCCTGGTTCACCGGCAGTTCGGTAAAGACGGTGTTGTCGTACTCTCCGTCAAACGCGTTGTAGAACCACATCTTTCCCTTGCGTAGCGGGCCCGAAAAAGTCAGCCGCGGCAAGAATTGGTCGAATCTCCAACCATGCTTGTTCTGCAGCGACGGAATAAAATCGGTCGCGAAAAACCGATAGTGATCGTCTCCAATCCCGGTATTCAGGCTCAACAGCCCGCCCGATCCCTTCCCCGCCTCGGCCGGCTCGCGCGCCGGCTCAACCTGGATCGAGCGAAACGCATCCGTGCTGACCCGCACCACCAACTGTCCATTGGCGGGCTGGGTCACGTTGAAGCCGTCCAGCAGAGTCACCGTCTGGTAAGTTTCTGCTCCGGCCACATGCGGTTGAAAGCCCGCATCCAGCACCACCCCGGGGATGAAATTCAAAGCATTCCGGTAATCGTGGTTCGACGGATAGACGATGTCAATCACGTCGAGTCCGGTGATCGTCTCTTGCGCCTCGACCTGCGCCGGGTCAATCGCGGGCGGAGATTCCACCACGTCGACCACCTCTTTCACTTCCTGTTGATGCGAGATGCTCACCTCGATCGTGCCTCCGGGCGCGATCTGCACGCCGGACTCCGTAGCGGCATAGAAACCCTCTTTCTCCACCCGCAGCTGATAACTCCCCGCCGGCACCGCCGGCAGTTGGCAGCGTCCGCTGAAGTCAGTCTGGCAACGCACTGCGGGAATCGACGAGGATTCGAGAACTACCCGCGCCGACGCCACAGCCACTCCATTCTCATCCGTAACCACAATGGTAGGCCCCGCCGCGGATTGCGCGCAGGCCGCGCCCAGAAGCGTGACTGCAATCAGGAGAGCACGCATGACTCAGGTTTATTGTAAGTAGGATGCCAGCGCAGGCAAGAATTGTTGATTGATGATTCGTGATTATTGAATGAAGACCATTCCCCACCAAATCTTACGTTTTCAATTCAACAATCAACAATCAAAAATCAACAATCGTCTTCTACGCCTTGGTCGCCAGGTAAGTACACACGCGCCGCACCGTATCGCGTTGCGACTCATTCAGCGTCAGAAATTCGAAGCCATAGCGCAGGCCATGGCGGTAACGCACGATGGCGCGAACCTTGATGGGGTAGGGACTGAGCGGCAGCGGAATTTCGAGGGTAACGATCTCGCCGGGTTCCAGGTCGCCGGTGAGCGTGGCCCCGATGCCGTCCTGCCCAATCTCGGTCGAGCGTCCCCAGCAGGTGCAAAACTCCCCGTTCTGAAACATTCTTACCTGCAGGCGCACGTCGAGGACGAATCGAGGAAACCGTCGGCTGAACGTAACTTTGCCCGCAGGCTTGCTGTCCGCCGCCTTGCCGACGGAGCCTGCGTCCGCGCCAGCCGCCGCGGCCTCTTGTTTCTTGTCGGTCCCCATGTCGATCCGTGTCACCGGGTATCTTGCGCGTCAGGTCAGCGATTCGGCGTTGCTCTCAGGGCAATCTCCGCACGATCCGCTAGTCGCCGTGCAGCAGGTAGCCGGGCTCGAGCGGCAGCTTGCCCGCCAGCTTGAGCACCTCCACGCTGCTGTTGATGGCATACACGTCCACTACGCCGAGCGCGCCGGGAATGGATGCCACTTTATTGACTAGATCTTCGTCGGAATCCACCACCAGGATGGCAGGGTGGTTCGCCCGCCCGTGATTGGCGCTCACGATCAGTTCCTTCACCTGCGCTTCCGGCAGTCCGTACACCTTCTCCAGAAGCAGCCTCATTTCCGGCACAGCTGGCGCCCGCATGATGAATGTCACCGGCTTGCCGTCGGGCCAGCGGTTGGTCTGGGCTTTGCAGATCTTGATCAGGTCGGGAACGGTCATGACCGTCACGGTGTTGGTCTTATTCGAAACCAGCGCCAGATCGCGCGCAGACGCCAGCGAAACGCTGGCCGCAAGAAATAAACAGAGCCTGACCGCTCGACAGTGGAACACAGCCCTCTCCCGCAGGGGGACAATGACCCCTGCGCTGATTGTCGTTCAATCGGAGTCACCGCTCAAAGGTCACTAAGGTCATGTACCCCCGGAGCCAACACCCAACAACGCCACGGATCGTCACCAGAAGCCAATCGAAGCAGGTAGTGGCCGAAACCAGACCCGCCCATCGACCGAAGCCAAGGCCGCGCAGCAGCCGAAACCAAAACCGAAACCAGACCGGCCTAGCGTCCCAAGCCACAGCCGCGAAGCGGCGCAAGAATGCAGCCCACAGCTTGCCCTGAGCTTGTCGAAGGGGCGTAAGCCATGGGTCAGAAGTGGGAGGAATATAAGCCCCGAAGGGGCGCAAGACGGGCTACGACACAGACTCCGCCAGGGACGACACTCGACCCCACACCAATTCCTCACTCCCAACAACATCGCCCGATGCAATCGCGCTCCTCCGCCCGGCTTCCACAGCCATGCACAGGAATTTCCGCTTTGCCACAACCAATCAACAGCCTCCGGCCCATTTCCCGTTGCGCCACGGCTTCCTCTCCCTCACACTTTCCAGGTCCGTTTCTCCATGAGTCCGCTCCCCCTCCAACCCGCACCCCAACTCGCCGCCCCAGTGTGGAAAAAAAGTCCACAGGTCCGCATCTAGGCCGTCATTGCTGGAGATACAACATATGGTGTTTCCCTCTTGACAGGCACAATCCACGGGAGTAACTTTGCAATCCCGTGGCATGAAATTTCGCCTCACGGGAATGGGGCGAAATCCAGCTGTCGAGGAGAACAGAGCAGGAGTCGACCTGCCGCGAACCGGTTCCCGAGCCAGAGGTGACTCGGGACTGCGTACGCAGGAAAAATAAGCGGGCGTCCCGGTCGCTGGATCCGTAAGCCAGGCCGCCCATAACCCTTTTGGGAAGTTGGGCCTCCAGGCTTTCGGTTGGGCAGAAGCCTTGGAGCCGGGTTAGTGCGGTGGCCGCCCCCGATCCTCCCCCGGGGACGACGTCAAAAACGCAGCACAGTTGTAGAGACCCTGCCCGCCGGGCAGATGAGGGAACCTCCTTTTCTCCGGGCATGGCAAGGCGGTACTGGCAAAGTGGAGACTTTTAGGAGCCCAGCAATGGAGAGCATTACCCGTCTCGTTTCTGAATCCTTGGCGCGCCACGGCTTCGACCGTCCTCTCGACTACCGTCGGCTGCACTGGTCGCGCTGGTTCCGCTGCGAATCGACCCACAGCCTGCTGTTCGTCCCCAGCAAACCCGGAGTGTTTGCTCTGGCCGAAGAAATCGCTCACGTAGGGACGGACGCTCTCGTCCGTCCAGCCGAGCGTAGCTCGGCGGCGCCTTTGGGTGGCGTAGGGCTTCAGCGCTGCGATTTGCTCCAGGATATGCAGGCGGCTTCAGCCGCCGAGGTCACGCAACGCCGCATGCTCGCCGTCACCCAGTTCTTCGAAGACGACGACATGGCCTTCGTCCTCGACCGCATGCTGGTCCGCCAGCGCTCCCGCCTGGCTTCGGGCCGCTACTTCGTCCGCTTCGTGGTCATCGAAGACGCATCCCAGCGCCGCTCCATCTGCACAGCCCTCAACCAGTGGATCGCGAATTCTGCCGAAAAGGCCAGCGGCATCGGCTCCGATTTCGCCACTTCACTGGAACTGACGCCCGCGACCGAATACGTCGCCAGCGACAACCAGGCCACCCTTTTCGACGACGGCCAAGTGGCGCGGACGAGTGTGGGGCGGACACTCCTGTCCGCCAATGCCGGTACCAACGCTGCCCATGTAGCGGCGGACGCCCTCGTCCGCCCACCCGAGCGAAGCTCGGCAGCCGACG